>Ga0315294_10002768_pt1 | contig 19103 bp, 13 predicted proteins | sample YL17G13_40_MG_FD_203626 | JGI IMG/M metagenome (GOLD analysis project Ga0315294, IMG submission 203626) | Sediment microbial communities from Yellowstone Lake, YNP, Wyoming, USA - YL17G13_40 | ecosystem: Environmental > Aquatic > Freshwater > Lake > Sediment | place: USA: Wyoming | collected...
CTGGCCAAGGCCGGCTCAATGATGGGCTCCGGCGGCATGATCGTCATGGACGAGGACTCCTGCATGGTTGACATGGCACGCTACTTCCTCGATTTCCTCGCCTTCGAGTCCTGCGGCAAGTGCGTGCCGTGCCGCGAGGGCATACGCCAGATGCTCAAGATTTTAAACCGCATATGCGACGGCAAGGGCGTCGAAAGCGATATCAGGACGCTGGAGGAGCTGGCCGATTTGCTCAAGGACGCTTCGCTGTGCGCCCTGGGGCAGACGGCGGCCAACCCGGTGATGAGCACCGTCAAATATTTCCGCGATGAGTACGAGGCGCATATCAAAGATAAGCGCTGTCTTGCAGGTGTCTGCAAGTCGCTGGTTTCATACTTTATAGTTCCGGAGAAATGCCAGGCATGTCAGATATGTTTGCGCGAGTGCCCGGTATCTGCAATCAAGGGCGAGAAGAATATTGTACATGTGATCGACCAGAGCAAATGCACCAAGTGTGGCTCATGTATAGAGGTTTGCCCGGCGAAGTTCAGCGCTGTGGTAAAGATCTCCGGCAAGCCTGTTCCGCAGGCTCCTGTGAGGATGGAAGTGACACGCAAGAAAGAGGCTAGGAGCTAATGAAGACGGTTAGTTTAAATATAGACGGCAAGGCTGTAACCTGTGAAGAGGGGAAAACTCTTATTGATGCGGCCGACAGCGTTGGCATCAAAATACCAACGCTCTGCTATAACGAAAAGCTGGCCCCATACGGTGGCTGCAGGATATGCACCGTAGAAATAACCAAGAACAAGAAGAAACGCCTCGTGACTGCCTGTGTTTATCCTGTCGAGGAGGGGCTCGAGGTCAAGACGGATACCCCTGAAGTAAAGAAGATCCGTGCTACCGTTCTGGATCTGCTTCTGGCCTCATCTCCAACAGCGAAGAATGTGCTTGAAATGGCGAAGCAATACGGTATTACCAAGAGGCATTTCGAAGCTGAAAAGACTAATTGTATCCTCTGTGGCCTGTGTGTGCGTTACTGCCACGAGGTTAAGAAAGCGAACGCTATCGGATTTGTGGGGCGGGGTATTGAGCGCAGGGTAGTTTTCTTCCCTGAAATCGCCACAACAGTATGTGCCAGTTGCCGAGAGTGTTTCAGCCTCTGTCCGACGGCTAAACTGCCCTCAGAGACTGACGGAGTCTCCTTCGAGAATCTAACGCTTGGGGATTTTCTCAAAGTTAAGTAGCTCTACTACTTATACAAGGAAAAGAAAGGCGTTTATGGATTTGCCTTCCTCCATTCATTTGGCTAATTCTGACATTCGTCGAAGGCTTGAGGAGAGCGAGGGGCGATTATCCCCTTATGCCGCAAAAAGTCAATTGACTAGAGGGAGGATGCGCAGCGAAGCCCTGTGCCCCATGCGTACGGAATTCCAGCGTGACCGCGACCGCATCATTCATACCAAATCGTTCCGTCGCCTGATGCACAAAACACAGGTTTTTATCGCTCCCGCCGGCGATCATTACAGAACGCGGCTCACCCATACATTAGAGGTATCGCAGATCGCCAGATCCATAACCCGCGCCTTGAACTTGAACGAAGATTTGACCGAGGCCATATCCCTTGGGCACGATCTGGGGCATACGCCCTTCGGTCATATGGGGGAGGATATCCTCAATGATCTGTCCCCCGAGGGTTTCCGTCACAATGAGCAAAGCCTCAGGGTGGTGGACATACTGGAAAAGGATGGGCAGGGTTTAAACTTGACATGGGAGGTCAGGGACGGTATCCTTAATCACTCTAAAAACTGGACGGATATCCTCGATGAGGGCGGAGGGATAGCTTCTACGCTGGAAGGACAAATATGCAGGGTGGCCGATGCTGTGGCCTATATCAATCATGATATAGATGACGCGATCCGGGCAGGCATAATAACCGAGAGCGATCTTCCCGCCGATGTTAGCCGCTTATTAGGCAGTACAAATAGGGAGAGGATAAATTCTCTGATCATCGATATAGTCAGCTTTGCGCTAAAGACCGAGGGGGAAAGTGGCGGGCCTCCACAGATCGGGATGAGTCCTGTGGTGCGTGAGTCAGCTAATAAGTTAAGGCAGTTCTTATTGAAAAGGGTTTATGGTGTAGCTAGGGAGGAGGCGGAGCAGGCACAGGAGGTGGTTCGTGCCCTGTACCATTATTTTATCGAGAATGCTGAAAAACTGCCTGAAGAGTATAGGTTGGTTCATGGCGGTATCGAGCGCAGCGTTGTAGATTACATATCTGGCATGACCGACAGATACGCTTTGGAAACTTTCCGCGAGATGTGTTCGACTCAATAGGGAGGGACAATGGGTAATATCGACGACATAAAAGAAAAGATAGACATAGTGGACCTCGTCTCGGGTTATGTGACGCTGCAGAAGTCGGGGCGCAACTTTAAAGCATTATGCCCATTTCATAGCGAAAAGACACCTTCGTTCTTCGTATTCCCCGAGAAAGGCTCCTGGCATTGTTTCGGTGGTTGTGGGATCGGGGGCGATATCTTTTCGTTCGTTATGAAGAAGGAGGGCATGGACTTCGGCGCGGCGCTGAAGTTGCTGGCGGATCGGGCCGGCGTGAAGCTGGAGTCGAGATCCAAAGAGCAGGCTAAGGATAATAGCCTTGACAGGTTATATGAAATCAATGAAGCGGCAGCCGCGTATTATCACGACATGCTTATCAACGGCAGAGCTGGGGAGCCGGTGCGGCACTATCTTAATAAGCGCGGCATCGCTAAAGGGGCCATAGAAGAGTTCCAGTTAGGATTGAGCCTAGACAGCTGGGATGCTCTAAGCAGACATCTCGCTGCGCAAGGGTGTAAGTTCGATGAGATGTTGAGGGCAGGGCTGGTGGTGGCTAAAGAGGATGGCGGCTACAGGGACATGTTTCACAACAGGCTCATGATCCCGATAAGGAACCAGACAGGCCGCGTAGCAGGCTTCGGCGCACGCGTCCTAGACAGCAGTCAGCCGAAATATCTTAACTCACCTCAGACGCTGGTGTTCGATAAGAGCGGTTTGTTATATGGGCTGGATCTGGCTAAGAAGGCGATCAAAGAGTCCGACATGGCGATCATTGTGGAGGGGTATATCGATGTAATATCCGCCCATCAATACGGCTCCAAGAATGTGATAGCGCCTATGGGGACATCCCTCACCTCCAAGCAGATCGCTCTTATAAAAAAGCTTACCAAGAACATCGCCCTGGCACTGGATTCCGATGCTGCCGGAGAACAGGCGACATTGAGGGGCCTGGATGTTGCGAGGCAGGCTCTCAGCAGAGCGGTCGATCACCGGGAGCGCGGGTGGCTGGATGGGGAATCCAAGGTGGAGGGTGGTCTTAAGGTGATCCTGATGCCTCCGGGGAAAGACCCTGACGAGGTGATACGTGATCAGCCTGAGGAGTGGCAACGGTTGGTTGGTAACGCTATGCCGGTTATGGACTATTTCTTTGAGGCGGCGGTATCCAAGTTCGACCCTAAAACTGATAGCGGGCGTTCGGCTATAATAGACCGGCTGCTGCCGCGTATCATGGAGATATCGGACATAGCAGACAAGGAAATATATTTCAGAAAGCTCAGCAAGTTGGTGGGCGTGGCTGAAAAAACGTTAATTGATAAGGCGGCGCAAATCCAGCCGACGAAGCGGGAGAAAGGCCTCAAGCCGGTGTCTATCCCAAGCTTGGCTATGTCCAAGTATCCGCTGGAGGAATATTGCTTGATTTTGCTATTGCAGAAGCCATATCTGCGAGAGGGTGCGTTAGCGCTTTCACCGGAGCATTTTGAGGGCACGGAGAACAGAGAGATATTTATAGCGTGGATAAATAATCCTGATATCGAAAAGGTACGGGGCAGCCTTGATGTCAGTCTGCATGAATATCTTGATAAACTCTTAACCAGGGTATTGCCCCCGGCGAAGGAAAAAGATTTGGAGGTCGCTTTATCCGATTGCATCAGGCGGCTGTGGGAGCAACGTCTGCGCAGGCTGAAGTCTTTTGAAGCTATGCTGATATCTGAAGCCGAGTCGGAGGGCGATAAAAATATCATTAAAGAGCAGGTAGAATTACTGCTTCAGAGGTCTTTAGAGCCTACTACTCAGCTAAAGGATGTTTTTGAGAAGGCGAAGAGAGGAGGGAGGGGAATTCGTAAATGAAACTAGAAGAGAATAGCGGGATCGGTAAACTGTTGCATCCCAAGCTGCATCCTGAACCTCATGATGATGCTCATGATATTGTGCCTGAACATGACCTGGGTGCGCTGGTGGCTGCTGAGCTCTATGCTGCCATGTCCCACAGCGACATCAGCGAAAGAGAGGACAAGCCACATCATGAATGGGCGGAGGATGCTTTGGAAGTTGCCGAAGACGAAGTCATAGAGCCCGAGGTAGAACAGGAAGTAGCGCTTGAGAAGGCGCTTGATCTTGAGGAGCAGGACATAATTGATGACCCCGTCCGGCTGTATTTAAGGGAAATCGGGAATGTATCCCTGCTTAAGGCCAGCGAGGAAAAGGTCTTGGCAAGCAAGATGGAGCGGGACCGGCATATTAAACGGATACGGGATGGCTGGTTTGCCAGGAATGGTGTTTCTATCACATCCAGCGAGATTATACTGGTTATACTGCGAAAGCTTTGTGAGGCAGCGCCACTCATGCAGCTTCTTGGGGAGGAGTTGGGCCTCAGTCCTGCCAACTCTCTGGTTGAGAGGATATCGGATCCGGATTTTAGGAAGGCTGTAGACGCTGCTATAGATCAGCAACTGATAGAAATCATCGCAGAACACAGCGAAGTTAATGTCAGTGATACCGGCATCGCTATGGTAAACCTTTCACTCAACAGCAGCCTGATACCGCCGAGGGTCATGGAGATGCTGGAGGATAAGGTCACGGGCGAAGTGACTTATCTTCTAGCACAGCCCCGATTCAAGACATCGCTCCAGGCCAAAGAGAAAGAGTTTGATGCCTATTTTGAGCAGGTCGCACATGAAGCAGCCAGGGCCGCAAAACATCTCACGGAAGCCAATCTTCGCCTTGTAGTGAGCGTGGCTAAGAAGTACATCGGCAGGGGTATGACGCTGCTTGATCTGATACAGGAAGGCAATATCGGCCTCATCAGGGCGGTTGAGAAGTTCGACTATCGTAAAGGGTATAAGTTCAGCACATACGCTACATGGTGGATCAGGCAGGCTATAACCAGGTCAATCGCAGACCAGGCGCGCACTATACGGATACCGGTCCATATGGTAGAAACAATAAATAAACTTCTGCGTGTAAGCCGCCGTCTCGTTCAGGAGCACGGCAGGGAACCTACCAGCGAGGAAATAGGCAAGGGCATGGAGGTGACTCCGGAGAAGGTGCGTGAGATTATTAAGGTGTCGCAGGAGCCTGTGTCGCTTGAAACCCCGATCGGTGAAGAAGAGGATAGTCATCTAGGTGATTTTATTGAGGATCGGAGCGCGCTGGCGCCGCCGGATGCGGCTTCGCATCAGCTTTTAAAGGAACAGATAGATGAGGTATTATGTACACTCAATCCCCGTGAGCGCCGTGTGCTTCAGCTGAGGTTCGGTCTCGAGGACGGGCGCAGCCGCACACTGGAAGAAGTGGGGCGCGAGTTCGGGGTTACCAGGGAAAGAATACGCCAGATAGAGGCTAAGGCGTTGAGAAAACTGCGGCACCCCAGCCGCTCGAAGAAGCTCAAGGATTATCTTGAATAAGCTGAGCAAAAAGGCTGCCAGGAATATATTTATTACAACGTGCGGCGTGTTCGCAGTGATATTCCTTATCTCAGGCGTTTTCTTTTATCTCGTTACCGGCCCGGTATCTACGACTGACTGGGGTGTAGACCGGATAACCGCGACGAGTGAATTAACAGTCAGTCTTGATAGTAAAATAGATGAATTAAAAGAGGATATTGAATCAGCTTCGAGCGGTGAGGAATTTGTTCTTGAGATCACGCAGGAGGAGGCCACCTCCAAGCTGGACCAGTTAGCCCGTCAGGGGAATATTTCCATACAGACGGACCATCCGCAGGTATACTTCAGTCAGGGAGTGGTATGCGCTTCAGCCAAGATACACGTCGGTATTTGCATTGAGACGTCTGTGCAAATTGAGATTAAAACAAAAGATGGGAAGCCCGATTTTACCATCAAGCGCCTCGATTTCGGCAGGCTCATACTTCCTAAGACTTTAATAAATAATGTTATGACTGCTTTTGAGCATGAACTGGGGCAACGCTGGGATGAATTAGCGGTTACTATTAAAGAAATCGAAATCGAGCCGGGAGTGCTGACGGTCACGATGGTAAAAAAATAGGATATTCTTGGGTAGGTGCTGATCAACCCCCTGTATCCCCCACTCTTGGGGGAACTTTAAAAAGATGGGGGGCACCCCCAAATCCCCCGGCAGGAGATTTCTCTCCTGCACCTCTTTTTATAATTGGCAGGGATATAACAGTCGATAGTGGCTCAATTACCGCACAATTGTTGGGGCCTTTTTGAAAAGGCAGGGGACATCTCTGTTTGAACCTGTCATGCTGAACTGAGTGAAGCATCTCAATGTTAGGCGGATAGGAGATAATTTAGAGATTCTTCGGTCGCATTGTTTCCTCAGAATGACACGGTATTGGCAAAGCTAGGGAGGAAGAGCCACCATATTTTTCAGAGGTTCCACGATCTTAGCGGAACATCTTACCAAGGTTCCCCAGCCCGCCCAGACCTCCCTTTTTCATTCGGGATACTTGTTTCATGATTTTCTGGGTCTGGCGGAACTGGTTCAGCAACTGGTTCACATCTTGGGTTGTTGTTCCGCTGCCGCCGGCGATGCGGCGCTTGCGTTTGCCGTCTATGATATCGGGATTGCGCCGTTCCTGCGGTGTCATTGAAAGTACGATCGCCTCTATCTTCTTCAGCTTCTTGTCGTCCACGGCCTCGGGATTCTTGTTGGCGATGGAGGATAATCCCGGGATCATTTCTACAAGCTGGCTGAGCGGTCCCATTTTCTGCAGTTCGCGGAGCTGAATGAGGAAGTCCTCTAGGTTGAAGTTTGCATGTTTTACCTTTTCACCCAGCTTCTGCATCTGTTCAGCATCAAATGCCTTTTCAGCTTTCTCTATCAATGTGAGCATGTCGCCCATGCCGAGGATGCGTGAGGCCAGCCGGTCGGGATAGAACGGCTCCAGCGCGTCCATTTTCTCGCCGATGCCGATGAACTTGACGGGCACGCCGGTAACAGATTTTATCGAAAGCGCAGCCCCGCCGCGGGCGTCGCCGTCCATCTTGGTCAATATCAGGCCGGTCAACCCCAGCTTGGCATGAAATTCGGATGCGGCATTCACTGCATCCTGTCCGGTCATGGCATCGACAACAAGCAGAACCTCAGCAGGCTGAAGTATTTTTTTAACCTCCGCCACCTCCTTCATGAGTTCTTCATTGATATGAAGGCGCCCGGCGGTATCGGCGATGATCCATGTAGATGCCAGTTCGTTGGCCCGCTTTAAAGAATTGGCACATACTGATGGGGCTTTTGAAGACAGCCCTTCGCTGTAGACAGGTACATCGATCTGTTTCCCTAAAGCGGTAAGCTGGTCGATAGCGGCGGGCCGCTGCATATCGGCGGCTACGAGAAGCGGGCGCTGTCCCTGGTTTTTCAGGTGCAGCGCCAGTTTGGCTGCTGTTGTCGTCTTCCCCGAGCCCTGCAATCCGGCCAGCATAATAACTGTGGGAGGGTGGTTAGCGGTCGCCAGGCGGCTGGGCGCTCCTCCGAGGATAGCAGTAAGCTCCTCGTTGGTGATCTTTATCACCTGCTGCGCGGGTGTGAGACTCTCCAACACGTTACTCTGCAGCGCCCTCTCGCGCAGCTTTGCGATGAATTCCTTTACCACCTTGAAGTTAACATCGGCTTCCAGGAGCGCAAGCCGCACCTCGCGCATCGCCTCGTCCACATCCTTCTCTGTGAGCTTGCCCTTGCTCCCCAGCTTTTTAAAGACTGCATTCAGTTTTTCTGATAACGTTTCGAACATCGGTTCATCTCAAACTAGACCAATTGTAATCGGCAGCGGTTCACTAATCAAGGTATTGTATTTTTATCAACCCCCTGTCCCCCACTCTTGGGGGAATTTAAAAGGGGATAGGGGACACCCCTAAGACCCCGGCAGGAGAATTTCTCCTGCACCTCTATAGGACAGACGGTCGTAAGTGAATCAACCCCTCAACCCACAGACTTGGGGAAGTTTAAAGAAGCTTGGGGGTTGCCCCCAAACCCCCGCCAGAGGGTGATCCCTCTGGACCTCCCGATTCTGATTAACAATGTGTTTGAGAGGAAGGATGGGGACACCCCTAATATCCCGGCAGGAGAATTTCTCCTGCACCGCTGGATATCATTGCTGGTGTCATTGTGAGGGGTGTGGTCGGGAAACGGGGTGTAGGGGCACAGCATGCTGTGCCCCTACATGGGCAATCACAGGGGATTGCCCCTACCATTGGTCGATTGATGTCGTGACGAATGCAGGTATGAGCAGAAGAAGGGTTATGATAGAATAGGGACACACAAAAACGGAGAATGTCGATGGCGAAGCTCACTTTTTACGGCGGCGTTGGTGAAATCGGCGGCAACAAGATATTGCTTGAGTCCGAGGGCAAGCGCATCTGGCTAGACTTCGGCATGAGTTTCAAGCAATCGAACATGTATTTCGCTGAATTCCTCCAACCTAAGAGATACAACGGGGTTTTGGATTTCCTCGAGACGGGACTTCTTCCCGCGTTACCCGATATGGGCGGGTTCTATCGCCAGGACTATCTATCCCATACAGGTATGACTGTCGAATCAAATCCCGCGTATGATGCGATCTTCCTCAGCCACGCTCATGCCGACCATTCGTCATTCATACATTTCATACGCAGCGACATCCCAATTTATGCCACAGATGTGACAAAGCGGATATTGGCATCTATGGAAGAGACCTCCGGCAGCGGGGGTTACAGCGAATTCATAACTTTCAAGGAGGCCTTTAAAACAAAGGTGTCGTCAAAGCCTGGTGCCGGCGTCGTGCGAGTCGGTGGCAAAGAGGCTAACGAAGCGAAGGTTGATCGAGCTTTCACCAGCCTCGCTTCAGGCGGGAGGGTTACTCTCGATAAGCTGGTTGTGGAGGCGATACCGGTGAACCATTCCATCCCCGGGGCGAGCGGCTTTCTGATTTATACGCCGCAGGGGGTTGTGGCGTATACAGGCGATATTCGATTTCACGGCTACGATAGTCAACTATCGAGAAATTTTATAATGCGTGTTGCTGAAGCCAAGCCAGTTGCTCTAATTTGCGAAGGCACTCGTTTGGATGAAACCGAGGGTGACAGCGAACAATATGTTAAGGAAAAGGTAGCCGAGGTAGTGCGAAAGACAAAGAACCTCGTCATTGCTAATTATCCATGGAAGGATATCGAGAGGCTACGCAGCTTTTTTGAAGTCGCTAGAGCTACTGGACGGAAGCTGGCGTTGAACCTGAAACAAGCATATTTGCTGAAACAACTGGAGGGGACAGATACCGGCGCACCTTTGTTGAATGATAAGAATATCGCTATTTACGTTGATCGGAAGAACTGGGGGTTAATTACGAGGCCCGATTTCCCGGGCAGCGTGGTTGCGCGGGACTATAAAACCTGGGAACAGGAATTTATAAACTATCCGAATCGTGTGACGTGTGACGATATTCACAGAAACCAGTCTGATTACATCATGAGGATAGACTTCTTCGATCTTACCGATCTTGTCGATATTCGGCCGGATGAGGGCTCATGCTACATACGCGCGGTCACCGAGCCGTTTGATGAGGAGGGTAGGATCGAGCTTGAGAGGGTGGCGAACTGGCTGAAGCATTTTGGGCTTTATCCGTACACACAGATCCATGCCTCCGGCCACGCCTCCGGCCCGGAGATAAACGCGCTGGTTCGCGAAATAAGCCCGAAGGTGCTATTCCCTGTGCATACGGAACACCCTGAGCTTTTTGTTCTGCCGAAGGGCACCGAGATAATTATTCCCGAGGTTGGCAAGGAATATCAGATATGATTCCCATTAAGCTCTCCCTGCGTAATTTCATGTGCTATCTGGAGGCGTCCCTGTCTTTCGACGGCATCCACGTTGCCTGCCTCTGTGGCGATAACGGCAACGGCAAGTCGGCGCTCCTCGATGCGATGACGTGGGCGCTCTGGGGCAAGTCGCGGGCTAAAACCGATGATGAGCTGATACACCTGGGGATGACGGATATGGAGGTTGAGTTCGAGTTCGCCGTCGGCAGGGAACACTACCGGGTGATACGCAAACGTTCCAGGGCGAAATCGCGGCGCGCCGGACAGTCGCTTCTTGATTTCCAGGTCGCTGCAGGGGATGGCTTCCGCTCGATATCGGGAAATGCTATACGTGAAACGGAGCACAAGGTCGTCGATACTCTGCGCATGGATTACGAGACTTTTATCAACAGCGCCTATCTGGTGCAGGGGCGCGCCGATGAGTTCAGCAAGAAGGAGCCGTCAAAGCGCAAGCAGGTGCTGGCCGATATCCTGGGGCTCTCGCGCTACGATGAGCTTGAGGATCGGGCTAAGGAGCACGCCAAGCTGAAAGAGCGCGAGGCCAGGGATCTGGAGATCGCCATCGCGCAGATGGACAAGGAAATCGCTGAAAAGGGAACTTATGAAACTGAACTTCGCAGTGTCAGCGATACTGTTGTTCAATTGGAGAAGGAGTGGCAAGAGCTTCAGGATGCCGTTCGAGATTTACAGGAGCGTAAACAGGGTCTGGATTTGAAGCAGAAACAGCAGGTGGAGATCGAAAGGCGCATCAAGCAGGCGCAGGGCGCCATCGGCTCATTCGACGGGCGTGTTCAGGAGCATCGCAAACGGATTGAGAAATTTGAATCGATAGTTGCGGCTTACAGCGATGCGGCGGCAAAGATCAAGGTGCATCTCGAAGAGCTTGCTTCACAAGAGGATGAGCTGGACAAGAAGCGGGCTCAGCTTCAGGAGCTTTCCAATCGAGTCCACTCTCTCGTGAATGAAAATAACAAGCTGAAAGAAGAGATGGCAGAGCTGAGCAAAAAGCTGGAAATGTTTTCATCTGGGGAGGCCGAGTGTCCTCTGTGCGGTACGGAACTGGGAGTGGAAGGGCGCGCCAGAATAATGGAGAACTATAAGAAGCAGGGGTTGGAGAAGAAGGCGCTTTTCCGCGTGAACGAGGAGGAGAAGAACCGGATCGAGTCGACAGCGAAGACGCTCAAGGCCGAGATCGGCGGGCTGGAACGGACGGTGCGCGAGGGTCGTGAGCTGTATGCCCGGCGTGCCGCGGCGCTCGACAAGGACTATGAGGAAGCGCAGAGGTCGTTACCGGACGAGCGTGAGGCTTTGAAGAAGGCGGAGGGCGAACTGCAACAGTGGTCGGAGACACTCGACGCCGAGGTTAAGAATCATGAAGCTCAAAGAACTGAGCTGGTCGGCCTGCCGGAAGCGGAGGCTAGGCTCGTCGCGGCGCGTAAGGAGTCGGGCGAGATCGCTCGCAGGCTGGAGCAGGGGCAGAAGCTGCTGGGCTCGATTAAGGAGAGGCTGGAACGTTGCGCCTACCTTGAGCGCACTCGCGTCGAGAAGAAGGCGGCCCGCGATGCCGCCGCGAAGGAGCAGAAGATATACGAGGAGCTTACCGTAGCATTCGGCAAGAAAGGCATACAGGCCATGCTCATCGAGAACGCGCTGCCCGAGCTGGAGGAAGAAGCAAATAGTCTTCTGTCACGCATGACCGATAACCGCATGAGCGTGAGAATAGAATCGCAAAGAGCCTTGAAGAGTAAGGAGGGCGAGGCGGAGACGCTCGATATCAATATCGGGGACGAGCTGGGCACACGCCGCTACGAGATGTACAGCGGCGGAGAGGCGTTCCGTATAGACTTCGCTTTGCGCATCGCCCTGTCGAAGCTGCTGGCGCGGCGCGCGGGGGCACCGCTGCCCACGCTGATTATCGATGAAGGCTTTGGATCGCAGGATGCTAATGGCCGTGAGCGGTTGGTCGAGGCAATAAACTCTATCCAGGACGATTTCGAGAAAATACTAGTTATCACCCACATTGATGAGATGAAGGAATCCTTCCCCGTGCGCATAGAAGTGACCAAGGATTCAGACGGCTCCAAGGTGCAGGTAATTTAAAAGGTTGACAGGCGGGATGTTTTTAGGTTTTAATCTATTAAACATAATTTATTTAAATATAAGTATGATGCTGATAAGTATCTGTTTGAAACCGGATAGGTAAAGCAGAGATGAACACGGAGGCAACAGTGAAAAAGACAGAGCCGATGACGGCAGCCTTCATCGCCATGAAGGGGCCGTTCTCCCTGATCAACGAAGCGTTCGGCAAGCTGTTTGCCTTTGTGGCCGAGGCGGGATTCATACCGGCAGGTTCTCCCTCGGGGGTTTACTTTGATGCTCCAACCCACGTGCCGGAGCAGGAATTGAAGTGGGAACTGCGGGCACCGATAGCAGGTGTTTGCGACGCGTCGGGGCCGGATGAGAGGGGATTGGGCTTCCGCTGTCTTGAAGAAACCACCGTGGCCTCTACCATCCACAGGGGTCCTTTCTCCAATATCGGTGACACTTATAATGAACTTACAGCATGGATAGCTGATAACGGTTACCAAATTATCGGTCCGTGCGAAGAGGTCTATCTTACCGAGCCGGGCAACACGCCGCCAGCAGAGATTCTTACCGAGGTTAGGTTCCCTGTAAGTAAAAAATAATCGTGTATTGTTGAATTGAAGGTCATCGCTTGGGAGTCGACGGCCTTTTTATTTTGAGAAGGCGTTGAAGAACTTGATCAACCCCCTGCTATCTCCCAAGATTGGGGGAATCGGTATCCAAACCCCCTGTGAGTCCCCCATACTTTGGGGGACTTAAGAAGATTTAGGGGGCACCCCTAAAACCCCGGCAGGAAGAGTCCTGCACCTCTTCAACGCCCCCTGCGGCTTCGCCGCTTCCCCCTCTTTATTAAAGAGGGGGCTAGGGGGAGTTCGTAGTTGTCATTGCCCGGCTTGATCGGGCAATCCAGAGGGCGATTCATGAATTGCCCCTACGCGGAGACCCCTTTATCTTTCCCAAAGCATATTCAGCTGTTTTGCAGACCCACGCATCCTCGTGTTTCAGACATTCGGTTAAAGCCGGTATAGCGTCGCAAGCAGCGGGTCCGATACTTGCCAGAGCTTTGGCGGCGCCGCCGCTAAGGTAGAGATCATCGCCGGCAAGCGCTTCGATAAGGGCCGGCACCGATTCAGGGTCGGCAGCCTGTTCCAGGTAAACCACCGCCCAGTAGCGTGCTTCGGGGGCTTGATGATTCAACTGCCTGATATATATTTGTAGTTCTTCCTTGCTCAAGTTCTATCCTCGATTCCTGCTCTATTATAACTTTTGGTTGGCAGCACTTTTCGATAGTACATTCGCTAAGTACTGGCCTGTATATGATGATTTTACCTTAGTTATCTCCTCCGGCGTGCCGGTGGCGATGACATACCCGCCCTTGTCTCCGGCGCCGGGGCCCAGGTCGATTATGTAATCTGCATTCTTAATCATATCAAGGTGGTGCTCGATAAGCACTACCGTATTGCCGGCGTCGGCGAGCCGGTGTAGCACCTGCAGCAGCGCGGCCGCGTCCTCGAAGGACAGGCCTGTGGTCGGCTCGTCGAGGATGTAAAGCGTCCGTCCCGTCGAGCGCCTGGACAGCTCAGAGGAGAGCTTCACCCTCTGCGCCTCGCCGCCGGAGAGCGTCGTCGCCGGCTGGCCCAGCCTGATGTAGCCCAGTCCGACGTCGTTCAGCGTCACCAGTTTGTTTTTCAGCTTGGGGACGTTCTCGAAAAATGAAAGCGCCTCGGCCACGGTCATATCGAGCACCTCGGCGATGTTCTTGCCTTTAAAATGAACCTCCAGCGCCTCGCGGTTGTAGCGCTTGCCGTGGCACACCTCGCACGGCACGGTGACGTCGGGTAGGAACTGCATCTCTATGTGGATGTAGCCGTCGCCCTGGCAGGCCTCGCAGCGGCCGCCCTTGACGTTGAACGAGAAGCGCCCGGCCTTGTATCCGCGCGCCCGCGCCTCCGGGACGGTGGCGAACAGCTCGCGGATCGGGGTGAAAGTGCCGGTATACGTGGCGGGGTTTGAGCGCGGCGTGCGGCCGATGGGCGACTGGTCGATGTTCACCACCTTGTCGATGTGCTCCAGCCCGTCGATGCCGTCGCAGTCCCCCGGGCGCTCCTTGGCCCTGTAGAATATCTGCGCCAGCTTTTTGTGGAGGATGTCGCCGATGAGCGTGCTCTTGCCCGATCCCGATACGCCCGTTATGCACACCAGCTTACCCAGCGGTATGTGCACGTCGATGTTCTTGAGGTTGTTCTGGCGCGCCCCGCGAATCACAATCTCACTGCCGGACCCGGGGCGCCGTTTTTTGCGAAGAGGTATCTCCTTGCGCCCGCTGAGGTAGTTGCCCGTGCTCGATGCTGTGCAGGCCATGATATCTTTTAAGGTTCCGGTGACGACGATCTCCCCGCCGTGCTCGCCGGCGCCGGGCCCCATGTCGATAATATAGTCCGCGGCGCGCATCATGGCCTCGTCGTGCTCGACCACAATGATAGTGTTACCCAGGTCGCGCAGCTTCTTCAGCGTCTCGATGAGGCGGTAGTCGTCGGCGGGGTGCAGCCCGACGGTGGGCTCGTCGCAGATGTATAACACGCCCATAAGGCCGCTGCCGATCTGGGTCGCCAGTCTTATGCGCTGCGCCTCGCCGCCGGACAGGGTGCTCGACGCGCGGTTAACACTGAGATAATTGAGGCCGACGTCCCGCAGGAAACCCAGCCGGCCGCTGATCTCCTTGAATATCTGCCGGCCGATGTGCATTTCACGTTCGCTGATCGCAGGCTTAGCTTTCCCGCTGCCGGTGAGGGACTCGACCCATTGTATGGCCTGATCTACGGACATGGCGCTTACCTGTGCGATGTTCTTTCCGACTATCGTCACAGCCAGCGCCTCAGGCTTGAGCCGCAGGCCGTTGCATGTCGGGCACGGGCGGCTCATAATATAGCGTTCTATCTCGGAGCGGACGTAGTCGGACTCGGTGTCCCTGAAGCGCCGCTCCAGGTTGCGGATCACGCCCTCGAACTGCGTCTCGTATTCAAACATTTTGCCGAGCTGGGTCTCGTGCCTCATGGTGAGTTGCTGCCCGCCGCTGCCGTATAGCACGATATCGAGCTGCTGCGGAGTCAGGTTCTTAAGCGGCGTATTTGCCGAGAACCCGAATTTACGCGCCACCGATTCAAGCATGCTCATGTACCACGGGCTCAGCGAGCCGGATCTGGTCCACGCCAGGATGGCGCCTTCAGCTATCGAAAGGCTGTAGTTCGGTATAACCAGCTCCGGGTCGATCTCCAGCTTAATCCCGAGGCCGGTGCATTCCGGGCATGCGCCATGCGGGCTGTTGAAGCTGAAGCTCCGAGGCTCTACCTCGCCTATGCTGATGCCGCAGCGTGCGCAGGCGAACTGCTCCGAGAAGAGAAGCTCTTCCCCGTCTATCACCTGCACGAGCACAACGCCCTTTCCCAGCTTGAGCGCTGTCTCAACGGAGCCGGCCAGCCGCCCCTGCTGCTCCTGGCCCTCTATGACAAGACGGTCGATCACTGCCTCTATGGTGTGGTTTTTGTACCGGTCCAGCTCAATATCTTCCGAGAGGTCGCGGGTTTTCCCATTGACCCTCACGCGGACGTAGCCCGCCTTCCTCAGATCATCGAATACGCTGAGATGTTCGCCCTTGCGGTCTTTAATGATGGGCGACATGATTACGATTCTTGCCCCTTGCGGAAGCCCTGCAAGTGAATCGACTATCTGCTGCACCGTCTGCTGGGATATCTCCTGTCCGCACTTCGGGCAGTGCGGGTGTCCGATGCGGGCGAATAGCAGCCTGAGATAGTCATAAACCTCGGTGACGGTGCCCACTGTAGAACGCGGGTTCTTTGCCGGGCCTTTCTGGTCGATGGATATGGCCGGGCTGAGCCCCTCGATATAGTCGACATCGGGCTTTTCCATGCGGCCCAGGAACTGGCGGGCATAGGCCGAGAGCGATTCGACATACCTGCGCTGGCCCTCGGCGTATATGGTATCGAAAGCAAGCGAGCTTTTCCCCGAGCCGGAGACGCCGGTGATCACCACCAGCCTGTCCCTGGGGATGGTGACATCGATATTTTTGAGATTGTGCTCGCGGGCACCCTTGACAACTATCGCATCTAGCGGCATATTAAAAACCTCTGATTAATGGTAATCAACCCCCTGTTATCCCCCAGTCTTGGGGGATTTTGAAAAAATCTGGGGGGCACCCCCAGTTCCCCCGGTCCTTCCGCGGAAGGACACCTCTAGTTGTCGGAGTATGGGGCAATTATTGTCCAACTCCCTTGATCCCCCATACTTGGGGGATTTGAAAAAATCTGGGGGGCACCCCCAGTTCCCCCGTCAGGAGGCATCCTGCACCTCGCCGAAAATATGGTAACGGACATAGGAGCAGACCTACGTGTCTGTCCAAATGCAACGATTGATTATTGCGGGACGAGCGGCGAACACACAGGTTCGCCTCTACGTGGATGGCGCCCGTCGTATCAGCGTCCGACACCTCTTTTTGAAACCTTGGTAAAGAATCGCAATCTTTCATTTTAGCACGGAGCAGATGGTTAGAATAGAGCCTATAGCATTGTTTTGGTAAGGGGCTCTACCCAGTTGACAGGTTTTTAGGTTTGTGTATACTGTGATACACGGTGGGACTGGATAAAGGTTTTGGCATCACAAACCCATAGAGGCACGGTACCTGTTCTACTAGCAGTCAAGTTCAGTCACGGAAGTCCGGCGTACGGGGGCTCGAAGCTGCATCTTCAAGGGAACCACTCGGAGGATCAAAGGAGGTCACGTATGGCATTTCAAGACAAGACACTGACGTGTCGGGATTGCGGGCAGGAATTTGTGTTCAGCGCGGGCGAGCAGGAGTTCTACCAGTCCCGAGGACTGGAGAGGGAACCTGCGCGGTGCAAGGAATGCCGCGCGGTGAGGCGTCGCACCCGCACCGGCGAATCCCGCCCGATGTTTGCAGTGGTCTGTGCATCATGCAACAAGGAGACTGAGGTTCCCTTTGAGCCCAGGGGAGACCGCCCGGTGTACTGCAACGACTGCTTCCAAAAAGTCAGAAGCACAAAGTCAGAAGCACAAAGTAATCAATAAGAATAATACTCGATAAGCCGAGAGACAAAAACACCTTCCTCGGTTTTATTTTTTGGAGGGAACGGTGCATGTTGGTACCTGCATTGTGAAACTGCGCCTGCCTGAGAACGGTTCTCTTAAGGGGAAAAGGCAAGTTTCCAAGTCGATAATCGAGAGGGTGAAGAACAGGTTCAACGTCTCCATAGCCGAGGTCGATGACCAGGATTTGTGGCAGTCCTTAACACTGGGGATATCATGCGTCTCCAACAGCGCGCCGCACGCCAACGAAATCCTCTCAAAGGCGGTTAATTTCATCGAGAACAACAGGTTCGATGCGGAACTGGTCGATTATGAGATAGAGATCATCAATGCCCTTTGAAATTGAATCCTCAGCATTCTTAGCTAGCATTCAGGCATCCCCCGCATACACCGACCGGATAGCGCATATCGAGCGCATAAACCCCCGCAGCGCGCGATACGGCGAGATTTCTCAGCCCCTGCACCCCTCCCTGCAGCAAGCCCTGGAGGATGCCGGGCTTTTCCCCATCTACAGCCACCAGGCGCAGGCGATAAACGCCGCCCGTTCCGGCTCTAACGTCTTCATCGTGACGCCCTCCGCCAGCGGCAAGACGCTGGGCTACAACGTGCCCGTTCTCGACCGCATGCTGTCGCACAGCCGCAGCCGCGCCCTGTACCTGTTCCCCACCAAGGCGCTGGCGCAGGACCAGCTGCGCGGCTTGGGCGAGATCATAGACCTGTTCCCGCCGTTGGCGATCACGTTCAAAGACTGCGTAACCTTCGACGGTGATACGCCGCAGGAGGATCGCCGCGAGATAAAGAAGTCGGCACGCATCGTGCTCAGCAACCCCGATATGCTGCACCTGGGCATCATGCCCAACCATGAGTCGTGGTCCTCGTTCCTGCGCAACCTGTCGTACGTCGTCGTCGATGAGGCGCACGTGTACCGCGGCGTGTTCGGCTCCAATGTCGCCAACGTTTTACGTCGCTTACGTCGTTTGTGCGCGCAGTACGGCTCGTCGCCGCAGTTCATCTGCTGCTCGGCCACCATCGCCAATCCAAAAGAGCATATCGAAAACCTGGTCGGCCTGCCGTTCGAAGTCATCGACGTTGACGGCTCGCCCTACGGCGGCAAGGACTTCGTCTTCTGGAACCCGCCGCTCGTGTCCAACAAGAAGGGAAGCGAGGCGCGGCGCAGCGCCAACTCGGAGTCGAGCCTGCTCTTCACCGAGCTGGTCAAGTCCGATATGCGCACCATCGACTTCGCCAAATCGCGCAAGCTGACCGAGCTTATCTACATGTATACGCGCGACCGCCTGCGCAAGGAGGCGCCGCGGCTGGCGGAGAAGATAATGCCCTACCGCGCCGGCTACATCGCCGAGGAGCGCCGCTTCATCGAGCGCCAGCTTTTCGATGGCGGCATAACGGGCATCGTGTCGACCAATGCCATGGAGCTGGGCGTGGACATCGGCGACCTGGACGCCACGGTGCTCACCGGCTATCCCGGCAGCGTCTCCAGCACCTGGCAGCAGGCGGGCAGGAGCGGCCGGCGGGGGGAGCGCTCGCTGAGCTTCCTCATCGCCATGGACGATCCGCTGGACCAGTATTTCATGCGTCACCCGGAGGCCTTCTTCGGCCGGAGCTACGAGAGCGCCATCATCAACCAGTCCAACCCCTATATTTTCAGGCAGCACCTGCTGTGCGCGGCCTGGGAGCGACCGCTGGACGGGCTCGATGCCGAAATTTTCGGATCGAAATACGTCGAGGCCCGGAGCGAGCTTGAGTCTGAAGGATTATTGCGGCCGCGCAATGGAAAATGGTACCTCTCGCCGCAAT
>Ga0315294_10002769_pt1 | contig 19102 bp, 15 predicted proteins | sample YL17G13_40_MG_FD_203626 | JGI IMG/M metagenome (GOLD analysis project Ga0315294, IMG submission 203626) | Sediment microbial communities from Yellowstone Lake, YNP, Wyoming, USA - YL17G13_40 | ecosystem: Environmental > Aquatic > Freshwater > Lake > Sediment | place: USA: Wyoming | collected...
GTCGTGCAGGCCATCGGCGGCTCGACCAACCTGGTGCTGCACCTGAACGCACTGGCCGCCGAATTGGGCTACGCCCTGGCGCTCGACGATTGGGACCGCATCGGGCTGCGCACGCCGCTCCTGGCCAAATTCAAGCCGGCCTCGTCCCACTCGGTGTCCGATTTCGGGCGCGCGGGCGGCGTACCGGCCCTCCTCCACGTTCTCGCGCCGCTGCTCGACCTGAGCGCGCCCACCGCCCACGGCACCCCGCTGGCGCAGGTCGCAGCCGACGCCACCGTGGCCGACCCTCAGATCATCCACCCGCTGGACGGTCCGCTGGCCCCAACCGGCGGCATTGTCATCCTGCACGGCAACCTGGCCCCAGAAGGGGCGATCGTCAAGGCCAGCGGGGTCCACCCGTCCATGATGCGCCACGCCGGGCCGGCGCGCGTCTTTGACTGCGAGGAGGACGTCCAGGAGTGTTTGCTGGGTGGGCGCGTGCAGCCCGGCGACGTGCTGGTCGTGCGCTACGAAGGACCGCGCGGCGGACCGGGGATGCGTGAACTCTCGCTCCCGGCCGCCATCCTGGTCGGGATGGGACTGGCCGATTCGGTCGCCATGGTCACCGACGGGCGCTTCTCCGGCGCGACCCGCGGCCCGTGCGTGGGGTACGTCTGCCCGGAGGCCATGGTGGGTGGACCGCTGGCCGCGCTGCGCGATGGCGACGTGGTCGAGATAGACGTCCCCGGCCGCACCCTCAACGTGCGCATGAGTAAAGACGAACTGCGGGCGCGGTTGGACGAGTGGGGGCCTCCTTCCAAAGACATCCCGCCGGGCTTCCTGCGCCTGTACGCCAGGCACGTTGGTCCTGCCAGCCAAGGGGCTGTGCTTGGGGAATAGATCGAGTTCATCTACCGGCTGTCGTCTTGACGGCGAGGGATTATTGTGGTACTATGTAAAGTGCACAACGATTGGATTGGGGTGGTTCTTTAAAGGAGGAAGCCCGATGAAAAAATCCCGACGCTCTTTGTTCCTGGGCGTGATAGGTGTACTGGTCGTGCTGGGCCTGCTGGCTGGTTGCTACAGGCCGGCGGCTCCCGACGTGACGCCGACCCCGGCCGGCGGAGGGCAGGCTGCCCCATCCACCCAGGACCAGTTGTCCACGGCAGCGGCGAATTCGACCCAGGCCGCCCGGTCGGTGGCAGGAACCGCGACCGCGACCGCTACAATATCGCCGGTCACGCCGACCCCAACTTCTGTTCCCGCCACGTCTGTGCCGCCCACGTCTCCGGCCCCTACACCCACTGCGACCCCGTCTCCCACGGGCCGCGTGACGCACACCGTCCAACGGGGCGAGAACCTGTTCCGCATCGCGCTGCGCTACGGCACCACGGTGCAGGCGATCGCCAGTGCCAGCGGCATCGTCAACCCGGCCCTGATCTACGTGGGGCAGGTGCTGCAGATCCCCTCGTCCTCCGGCGGTCAGCCGCCGCAACCGCCGGCAGGTGAGACCACGTACGTGGTACAGCCGGGCGACAACCTGTTCCGTATCGCCCTGCGCTACAACCTGAGTTACACGTACCTGGCCCAGTACAATGGCATCGCGAACCCTGCTCGCATCTCCGTCGGACAGGTTCTGCGTATCCCGCCGCGCTAAGCCCCAAAACCCTAAAGGTGGCGATAGGAATCGCTCTGTCATTCCGAGGAGCGAAGCGACGAGGAATCTCAGGTGCGAAGCGACGAAGAATCCGGGCCGTGGGGGCATCCCCCGGCCCTTTGTCTGTCAGCAAGCCTATGATCACCAGCCTGCAGAACGACAAAGTCAGGGCCGCGCGCGCGCTGCAAGCCCAACGGCGCGTCCGCCAGCGGGAGCGCCGCTTCGTATTCGAGGGCACGCGACTGGTCGAAGAGGCCGTACGCGCAGGCGTCCCTCCTGACTTCGTGCTCTACACCGCGCCGGTCGAGGCGGACGCGCGGGGCAACGCGCTGCTGGCCTCGCTCCGCCAGATGAACGTCCCCTGCCATGCGGTGAACGAAGCGGTGATGGTCGCCTGTTCCGACACCCAGACCCCGCAAGGCATCCTCGCCGTACTGCCCATCCCCACCCATCCTGCCCCTGAACATCCCACGCTCACCTTGATCCTCGATCGCGTGCGCGATCCGGGGAACCTGGGCGCCATCCTGCGCACAGCGCTCGCCGCGAGCGTGGAACAGGTGCTGCTGACGTCCGGCACGGTGGATGCCAGCAACCCCAAGGCGGTGCGGGCCGCCATGGGCGCCCACCTGCACCTGCGGATTGCGACGCTGGGGTGGGAGGCCATCGCCGCGGCAGTGGCCGGCAGCGACGTGTGGCTGGCGGAGGCCAGCGGCGAGACCCCCTACACGGCCGTGGATTGGACGCGCCCGGTCGCCCTCAGCGTCGGCGGGGAGGCTGCGGGGGCCGGGGAACAGGCCCAGGCGCTGGCGGGAGGGCGGGTCTCCATCCCCATGGCGGCCGGGATCGAATCGCTGAACACGGCGACTGCTACGGCGGTGATTCTGTTTGAGATTGTGCGGCAGAGGGGGAAGAATGGAGAATAGAGAATGGAGAATGGAGAATCTTGGATTATCTTCCGCTGTCGGAACCACCTGCGCATACAGCACGAGTGGTGCGAAGCACGATGATTTTGCCACTGTCAGTTAAATCGGCCACGGTCAGGAGCGTGCCATCGTGGGTCAGGTAGAACTGGCCGATGGAGACGGGAACATTTTCCTGGTCCCAGGACTGTCCCCCGTTCGTAGTGCGCATGGCCCAGACCTCACTTTTACCATCGCCTGCCAGCCCCAGGATGACTGTCCCACAGTGCTCGTCCGAGAAGCGTACCGCGGCACAGGGCGTCAGGACGGGAATGCTCAGCGACTCGTGGTCCACCCCTAACGCCTGAGAAGACCAGGTCTGGCCGCCATCCCGGGTACTGAACAGCACACCACGGTTGTCCAGCAGGTACCCCGCGTTGGCAGTCCGCAGCGCGATGGCGACCAAACCACCTGCAGGTTGGGGCAAAGCGATCTCCTCCCAGGTTCGTCCACCATCGCCGGTGGCCCACAGTTGTCTCGACTCGGCGGAGGCAACCCATCCGGTGTGCTCGTCGAGGAAACTGATGAACTCGACGTGTCCCCCATAGGGGAGCCTGGCGACCGCGCGCCAGTTCCGTCCGCTATCCGTGAAAGTCCACACACGACCACCAGCCCCTACGAGCCATATCACCCTTTCGTTCACGACGTCCAGCCCGGCTCGGGACTGGGCCACGTCGTCGGCCACCTGGGTCCAGGTTTGTCCTCCATCGGTCGTGATATGCAGAGCACTGGCATCGTCCACGACGACGCCGAATGTCTCGTCGAGGAATTCGGCTGCGATGGTTGGATGCTGAACGTTCACCTGGAGCACGATGTCCCAGCCGGTAACTGCTGCCCGGATCGGTGCACACCCGGCGATCAACAGGAGCAGTATCGCCCAGATTGAATGGCTGGACCATTTCATACGTCACCTCAGCGACGCCCTCAAGAATATGACAGCCTCTTTGATAGTGTACTGCAACTTGGCGCGAAAGCCAATGGATGGACTCGGAGAGCCGGTGGAACTTGACAAAACGGGGCTTTTGCGGATAATGTAGTGTACAATCAAGTGCAGCAAAGGCTGTGACGGAGAGGAGTAGGTGGAGGGAGGCCGCCAGGGAGGCGGAGCCGCAGACTGAGAGCCCCGCCCGGAGCAAGCCCACCGAAGTTCGCTCCCGAGCCGACCCTTGAACGGGCGTTCAGCCCAAGTAGAAGGCTCCGCAGGCCCAGCGTTAAGAGGGCAGCCGATCGCGTCCACGGGCGCTGTCGGCGGAATGAGAGGGCTCCCCCAGGAGCCAAGAGGGGTGGTACCGCGGGAGTACGTGCGCTCTCGTCCCCATGGGGACGGGGGCGTTTTGTTATTCTGGAGGTTGGACATTGGAAGCTGGAAGTTGGAGGCTGGATATCTGTGGTTGAAAGGAGCGTGCGCCGATGATAGAGCACAAGATCGAGCAATTGAGGCAACTGGAGAGGGAGGCCCTGGCGGCGTTGGAGGCAGTGGAAGACAGGGAGGCCCTGGCTGCCTGGTACAGGCGCTACCTGGGCAAGCCAGGTGCGCCAGCGTCTCGTGGTCCCCAGGAGGGGGGCGACGTGGGCGAGAAGGGGCTGCTGACTCACGTGCTGCGTTCCATTGGGGAACTCCCCGAGGAAGAACGCCCCGCCTTTGGACAGATTGCGAATGAGATCAAGATCGGGCTAGAAGTGGCCTACGGGGCCCGGGATCAGACCCTATACCAGGCGGAGATGGAGCGGGAACTGGAGCACGGCGCGCTGGACGTCACGCTGCCGGGCCGGCCCGCCGGGCCGGGCCACCTGCACATCACCACCCAGACCCTGCGCCAGATCTATGACATCTTCGCCGAGATGGGCTTCCAGGTCTACGAAGCGCCCGAGGTCGAGACCGACGAACTGAACTTCGGCCTGCTGAACATACCGCCCCACCACCCGGCCCGCGACATGTGGGACACCTTCTGGGTCAGCGACGAGGTGCTCTTGCGCACGCACACCTCGCCGGGCCAGATGCGGGCGATGCGCGAGCGCTGCCCTGAGCCCATCCGCGTCATCCTGCCCGGCAAGTGCTACCGCTACGAGCAAGTCACCGCCCGCTCCGAGCACCAGTTCTACCAGGTGGAAGGGCTGGCCGTAGGCCACAACATCAGGATGACCGACCTGATCGGCACGCTGACCCAGTTCGCCCGGCGGTTCTATGGACCTGAGCGCCGCGTGCGCATCCGGGGCTCCTACTTCCCCTTCACCGAGCCCAGCATCGAGGTGGACATGGATTGCATTCTCTGCCATGGAAAAGGCTGCCGGGTGTGCAAGTACAGCGGCTGGCTGGAGATCGCCGGGGCCGGTATGGTGCACCCGGTCGTGCTGCAGAACGGCGGCTACGACCCCGACGAGTGGAGCGGCTTCGCCTTCGGCCCCGGGGTCGAGCGACCCGCCATGCTCAAGTACCGCATTGACGACATCCGCCTGTTCTACGGGAACGACCTGCGCTTCTTGAGGCAGTTCTGAGTAGCGGAGATTCCTCGCTTCGCTCGGAATGACAGATGAGCTTCGCTCGGAATAGCAGTTGAAGATGTGATCGTAGTGAAGGAGTGAATGATGAAGGTACCTCTATCGTGGCTCAAAGAGTACGTAGATATCACGCTCCCGGTCCAGGAATTGGCCGAACGGCTCACGCTGGCCGGGGTAGAAGTGGAGACCATCCAGATTATTGGGCTACCGGGGGCTGAACTGCCCTGGGACCCCGATAAGATCGTGGTGGGCCAGGTCCGCGCCGTGCTCCCCCACCCTGACGCCGAGCGGCTGGTGCTGGCCGAGGTCGAGTACGGCGGCCCACAGATCGAGGTCGTCGTCACGGGAGCGCCCAGCCTGCTGGCGCGCCGGGGGCAGAGCGACCTCCACCTCAAAGTCGCCTTTGCTATGGAGGGCGCCCAACTGTACGACGGCCATGCCGAAGGCCAACACCTGATCAAACTCAAGAAGACCAAGATCCGCGGCGTCCCTTCCCGGGCCATGGTCTGCTCGGAGAAGGAACTGGGCCTCTCCGGCGAGCAGGTGGACATCATCTACCTGCCGGACGACGCGCCGGTAGGTACACCACTGGCGGCCTATATGGGCGACGCGGTGCTGGATATAGATGTCAAGGGGCCGTTCGCCCACCTGTATGCGATCTTCGGCATCGCCCGCGAGGTGGCGGCGCTCACGGGTGCTCCCCTCAGGAGGGACGCGCTCGAGGTGCTGGAGCGGCGGCCGGTGGAACTCACCCCCACGGCAGGCTTTATCGTGCTGGAGATTGCCGACCCCGACCTGTGCCCGCGCTACTCGGCGGCCCTGATCCGGGGCGTCAAGGTGGGGCCGGCCCCCTTCTGGATGCAGATGCGGCTGCGCCGGGCTGGCATGCGCCCCATCAACAACGTCGTGGACGTCACCAACTATGTGATGCTGGAGTCGGGACAGCCCCTGCACGCCTTCGACTACCACAACCTGCGCGCCAGACCCGGCGGCGACCGCCCGGCCATCATCGTGCGCCGCGCTCGCCCCGGCGAGCAGATGAAAACCCTCGACGGGCAACTGCGCACGTTCGACGGAGAGATGCTGCTCATCACCGACGGCGGCGGCCCGGTGGCCGTGGCCGGCGTGATGGGCGGATTGGAAAGTGAGGTCACCGAGGCGACGACCGACGTCCTCCTGGAGTCGGCCAACTTTGACTTCCTCAGCGTCCGCCGTACCTCCCGCCTGCTGGGGCTGGTGAGCGACGCGGCCACCCGCTTCGGGCGGCGGGTGGATCCGGAGGTGGCGGCCAAGGCCGCCGCGCGGGCGGCCCACCTGATGGCGGAACTGGGCGGCGGCACCGTCGTTCCGGCCATCGGCGACCTGTATCCGGGCCGCCAGCCACAGCGGGAGATCGAATTCGACCTGGCGTACGCCGCCCGCGTCCTGGGAGTCGAGGTGCCAGCCGGCGAGGTCGCGCGGATATTGTCGTCGCTAGATTTTCAGGTTTCGACTGTGGAGGGGAAACCGGGCACCCTGCGCGTGACCGCGCCCTCCCACCGCCCCGACGTCACGCAGCCGGTAGACCTGGTCGAAGAAGTGGGACGCATCTGGGGGTACGACCGTTTTCCGACGACGCTTATGCGCGACGAACTTCCTCCGCAACGGGCCAACCTGCGCCTGGAAGGAGCCGAGCGGGTGCGCGACCTGCTGGTGGGCTGTGGGCTGGATGAGGTCATCACCTACTCGCTCGTGGACATGGAGGATGAGGGGAAGATGTGGCCCCAGGGAGCACCGCGCGATCCAGGGGAATACCTGCGCGTGCGCAACCCGCTCTCGGCCGAGCGGGCTTACCTGAGGAAAACCCTGCTGCCCTGCCTGTTCCGCACCACTCGCGAGAACCTGCGCTTCCTCGACCGCGTGGCCTTGTTCGAGATCAGCGCCGTGTACATCCCGGTGGAGGGGCAGACTTTGCCAGACGAGTCACGCCGCCTGGGCATCGTGATGACCGGCCCGCGCGAGGCTCGCACGTGGCTGGGGGGGCAGGACCGTGCGCCGACGGGCTTCTACGACCTCAAGGGAGTCGTCGAGGCCCTGCTGGCCGGGCTGGGGCTGGCAGGGACGTTCGAGCCGAGCCAGCGTCCCGCCTTCCATCCAGGCCGGTGTGCCCAGGTGAGCGTCGGAGGGCGCGCGATCGGCACACTGGGAGAACTGCACCCCCTGGTGCGCGAGGCCTTTGATCTGCCGGCGCAGCCCGTGTGTGCCCTGGAGTTCGACCTGGATGGGCTACTGGAAGGCTGGGGCGCGCCCCGCACGATGGCTTCCATCTCGGTCCATCCACCGGTCTACGAGGACCTGGCGGTGGTGGTGGAGGAAAACGTGCCGGCGGTGCGCGTACGCGACCTCATCGCCCAGGCCGGGGCGCCTCTCGTGCGCTCGGTCGTGCTGTTCGACGTCTACCAGGGGGAACAGGTCGGCACGGGCCGCAAGAGCCTGGCCTACCGCCTGACGTACCAGGCCGACGACCGCACACTATCCGACCAGGAGGTCACCAAACTACGCGCCAGGATCGTGCGCCGGTTGGAACAGGAACTGGGCGCGGTGCTGCGGGCAGAGTAATCTAGAAACCGGGTTTGTCCCAAAAACCCGGTTTCTTTTGTTTTATTTCGGCCCACCCAGCAGGCGGGTGCGCAGGCCGAGTAGTCCCCGCAGTGTCTTCCGGCCGGCTGTCAGTTTCGGCAACGTCTGCAGGCCGGCTTCGTAGGTGGCCAGGGCGCTAGAGCGGTTGCCCGTCTTCCACTCTTGCACTCCGAGTGCCAGGAGCGTCTCCCCCTGGCATTGGGCGTTGCCCAAGGCCCCGAAGGCGTCGGCTGCCTGGCGATAGATTTCCTTCGCCTTGTCGCGCTCACCCAGGCTTGCGTACAATCCACCCAGATTGCCCAGCGCCTGCGCTTCACGATCGCGGTCGCCCAGCCGCACAAACGCCGCCCTGGCCTCGTCCAGTGCCGCGATCGCGTCATCCCATTGGCCCCGCACCCGGTGGATCACGCCCAGGTTGTTCACCATCTCGGCCGCCTCGACCTCGTTCCCCTCGCGGGTGAACGTCTCCCGGGCCTCCTTGAACCTGGCGGCCGCCTCCTCGTACAACCCTTCCTGGAACAGCCGCAATCCTTCTTCCTTGAGTTCCCGCGCTGAAAGCACATTGTCCATCCGTGCACCCCCATCTGCCACCGTTGGCAGTGATCCGGCTTGGCGAAGCCGCCCCATCAATCAATACGTAATATCCAGCAGCCCCTCGGCAATCGCGCGCAATCCTCCGGCCGGCATCTGGGCCAGCCTCATGGCCACCTCCAGGTACTTGACGTTGATGGGCTGAGCGACAAACTCTTGCACCTCCCTGGGAAGTTGGCGGAAGCGGCGCCAGGCCTCTTGCTGGCGCTGCCATTTCCCCACCGGCCCTTCCTGATCGTCCAGGAAATGCTCCAGGGGCAGGTGCAGATGCTGGGCCAGTAGTTCCAATTCCGGCAGCGGGATCGGCTGCTCTCCATACTCGTAGGCGGAGAACCGATCCGTGGAGCACCCCACTGCCTTCGCCAACTCTTTCTGGGACGTGCCGGCCTCCATGCGGGCCTGGCGCAAGAGTCCCCCGACGATACGTTGGCGCAGAGCCAGCACTTCCTGGAGTGGCACTGCGTGTTCACCCGGCACCAGTTCCGGGTCGCGCGTCCAGAAATGGGACGTCACGCTGCCCAGTACGTAGGCCAGCACCTCCAACTCCGGCAGAGAGACGGGCTTGCGTCCCTCTTCGCATGCGGTGATGGTACTGACCGGGACTCCCAGCGCCGTTGCGCATTCCTGCTTCGTCCGCCCGGCCCGTTCCCGCGCATCGCGCAGCAACAGGCCGATGATGCGACTTCGCAGGGCCAGTTTTTCCTTAACCGTCTCAGCCATCCACCCTCCCTGGTATCTTGCCCAATCGGCTACCTGTACTGGTTGTCATTATAGCACAACCTGGCATGGGCTACAAAACAGAGCGGACCTGCCTGAACTGAGACTTTCGGGAAGCAGATTACTTGCATGTTCACCACGGTTATGTTATAATTTGACTGCGTATATGGATGTGGTCGGAGAAGTGGGCAAGCCCCACTTTTCTTCGTATACGGCCACGAACCATAGAAGAACCAACCTGTGGGCGCTGGCTGGCGGCCAGCACGGGGGTGATAGGGCCCCCTTTGGGAGAAAAATAAGCGATGAAGTCAGAATTCTTACTGGCATTCAACCAAATCTGTAGTGATCGCGGTCTGTCTAGCGACGTCGTCCTGGAGGCCCTGCAGATGGCGTTGGTGTCGGCCTATCAGCGCAACCTTAGTGGCGACGCAAACCAGAACGTGACCGCCACGATTGACCCGGAGACCGGCCAGGCTCATATTTTCATCGAAAAACAGGTGGTCGAGCAAGTCACCGCTCCTGAGCGGGAGATGACTCTGGCGGAGGCGCGCGCCATCCAATCCACCGTCGCACTGGGAGACATGCTCATGGTCGAGAATACTCCCAAGGACTTTGGGCGCATCGCGGCGCAGAACGCCAAGCAGATCATCCTCCAACGCATCCGCGAAGCCGAGCGAGAAGCGCGATATGTGCACTACGTCCAGCAGGAAGGGGAGATCATCCACGGCACAGTGCAGAGCATCAAGCCACAGGCGGTGACGCTGCACATCGAAGGCACCGAGGCCATCTTGCCGCGCAGGCAGCAGGTACCCGGTGAGCGGTATACACTTCACCAGCGCATCCGGGCCTACGTGCTGGAGGTGCGCAAGACCGGCCGTGGACCACAGATCACCGTCTCGCGCAGCCACAAGAACATGCTGCGCCGCTTGCTGGAACTGGAAGTGCCCGAGATCTTTAACGGCGCGGTCGAGATCAAGTCCATCGCCCGCGAGTCGGGCTCACGCTCCAAGGTCGCCGTGGCGGCCTCCCAGCCGGGAGTAGACCCGGTGGGAGCCTGTGTCGGCATGCGCGGCGTGCGCATCCAATCCATCGTCAACGAACTGGGCGGGGAGAAGATTGACGTCATCGAGTGGAGCCCCGACCCGGCCACCTTCATCGCCAAGGCCCTCAGCCCGGCCAAGGTGCTGAGCGTACACCTGGACGATGATCCGGTGGAAAAAACTGCCAGCGTGGTCGTGCCCGACGATCAACTCTCGCTGGCCATCGGGCGGGCGGGACAGAACGCCCGGCTGGCGGCCAAACTGACCGGTTGGCGGATTGACATCCAGGGGGTGACCGAGGCAGCCACGTGGGCATTGCAGAAGGTGAACGAGGATTCCAATCTCCTGCCCGCATTGGGTCTGGTGGCCGAGTTGCTCCCTACCGTCGCCAGCATCTTGCGGCAACACGAGCAGGAAAAACTGCCCTACAACAGCGAGGAACTGCTCGCGCTGCGGCAGGTGATCGAAGGGGTCAGGGACTACTATACCTCGCTGCGCACCGCCGAAAGGCGCATGGCCCAGGAGGAAGTAGCCCGCCGGACCGCCATCAAGAGCGCAGAGACTGAGCGGCGCACGGCCATCGCAGCCGCCCGTGCCCGCATCCCCGGTCAGGCCTACGAGATGCCATTGGCCGAGACCGGCCTCAGTTCCCGGACGTTGGCCCACCTGGAGCGTGCCAGGTTGACCAACATCGGCCAGGTGATGGAACGGTTGGCTGAGGGAGACGAGGGACTGCTGAAACTGGAGGGAGTCGGCCCCAAGAGCCTGACCGAGATCCGGCAGTGCATCGAAGCGCTCGCCCTGCCGGAGGTCGAGGAGGCCGTACCGACCACGGAAGAAGCCATTGCCGAGCCGGAGGCCGCGCTGCTCGTTGAGCCGGCCATAGAAATGCCAGAGCCCATCGAGGAACCGCCGGTTGAGGAAGAACCAGTCGAGGAAGCGCTGGTTGAGGAAGCAGCGGTTGAGGCGGCGCCTGCTGAGGAGGCCGTGACCATCGAGGAGACGCCGGTCGCGGCCATAGTAGAGGCAGTAGTCGCCGAGCCAGAGATTGCGCCGGTGGCCGTCGAGGCAGCACCGGCCGAAGAGGTGCCCCAACCCGCACCTGAAGCCGAAGCCAAAGCAGCCCCGGTGGAAGAAAAGGTGGCGGAGATCCCGGAACTGCTCGAGGAAGAAGAGTCCGAGGAAGACCTCGAAGCCGGGGGAGCCGGGGACGTATCGAAACGCCAGCGAGAACGCCGCCGCCGTCGAGAACTGGTCTTCGACGAGACCTTAGGCGTGGTCGTCGCCCGTCGTCGGCGCAAGAAGGAGCGGGTCGTGGACGAATGGGGAAATTTCGAGGAGTAGGGCCTGGATGGGCAAGCGGCCTCAACGACGCCCGCACATTCCACAGCGCACGTGTGTGGCCTGCCACACGGTACGGCCCAAGCGGGAGTTGGTGCGCATTGTGCGCACACCCGAGGGCACGGTCGTAGTGGACGAAACGTGGAAGCGCAGCGGACGTGGGGCCTATCTTTGCCGCCAGCGCAACTGCTGGGAGATGGCGCTGGCACGCAGGCAACTGGAGCACGCGCTGAAGATAAAGTTGACGCCGGAAAGCGAAGCCCAGTTGCGGGAATACGCGGATGGGCTACCTGAACTCCTGACAGCGGAGCCCCAGGAAGGGGCGGACACAGCGAGGGGAGGGAGTAGATAGATATGGGTGAGCAGGTACAGGAAAAACGAGTCATTGAGATTCCAGACTATTTGACAGTGCGCCAACTGGCCGCCCTGATGAACGTCAGCCCGATCGTCATGATCAAGGAGCTGATGAACGCCGGCATCATGGCGAACATCAACCAGCAGATTGACTACGAGACGGCCGCCATCGTGGCTCAGGAGATGGGATTCGAGCCCAAGGAAGAGACGCCGACCATCTCAGAAGAGGCCGCCGAAGAGGGGCCCACGTTGTTGTGGGAACGCCTCTACGCTGGCGAAGACCCGGCGAAACTCCAGCCGCGTCCTCCCGTCGTCACCATCCTGGGCCACGTAGATCATGGTAAGACCTCACTCCTGGACGCCATCCGCCACACGGACGTAGCCGCCAGCGAGGTGGGAGGAATCACCCAGCACATCGGGGCCTACCAGATCGAACACGATGGTCGCAAGATCACCTTCCTGGACACTCCCGGCCACGAGGCCTTCACCGCCATGCGCGCCCGGGGGGCCCACACGACCGACATCGCCGTGCTGGTCGTGGCCGCCGACGACGGCGTGATGCCCCAGACCGTCGAAGCCGTCAACCACGCCACTGCCGCCCGCGTCCCCATCATCGTCGCCATCAACAAAATGGACAAGCCCGGCGCCCAGCCCGAGCGGGTCAAGCAACAGTTGGCTGACCTGGGCCTGACGTGTGACGATTGGGGAGGCACCACGCTGTGCGTGCCTGTCTCGGCGAAAAAGATCACCGGCCTGGACGACCTGTTGGAGGCGATCCTGCTCGTCGCGGACTCCACCGAGATCAAGGCCAACCCCGACCGGAGCGCCTTGGGTACAGTCTTGGAGGGACGGCTGGAGCGCACCCACGGGGCGACGGCCACCGTGCTGGTGCAGAACGGCACGTTGCACGTGGGCGACACCGTAGTAGCCGGGCTCGCCCACGGTCACGTGCGCAAGATGCTCGGCGAAACCGGGCATCCAGTTCAGGAAGCCCCCCCCTCGACACCAGCGGTGATCATGGGCCTCTCCAGCGTGCCGGAGGCCGGCGAATTCTTCAAAGTCGTGCCGGATGAGCGCACCGCCCGGGCCATCGTGGCCAAGCGCCAGGAGGAACTGGCGGCCAGGGCTGTGGCTCCGGTCAGAGCCTTTACCCTCGACGACTTCTCCAGCCGCATTCAGGCCGGACAGGTGAAAGAACTGAACCTGATCGTCAAGACGGACGTCCAGGGCTCCATTGAGCCGATCGTCAGTTCGCTGGAGAAATTGGGACGGGAGGATCTAAAGGTCAACATCATTCACGCTGCCGCGGGCAACATCAACGAATCGGACGTCAACCTGGCCATCGCCACGCGCGCCATCATCATTGGCTTCGACGTGCTGCCCGACTCGCCCGCCCGCCACGTGGCGGAAAGCGGGGGCGTGGACATCCGCACGTACGACATCATCTACAAACTGATAGACGAGGTGGACAAGGCCCTCAAAGGGCTCCTGGAGCCGACCTACGTGGACGTGGTGGTGGGTGAGGCTGAGGTCCGGGCTACCTTCAGGATTCGCAAGGTCGGCTTCGTGGCTGGATGCTACATTCGCCAGGGGGAGGCACGGCGCAACGCTCGCGCGCGGGTCTTCCGGGGCGAGAAACAACTGCACGATGGCCACATTACGTCGCTCAAGCGGTTCGAAAAGGACGTGCGCGAGGTGCAAACCGGCTTCGAGTGTGGCGTGGGACTGGAAGGCTTTCAGGACGTGGCTGTGGGCGACGTCATTCGGTTCTACGTGAAAGAGCGGCAGGAAGCCGTGTGACGGACTCTGGAAAACGAGGTCTGAATTCCAATGGGCAAGAAATATCAACGCCGGGTCTCTGACCTGATCCGCACCCACCTGACGAGTCTGTTGGAGCGGAAAGTCAACGACCCACGCCTACACATGGTCACCATCACCGATGTAACAATCACGCCCGACGCGCTCCGCGCTGACGTGCATTTCAGCGTGTTGGGCGGGGCTGAGGCCCAGGCGGAAGCACAGGCTGGCATGGAAAGCGCGGGCGGCTGGATGCGGCGCGAGTTAGGTCGCCGGCTGCGCTTGCGCAACATCCCGGAACTGGTCTTTCACTACGATCCCTCCCTGGAACGGGGGGAACACATCGCCGGTATCCTCGACGAACTGAAACTCAGTGAAGAAGAACGCCACACTGAACCAGGCTAGCCAACTCATCCAGTCGGCCCACCTGCCCCTGCTTGTCTGTCACATCAGCCCAGACGGGGACGCCGTCGGCAGCCTGGCCGGTCTGGGCCTGGCCTTGCGCCAGATGGGCTGGGAACCGACCATGGCCTGCGCAGACCCCATTCCCAAGCGCTTCCACTACATCCCGGGGGCCGAGGCGATCGTGCAAGAGATTAGCACCACGTTCGACCTCGTCATATCGCTGGACTCTTCGGATCTGAAGCGGATTGGCGAGTTCCCACAGATGCCCGCCTTGGGGAACGTGCCGCTCCTCAACGTGGACCACCACGTGACCAACCTGAATTTCGGCACCGTCAACCTGGTGGACCCCCACGCCTCGTCCACAGCCGAAATCGTGTGGCGACTGCTCGACGCGCTGTCTATCCGGGTCAACGCCGAAATCGCCACCTGCCTGTTGACCGGCATCGTCACCGACACGCACGGGTTTCGCACGAGCAACGTCACGGTTCAGTTGATGGAGATCGCACTACGCTTGATGAAGGCCGGGGCCTCACTGCCCACCATCACCCACCACAGCCTCAACCGCCGCCCGACAACCGCGATTCTCCTGTGGAGGGCAGCCCTGACGCAGTTACAGATCGAAGAGGGAATCGCCTGGACCAGCATCCCGCTGGCGCTGCGTCGCCAGGTGGGCTATGCCGGCAACGGCGATGCCGGACTGGTCAATTTCCTGGTCAGCGCTGACGACGCTGACGTCGCGGCCGTCTTCGTCGAGAACGAGGATGGCCAGGTCGAGGTTGGGTTGCGTGCCGTGCCCGGGTTCGACGTCGCCCAGGTAGCCCTCCAACTTGGCGGCGGAGGGCACGCGCTTGCCGCCGGCTGTGCTATCGCCGGTTCACTGGAGGATGTGCAGGCGCAGGTGTTGACCGCCCTGCGGGCCGACCTGGCCCGCCAGCGCGATGTCCAGCAAGCAAGTCAAACCGCGTAACCCGCACCATCACGCCTTGCGCAACACGCAAGACGCAACACGTTTCACGCTTCACGCCTCACGTTTCACGCACTATGCCCGACGGAATCCTCAACCTCAACAAGCCCCGTGGCCTGACCTCCCACGACGTCGTAGACCGCATCCGTGGCTTGACCGGCATCCGTCGCGTGGGCCACGCCGGTACGCTCGATCCGCTGGCGACCGGCGTGCTGCTCGTCTGCGTCGGGCGGGCCACCCGCGTGGCCGAGTACCTGATGTCCGGGCAGAAGGTCTACCGCGCCCGAGTGCGGCTGGGAATCACGACCGATACCTACGACGCCGAGGGCCAGGTCGTGGCGGAAAGGCCGGTCGAAGTGGACCGCGCTCAGGTCGAGGCTGCGTTGGCGCAATTCCGGGGCCTGATCCAGCAGATGCCCCCGCTGTATTCAGCGCTCAAGCACCAGGGAACGCCGCTTCACCGGCTGGCCCGGCGAGGCGTCGCAGCAGAAGACCTTTCACTCCAGGCGCGCCAGGTGGAGATCTCACGGCTGGAACTGACCACCTGGGAGCCGCCCACGTGCATGCTGGAGGTGACCTGCTCGCCGGGGACGTACGTGCGCTCGCTGGCGCACGACCTGGGGCAGGCCCTGGGTTGTGGAGCCCATCTCACTGCTCTGGCCCGTCTGGCGAGCGGCGATTTTCGCCTGGAGGACGCCCTCACGTTGGAAGAATTCGCCCAGGCCGTGGCCGGTGGCCGTTGGTCCAGCCTGCTACACCCGGTAGATGCAGCACTGGCTCACTTCCCGGCACTGTGCCTGGATGCGGACGCCGCGCGGCGACTCTGTTCAGGGCAGGCGATCGCCTTTGCCCCTGCCGGGGAGGCCTCCCCAGTAGGGGAGGGCCAGGAAGGGGCAGGCCTGGGCCGCGCCTACGGGCCAGATGGCACATTCCTGGCGCTCGTAGCCTACGATCGGGCATCCGGCTCGTGGCGGCCCCGCAAGGTGTTCCGCACACCAGAGCATTGAAAATGTTCATCGCCCATGACCTCGCCCAGGCCTCTCAATTCCTCCTCCTGAAAGACGGGACTCGAGGGGGATACGTCACCATCGGCGTCTTTGACGGCGTCCACCGCGGCCATCAGCAACTCATCACCGGCATGGTGGCGGCGGCCCATGCGGCGCACAGTGCCGCCGTCGCCATCACCTTCGACCCCCACCCGGCGAGTACGTTGGGCTATGAGCCTCCACCGCTGCTGACAACAGGGGAGGAGCGCGCCGGGTTGCTGGCCGCGCTGGGACTCGACGTGCTGGTCGTGCTCCCCTTCACGGCGGGCCTGGCCCGCACCTCCGCCAGCGAGTTCGTCGAACTGCTGGTCCGCCACCTCCACCTGGCCGAACTGTGGGGCGGCCCCGGTTTCGTGCTGGGCTACCGGCGCGAGGGAGACGTCCCGTTCTTGCAGCGCTGGGGGGCCAAACACGGGTTCACCGTGCACATCGTCGAGCCACTGGTGTGGGAGGGGGCGCTGGTGAGCAGCAGCCGCGTGCGGGCTGCGTTGGAGACGGGAGATATTCCGCAGGCTACAGGTTGCCTGGGACGTCCCTACCGGCTGGCGGGCATCGTCGTGCGGGGGGATGGAAGAGGGCACCGCATCGGGATACCCACGGCCAACGTTTCCTCTCCGCCCGGGCGCCTGGTCCCTGCCGGTGGGATCTACGCCTGCCTGGCGCACACCCAGGACCTGGGGACATACCCGGCCGTCGTCAATATCGGCACGCGGCCCACTTTCGTCGCGACTTCCGGTGAGCAAGCCCTGGTCATCGAGGCCCACCTGTTGGGCCTGGACGCCGACCTGTACGACCAGGGGCTGGCACTCGACTTTGCCGCCCGTCTGCGGGATGAACGGACCTTCTCCACGCCTGGCGCACTGGTGGCGCAGATTCGCGACGACATCGCCCAGGCACGGGCCATCCTGACCCTCACCCCCGGCCCCTCTCCCTAGAAGGGAGAGGGGAGAATATACTCACTGCAGCCCCTGGATTTCGAAGGAATACCCCAGTATTGAGAGCAAGGCCGCCGAAGCCTGGGGGCTGGCGTATTGCAGTTCGATCACCTGCACCTGGCCGGGCTGAACCGTCCACGGGAGCGGCGGGGCCGCCATCGCCAGGTCGCTCGTGCCGTCACTCGAGGTGAGACGGACGTCGCTCAATTCCACGGTGAGCGGCCCCTCTCCGATGTTCCGTATTTCCCCCTCGACGATTAACGTCTGGCCATCGTCGCTGAGGAAGGCATCGGTAATGGCCACCTCGGCCTGGCCGGCCGAGGGGAGCATGGAGGCCGCTTCGTAGGGAATACTCACGCTGGCCCGCGCCTCGGATCCAGGCTGGGGATTGAAGGTCCAGATGAGCGTAGGCCCTGCCAGCGTCTCCGGCACCAGGTAACCCGCCGTGCCCTCCACCGCCGTCCCAGGGGGGATCTCGCCGCTGAGCGGGCCGTGTTCCCCGGCCGCGCTGGCTACGGGCGACAACAGATATCCGTTCCCTGCCCCGTCCTGCAACTGCATGTCGAAGGCAGTGGCGTCCAGTGGCGTTGTCCCCACGTTTTCGACCGAGAACTCTACCAGGTAAACCATCGTCCCTGGCTGAAGATCGAGTCCGCCGCGCCCGGCGCCGCCGCTGGTGACCGTTACCTGCGCATCCCCCACGCGCACCGGCTGCCCCACCTGGGCCAGCGTTCCAGAAGGCGGTTCCACCGGCTCCGTCTCGGCCACGTAATCGGCGGTGGCAACCTGCCAGGCGCCGCCCTGTCCCTCCAGGACCAACGTCAGGCGCGGCCGCACCTGCTCGAAGACGCTCGCCTCGTTGGCTGCCACTTCCCGCCGCTCGACGAAGCGGAAGGACAGGGTCACGCCATTGGAGAGCACCAGTTGGATCTCGTCCCCCGGCCTCAATCCAGTCAGCAAAGTCCCATTTTCCGGCACCGGCTCCAGTCCCACCACATAGTTGACTACCGTGCCACAGGCCCAGGCGGCCGACCCTGGATAGCCGGGCGGATAGGTCCACTGGCCGGCCTCGGCCACGACCACCACGACGGGGAACGCCCGGCTGCTCACCGTGAGGGAGAGCGGGAGGGCCACCGCCACCTGCACGTCGCCGCTGCTGATGATCGTCTCGCAACTCGGCGGGCGCACGGGAGAAGTGGAAGGAGCGGGAGTGTGCTTGACCACTTGCACGGGCATACCGGGGTTGGCCTCAGGTCTGACAAACGCGCTGCGCAAGCCGAGCACGATGATCAACGCCACGGCGACCAACAAGAGCAAGATGAGGCCGATAACGGGAATGAGCCACAGCCAGCCGCGCCCTGGCCGGCCAGCCCGCAGCGGCCTTTCTGGGCTGGGGATCGGAGTAGACTCACTCATGAATCAAGGCGCTCCTCCCGGGAGCGGCTGGGGCGGAACCCGCAGGTAGATGATGGCTCCCTCACCAGCCACCAGTTGGCTGAAACCAAAGAAGGGCACGGCCACGCGCACGGGGCCCTGCGCGGAGACAGTGAACTGCAGGTTGCCCTGCTCGTCGGTAAAGCCCTGCGCCAACAACTGATTGGTCGCCGCATCGTAGGCCTGGGCCGAGATGCCAGCGATGCCCTCCCCTGCACCAGGCTGGCGGTCGTCTTTGGCATCATAGTAGACCAGCAGCGTGATGGGAATGAAACGGGGAGCCGGGGTCACGGCGGAGGCCGGGGTCGGGGTAGTCAATGGGCGCACCGTCAGTTCCTCAGGGGGACGGGATGTAGGGGGCGGTGGCACTTGCGTTGCAGGGGGTGGAGTTGCCTCCCCCGCTTCGGGAGTGCTCGTCGCCGTCGCCTGGCCGGGCACCTGCATCTCACATCGTATCTTGTAAGCGCTGTCCTTCACTTCGGTCATCGGCAGCCGCCCGCCGTGCCCAACGAGGACGTACAACCAGCCTTCGTAGGTGGAGAAATACGCGAAACGGCTGCTGTAATCACCCAACGTCACGTCGTCGTTGCCGCCGATGGCGTTACGGTTGCTATCGTAGACGATGATGTTGGTGTCCACACCCGGGGCCAGTTCCGACGTCGCGCAGATAAAGTGCAAGCCGGGCTTGATCCAGATCTTGAAGAAATCGTTGTCCTCTGTGCCACCACTCCAGGGGATGAAATTGGCCGAATAGGTGACGTTGGT
>Ga0315294_10002770_pt1 | contig 19100 bp, 10 predicted proteins | sample YL17G13_40_MG_FD_203626 | JGI IMG/M metagenome (GOLD analysis project Ga0315294, IMG submission 203626) | Sediment microbial communities from Yellowstone Lake, YNP, Wyoming, USA - YL17G13_40 | ecosystem: Environmental > Aquatic > Freshwater > Lake > Sediment | place: USA: Wyoming | collected...
GCGTACATGCGGCCCTTGCCGCCCCACGCCCCGGCGCCGCTGGGAGCGTCGGCGAAGTGCCACGCCAGGAGGAACGTGACGGACCGCGACTGGCCGGGCTCCAGGCGCAGGGGGACGGCGAGCGCGCCGTCGAGCGTCTCGCCCTGGGGCGAGGGCCCCGCCTCGCGCGGCCCTTGGAGCGCGCCCGAGCGGCCGAACGCCTCGGCCAGCGCGTCGAGGCTCTCCCATGCGGCCGCGCCGTCGGCCTCCGGCGCCAGGGCCGCCAGGGCCAGGTCGCCCGCGCCGAACCCCTGCCGCGCGGGCTCGGCCGTCATGTGGAGGATGGCCGCGCCGGCCTCGCGGAGGACGCGGTTCGCGTTGCCGCCGTAGCCGGGGGCCGCACGGTCGCGCATCTCGCCCTCGCCCGTCCAGCCGACGGCGTTCTGCTGGGCCGCGAGGAAACTCACCTCGACGGCCTTCGCCCCGCGGTTCTCGGCCGTGAGCGTGTAGATCGCGCACGGGATGGCCGAGTCCTTCACATTCAGCGGAATGAGCGGGCTGAATGTCTCCATGCTCACGCGCACCGGCACGGCGTCGTCCTCGAAGTCGTACCAGCCGAAGGGGTACTCGCCGCGGAACGCGAGGGCCTTCATGGCGGGCATCGGCCCGACGGGCTCCGTCTGGAGGGCGCGGAGGACCGGCGGCGCGTCGGCCGCCTTGACGCGGACGGCGAAGAAACTGTGCGGCACCGTCATGTCGCGGAAGTTGCCGAAGACGTGCCACGCCGGCCGCATCGCCCGGCCGTCGATCTGGACCGAGCCCGACGCGATGCCGCCCACCGGCATGCGGATCGCCCCGAGGTGCTCGCCGCGGTAGACGCGCGCCGGGCCGACGGCGAAGAGTCGATCGTCCTTCATGAGTTCCTCCTTGCGTTGTGCGCGGCGGGCCTCGCCCTCGGCCGCCTCGGTCTTCTCTCGCTCCAGGCGCTCGCGGGCCGCCCGGGCCAGTTCCTCGCGGCGCGCCTTCCAGCCCATGGCGTCGGCGTGGCGCGCCACGTCCTGGGCCGACAGGACCCGCGCGTAGACCGCCGCCTCGTCGAACGCGCAGGCGAACGCCTCCTCGCCCTTGGGCGACGAGGCGCCGATCTGGAGCGGCAGGCCGGCCGCGCCGAAGTTGAACGCCGTCGCGGGGCCCAGGGGCTTGCACGCCACGCCGTCCAGGTACAGCACGGTCCCGGCCTCCGAGGCGGCGACCGCCAGGTGGTACCACTGGCCCTGCCGCAGCGGCCCGCCCCCGGGCTCGAACCGCAGGACCTGGCTCCCGTTCCAGAGCGCCAGGCCCGCGTAGTCGCCCCAGACGTGGACGCTGAAGCGCGTCTTCGGGGAACTCTCGCGCTTGGCGACGAGGCACGGGTTGTAGGGCGTCGAGCCGGGCGGGGCCGAGGGGCGGAACCAGAGTTCGACGGTCGTCGCCTTGAGGTCGAGCGCGGGGGCGGGGCCCATCGCGAGGAACCGCCCGCCCTCCAGGGCGATCGCCCTGCCGCCGCCGGGGCCCTCGACCCAGGCGGCCTCGCCGCCGCGCACTTCGCCGTGGGCGGCGCCCTTGGCGTCCTTCGCGTCGCCCTCGAACCGCCACCAGGCGACGAGGCCTTCCTCGCCCGCGACCGTTGCCGCGTACCGCTCGACGGCCGGCTCGGCGCCGAGGCAGACCGCGCCGATGAGGAGAACGCACCAGGCTGCACAGGTTGTCGGCGTGCCCATCGCATCGCTCCTTGGCAGCGGCCTGTCGCGCCCGTGTCCTGCCCGCGTCCGCGGGCCGAGCCCGCGGGCCCACTGGCGGCCCGCGCAAGACCCGGCGGAATGCGAAGGGCGGACAGCACCCCTATAGCACAGGCGGCGCCCGCGGGCAATTCCCTTAGCCTACCATGCGACACGTGGGCCTGGACTTCGCGCCGCCGGGCGAAGAGAATGCACGCCGATGCGGCCGGCCGCCACCGGATGGCCGGGACGCCCCGACATCCCCGGGCGGGGCCGAGGAGGGCCGATGAGAAGCGCTGCCGTCGCTTGCACGATCTGCCTGGTCCCGGTCCTCGCCGCCGCCTTGAACGCCGGCGGCCCGGACGCCGCCCAGAACGACAGGAGGGACCCGATGCTCCACAGCCTGAACCCGCCCGTCCTGCTCCCGGACGGCAGCGAATTCCAGACGTGGGAGGTCCCCTGCGAGTTCAGCCGCACGTATCATGTCGACGCGTCGCACCCGGAGGCGTCCGACGAGAACCCGGGAACGCGGGAGAAGCCCTTCCGGACCATCGGCGAGGCGGCCCGGCGGCTCCAGCCGGGCGAGCGCGTCGTCGTGGCGGCCGGCATCTACCGCGAGCGCGTGAAGCCGGCGCGGGGCGGCACGGGCCCCACGCGGATGATCTCCTACGAGGCCGCGCCCGGCGCGGACGTCGTCCTCAAAGGCTCGCGCGTCTTCACCGAGAAGTGGACCCCCTCGGGGCGCGCCGGGCAGGCCGCCGCCGACAAGGTCTGGTCCGCGCCGCTCGCCGCCAAGTACTTCACCGACTACCGTCCCTTCGACACCGACAACGTCACGCCCGAGCAGTTCGACCACATGGACTGGGCCCACCCGCTTCGGGGGAAAGTGCCGTACACGCTTCCGCGGGGCATGATCTTCCAGGACGGCAGGCGGCTCGAGCAGGTGGCCGCGCCGGAGGCCCTCGCCGACAAGGAAGGCGCGTTCTGGGTGGACCGCCCGGCGCAGGTCATCCACGTCCACGCCTTCGGCGGCGCCGACCCCAACGGCCAACGCTTCGAGATCACCACCGAGCGGATCGCGTTCGGGCCCGACGAGCCGGGCCTCGGGTTCATCCGCGTCAAGGGATTCACGGTCGAGCAGGTCGGCAACGCGTTTCCGATGCAGCAGGAGGGCGCGATCTCGACCTGGCGCGGGCATCACTGGATCATCGAGGGCAACACCGTCCGGCAGGTCAACGGCGTCGGCATCGACGTCGGCATCCAGTTCGGCCCCTGGCCGCGGCCCAAGGTCGTCGGACACCACGTCGTCCGGGGCAACACCATCACGGACGTCGGCGTGTGCGGCATCGCGGGGATCGGCACGCACGACGACTTCCACCTCCTGATCGAGGGCAACGTCGTCCGCCGCGCCGCCTTCCACGACGTCGAACGCCTCTACGAGACGGGCGGCATCAAGACCCACCTGAACACGAACTGCCTGATCCGCGGCAACCTGATCGTCGACACCCTCCACGGCCCCGGCATCTGGATGGACTACACCAACGCCAACTCGCGCTGCTGCCGCAACGTCGTCGTCGGCACGCGGACCCAGTGGCACGGAGGCATCTTCATCGAGGCGTCGCTCCGGCCCAACCTCATCGACCACAACCTCCTCTGGGACACCACGGGCAACGGCATCTATGAACACGACTCGGGCGGGCAGACCTTCGTGCACAACTTCATCGGGCGCAGCACCGGGGCCGCCATCCTCCTGAGGGGCAAGGTCACCGACCGCCGGCCCTACGGGGAACCCATCGTCGACGGGGGCCACGTGGCGGCCAACAACATCTTCTTCGAGAACGGCCGGAACACGGTCGTCGAGGAGAGCAAGAGCCGCACCAGCACCGTCGCGCACAACCTCGGCGAGGGCATCTCGGCGACGTTCGACCGCGAGACCGGCGAACTCGCGTGGTCCGTCCGCGGCAAATTGCCGACGTGCGCGGCGATTCCGGGCGTCACGCACGACTTCCTGGGCCGCGCCCGCCAGCCGGGCCCCGTCCGCCCCGGCCCGTTCGCGGAAGTCCCTTCGGAGGCCCTGCGGGTGAAGGTGTGGCCCGCCCTCGGCCGGTGAGGGGCCCTGTCGGCGGCCGCCGCGCCAGGCCACGCATCAGGCAGGAGAGGAAGCCGCCATCGGGGTCGGTGCCGCGCGCGTCAGTTCGTGCCCTCCCCTGCGGCCGCGCCCGCGGGCGCCGTCGCCTTGCGGATCGCCTCGATCTCCGCGGGGTCGTACGGCGTGCCGTCCTTGCGGAAGAGGTCGTGGAACCAGACCTGCGGCTCCGGCGAGCCGCGCTTCGAGCCCCAGGAAAACTGCGTCTGCGTCCGCCCGTTCACCAGGCCCCACGAGTAGCAGCCGACGCGCTCCTGCTTGAAGAGCGGCAGATCGGTCTGCCAGCGGCTGCCCTGGAGCCGGGCCATCCACTCGGTGCAGATGACCGGCCGCCCGTGGGCCTTGTGGGCGGCGATGGCGGCCTTCATCCCGTCGTAGTTCGTGTACGCGTGGAAACTCACGACGTCCGACAGGTCGACCATCCGCCGGTTCATGTCCGCGAGGCCCCCGTTCCAGATCGAGACCGTGAGCGGCTGCGTCGGCCGCGCCGCGCGGGCCCACGCGAACGCGGCCTCCATGAGCGGCAGGCTCTTGGCGCCCATGCCCGTGTTGCCCGGCTCGTTGTAGAGGTCCCACAGGACGACGCGCCGGTCCTTGCCGAACCGCCCGACGACGTCCTTGACGTAGCGCTCGAGGTCGGGCCAGGCGGCCTTGTCGACGACCTCCTTCAGGCCCGGGCTGGGCGTCCAACTCGGCGCCAACATGCCGGGGATGGGCTCCCGCTGCGGGCCGAGGGAGGGCTCGGTCTGGGGCGGGTCGCCGAACGCGCAGTCGTCAAAGAGGACGAGCACCGCCGAGAGGCCGTGGCGGTCGGCGATGGCCAGGAAGCGGTCGACGCGCTGCTTGAGGCCGTCCGGGTCGGCCTTCCAGACGAGGTACTGGAGGAACACGCGGCAGGAGTTGAAGCCGACGCCTCGCGCCCACCCGAGTTCGCGGTCGATCGCGGCGGGATCGAACGTGTCGGCCTGCCAGAACTCGGTCGTGTTGCACGCCGTGCTCGGGATGAAGTTGAACCCGCACAGCCACGGCTGCTTGTCGTACCACGCCCGGGCCTGCTCCGGGGTCCAGCGATCGACGCTCGGCACGGTTGCCTCCTCCGCCCAGGCGCCGGCGGCGACGGCCAGGGCGGCGGCCGCCGGCAACCACGCGATCCGGATCGAAGTCGTCATCGCCCTCTCCTCTCGTCCGCCCGGCCGCGCGGCGGGTGCGGAGACCCGCCGCGCAAAGTTGCGTTGTGGCACTACCGCCGGCCGCCCAGCGAGATCAGGTGCGACCGCGTCTTCAGGTACAGGACGCCGCCCGCGACGGCCGGCGTGGCGTTGCATGGTTCGCCCAGGGGCACGCGGGCCAGGAGTTCGAACTTCTCGGAGGCGGCCAGGACGACCACGTCGCCGTTCTTCGCGACGCCGTAGAGCCGGTCCTGGACGCAGACGGGCGAGGCGTAGAACTCGCCGTCCACCCGCTCGGACCAGAGGACGCGGCCGGTCGCCGCGTCGCGGCACGTCACGCGGCCGTCGTCCGCCCAGAGGAAGAGCCGCCCATCCTTCACGAAGGGCGTCGGCACGAGGGGCACGTCCTTCGTCACGTCGTACGCAAGGGCGGGCGGCGCGTCCTTCGTGGCCGGCCGCACCGCCACCAGCCGCGTCCCGCGGTTCCCGAAGCCGAAGCCCGCGATCACGAGGCCCGGCGCCAGCACCGGTGACGCGACGCACCGGTCGAGGAACACCTTGTCCATCTGCCAGTTGACCTTGCCGGTGGCGGCGTCGACCGCCGTCAGGCCGTCGGCGGTGCTCGTGAAGATGAGTTCGGGCGGGCCGTCGTCGCGCCGCCGCACGCACGGGGTCGAGTAGGCCGCCAGGCCCGTGCGGCGCTCCGTCTGCCAGCGGGTCTCGCCCGTCCGGCGATCGACGGCGATGAGGAAACTCCGGCCCTCCTGGTCGTTGGCCAGGACGACGAGGTCCTCGAAAACGATCGGCGACGTGCCGCTCCCGTGCTTGGCCTCGAAGGGCCCGAGGTCGCGCCGCCACCGGTCGCCGCCCTGGTGATCGAGCGCGAGCAGCGTCACCTCGTCCGGCGTCGTCCAGGTGACGTAGACGGCCTCGGCGTCGGCCGCGGGCGTCGACGTGGCGAAACTGTTGTCTTGGTGCTGGCGGTAGGTCCTCGACGGGTAGTCGCGCCGCCAGGCGACGCCGCCGTCGGCCGCCCGCAGGCACAGGACCGTCCGCCGCGCGGTCGCGGCGTCGGCGGTCGTCAGGAAGATCCGGTCGCCCCAGAGGACGGGCGACGAGTGGCCCGTGCCCGGCACCTCGACCTTCCAGTTGTAGTCGGCCTCGGTCCAGCGGACGGGGACGCCGGCGGCCGCGCTCAGCCCCTGGCCGTTGGGTCCGCGGAAGCGGGGCCAGTCGTCGTCGCCCGCCCGCGCGAGCGGCGCGGCGAAAAGGGCGAGCAGGGCCGTCGCGAGCGCGGGGTAGCGCACTGGGTTCGGGCCTTTCTGCCGGAGACCGGGGTGGCCGCCGCCCCCCTCCCCGGCCGCCTCTTGATACCGCGCCCCCGCCGCGCGCACAAGGCGCGAGGGCCGCCCTCCGCGGGCCGGCCCGTCAGGGCGCGACGGCGGGGAATGCGCCCGGCTCGCGCAGGACGGCCTCGACCTCATCGAGTTCCAGGGGCGCCTCGCGCGTCAGGTTCTCGCTCCCGTCCTCGGTCACGGCGATCGTGTCCTCGACGCGGATGTAGAGCCGCTCCTCGGGCACCCACATCTGCGGATCGACCGCGAACACGTGGCCCGGCCGCAGGGGCCCGGCCCGGTAGTCGCCGACGTCGTGGACCGCCATGCCGACGGCGTGGGAGAGGTGGCCCTTGAAGTCGAGCGTCCGCCGGGCGGCGGCCTCGTAGACGGGCTTCGAGAAGCGCGTCGCGCCGAGGACGCGGGCCATCTCGGCGGCGGCCTCGGCCAGGACGGCATCGGCCGTGGCGCCGGGCCGGATCCGCGCGAGCAGCGCCTTGTGATACATCACCATAAATCCGTAGAGTTCGCGTTGCCAGGGCGCGTAGGTCCCGCCGACCGGCCACATCCGTCCGACGTCGCTCGTGTAGTTGCCGCAGTCGGGCGCCGCGTCCATCAGGACGAGGTCGCCGTCCCGCAGCGGGCAGTTGTTGCGGAAGTAGTGGCTGTGCCAGGCGTTCGCGCCGCCGGCGATGATGGCCCGGTAGCCCTCGCCCCGCGCGCCGCCGGCCAGGTAGACGTACTGGGCCACCGCGCCGAGTTCATACTCGAAGCGGCCGGGGCGGGTGGCCCGCATCGCCTCCGTCACGGCCCGGGCCGCCAGGCGCCCGGCCCGCCGCAGCACGGCGACCTCGCGCGGGCTCTTGACGGCCCGCAGCGCGTCGAGCGCCGGCGTCAGGTCGCGGATCTCCAGGCCCGGCAGCCGCTCGCGCACCAGGGCCGCCAGGTGCTGCTCGCGCGACGGCCGGCCGTCCCACGGATCGGCGGCGACGCACCGGTCGGACCGGAGGAGTTCGTCGCGGCTGGCCCGCGCGCCCTCGGCGGGGGCGTGCGGCACGTAGAGGACCGCGGCGGCGCGCAGGTCGTCGGCGAGCGACTCGGGCCCGCGGACGGCGTCGAGCCCCGTGTGGCGGCGGACGAGGTCGGCGTCCTCGGCCCCGAGCGTCGCGCCCTCGGCGCCGGCCTTCTCGGGCCGGTGCGGGAGGTACAGCGTCGCCGTCCGGTCGCGCCCCGCCAGGAGCAGGCAGGCCTGCGGCACCTCGACGCCCGAGAGGTAGTAGAACTCGTTCGTCTGGCGGAAGACGTCGAACCCGCGGACCGCCGGCGCGCCCTGGACGAGCGCGTGGGCCCCCGGACCGATCGCGTCGAAGAGAGCGGCGCGGCGGGCGGCAAACTCCTCGGGCGGAAAGTCCGTCTGGAACAGGCCGCACACCGCATCGCCGGCCTGCGGCGCGTCGGGTGCTGCGGGGGACGTCGGTCGGCGGGTCATCGGTCTCCCTTCGCTCCTCTCGGGCCCGCGGCAGGATCGCCCGGGCCGTCGCGGACGGCATTCTACTGCCGCGTCCGGAAAGGTACAGTGCTTTCCATGCGCCGGGTGCCACCCTGGCAGGGCAAGCCTGCCGTGGCTTGACCGCTGGCTGCTTGCAGCCAGTGCGATTCCGGAAGGCACTGGCGGACAAGCCGCCAGTGGCACCCCGCTGGGTGAAACCGCCCTACCAGCGGGCGCGGCAGTTGGGAATCCGGTAGCCCTTGCCCCAAGGGGCCCGCCAGCGTGTATAATGCTGACGCGGCCGCCGGCGCCCGGACGGCCCGCCCGACGCCCGACGCCCGATGCCCATGGAAAGCGGACTCGTCTTCGACATCCAGCGCTTCTCGATCCACGACGGACCCGGCATCCGCACGACCGTGTTCCTGAAGGGGTGCCCCCTGGACTGCTGGTGGTGCCACAACCCGGAGGGCACCTCGGCGGAGCCGCAGATCCTCGTCCTGGAGGGCCGCTGCATCCGCTGCGGCGAGTGCCGCAGGGCCTGCCCGCAGGGCGACCGGGCGGGCGCCGCGGAGACGTGCACGCTGTGCGGCCGGTGCGTGGCGGCCTGCCCGACGGGGGCGAGGCAGATGGTGGGCCGCCGGATGACCGTCGCCGAGGTCGTCGCCGAGGTCCTCAAGGACCGCGTCTTCTACGACGAGTCGGGCGGCGGCGCGACCTTCTCGGGGGGCGAGCCGCTCCTCCAGCCGCGATTCCTCCGGGCCCTCCTGGAGGCCTGCCGCGCGGCGGGCGTCCGCACGGCCGTGGACACGTGCGGCTACGCGCCGCAGGAGGACCTCCTGGCCCTGGCGCCGCTGGCGGACCTTTTCCTCTGGGACCTCAAGTTCGCCGACGAGGCCCGCCACGTCCGGTACACGGGCGTCTCGAACGGGCCGATCCTCGAGAACCTGCGGGCTCTCGGCCGCGCGCACGGCCACATCTGGATCCGCGTGCCCGTCATCCCCGGCGTGAACGACGACGCCGCCCAACTCGACGCGCTCGCCCGGTGCGCCGCGTCGGTGGAAGGGGTGCGGCAGGTGAACGTCCTGCCGTACCACGAGGGCGGCGCCGCGAAGTCGCGGCGCGTCGGCCGGGCGTACCGGCTCGACGGGGCCGCGCCTCCCTCGGCCGGGCGCATGGAGGAAGCGGCCGCGGCGTTCGCGGGACACGGTCTCAAGGTCAAGATAGGCGGCTAGATATATGACAGAGAGAACGGCCCGGCTCCGGCAGGCGAGCCTCGACGCGCGGCCCACGCTCACGGCCGAGCGCGCGGCCCTCATGACCGACTTCTACCAGGCCGAGGAGGGCAAGCACTCGGCGCCCGTCCTGCGGGCCCGCGCGTTCCTCCACCTGTGCGAGCACCAGACGATCTACCTGGGGCCCGACGAACTCATCGTGGGCGAGCGCGGGCCGCGGCCCAAGGTCGTCCCCACCTACCCGGAACTCACGTGCCACAGCCTCGAGGACCTGCGGATCCTCGACTCGCGGCCGAAGACGAGTTACGCCGTCCCCCCCGAATGCGTCGCGGTCTACCGCGAGAAGATCATCCCCTACTGGCGCGGCCGCAGCCTGCGCGACCGGCTGTTCGCGGCCATGTCCGAGGAATGGCGGGCGGCCTACGACGCGGGCCTCTTCACCGAGTTCATGGAGCAGCGGGCCCCGGGGCACACGGTCCTCGACGACAAGATCTACCGGAAGGGCCTCGTGGACTTCCAGGCGGAGATCGCCCGCGCGATCGCGGCCCTCGACTTCGCGGGCGACCCGGAGGCGTACGCGCGGCGCGAGCAACTGGCGGCCATGTCCGTCGCGTGCGACGCCGTCATCCGTTTCGCCGCGCGCCATGCCGCGCTCGCCCGCCAGGAGGCCGCGCGCGAGGCCGACCCGCGCCGCCGGGCCGAACTCGAGAAGATCGCCCAGGCCTGCTCGCACGTCCCGGCCCACGCCCCGCGCGACTTCCACGAGGCCCTCCAGGCCTACTGGTTCTGCCACCTGGCGGTCATCACGGAACTGAACGGCTGGGACGCCTTCAGCCCCGGCCACCTGGACCAGCACCTCCTGCCCTTCTACCGCCGGGGCCTGGCCGAGGGGACGCTCACGCCCGAGGCCGCGCGCGAACTCGTGGAGGCCTTCTTCGTCAAGTTCAACAACCACCCCGCCCCGCCCAAGGTCGGCGTGACGGCGGCCGAGAGCGGCACCTACACCGACTTCGCCAACATCAACCTGGGCGGACTGCTGGCGGACGGGACCGACGGCTCCAACGAACTCTCCGACCTGCTGCTGGACGTCGTCGACGAGATGCATCTTGTGCAGCCAAGCAATAATCTCCAACTTTCGCGGAAGACCCCCGACGCCCTCCTCCGGCACGCCCTGCGCGTCATCCGCAAGGGCTACGGCTTCCCGTCGCTGTTCAACGCCGACGCCGTCGTCGAGGAGCAGTTGCGCCAGGGGAAGACCCTCGAGGACGCCCGCGCCGGCGGGTGCAGCGGGTGCGTCGAGACCGGCGCGTTCGGCAAGGAGGCCTACATCCTCACCGGCTACTTCAACCTGCCGAAGGTGCTGGAACTCGCGCTGCACGACGGGCGCGACCCGCGCAGCGGGCGCCAACTCGGGCCGCGCACGGGCCCGCCGGGCTCCTTCGCCGCGTTCGACGACCTCTTTGCCGCCTTCCGCGCGCAACTCCACCACTTCCTCGAGGTCAAGATCGCCGGCAACCAGGTCATCGAGCGCCTGTATGCGACGACGATGCCCGCGCCGTTCCTCTCGGTCCTGACGGACGACTGCATCCGCAAGGGCCGCGACTACAACGCCGGCGGCGCGCGGTACAACAACACGTACATCCAGTTCGTCGGGATCGGCAGCCTGGCGGACGCGCTGGCGGCCGTGCGGCACGTCGTCTTCCAGCAGGAGGCGATCGACCTCGGGCGGCTCGTCGCGGCGCTCGACGCCGACTTCCAGGGCGAGGAGGTCCTGCGCCAGCGCCTCCTGAACCGCGCGCCCAAGTACGGCAACGACGACGACGCGGCCGACGACCTGGCGGTCCGCCCGTTCAACGCCCTCTTCGACGAGGTCGATGGGCGCCCCAACACCAAGGGCGGCCACTATCGGATCGAGATGCTTCCCACGACCTCCCACATCTACTTCGGCAGCGTCACGGGCGCGATGCCCGACGGCCGCAGGGCCGGCCAGCCCCTCTCCGAGGGCATCTCGCCCGTCCAGGGGGCCGACCGGCGCGGGCCGACGGCCGTCTTCCGCTCGGCCGCCAAGATGGACCACCTCCGGACGGGCGGGGCCCTGCTCAACATGAAGTTGACGCCCGCGCTCGTGGCCGATGAGAACGGCATCGACCAACTCGCCCACCTCGTGCGCGGCTACTTCCGGATGGACGGCCACCACGTCCAGTTCAACGTCGTCCGGGCCGAGACGCTGCGCGGGGCCCAGGCCGACCCCGAGTCGCACCGCGGCCTGATCGTCCGCGTCGCGGGCTACAGCGACTACTTCTGCGACCTGGCGCGCGACCTCCAGGACGAGATCATCTCGCGGACCGAGCACCAGGCGGTCCGATGACCCAGGGCCCGGAACCGGCAAGGCAGCGCCCCCGCGGCGAGCGACTCGCCGGCGCGGGGTTCGCCGCGGAAGTCCGGGCGGGCGCGCTCGTGAGCCTGAAGCGCGCCGGCGACGCCTTCGACACCGACTACGTCCTCGCCGGCGGGCGGCTCGGCGACGTCCTGGTCCGCTACCGCGCGGGCGGCGGCCCGTGGCAGGAGGCGCTCACGGCCGACCTCGCGCCGGCCGCCGGGGCGCTGCCGGCCCCGGCCGGCGCCGCCGCGCGCGGCGCGACCTATCTGATCGGCCCCGGCGAACGGCCGGACCTGGCCCTGGCGGTCCGCTTCGCCCTCGAGGGCGAGGCCCTCCGGTGGACCCTCACGTTCCGCAACCTCGCCGACGGGGCGATCGAACTCGGGGACGTGGCGCTGCCGCTTCCGATGAACACCGAGTACACGTGGGACAAGGACGAGACGGCCACGCGGCGCGTCATCCGGCACAGTCTCGTCGCGGGCCACGCCTCGTTCGCCTTCTGGATGCGGTGCAACGGCGCGGGGCCGTACCTGGTGATGGTGCCGGCGGGCGACACGCACCTGGAGTACTTCGACGCCGCCGGCCGCGGGCCGCCGCTGCCAGGCATCTACATGACGTACATCCACTCAGCCGCACAGGGCGCGGTGGCGCGCGGCAAGGGGTGCGCCTGGCGGCAGCCGCACACCAGCGCCGTCCTCGCCCCGGGCGAGGAGCGGGCCTACGGTTTCCGGTTCCTCTGGGCCGACGGCTACCAGGCCGTGCGCGACGCCCTGTACCGCGAGGGGAAGTTCGACGTCCACGTCGTCCCGGGGATGACGGTGCCGACGGACCTCGGCGCGATGTTCTCGCTGCACACCCGCAGCGCCGTGCGGGAGATCGTGCCCGAGCATCCCGCCGAGACGCGGATCGAGGCCCTGGGCACGCCCGCCCCGGACACGCACGTCTACCGCGTGACGTTCGCGCGGCTGGGCGAGAACCTCCTCACGGTCCGCTACGGCAACGGGCACTACCTGGCTCTGGAGTTCTTCGTCACGGAACCTATGGAGACGCTGATACGGAAGCGCGCGGCGTTCCTCGTCCGCTCGCAGCACCGCGACCCGGCCAAGTGGTACGACGGCCTCCTCTCCGACTGGAACATGAGCACGGGCGTCCTCCTGGGGCCCGACAACCTGGACCGGATCAAGGGATGGCGCCGGTACATGGTGTCGTGCGACGATCCCGGCCTGTGCAAGGCCCCGCTCGTGGCCGCCAAGAACGCCGAGTATCCCGACCCGCGCGAGGTCGAGGCCCTGGACCATTACATCCGGCACTTCGTCTGGGGCGGGCTCCAGTGCACCGACGCGGAGGCATACCCCTTCGCCATCTACGGCATTCCCGACTGGAAGGAACTGCGCGAGAGCCCCGACGACGGGCCCAAAGGCCGGCGGCACCTGTGGCGCATCTACGACTACCCGCACGTGGTCATGCTCTACCTGGAGATGCACCGGATCGCCCGCGACTACCCGGAGGTCCGGACCGCCCTCGGCGCCGACGAGTACCTGCGTCGCGCAGCGGGCACGGCCCTCGCCTTCTTCACGGTTCCGCTGGCGACCCGCGGCTGGTCCGCCTACGCGACGGGGACGTACAACGAGGTGGTGATCCCGCGGCTGATCGACGACCTGGAGGCCCGCGGCTGGTCTGAGGAGGCCGCGCGCCTCCGGCAGCACTGGGAGACGAAGGTCCGCACGTTCGTCACGGACAACCCGAACCTGTTCGGCTCGGAGTACCCGTTCGACTCGACCGGCTTCGAGTCGACGCACGCCCTGGCCCGCTGGGCCCTGGAGCGGATGGCGGGCGCCCGCGCAGGCGGCGCCGGCGGCGGCATCGCGCGCCAGGACGCCGAGCGGTTCCTGGAGCGCCAGACGGCCTGCAACATCGCCTGCCGCGGCTGGCTCGAGACGGCCTACTACCTCCTGGGCAGCGACTACCGGGCCGGCGGCAACTCCTCGTATACGCTAAGTTACATGTCTCAGATGGGCGGATGGTCGCTGCTGGATTACGCCCTCTACCGGGCCCGCGACCCCATCCCGCACCTTCGCCTCGCCTACGCCTCGATCCTCAGTTCCTGGGCCCTGATGAACACCGGGACGCCCGAGTCCGCCTACGGCTACTGGTACCCCGGCAAGGAGAACGACGGGGCCGCGGGGGGCGGCTTCGAGCCCGAGCCGTTCGGCCAGACCTGGCTCGGCCAGCCGCACCGCCGCGGCGCGTGGTACTACGGCTGCGAGATCGACCTCGGGTACGGCGGCGCGTTGCGCGCGGCCGCCACGGTCGTCGCCGAGGACCCCCTGTTCGGCCTGATCGCCTACGGCGGCGCCCTGAGCCGCGACGGCGGACGCATCGCCGTCGTGCCGCGCGACGGCGTCCGGCGCCGGTTCCACGCGGTGGGCGGCGGCCGGCGGTTCCACATGCTCCTCGCGCGGGACCACTATGCCGCCGACAGGCCGATCGTCCTCGGCGACGACCTGCGCGAGATCCGGTTCACGCTCGAGGCCGTGTCGCGTGCGGCCCACACGACGCGGCTCAGCCTGGCGGGGCTTCCCGGCGGGCGATGCGAGGTGCGGATCGACGGCCGGCCCGCGGGCGGCGGGACCCTGGCCGACGGCGGCGAGGCGGTCGTCGACCTGCCCGTGCCGGCGGGCGCCGCGACCTGCGAGGTGGCCGTCCTGACGGCGCGGCCGTGAGGCGCGCGGCTCAGGTCTCGAGTTCCGGCACGACGCCGCGCCGCATCGTGTTCTCGGTCACCGAGCGCGGGTCGGCGAAGAGGAGGAGGTAGTTCGGCCCGCCGGCCTTGGTGCCGAGGCCGCTCATCCGGAACCCGCCGAAGGGCTGCCGGTCGACCAAGGCGCCCGTGCACCCGCGGTTGAGGTACAGGTTCCCGACGCGGAAGGCGCGGCGGGCGTACTCCAGGTGGGCGGGCGACCGCGAGTAGACCGACCCCGTCAGGGCGAACTCGGTCCGGTTCGCCAGGGCCACCGCCGCCTCGAACGCGTCGGCCCGCAGGACGGCGACGATCGGGCCGAAAAACTCCTCCTGCATCAGGCGATGGGCCGCGTCGGTCACCTCGAAGACCGCGGGCGGCACGAACCAGCCGCCCTCGGGCGCGCGGCCGACGAAGAGCGGCTTGGCGCCGGGGCCGGGCTGCGCGATGACCTGCATGAGGCGGTCCCGCGCGGCGGCATCGATGACGGGCGGCAGGAGGGTCGAGGGCTCGTGGCCTGGGCCCGTCGGCACCGACGCGCAGGCGTCGACGAAGCGGCGAACGAACGGCTCGTAGGCACTGCCGACCACGATCACGCGCGAACAGGCCGAGCACTTCTGCCCGGCGTAGCCGAACGCGCTCCGGACGACCCCCAGCACCGCCTCGTCGAGGTCGGCGTCGTCGTCGACGACGACGGCGTTCTTGCCGCCCATCTCGCAGACGACGCGCTTGACCTGCGGCGCGCCGGGCGGCGTCCGGGCCGCCGACGCGAGGATCCCCAGGCCCACCTCCTTCGACCCGGTGAACGCGATCTGGGCCACGAGCGGATGCTCGACCAGCCGGGCGCCGACGGTGCGGCCGCTGCCCGGCAGGAAGTGGACGACGTCGGGCGGGAAGCCCGCGTCGATCAGGCGGCGGTAAAACGCATGGCCGACGGCGGCCGCCAGGCTCGACGGCTTGATGAGGACGGGGTTGCCGGCCACCAGCGCCGCCGTCGTCATGCCGCACAGGATCGCCAGGGGGAAGTTCCACGGCGAGATGACGGTGCAGGGCCCGCGTCCCTCGTACCAGAGCAGGTTGTCCTCGCCGGGGACGCTGCCCTGGCGCCGGGGCCCGAGTTCGCGGAGGGCCTGGCGCGCGTAGTATCGGCAGAAGTCGATGGCTTCGGCGACGTCGGCGTCGGCCTCGCGCCAGGGCTTGGCCACCTCCCAGCACTCCAGGGCCGCCAGGTCCGTCCGGTCGGCCGCCAGGCGGTCGGCCAGGGCCTCGAGGAGCGCGGCCCGGTCCCCGAGCGGCCGGTCGCGCCAGGCGGGCCAGGCGGCGAAGGCGGCCGCGACGGCGGCGTCGGCGTCGGACACCTCGGCCGCCGCCACCTCGGCCACCAGGATCGACGGATCGCTCGGGCACGCGCGCCGCATCGCGGGCCCGTCGCGGCGGGCCCGGCCCGAGACGACGACGGGCACGCCGAGCGGCAGGCTCGCACGGACCCGGGCGACGGCCTCGCCGAACGCCCGCGGGACGGCCGGGTCCTCGAAGTGCGCCAGCGCGCAGTTCCGGAACGGGGCCGCCAGGTCCGCCGGCGGCGGGACCGGCTCCATCCGGCGCACGTCGTCGCGCTGGGGCCGCGGCCGCTGCATGAGCGCCCGCAGGTCGACGTTCTCGTGATGCGACAGGCGCAGAAACCCCTCGTTGGCCGTGTTCTCCAGCAGCCGCCGCACCAGGTACCCCATGCCGGGGAGGAGTTCGCCGACGGGGGCGTAGACGCGGACGCGGCGCCCCATCGCGCGGAAGGCCCGCCGCTCGGGCTCGGCCATGCCGTGGAGCATCTGGATCTCGAGGGCCTCGGGCGGCAGGCCGAGTTCCTCGGCGACGGCCATCCCGTGGGCCAGCGACCGCAGGTTGTGGCTGGCCAGGGCCGGCTGGAGCCGGTCGGCGTGCTCCAGCAGCACGGCCGTCAGCCGCTCGTACTGGGCGTCGGTGGCGGCCTTCTCGGTGAAGACGGGGCACGGCAGGCCGTTCTGGGCGGCGCGGGTCACCTCGTAGTCCCAGTAGGCGCCCTTGACGAGGCGGACCGAGATGCGCGTGCCGCGCCGGCGCACCAGGTCGATGAGCCGCGCCACGTCCTCGTCCGACTGCCTCAGGTACGCCTGGACGACGATGCCCGCGTGGGGCCAGTCGCGGAGTTCCGGCCGCATCACGAGCCGCTCGAACAGGTCGAACGTGATGCCGTGGACGGACCACTGTTCGAGGTCCAGGTTGACGCACGCGCCGCGGGCCTTGGCCTCCAGGAAGAGGGGCAGGACGCGCCGTTCGAGCCGGTCGACGCTGCCCACCGGGTCGGCGGGGTCGAGGTGGGGGTCCATCGCCGACACCTTGACGGAGACGTTGGCGCGGGGGAGGGGGCCGAGGGCGTCGCGCTCCAGCAGCGGGTCGGCCGGCCACCGGGCGACCGCGGCCGGCAGGTGCTCGATGAGGTCGAGGTAACGATCCTTGTAGGCGTCGGCCTCGGCGTCGGAGGTGGTGGCCTCGCCCAGGAGGTCGACCGTGAAGGCCATGCCCTCCTTCCAGAGGTCCTCGAGCCGTGGAAGCGCCTCGGCGGCCCGGGTGCCGAGGATGAACTTGGCGGCCATGGAGGTGACGTTCGCGCGGAGGGTTCGCGCGGCAATGCCGGCCGTGACGCCGCCGGCGGCCGCCTTCAGCGCGACGCCCAGCAGCGCGGGCACATCGCGGCCGGGCTTCAGCAGGTACTCGCGGACGTGCGAGGCGACCTGGCCGGTGTCGCCCAGGACGGGCAGCACGTCGACGAACCGCAGGAGGTCGATCTTGAAGGCGGGGTCGCGCATGGCCCAGGCCATCAGGCGGCCTTCCCAGTAGGCGCGGTCGAAGACGCCCGGCGTCCGGCCCGCCATCTCGCGATGCAGGCGCTCGCCGAGTTCCAGGACGCGACGGTCCCGCTCGTCCAGGTCCGGTTGAGCCATGGTCGTGCGCCTCGGCGCCCGCACGAGCCCCCCAGAGCGTCGCGGGCCGCCACACGATATCCGGCGCCTGCGCGAAAGGCAAGGAGGCTTCGCGCGGGGGCGAAAGTGTTTGCAGTTTGGCGGCGACGCCACATAATGCGGCAGGTCGCCGCGGCCGCGGTCGCCCGCACGTCGAGGGGCGGGCCGCCGGAGATCGGAAGGAGCCTTCCGCGTGCCGGACCCGCAGGGCAACCCGATTCCCCGGGCCGACGGCAGCCAGGGCCTGCCGGAGACGCTCCTCAAGTGGGTGATCCGCAAGCGGCTCCAGGCGCCGGCGGCGATGCTGCTCCAGATGCATCGGCCGCTCATGCCCCTGGCGTGGCCGGCGGCGATGCTCTTCGGCGGCGTCGCGGCCCCGTTCTTCGGGCCCGACTACTATCAGAAGATCGAGGCCCTGCGCGACCCGGCGGCGCTGGACCGGCTGCTCGCGCGGCTGGAGGCGCCGCCGGAGGACGCCGCCAAGGGGCCCCCGGACGGCAAGTCGCCGTAGCACTACAACGCAACTTTGCGCGGCGGGTCTCCTGACCCGCCGCGCAAACCGCAGTTTGCGATCCGACAATGCGCCGTTTGGCGCGGTGGGTCAGGAGACCCACCGCGCCGAGGCGCACAAGTTGCGTTGTGGTACTGGCAGCGAGGTGGCCTTCATGCAGCACGCCGACGCGCTGATGGCCATCGTGATGGGCCTCATGGGGGCCACCATCCTCTGGTGCCTCTGGCGGGCGAGGCGCGGCCACATCCCCTACATCCGGCGGATCGCGGGCATCGCCGCCATCGAGGGGGCCATCGAGCGGGCCACCGAGATGGGCCGTCCTGTCATCTTCGGCATGGGCTGGACGGACATCCGGGCGATCGAGACGCACGCGTGCCTGTCGATCCTGGCCCACGCGGCGCGGCTGGCGGCGCGGCTGCGGACGCAACTCATCGTCCTCGTGCGGAGCGGCAACGTCTACCCGGTGGTCGAGGAGATCATGCGCCAGGCCTACACGGCCGAGGGCGCCCCGGACCGCTTCGACGCCGCCGACCAGGTGCGGTTCCTCTCGGAGGACTCCGCCGTCTACGCCATGGGGGTTGCGCGCCTCATCGAAGAGACCCCCGCGGGATGCGCCCTCTTCTTCGGCGCGTTCGACTTTTCGAGCCTCCTGATGGCCGAGCCGGGCGCCCGCATCGGCGTCATGCAGATCGCCGGCGACCCCACCCTCTGGCAGGTCCCGTTCTTCGTGTGCTCCTGCGACCAGACGATCATGGGCGAGGAGTACTACGCGGCCGGGGCGTACGTCAGCACCGACCCGGGCCTGCGCGGCACCCTGGTGAGCCAGGACCTCATCAAGGTCCTCCTGGCGGGCCTGATCGCGCTGGGCCTCCTCGCGACCCTCGTGCCGCGCGGGGCCCCCGACTGGGTCGTGCAGCAGGCCCAAAAGGTCGTGGAACACTTGCAGCAGTACAAGTGACGGGAGGGGCGGCGTGCGGCGGCGGGTCGTCTGGCTCATCACGTTCGCGGGCGGCCTGTATTTCCTCCTGGAGTTTCTCCTGCCCGAGCAGGCGCCGGCGTGGCTGGGCGGCTTCAAGAATCCCCTGACGCCGTACCTGACGGACGCGACGAACTTCATCGTCGTGGTCGGGACGATGGCGTTCCTCCTGGGCCCGTTCAACCTCCTGCGGGGCCACCTGGGCACGCTGCTGAGGCTGCGGAAGGGCTGGTTCGAGAGCGCGGTCTTCGTCGTGTTCCTCACCATCAGCATCGTGGCGGCGGCCGACCGGCCGGACGAGGGCAAGAGCGGCGCTGGCTTCGCCCACCTGGCCGGGCTGGTCTATAACGCCCTCTTCTACGGCGTCCTGACCGCGTTCTTCGCCTCGAGC
>Ga0315294_10002771_pt1 | contig 19098 bp, 15 predicted proteins | sample YL17G13_40_MG_FD_203626 | JGI IMG/M metagenome (GOLD analysis project Ga0315294, IMG submission 203626) | Sediment microbial communities from Yellowstone Lake, YNP, Wyoming, USA - YL17G13_40 | ecosystem: Environmental > Aquatic > Freshwater > Lake > Sediment | place: USA: Wyoming | collected...
TAGGGGTATTATCAGAGAAGATTTATCATATTGACCCTGAAGCCGTAATCGTGGTTTTGCCTTGCGATCATTTTGTGAAAAATAAGCAACGTTTTTTAAAATTATTAAACCAAGGTTTAGAAATAGCAAAATCAGGATATATTGTTACCCTAGGTATTTCTCCCAAGAGGCCAGAGACTGGCTACGGTTATATTAAAATAAAGTCAAAACCAAAAAGTACCTGCCTGGCCGGCAGGCAGAAAAAGGCAAAACTTTATTACGAAGTCGCAAAGATTATTGAGAAGCCGCCTTTATACCAAGCTAAGCAGTTTATCCAAGATAAAAGGTATTACTACAACAGCGGGATTTTTATATTTAGGGCAGATGTGATGTTGGAAGAAATCCGTAAGATTAGACCCGCAGTTTATAAGGCAATTATAAAGATAAAAAATAAAAAAGATTTGAATAATTTGTGGTACGAGTTCCCTTCTCTATCGCTAGATTATGCTATAATGGAGGAGACCAAGATTGCAGCAATGTTGCCAGTTGACTATGGCTGGTTGGATTTGGGTAGTTGGCAGGCAATTGAAGAGATTGCCAAGAAGGATAAGAACGGGAATATCTTCAGGGGTAATTGTATTGACATAGGAAGCAAAAAATCGATTGTCTGGTCGCAAAAGAGGACTATCGCCACTCTTGGTCTGGAAAATCTTATTGTTGTGGATACAGAGGATGCGCTTTTGGTTTGCGCTAAAGACAAGGCCCAGGATGTAAAGAGGATAGTCCAAATATTAAAACGCAAGAATTGTCTCAAGCAGATTTGACCCTTCGATTTCACTTGAGGGTCAATGGTGAGCGGAGTCGAACCATTGAAAAGATTTCTGATTATTAATCCCTTTGGCATCGGAGATGTGCTGTTTACCACGCCGCTAGTAAGGGCGATAAAAAACAGTTACCCCGGGAGCCTTATTGCCTTTTGGTGTAATGAAAGGGTAAAGGGTGTTTTAAAAAATAATAAAAATATCGATAAAATTTTTGCTTTATCCAGAGGCGATATCAAAAGGATTTCCAAGCAGTCAAGATTAGCCGGAACAAAAAGATTTCTAAACTTATTTTCGGGATTAAAAAAAGAAAGATTTGATATTTCTTTTGATTTTTCTTTAGACCACCGTTATAGTTTAATCTCTAAAATATTAGGGATTAAAAGGCGCATTGGTTTTAACTATAAGAGGCGCGGCAGATTCCTTACCGATAAGATAGATATAGACGGCTATCACTCTAAACATGTAGTCGAGTATTATTTAGATTTATTAAAGTTTATAGACGTAGAACCAAAAAATAAAAATTTAGAGTTATCCGTTCCTGATGGCGATAAGGTAAAAATAAAGAATATCTTAGGCGACCAGGGAATCAATGATAAGGGTTTAATCATCGGTATAGCCCCAGGGGCAGGGGCAAGCTGGGGCCAGGATGCCGCGCTTAAACATTGGCCGGCTGTAAGTTTTGCACAACTAGCAGATAAGATAAAGAGCGAACTGGGCGCAAAAATAATACTCCTAGGAGATGAGCGGGAGAAGGCTATAGCCGAGACAATAGTTAAAGCGATGAAGAGCGAGCCCATTGATTTAGTGGGAAGAACCAGCTTGGAAGATTTTGTGGCTATCATTAGTAATTTGCATATATTGGTGACTAATGATGGCGGGCCGTTGCATATCGCAGTTGCCTTAAGGGTAAAAACAGTATCTATATTCGGTCCGGTGGATGATGAGGTGTATGGCCCTTATCCTACAAGCGACAGGCATATAGTGGTTAAAGAAGATTTAACCTGCAGTCCCTGTTATCAAAGGTTTAGAATGCCAGCGTGCAGTCGAAACCGGGAATGCATTAATTCTATAAGTACTCAAAGAGTATTTGAGGCAGTAAGGAGGCTTCTGTGAACCCCGCCCTTCCTAAGGAGATTGTCGTAGACCATATTAGGAAGTGTAGGGGTATAAATAAGAAAGGAAGGGCGGGGTGAAGATACCATTTGTAGATTTAAATGCCCAACATAAAGAAATAGAAAAGGAAATAGAGCAAGCAATCAAGAATGTAATCCAAAGAAGCGACTTTATTTTGGGCGAAGATGTAGGGTTATTCGAGAAGGAATTTGCCCAATTTTGTAATACGCAATTTGCCGTGGGCGTCAGTTCTGGAACCGCGGCATTATTTTTAGCGCTTTCAAGCTTAAGGGTAAAACCCAACGATGAGGTTATTGTCCCGGCTTTTACTTATATTGCTACCTCGTTGGCAGTTTCTTATACGGGCGCAAAGCCGGTATTTGCGGATATCCAGGAAGATACCTATACTATCGACGTAAAGAAAATAAGAAAAGCGATCACGAAAAATACCAAGGCAATTATTCCGGTGCATCTTTATGGTCAACCGGCAAATATCCTTGAGATTTTGAAAATCGCCCAAGAATATAATTTGCAGATTATCGAAGATGCTGCCCAGGCGCACGGCGCAAGTATTAAGATGCAAGACGGTATTTGGCAAGTGGTGGGTGGCCTGGGAGACATTGGTTGCTTTAGCTTTTACCCTTCAAAAAATTTAGGTGCCTTAGGTGATGGCGGTATGGTGGTTACCAATAATGAAGAGATTTATAAAAAATTGTTAATGCTTCGGGATTATGGCAGGGTTTCTAAATATGAACATGCCTCCATCGGTTATAACTCGCGCTTAGACACTCTGCAGGCAGCCATATTGAGGATAAAACTAAAAAGGCTAAACCAATGGAATAAGCGACGTCAAGAGGCCGCAGATATTTATAATGAGTTTTTAAAAGGTGTCAAAGAGGTTATTACTCCTTATACTTGGCCGTCCGTCAAGCATGTTTATCATGTTTATGCTATCCGCACTAAATTGCGCGACAAATTATGCCAGGTATTCAAGGATAAAGGCATAGGCGTGGTTATCCATTATCCTGTTCCGCTTCACTTGCAAAAGGCATACAAGGAATTAGGGTATAAGTCGGGAGATTTTCCGGTTTCTGAAACGGTAGCCCAAGAGATTGTTTCTTTGCCGATGTATCCGCAAATAGAGGAATCCCAGATTAAATTTATCACTGATGTAATCAAAAGTTCAATTTGAAATGGAAGAAAGAATCCCTCTTTCGGTAGTAGTTTTAACCAAAAACGAACAAGATAATATCGCTGCTTGTCTTGATTCGGTGAGATGGGCGGATGAAATTATTGTTGTCGATGATGAAAGCACGGATCAGACAGTTAAGATTGCCAGAGACTATACAGATAGGGTCGTGAGCCGCAAGATGGATATCGAAGGCAAGCATAGAAATTGGGCTTATGCCTTGGCCAAGAATAATTGGGTTTTAAGTCTTGATGCTGATGAGCAGGTGAGCGAAGATTTAAAGAAGGAGATGCAAAGCATATTGAAGCAAAAAACAGATTACGTTGCCTTTTCCATACCGCTGCGCAATTATATCGGTGGCTACTGGGTCCGCTATGGCGGTTGGTATCCCGCAGGCAAAGTCAGATTATTTAAAAAGGATAAATTCCAATATGAAGAGGCCCAGGTTCATCCCCGGGTATTTATTCAGGGCGAGTGTGGACATTTAAAATCCGATATCATCCATAAAGGCTATCCTGATTTTGCCCATTTCTTAAATAGCGTGAATTTTCAAACTACCCTGGAAGCCCAGAAATGGATTAAGGACAAAAGGCCAATGTCCTTTGGCCGTGCGCTCTGGCGGACCATAGATAGATTTTTTAGAACCTATGTGCGTAAAAAAGGTTATAAAGACGGTTTTGTCGGATTTACAGTGGCATTTTTTGCTTCTTTGTATCAGATATTAAGTTATGCCAAGTACTGGGAATTAAAGAAAGGGGATAAAGGATGAGGATACTTATTACCGGCGGTGCTGGATTGGTAGGTAGCCACTGCGCTGAATTTTTCGCTCTTCAAAATCCTAAGAATAAAGTCATTGTTTTGGATAATCTGATGCGCTCGCAGATCTTTGGCTACGATAAAGCTTCAGTAGAGTTTAATTGGAATTATTTGAAAAAATTTAAGAACATTGAGCGCATTAAAGGTGACGTGCGCAATGATAAGGATGTGGCCAAGGCTATCGGTAAAGGAATAGATGTTTTAATTCATACTGCAGGCCAGCCCGGAGTGCCTTCCAGCGTGCGCATACCTAAGGAAGATTTCAGTATCAATGCCTTTGGAACGCTGAATGTTTTAGAAGCAGCGCGCCAGAAATCCCGCGATACAATAGTAATTTATTGTTCTACGAATAAGGTTTATGGTGAAAATGTGGATAAAGTTGCTTTAACGGAGAAAGAGAAGAGATACACTTTTAAGGATATTGCGGGCGTATCCGAAGAGATGAGCACGGATTTAACCGGTCATACGCCTTACGGCGTCTCTAAATTAGCGGGAGATTTATATACCCAGGAGTATAGCTATATCTACAAAATGAAGACCGCAGTATTTCGTATGTCCTGTACCTATGGTACGAGACAATTCGGCTTTGAGGATCAGGGCTGGGTTGCCTGGTTCATTATTGCCGCGCTTTTTAATAAACCGATTACCATTTACGGTAATGGTAAGCAGGTGCGCGACATGCTTTATGTTGATGACCTGGTGGATGCCTTTAACCTTTTTATTAATAGCGGTTTGGAGAGAGGGCTTTTTAATATAGGCGGAGGGCCGGATCATACCATTTCTTTGCTTGAGTTCTTGGATGAACTGGAAGCACTCACGGCTAAGAGGCCAAAGGTAAGATTTGCGGATTGGCGGCCATCTGACCAAAAGGTTTATATCTCAGATACCTCAAAATTAGAAAAAACCCTTAACTGGAAGATAAAAACAAAGGTTTTAGACGGCATAAAGAAACTAACCGAGTGGATTAAAGAGAATCAGAGCTATTTTATTTAGAGGTCTCTGAAAAACTCTCAGGAGCTACATCAGAGACCTCTGATTACACAGATTACTTTAGATTACACAGATTTTTCTCGTTGGAGATTTAATCTGTGTAATCGGCTTTTAATCTTTTAATCAGAGATTGCCCTCTTTTATGATTTTTTCAGCAATCTCATTTAAAGCAAAGAGATGAAGGTAGTATTTCTGGATAGAGACGGTGTCATCAATAAATATCCCGGCGATTCGGAGTATGTAAAATCCTGGAGCGAATTTCATTTCCTGCCCAAAATCAAACCTGCACTAAAAAAACTTAATGCCAAAGGTTTTAAAATCTTCATCGTCTCTAACCAGGCCGGTGTTTCCAAAGGTGTATACTCTAAAGGAAATCTGGATTTAATTACTAAAAATATGTTAAAAGAGTTAAAAGATGCTCATATTGATATCGCAGGCGTGCATTATTGCATACATCGGCCCGAGGATAACTGTGCTTGCCGTAAACCTAAAACCGGCCTTATTGATACGGCCATAGCAAAACTTAAAGATACGGGTGAAAAAATAGACTACCAAGATAGTTATTTCATCGGTGACACCATCAGAGACGTAGAAACAGGCAAAGCAGCCGGCTTAAAGACAATTCTTGTTTTCTCGGGTAAAGAAACCCCCGGAAACAGCAATAACTGGAAAACCCTTCCTGATTTTACTGCCCAAGATTTATCTAAAGCAGTTGAGGAACTAATATTCTAGTGCTTTATCTACAAAATAATGCTTTTATTGATTACACAGATTTCAAAAGCCGATTACACAGATTACTGAAGAATAATTTATCTGTGTAATCTGAATTTTAATCTGCGTAATCATAATATTGTTTAGTTGAAGAACATTATGGCGGCAGGGATAACCTTATCTTCGGTATTTTTTACTATCTCAACGGTGTTGATTATTATCCATGTCCTTTACGGAGGGTACTTTTTATTTAAAAAAGAAAAGCGGCTTGATATCCTTGTGTTTTTCTCATCCTGCCTGATATGTATCTGCCTTATCTATATTGCTTATAATATCGCTCATCCATTTTTCTGGTTTTTATGGCTACAGACTCTTTTTCTGTGCGCCATGATATTCCATAATTATTATAGGTCGAAACTTAAAGAAGTTTACCTTAAGGAATTCTGTAACTACAAACTATACATCGAAATTTATGCGATTATGTTATTGTCTATAGGAATGGTATTTTATGCGTTCTTGCCGGCACAAAAAAGCCTCTTAGGGGTATTAAGCCTTATTTTTATTATCAGGCTTAATATACTAATATTTCGCAAGAAGAAATTATACCGTCTTTATTATCGGCCTCCTCGTATTTGCGAACTTCCATTTATAAGTATTGTCATTGTTGCTTATAATGAAGAACAATATATAGGAAGACTCTTAGAGTCAATAAAAGCCCAAGACTACCCAAAATTTGAGGTTATTATTGTTGATGACCATAGCAACGACAGGACGGTAGAAATCGCCAGGACTTTTGAGGCGAAATTTGCGCTTAAAGTGGTCGAGAAAGATATACGCGGTGTTTCCCGCTCAAGAAATTACGGCGCTTCGAATGCTTTAGGTGAGATTATACTTTTTCTGGATGCCGATGTTGTGCTTCCTACCAATTTTATTAGTAATAATATCAAGACTTTTAGAGAACAGCGGCTTTCCATCGCTGGCGTTGATTTTATCCCTATAACCGAGAATAAAATCGATAAATGGATAACCGGATTTTATCGCATTTGGCTAAAAGTAGTGCAGTATTTTAACCCGCGCGGAATAGGGTTTTGTCTTTTTGCCTATAAGGAGTTGCATAAAAAGGTTCTTTTTGATGAAAGTATAATCATGTCCGAAGATTTTGATTACGTAAAACGCGCAGTCCAATACGGTAAGTTCCGTTTCATAAATACTGCTCCCTTAAGCGTCTCCTGGCGCAGGTTTCACAAAGAGAATCGTTTACTCCTTATCCTAAAATATTTGTTTTTTGAATGGTATCGTCAAAATATAGGAGAGATACGCAAAAAAATACTTCCCTACGAATTTGGCAGTCACGCTCCGTCAACAAAATAAATCAGGACTATCCCGAGTTTGTTGCTAAAGAGATAGTCCTTGATTACACAGATTTAATAAGATTACACAGATTTCTCCGACGAGCATTTAATCTGTGTAATCGGTTTTTAATCTTGTAATCAGAAGCTTTCTCAGATCAAAATGCTTAAAAACAAAAATTTGACAAAGAACATCTTTATTTACAACGGGTTACATTAATTTTTTGCAACAAATTTGGGAAAGCTTCAATAAATCCACTCTCTCAAAAAAAGAGCCCGTTGAATAGGAGTAAGTCTTATGTTATATGCTAAAGTAGTATTAGGATTGGCTGTTAGAGGCCCATTTGATTATATTATCCCCGAAAATCTTTATCCCAAAATAAAAGTTGGCTTTAGGGTATGGGTTAATTTCCGTAACCGCAGGCAGCTTGGTTATGTGGTAGAAATTGTCAGTAAAAGCGCAGTGAAAAACCTCAAAAATATCCTGGAGATAATTGACGATTCACCCATATTAGATAAAAACATGCTTGCGCTTACCAGGGAACTGTCTGATTATTATTGCTGTGCCTGGGGAGAGGCGATTGAGACAGCATTGCCGGAAAGTTTAAGGCAGGGCAAAAGAATACCTAAAAGCCCAGAGGCCGAACTTAATAAGCCAAATAGGGCTTCTAAGGTTATTTTGCTGCACGATTTGGATGGTAATGCCAGGTGGGAATTTTATATTAAACACCTAAAGGATGCCTTGGATAAACGGCAGGCCTCGATAGTGGTATTGCCTGATAAAAAATCGGTTTTAAAAGCCAAGGAGATAATTCAAGTGAAACTTGCGTGTTCATTAGGAGTTTTGTATCGTAAACAGCCCAAAGAATTGGAAGAATGGCTTAAGGTAAAAAGCGGTGAGGTTGATATTGTAATCGGAACGCGCTCGAGTATATTTGCGCCTCTGAATAATTTAGGCTTGATAATTATTAATGAAGAACAGGATAATACTTATAAACAGGACCAAGTTCCGCACTATCATGCCAGGGAGGTTGCTTTTATGCGCATAAATATCCAGAAGGCAAGGCTTATCTTAGGAAGCAGCTCGCCTTCTTTAGAGAGTTTTTATTTAGCGCGTGAAGATAAAATAAAATACATATTTATCCCAAGAAGAAAAGAATTTCCCGAAATAAAAATTGTTGATATTGGCGCTCAACGTTATAGGCCTAAAGAGGCAATAGAAATCTTATCAAAATATTTGCAAGATTTAGCGTACGCAACTTTAAATGCCAAGGGAAAAGTACTTTTATTTTTAAATCGTTTAGGGTTCGCTACATTTGCCGCCTGTCGCAATTGCGGCTTAGTCTTAAAATGCCCGCGCTGCAGTATCAATTTAGTTTATCATTTTAAAGACAATATATTGAAGTGCCACTATTGCAATTTTAGAACCTCACGCGTCGAGATCTGTCCTAATTGTAATTCCGGTTATATCAGATACTCAGGAGTAGGAACAGAGAAAATAGAAAGTGAATTATCCAGATTATTCCCTCAGGCTAAAATTCGAAGATTGGATAGCTGGCAGGACGCAACTGTTAAAGATGCAGATATTTTTGTTTCCACAAAATCAATTATCCAAGAAGCAGACTATAATTTCGACTTAGTGGGGACTTTGTTTATAGACAATTCTCTAAATCGAATTGATTTTCGCGCCAGCGAGAAAACATTCGCATCGTTAGTTGGCCTTTTAAAGTTAACCGATAAAAAATTCGTCATCCAGACACGCCTGCCTACACACCATTGTTTTCGCGCCCTCCAAGGCAGAGACACCAATATTTTTTACAATGAAGAATTAAAACAGAGAAGGCAGTTGAGGTTTCCTCCGTATATGCACTTTGGTTTAGTGAAATTACGCGGCGAAAGAGAGATTAGGGTTAAAGAAATAAGCCAGGATTTGTTTAAAAAATTAAATGAATCCCGCACCAGAGAGGTGCGGGATAAATATAAAAATAATATAAAAGTGGTCTCGGTAAATCCTGCTGTGCCTTCGAAGTTGCGGGGTAAATTCTGCTGGCAGATATTATGTTGCGCTAATAATCCTAAAAAATTAAGTAAATTCTTGAAAACACACTTAAAGGATTACGCGCATTCTGGTATAATAGTGACGGTGGATATAGACCCCTTGTAAGTAAGGTTAAGGTTGAGGTTAAATATATGAACATCGTATTTTTTGGTAGTTCTAATTTTGCCGTTCCTTCCTTAAAGGCGCTGATAACTAAAGGCGAGAAGATTTCCTGCGTAGTAACGCAACCGGATAGGCAAAAGGGCCGCGGGCTCACTTTAGAATCCACCCGGGTTAAGCGGGTGTCTTTAGAGTTTGGCCTGCGTGTTTATCAGCCGCAAAAAGTCAATACTCCTGAAGTAATAGAGTTTTTAAGAGATCTAAGTCCGGATTTATTTGTGGTTATTGCCTATGGCCAAATCCTGGGGCAGGAAATCCTGAATATCCCCAAAATATTTTCTATTAATGTGCACGGTTCGCTTTTACCTAAATATCGCGGAGCAGCCCCCATCAATTGGGCGATAATTAGAGGGGAAAAGACCACCGGCATCACTATCATCAAGATGGTTAGAGAAATGGACGCCGGCCCCATAATCCTCCAGCAAGAGATTAATATCAGCGATGATGATACTGCTGTTACCTTGGAAGATAAGTTGTCCCATAAGGCTCAAGAGATATTGCCTGATGTAATTAAGAATATAGAGATAAAGAGTTATAAACTAATAGACCAGGATGAAGGCAAGGCGAGTTTTGCCCCCAGGCTTAAAAAGGAAGATGGATTGATTCCTTGGGATAAATCTGCTCAAGATATTTATAATCTCATCAGGGGCTGTTTTGGTTGGCCGGGCGCTTTTACATATTATCAAGGTAAACTATTAAAGATATACAAGGCAACGGTTATCCGGTTATCCGGTTATCCGGTTACAGCGTTACCCGCAGAGATAATCAAAGTTTCTAAAGAAGGTATAGTCGTAGCTACCGGTAAAGATAATTTAATCATTGAGGAATTGCAGATAGAAGGTAAAAGGAGGATGACAGTAGAAGAATTTATTGCCGGACACAGAATTTGTAGAGGAGAAGTTTTAAGGGAAAAATAATTATGATTCTTCGGCGCATTGCCTTAAGAATCAAATAAATGTTTTATTAATAAAACATTTATTTGAAAAAATAGTTGCAGTTCTAGTTTGCTATGGTATAATTACCCCCAATGCCAACACACTAAAGAACTCACGAACTCACGAACTAAAAATGCCGGAATTAAGAAAAGATCCTATTATAGGTAGATGGGTAATCATTGCTACCGAGCGGGCAAAGAGACCCGACCAAATCGGTGGACAATATCAGGAAGGACCTTCAGAAAAAGAATGTCCTTTTTGCGAAGGCAAAGAATCTCAGACCCCTCCAGAAATATACGCTGTGAGATCAAAAAATTCACCACCGAATAGTCCAAATTGGCAATTGCGGGTTGTGCCGAGCATCTCGCCATTTTTAAGGGTGGAAGGAGACCTTGAGCGTCGAGGAAAAGGTTTATATGACCTGATGAATGGTATCGGCGCACATGAGATTGTCATTGAGACGAGTCAGCATATAGCCAATATGGCAGATTTAAGCGAAGAGCAGATATCAAAAGTTGTAACTTGTTATATTGATAGAATGGTAGATTTGGAAAAGGACCAGCGTTTTAAATATGTCCTGGTCTTTAAAAACTTTGGCTGGATAGCCGGAGGCGGTAGATGTAAACATTCGAGGTCTCAAATTATCGCCACCCCCGTTAACCCCAAACGCGTAAAAGAGGAACTCGCGGGTTCCAGACGCTACTACAATTATCATGAAAGATGCGTATTTTGCGATTTAATAAAACAAGAATTGGCATCTAAAGATAGGCTGATTCTTGACATTGATGGCTTTATTGCTATAACTCCCTTTGCCGCGAGATTTCCTTTTGAAGTCTGGATTTTACCGAAAAAACACTCTTGCGACTTTGTGAATCTTGATATGACTTTGCGCTTAGACCTGGGTCGGATTATCAAAAAAGTCCTCTCAAAGTTAAAGAAAGGACTCAATGACCCACCTTATAATTATGTTTTACATACCGCTCCTTTTAGACGGGGAAAGGTAGGTTATTGGAAGAGCATTGATTATGATTATCACTGGCACATTGAAATTATGCCGCGTTTAACCCGCGTAGCGGGTTTTGAATGGGGCACAGGATTTTATATCTGTCCTTTAGCGCCCGAAGATGCAGCAAAGTTTTTAAGAGAGGTAAGTGAAGACGCAACTTGAGCAGAACAAAAGTAGAGGTTAAGTTGCATGTCCGAACTTATCCTTGATATTTTTTGAGTTTAGCGCAGATTACGGAATCAAACCACATTTCAAAAAATGTCAAGGATTAAATTCGCGCAATAACTTACTCACACTCCCCTGCCTGCCGTTAGGCAGGCAGGGGGTTCGTAAGTTATGCGCTCATTTAAAATGTCTGAATTAAGAAGAGACCCGATTGGCGGAAGATGGGTAATCGTAGATACGGATCATCCCAGTAGACCTGAAGATTTTGAGCATGAGACCCATTCTTGGCGGGGAGGAATTTGTCCTTTCTGCTACGGCAATGAAGCCTTAACTCCGCATGAGATAGACTCTATCCGTGACCCCAATACCAGCCCCGATACTCCGGGTTGGCAGGTGCGCGTGGTGCCTAATAAATTTCCCGCCCTTCAAATTGAAGGAGAATTAGATAGAAGGGGTTTAGGTATATATGATATGTCTAATGGTATTGGCGCGCATGAAGTATTAATTGAGACGCCTTACCACAATAAAGATATCCCGGATTTATCCAATCAAGAGATCGAAAATATTATTTCCATGCTTTGCCGCCGGGCGCTTGACCTGATCAAGGATAAACGTTTTAAATATATAATGGTTTTTAAAAACTATGGCCCGGCAGCAGGGGCGTCATTAGAGCATCCACATACCCAGACGATTGCCCTTCCCATGATCCCCAAGAATGTCATGGAAGAGATAAGGGGAGCGCAGAATTATTTTGAATATCGCGAACGTTGTATATTCTGCGATTTAATTAGGCAAGAGATGCAAGAGAAGGAAAGGATAATCTTAGAGAACAAATATTTCTTGGCTTTTTGCCCATTTGTCTCGCGTTTCCCTTTTGAGATTTGGATAATACCCAAGAAACACAGTATTTATTTTTGCCATATGCCTGCGGATGAAATTCCGGCATTAGCTTCCATCCTGAAGGATACCATATCTAGGGTAAGAAGCGTATTTGCCAGCAGCCCCGCATATAATTTTATTATTCATACCTCTCCCGTAAATGGCGACGGAGGCTTTGAAGGTTATCACTGGCATATTGAATTGATGCCGAAATTAACCCGCGTAGCGGGTTTTGAGTGGGGTTCAGGTTTTTATGTGGTGTCAACGCCGCCAGAATTAGCGGCACAGTATCTTAAAGGACAAAAGTAAGTGAAGCCACAACTTATGGAGCGGGCACCCGGCTTTATCGGAACAGCCGGTGTGCCGCTTGTGCGGCAAGCGAACATAAGTTGTCTGGCTGAACTTACCCTTGACACGTAAGATTCAGTTTCACTGGTCATCGTATTCGTGTCAAGGGTTAAATTCGCACCTTCATGGAAGCGAAGTAAAGAAGATACAACTTATGTTCACTCATTTCATTCGTTCCATAAGTTGTGTGCTCATTTAAGGAGGATTAAGGAAATGGCAGTAAAAGTTGGCATAAACGGCTTTGGTAGGATTGGTCGATTAGTTTATCGGGCAGCATTAGTAAAAGGCACCAAGGATTTAGACTTTGTGGCGGTGAATGATTTGCCCGTTGGAATAAATACCCTGGCGCATCTTTTGAAGTACGACTCTAATTTTGGGACATTAAATGCCGTTATTGAAGCTAAAGAGGATGCCATAGTAGTCAATGGCAAGCCCGTTAAAGTCCTAAGCGCAAAATCGCCTGCTGAGATTCCCTGGAAGGATTTTGGAGTTGAGCTGGTCATTGAATCTTCAGGTGTATTTACCGATAAAGACAAATGTATCGGCCATATCCAAAACGGAGGCGCAAAAAAGATTGTCATCACTGCCCCTGCTAAAGGTCAGGATATCACGGTGGTCATGGGCGTGAATGAAGAAAAATACGATCCGAAAAAACACAATATTATTTCCAATGCCTCTTGCACCACAAACTGCCTGGCTCCTATGGCTAAGGTGCTTTTGGATAATTTTGGGATTAAGAGCGGGATTATGACTACAATACATTCCTACACTAATGACCAGAAGATTCTGGATTTACCGCATAAAGATTTACGCCGCGCCCGTGCTGCAGCCATTTCGATAATACCTACTTCTACAGGCGCAGCCAAGGCTATCGGCGAAGTAATCCCGGAATTAAAAGGCAAAATGGATGGCCTGGCTATTCGCGTGCCCACGCCGGACGTATCCTTAACAGATTTAACCTGTAATTTAGAGAAAGACGCCACCGTTGAAACTGTTAATGCCGCCTTTAAAAAGGCAGCTGAAACTAACCTTAAAGGAATTCTCCAATATCTTACCGAACCTTTGGTTTCCAAAGATTTCGTGGGCTCTGCTTATTCTTGTATTTTTGATGCGGAGTTAACCAAGGTTCTTGACGCTAGGCTGGTTAAGGTTTTGGGTTGGTATGATAATGAATGGGCCTATTCCTGCAGGGTGGTGGATCTTTGCGAATTTATAATCAAAAAAGGTCTGTAATAAACGTCTAAAAAAATATTTTAGAGAAGGGCGGCTAAAATAGCCGCCCTTTTTAATTATGAATTATTTATTAATTCCAACAATTTTAATTGTCGGCTTAAGCGGTATTGTAGCCCAGGTCCTTATCTTGCGCGAATTATTAGTCAGTTTTTACGGTAATGAATTAACCTTAGGGTTAATTTTATCCAACTGGGTTATATCTGAGGCCTTGGGTGTTTTTATCATAGGTAAATACGCGGAAAGGCTAAAGAATAGGATAGGGTTATTTATTATATTAGAAACAATATTTTCTTTATTTTTCTTGGTCGCTATTTACCTCTCGCGCACCTTTAAGGATATCATTGGCATACCGTTTGGAGAAGGCGTCGGCTTGCCTATAATATTTTTCTCTTCACTTTTTATTATCTTTCCGGTGAGTTTCTGCCACGGAGCGCTGTTTAGTTTAGGATGCAAAATCTATTCTTTATCGGTTAAAGAGGAGCCTGGCATCATTGGCAAGGTCTATGCCTGGGAGACACTGGGCACAATTATCGGCGGCGTAATTACAACCTACTTTTTTATCACCCTGCTAAAATCCTTCCAGATAGCCTTAATCATTTTTATCCTGAATTTTATTATTTGTCTTTTGCTGATTAAATCTATGCCTAAGCCTCGCTTAAGATATAGGGTAATATTTATAGCAACTTTAGTATTTTGTTTATTTTTAAGCGGAAATCTAAATAAGATTCACGAACTCTCAATTAATAAGCAATTTAGGCCAGGAAAAGTCTTGGCATACCGCAATTCTGTTTATGGTAACCTGACAGTAACCCAACAGGAACAGCAATATACATTTTTCTATAATGGTATCCCTGTCATAACCACGCCTTATCCGGATATCACCTTCGTGCAGGATTTTGGGCATTTACCTTTACTATTTCACAATGCACCTTGTGATATTTTGGTCATAAGCGCAGGGGTAGGAGGACTGATAAATGAAATTCTTAAGCATCCCATCAGTAAACTTGACTATGCTGAGCTCGACCCTTTAATCATTAACCTGGTGAAGAAATACCCCACCGGCTTAACTAATTCAGAACTCGCAGATAAACGGGTGAACATAATCAATTTGGATGGCAGATTTTTTATCCGCACTACTGGAAATCAATACGATTTAATTTTAATCGGTTTATCCAAACCCGCGGATTTATCCAGCAATCGTCTTTTTACCCAGGAATTCTTCACTTTAGCTAAAGATAGGCTAAGAGCCGACGGTATTTTAGCCTTTTGGTTACCCGGTTCATTGACCTACTTGAGTCAAGAACTGAAAGACCTGAATGCCTGTATATCCAACGGTCTAAAAAATACTTATAAATACGTGCGGGTCATACCTGGAGACTACAATATATTTTTAGCTTCGTCATCCCAGGATATTCTTAAAATTGATTCCCGCCTCATCGCGCAAAGAATTAAAGAGCAAAATATAAAAAGCAATCTGCTTATTCCGTCTTACCTTGATTATAGATTGGATGGACGCTCGCTTGATTGGTTTAAGCTGTCGTTAGAGGGTTCAACTAAAAAAGTTAATCAGGATTTTGCCCCCCTGGCCGTATTTAAAATGCTTATGATTTTGAATAAACAATTCTCGCCTTTGTTGGCAAAGTATCTAGATATGGCTGAGAAATTAGATTTAAAGAGAATAGCAATTTTTATATTTACCGTAACGCTTTTACTTTTTTATATTTTTAATCGTAAGAGCGCTAGATTAGCAAAATTGAGCATTGCTTACAGTATTGCCACTACCGGGTTTTTTGGAATGATGGCAAGCCTTATCCTGATATTTAGCTTTCAAATATTTTACGGTTACTTATATTATAAAATCGGCTTATTAGTCAGTATTTTTATGGCTGGGATTGCCTCAGGTAGCATTCTTACGACACATGGTTTAAAGAAGGTAAAAAATGTCTTAAGGTTATTGATTTGGTTAGAGGTTATAGTTTTAGTATTTGCTTATTTATTGGCCTGGCTAATAACTAAAGGCGCAGGTTTATTTTTTATCTTATTTTTTATCTCTGGGATGCTTATGGGCTTAGAGTTTCCTTTAGCCAGCAAGATATATTTGGCAAAAAGAGGCAGGATAGGCGAAGTAGCAGGCTTACTTTATGGCGCGGATCTTTTAGGCGGTTGGGTTGCCGGCCTATTCGGCGGGATACTGTTTTTACCTATATTAGGACTATTTAAGACTTGCTTAGTTATAGTTATGTTTAAGTTAAGTAGCCTTATGTTACTGGTGGCTCTAAGAAAGAGATTATCTGGTTGACAAAAAGTGAAATTTAATATATATTAAAACCCTTAAATTAAGAGGAAGTATAAAGTAATGACTAAGCTGACCATTAAGGATATTGACCTAAAAGATAAGACTGTTTTGGTGCGCGCGGATTTTAACGTGCCTCAGGACGCCAATTTAAATATTACGGATGATACGCGTATAAGGGCAACCTTGCCTACCATAAAATATTTATTAGAGAATGGCGCTAAAAAAGTTATCCTGATGAGCCATTTAGGCCGGCCTGATGGCAAGGTAGTGGATAAATATAGCCTAAAGCCGGTAGCGCAAAGATTAAAAGAATTGTTAGGCCAGCCGGTGAAGTTCCTTAATGATTGCGTGGGAGATGCCATTAAGAAAGAAATTGGCACAGCAGCTGAAAAAATTATTCTCTTGGAGAACTTGAGGTTTCATGCCGAAGAAGAGGCGAATGATGCTAATTTTGCTAAGCAATTAGCAGCGCTTGCGGATATATATGTTAATGATGCCTTTGGCACAGCCCACCGTGCGCATGCCTCTACCGAAGGCGTAGCGCATTATCTAAAGGCTCTAGCCGGCTTTCTATTGGAAAAGGAGATTCAATATTTAGGTAATGCTGTGCAGAATCCGCAAAGGCCGTTTATGGTGATCTTGGGAGGGGCAAAGGTATCGGATAAAATTGGAGTGATTGAAAATTTACTTCCCAAATGCGACGCTATTTTAATCGGCGGTGGTATGGCCTATACTTTTCTTTACGCCCAAGGCAAACCCATCGGAAATTCAAAATTAGAAAAGGATAAACTGGATTTAGCCAAGTCTATTTTAGATAAGGCTGCGGCTTTAAAGAAAGAAATTGTTCTGCCTGTTGACCACATAGTTGTAGATAATGTTGACCCTAATGCCAAAGCTGAAATCGTGGGCGAAAATATCCCCGATGGTAAAATTGCTGTGGATATCGGGCCTAAGACAATTAGTTTGTTTGAGAATAAATTAAAGTCTGCCAAGACCATTGTTTGGAACGGTCCCTTGGGGATATTTGAAATGGATGCCTTTAGTAAAGGCACCCAAGAAATTGCCAAGTTTATTTCTGGCATTAGAGCTACTACGATTATCGGCGGAGGAGATACTGCTGCAGCTATGGTGAAATTCAAATTGGAAGATAAAATGACGCATATTTCAACGGGCGGAGGAGCTAGCTTAGAGTTTTTGGAGGGAAAGAACCTGCCAGGGGTTGCAGCCCTGACTGACAAGTAAACATGAGAAAAACCATAATTGCCGGAAACTGGAAGATGTATAAGACCATTGTGCAAGCCATAGAATTAGCCACTGGTTTAAAAAGAGAACTCTTTAATTTAGATAGCGAGAATATCGATATTGTCTTATGTCCCCCATTTACTGCCTTAAGTGAAGTTGCTGAGGTAATTGCGGATTCCAATATCCAGTTAGGTGCCCAGGATGTGCATTGGGAGGAAGAAGGGGCTTTTACCGGAGAGGTTTCTTGCGCCATGTTAAAAGACTTAAGGTGCAGATTTGTGATTATTGGTCATTCTGAGCGCAGGCAGTATTTTGGCGAGACTAATGAGGGCGTGAATAAAAAGACCAAGTCAGCCTTAAAGCAGGGACTTTCGCCTATTGTTTGCGTAGGTGAGACCTTAAGCGAAAGAGAAAGTGGTAAGACCTTCAAGGTATTAGATGACCATGTGCTAAATAGCCTTAAAGATATAGATGAGCAGGATATTTTAAAGACGGTTATAGCCTATGAACCGGTCTGGGCAATCGGCACAGGAAAAACTGCTACGGATGAACAGGCTCAAGAAGTACAAAAATATATTCGCACTTTATTAATCAAGATGTATAATAAGGATATAGCCGGTAAGGTAAGAATACAGTATGGAGGAAGCGTTAAGCCCGAAAATATATCTGGGCTGATGAGTGAGCCTGACGTGGACGGGGCTTTAGTCGGAGGGGCAAGTCTTAAGGTAGATTCATTTGCGGCGATTGTTAGGAGAGCCAGCGAGGTGAGAAAATGATGGGTGTAATCATTACTTTGCATATCATTATCTGTGCGTTATTGATTATTATAATCTTAATTCAGGCAGGCAGGGGCGGAGGACTTGTAGAAGGTTTTTCCGGAGTAGAATCAATGTTCGGCACTAAGACCAATACTTTTCTTACCCGCACAACTTCGGTATTGTCTGTTTTATTTTTTCTTACCTGTTTGAGTTTAGCCTTACTGTCTGCCCGGCAAAGCAAGTCTCTGATGAGGAATATTAAAGCGCAACCACAACAACCCCAAGCTCAGCCTCAAACCCAGCCCGAGACACCATCCCAACCCCAATCACAGCCTCCCGCTCAACCTCAGCCCCAAACACCAGCTCAAGCTCAGCCGCAAAAGCCGTAAAATAAGAGGATGAATAAAAAATTATTTTGGATTTTTGCCTTAAGTAGTGCGGTTTATTTTACTCAAGGGATAGAGGGCCTTCCTTCCCAGGGCTTGTTCTATTATCTAAAAGAAACCCTGCATTTCTCTCCGGAAAAAATAATGCTCATCTCAAGTCTTACCATCTCTGCCTGGTTAGTTAAACCGGTAATAGGATATATTATAGATAATTTTTTGCATAAGAAGGCCTGGATTTTCCTGGCCCTATTATTTGATATAATCCTGGTTGCATTTGTAGGATTAATGCAATTACCCCTGGTTATTCTGATTACCATATTAATCCTCAATTCCAATAACGCTGCCTTTCGGGATGTGGCAGTAGACGGGATTATGTGCGTAGAAGGCAAAAAGTACAGTGCCACGGGTAAAATTCAAAGTGTCCAGTGGATATCTATTTCAGTAGCCGGGTTACTTACAGGGATAGGAGGGGGGATTATTGCCGAAAAATGGGGATACCGGGCAGCATTCCTAGTCCTCATTCCGATTTATCTACTCGTCGGAATCCCTGCCTATTTTTATAAAGAGGATGAAACTCTCAACCCCAAACCCCGCTCCACCTTATTCTCAGATTTGAAACAATTATTTGCCCATAAGCAATTACTCATTGTGGGGCTGTTTA
>Ga0315294_10002772_pt1 | contig 19097 bp, 12 predicted proteins | sample YL17G13_40_MG_FD_203626 | JGI IMG/M metagenome (GOLD analysis project Ga0315294, IMG submission 203626) | Sediment microbial communities from Yellowstone Lake, YNP, Wyoming, USA - YL17G13_40 | ecosystem: Environmental > Aquatic > Freshwater > Lake > Sediment | place: USA: Wyoming | collected...
CCAGTACATCGGCGGCGTGGAGCACGCCGTGCTGCACCTCTTGTACACGCGGTTCATCTGCAAGGTGCTGTACGACGCCGGGCACGTGGGGTTCAACGAGCCCTTCAAGGCCCTCTTTACGCAGGGCATGATCTGCAAGCAGTCGTCGATTACGCATAAACTCGAGAAGATGTCAAAATCCAAGGGCAACGTGGTCTCGCCCGACGCCGTCATCGAGGAATACGGGGCCGACACGCAGCGGCTGTACACGCTCTTCGTCGGCCCGCCGCAGAAGGACGCCGAGTGGCAGGACGACGCCGTCGTGGGGGCCCGCCGGTTCCTGGACCGCGTATGGCGCCTGGTGGCCGAGCGGCAGGACCTCCTGGCGGGCGCGGAGCCCTACGCCGGCAAGGGCGCCGACCTGGGCCCCGCCGAGAAGGCGCTCTGGCGCAAGGCCCATCAGACCATCCGCAAGGTCACCGATGACATTGAGCACTCTTGGCAGTTCAACACGGCCGTGGCGGCCATCATGGAACTGGCCAACGCCGCGGCCGAGGTGCCGCGCGAAAAGCCCGCCGCGCCGGTCCTGCGGTTGGCGCTGGAATCGATCGCGCGGCTCTTGAGTCCCCTTGTGCCGCACTTTGCCGAGGAGTTGTGGGTGGCGCTGGGCCATCAGCCCTCGATCCTGGCAGCCGGGTGGCCACAGTTCAGCGACGCGGCGTGCGCCGAGGACGTCCTGGAGATCCCCGTCCAGGTGAACGGCAAACTGCGGGCCCACGTGACCGTGCCGGCCGGCGCGAGCGAAGACGAGGTCCGCGCGGCGGCCCTTGCGAGCGACCTTGTGAAGAAGCACATCGGCGCCACCCAGGTCCGCAAGGTCATTTACGTGCCCGGCCGGATGCTCAATATTGTGGCGAAGTGAGGCGTGCCTGAGTACCTGAGTGCCTGAGTAACGGCAACGGGGCGTCCGTGGCCATTGCGGATTGCGGATTGAGGATTGCGCATTGACAACGACGAACCCGCCGCCGGCAATGCTTCTTTTGCCGTAAATCCGCAATTCGCAATTCGCAATCCGCAATGGCCCCGCCCCTTCCCTTGCACCGCGAGGGTGCTTATACTTACTCCGTATGCCAATCCCCGAACCCATCTCGCCGCAAGTCTGGGCCGAGGGCCTGGAGTTTGAGCGCTCGGGGCCGCTGCGCCGGCTGCTCAAGGCGGCCGTCGTCAACCCGCTGGCCAACTATTTCCCCGCAGCCGTGCAGCGGGCCTTCTTCTGGTGCCTCCGGAGCGAACTGGCCGCCGCCAACTGGGCCGACCCCGGCGGCTGGAAGAGCATGGTCATCTGCTACCAGGACCGCCGCAAACGCCTGACCGACAGACTCCTGTGCACCCTGGGCACGATCCCGATGGCCCTCAGGAACCGGCGGAAACTGGCGGCCCGGGTCCTCGCGCGCCTCATCGCCTCGGCCGACCACGAGCCCGTGGAGGTCCTCTGCCTGGGGGCGGGGCCCGGCCACGTGGTCCACGATGCGCTGCTGGAGTGTGGCCGCCTGGCGCGGGCCACGCTGGTGGACCTTTCGGACGACGCCTTCGACCACGGCCGCCGCCTGGCGGCCGAGTGCGGCACCGATGGGCACGTGCGGTTCATCCAGGGCGACGTGCGGCACGTCCGGTCGATGCTCGACCGCCCGCCCGACATCGTCCAGATGATGGGCATCTGCGAGTACCTGGACGATGCGCACATCCGCGACATCGCCGGCGCCGTGGCCGAAGTCATGCCGCAAGGCTCGTGCGTGATGTTTAACAGCATCTCCGCCGCGCACGGCACCGACCGGTTCTTCCGCCGCGTGCTTGGCCTGCATCTCGCCCACCGGACGCCCCAGCAGTTGTCGGACCTGATGCGGCCGGCGGGGTTCAACCACTTCGTCGCCCTGCCGGAGCCGCTGGGGGTGTACCACGTCATTATCGGCCGAAAGACGAGTGACTGAGTGCCTGAGTACCTGAGTGCCTGAGAAACGGCAAGAACACGGCCGCCGCGCGGTCTCTTTGGCTGTTCACTCAGGCACTCAGGTACTCAGGTACTCAGTCACTCTCCTACTCCCGCCACTCGAACGGCCGCGGGGCAATCAGGTACAGCCGCCGCAGGGCCACGTTGCACAGCAGGCCCAGCGCCAGGAATGAACTCAGGAGGCTCGACCCGCCGTACGACATCAGGGGTAGGGGTATCCCGGTGATCGGCATCAGGCCGATGCTCACCGCGATGTTCAGGAAACTCTGGGCCGACACCAGCGCCACGACGCCCACCACCAGCAGTTTGCCGTACGGCTCGGTGGTCGAGAAACTGATGTCCAGCCCCAGGACGCACAGCAGGCCGTACAGGACGACCACGCCGATGGCGCCGATGAGGCCGAACTGCTCCGCCAGCGTCGGGAACAGGAAATCGGTATGGGCCTGGGGCAGCAGGCCGTACCGCGTCTGCGTGCCGAGGAGCCATCCCTTGCCCGTGAGCCCGCCTGCGCCGACGGCGATCTTGGCCTGGAACAACTGGTGCCCGGGGTCATCAAGCAGCGACCCGAAGAAGAACCGCAGGGCGTCGAAACTTTTCGGCCCCGGCCCGCGCCTGAGGGCCTCGAACAGGCGGCAGCGGGCCTCGACGAACTCGGCCTTGTCCTTCCCCCACGAGATGGCCGTGGCCAGGCGCCACAGGCGGAACCGCCACAGGGACGTGATCTCGCGCGCCAGGTCGGCCTTCTGCTCGTCGGTAAGGGTGGCCCTTCGAGCCTGCGGCGGAAGCCGCGGGGCATCGTCGGGCGCGGGAGAATCTTGCGATGTGTCGCCCAGGGCGACCGCTTCCGCGGCGGGCTCGGGGGCCGGCTCGGCCAGGGCGAAGTGCATCCGCTCCGCGCAACCGTGCAGCATCCAGGAGTCGATCCGCATCCGCTGGTAACCTCGGAGGGAGGAATAGAAAACGGGCACCATCGCCAGGCCCATCAGGATGATCGCCAGGAGGTGCTTGCCTCGGGCCCCGGCGGCAAAGAGCATCAGGAACAGCACCGGCAGGAACATCATCGCGGTTCCCAGGTCCGGCTGGTACAGCACCAGCGCCGTCGGCACGAGGGCCATCACGAAGGGCGCCAGGAGGCCCTTGAACGTGCGGTAGTTCTTGCGGTACCGCAGGTAGTAGGCCAGCGACATGATGAACGCGATCTTCGTCAGTTCCGACGGCTGAAACTTCATGATCCCCGGGATGGCAATCCACGAGTAAGCGTGGTTCGTCGGGTAGAGGATGCCGGGAATCTCCCAGTCGAACCGGCGCATGACGGCCAGCAGCACGAGCAGCGCCAGGCTCACGCCGTACAGGGCGTAACTGAAACGAGCGAGGCGCACGTAACTGGGAATGAGCGCCAGGCAGAAGACCGCCAGGCTTCCCGCCAGGAAGACGACCTGCTTCTCGGCCAGCGATTGGAGTTCCGGCGGGCAGTCCGCGCGGCCGGCCGTGGCGGCGTAGATGCCCGCGATGCCCAGGCCCACGAGGGCCAGCGCCGCCGCCAGGAGCAGCCACGGAAACCGGTACCAGTAGTCGCTTCGCAGCACGTCGCCTCGCGGGTCCGGAGGAAGTCGCCTTGTGGACGGGCCGCTGCCAAGTATAATGAACCCGGCGGTCTTCGGCCAGTGCTACTCTGCGAAGTAGCGATGCTTCTTCGCTACGAAGCACGAGTGCTTCTCGCGAAAGGCAACCGGATGAGACGCGGATGGTGGCTGGCGGTTCTGGCGGGCCTGGTGATGCTGGCCGGGCTCGCGGGCTGCACCCGCCGCGACGTCCTCACCGGCCGGCTGCGGTCGATGCCCGATGACTACGCCCGCCGCGTCGTTGCCGATTCGGTGTGGGCCTGCGGCAACATCTACCGGTGGGCGGACCACCGGACGCTCAGGCTCGACGTTACGCGGACCGACCACCGCCCCGGCGCCGAGACCGCCGGCGACGAGGTCTGGCTCCTGGACCTCGTGGGCGGCCGCGTCCGCATCGAGAAGACTGCCGCACGCCAGGTTATCGTCTACGACGGCCTGTCCTGGCGCGTTTTCGTCGAGGGCAAGGCCGTCGCGAGCGACCTGGAACTCCGGGCGGCCGCCGCCGGCGACGTGGCCGTGGCACGGGCCCTGGCGCCCCTGCCGTTCAGCCTGCTGGACCCGGGGCCGAAGATCATTTACGTGGGGACGCGCACCGGGCCGGGCGAGGCCCGCGTCTGGGACCGTCTGCTGGTCGCGTACGACCCCGGCGGGCGTACGCCCTCGCGGACGCTGGTGGAGTTCAACAAGGAAACGCATCGCGTGGAGGCGGCCTTCATCTCCTGGGCCGAGGCCCCGTTCCTGGGCCGCTGCTACCGCGTGGACATGGATGAGTGGTGGACGGTGGCGGACCTGGTGCTGGCCCACCGGTGGCGATTCGTGCCCGTCAGCGAGACCGGCGCGCCTACGGGCGCCGTGCGGTATACGTTCCAGGTGCGCAGCGCCGCGTTCGACGTTCCGACGGGCCTGGCGACGTTTTCGTCGCCCTGATATTCCGGCATAATTGTGCTTGTGGGTTGACGTGGGTCGCGCGGTGGGCAGTCATGCCCACCGCGCGGCGGGCAAGACTGCCCGCCGCGCAATCGCCACCCACATTCAGCCGTAAACGAGCCGTTTTCATCGCGCCCGCTCAGCCGCGGGCCGACCTGTCCGCCGTAGCCTTGGCGAAGGCGGAAGGCGAGCGCGGGTAAGGCGAGATACGTGACCGAAGAAGAATGGCTTGAACCCGAAGATTACCTCGAGCAGGCCGACCGCCTGCTGGAGGAAGGTCACTACGAGGACGCCCTGGCCGCCTGCCGCAAGGCCCTCGGCCTGGAGCCGCAGTCGGCCGACGGCCACGCGCTGGCCGGCCGGTGCCTGGCGTACCTGAATCGTGTTGATGAGGCCGAGCGGGAACTCCTGGAGGCCCTCGATTACGACCGCCATTGCGTCGATGCGTGGTTCGGCCTGGCGTTTGTGTCTTGGCTGCGGGCCGATGACCGCGAGGCCCTCGGGTACCTCCAGCGGGCCCGGCAACTGGCCCCCGAGGACGAGGCCGTCTTGGCCCAACTGGTGGGCATCTATGGCAACCTCGGCCGCTTCGAAGAGGCCGCACGCCTGTACCAGGATACCCAGGAGACCCATCCCGAGTCGGCCGAGATTTCTTATCAGTGGGGCCAGGTTCTGGCCAAGCAGGGCCGCTTTGATGAAGCCGTCCAGGTCTGGCGCCAGGCGGCTGAGTGGGAAGAGGACTTCCCGGAACTGCACCTCTCGATGGCCCGCGCATACGCCGCCATGGGCGACCTCGGCCGCGCCGAGGAGGAACTGGGGCGCGAACTGGAGTTGTACCCCGATTCGCGCGAGGCACGCCTGGCGATGGGCGGCTACCACGTCCAGCGCGGCGACCTCTTGCGCGCCGTGGGCGTTTACGAGGCCTTGCTGAAAGAGGCCGAGGACGACCCCCGCGTGCACCTTGACGCCGGGATAGCGCTGATGCGCCTCGGCCGCGCCACCAAGGCCCGCCGCCACTTTCTGAGGGCGCTGGAACTCAGCCCCGGCGACCCCCTTATCCTGTCGCACCTGACGGCCGTGCGGCACTCAAAGACCGACATGTCGCGTGCCCGGCGTGTGCTGCGCCAGGCGCTGCGGGCCGAGCCGCACCGCGATGAACTGTACCGGAACCTGTCGGCCCTGTTTGCCGGCGAAGGCCGCTTCGATGAGGCCGAGCAGGAACTCCGCCGCGCCATGGCCTTCTCGGGCCGCGCGCATGAACTGGAAAACGACCTGGGCGTCCTCCTGGCGATGCAGGGCAAGTTCGATGCCGCCAAGGAGGCCTTCGAGCGGGGCCTCCGCACGCGACCGGAGGACCTCCCCTTGCGCATCAACCGGGCTCTCATCGAGGCCGACCTGGGCCGCCCGGAGGCCGCACTTGAAGGCCTGGCCGCCCTGGCCGAAAAGCACCCTGCGGACTTCGACGTCCTCGGGAACCTCTCGTCGCTGCTCATGGAGACCGACCGGGCCGACGAGGCGCTGGAGATGGCGCGGCGGATGTGCGGGCGGGCGCCCTTCGACTCGCGCGGCTACTACCTGGCCGGGCGGGCGCTGTACGATCTCCGCCGCTACGAAGAGGCGCTGGAGATGCTCGACCGGGCCGCTCGCCTGGACCCTGTCCAGGTGGACACGCTTATCACCCTGGGCCTGTGCTACGCGGCACTCGGGCGCCGGCGGGAGTGCGTCCAGGCGCTCCAGCGCGCTCGCAGCCTCGCCCCGAACGACCCGGACGTCCTGTACAACCTGGGCTTGGCCTACGAAGACGCCGCCGAGGGCGAGGACGGCCAGACCGCCTATAACCAGGCCGTCGCGCTGTACCGGCGCGTTCTGGAACTGGCGCCCGCCTACAAGGCCGCCCGCGAGCGACTCGACGCGATGGAAGGATAAGCCCCTCTTTAGCGGACTTCCTCCGGGCCGCCTTCGTTCCGGTGCTACTCTGCGAAGCAGCGCTTCGCTGCGAAGCACGAGCAAGCCGGAAGCGGCGCAGCCGCGAAGGTGGATTGCGGATTTCGGGTCTGCGTTCCCGCCTTTTTCGCGTGGGACTGTGGATAACTTTTTTTGCGCGTTTGGCGCGCTCGAAAGACGCCCTTTTTGACCCCTCGGGAACCCGAAAACCGCCTTGGCGCTAGCGCCAGAGGGGGTCAACCCTCCAAATGTTAAAATGGGCATGACGAAATGCGCGCCTTTTTGATCCCTTTTTGACGGAAAACGTCGCCTTTTTGATCGATTTTGACCGGAATTTGATGGTTTTGTCATGGACGTATGCGCATGCGCCGTTGTGCATAACTGCCGTGCCAATGGGGGTGGAATGTACAAAAAAAGGGACTGAGGGGCGGAGGCGCGAAGGGACAGAGGCACGGAGGGACGGAGGCACGGAAAAGGGAAAAGACTCTCACCGCCGAGAGCGCGGAGACCGCAGAGAGAAGTTCTCTTGTTTCTTACAGAAGCGTGAGTTGCGGGCGTTTCTCCCCCCGCCGATGTGGCACGGCCGGCTTGTCCGGCCGTGTTCCCCGCACGGCACCACGGCCGGGCGAGCCGGCCGTGCCACAACCGTTAGCGAAAGGCTCCCGAGAGTGAGGCCATACCAGAAGAATCCTCTTTGAGTTTTTTTCTGCGTTCTCGGCGTTCTCTGCGTTCATGCTTTAGAACTTGCCGCCTGTGGCCGCCGCCCCTGCCCGCCGCCCCTGCCCGCCGCGTGTCAAGATGTCCGTCCCCCGATCTATACGGCCGAAATGGCAAGACGTGCAAGGGGAAGGTTGGAATCTATGGGCAAGGTACGGATAGCACTTTCCAGCGGCCCCGCCGGCACAAAGAAAAGAACAAGGCCGCGCAGGTGCGTTGCCCGCGCGGCCTTGGTTTTTCGGCGGTCAATAGCCTATCTTCGTCTTCGCCGCAGCGCCGCCAGCCCGCCCAGGGCCAGCAGCAAGAGCGTGGCCGGTTCAGGAACTACTTCGAATAAGAATTCATTGTAGGTCCCCATGGAGGCCTCTCCGGTGAAAATGTATTGCTCCGGGTTGAAACTGGCAAAAGTGCTCAGGCCAAGGTTGACGGTAAAAAGCCCGTCGCCAATTCCAAAGACCTCAAGCCGGTAGGCTCCCAGTGTGACTTCTCCGATTTCGAACTCGATGGGCGCATCCATAACCCCTACGTTGAGGATTTCGTCAGGGTCAAGGTTAACAGGTAAGCGATCATAGAAACTTCCCGGGATTTCATTGAACTCGATCCACTCTTGCAGAGATGTATCGTAACCACGACCGACTCTTCGCCCGCTTGGATCCGTAATAACAATCTCGATGGGTGAATGGCATACCCCTCGGAGGTCCGGGCAGATGGCGGGAGTGCAAGGCTCAGCATACGTGTACCGCCGGCCAGCCAACCACAACAAATCATCCGCCAAACGGTCCTGGGCAGAATGCACGGTATCATTGACCGAACGAATATAATCGTCCAGCGTGATCAAATCCCAGTCGGGCGTGTATGTCGCATTCGTGTAGACGCCGCTTCGTAGGCCGTCCGGATCGCGGATATAAATACTGTTGCCTTCGACCCTCCAGGCCACGATGAAATGCACGTTGGCAGGATAGCCACCAAGCCCCTTCTTGGGTTGAGGCACGCGTAACATGACTGGTCCATATCGCTCCACCTGTTGTCTTAGCACCTCCAGGATGTCCTCGGTCGTGGCATTGTGGGGGAACGACTGAGAGTTAAAGCGCACCGGCGTTCCTGGCTGGCCATCGGCCTGCCCATAGGAACAAGCGGCTGGAAGCGCCGTAAGCAAAAGCTTCGGCCCCTCGCGAGCGGACTTCTGTTCGGGTTCCGCAATGTAGTCGTTGAGCGACACGGGGTCAACATGATGCCCCCACGCGTTAAGGACGATGGCGGTCGAGGTCAGATAGCATCCCGCGCTTTTTATCGTTGTGGTGGGATCACCTAACAAATGAATAGAACCGTTGGGGTCGGCTTCCGTCTGAAGGAAGTGTTCAGGAACGGGTGTTAAGAGGAGACGCCACGCCCCACCATATGTGCTCGCGCCGCTACAAAGGATTTGCCCCCGGTTGTTGATGTCCTCAGCCGAAGAGATCGTCCAATGCGACCCCGCCGGAATCAGATTGTTGATGTCGTACATGGTGCCGCTGCTGTAAAGAAAAGCGAACTCAGCCATAACGCCCCAGTCGCTGCTTCTGCCGACAACCTGGCCACTATCATTGACGGATTGGGCACAGCTGATCCCACAAGCCGGTAGCGTCCCAAGGTCCGTCATAACTCCGTTGTGCCACATAAACGCGCGCATGAAACCGGGTGCCGAGGCTTCGCCAACCACCTGGCCCCGATTGTTGATGTCATAGGCACAACTGTACGTCGGCCCGCCGAGATTGCCCAGATTTGTCATCGTGCCCTTTTCCCACAGAAAAGCACGCTCGAAAAAAGATACCGTGCTTTCCGCGGTGGCACTTCCACCGGCCACTTGGTCAAGGTCATTGACCGCGAAGGCACAGCTTCCGTTCCCCTCGCCGCCGGGAAGCGTACCGAGATTAGTTATGCTGCCATTAATCCAAAGACCAGCTTTACGGCCATCGAGACCACCAACAATGTGGCCCATGTTGTTGATACCATAAGGCAACCACATGCGCTCCGTGCCCGTCGCAGCAAGGTCGATTATGACCCCTTTATCGTATAGGAAAGCGTAATCAGACGTGGTGTTATATGTCGCCCCAACGACCTGTCCACGATTATTGATCGCACAAGGTACACCTTGTATGCCTAGTTCCCAAACCGCCCCATTGCTGTACATCCACACCCTAGAATTCTGTCCATCGTATAGCGGAAATACCACTTGGCCAAGGTCGTTAAGGCAACTCCCTGACGGATAAGAGTAACCGTCAGTCCGATAAAGTTCAGTGATCGTGTATTGGGGCGCTTGGGCGGCGAGATCTCGGGTTAAGACAACAAGTGCAAAAAGGCTACATACCAGCATAAGGCCCAGACGGAAAAAACTGAAAGACCTCATCGCTTTTCCCCTTCCGGTAAGGGTTCTTCTTGCTCCGCTTTCATTTCGGCGGTATGAACTTCCTTCGCCTTTCTCACGTGCGGCCTGGTGGGCCGCATCCCCACACACAGAGTATACCTCAGAAACCTGGCGGATGCAAACAGATTGGGGTCAGGCGTACTCCTTGTCGATCCTCACCTGGCCGCAGTCGAGGCACCGGCACCGGCGGCGGTCGCCTTGGCAACAGTGCGGCGGCTCGGCCGCGGCGGGCTCGGGCGTTGTCTCGCGGGGCGTGGCTTGGCGCGTATGGGGATAACCCGACGCTTCCGCGTCGGGCTCGATAGTGTAACAGGGGCGGCCCGGCCGCGGCGATGTCTCTGTCGAAGCCGTAGAGATGTGCCGCTCGTGCTTCGCAGCGAAGCGCTGCTTCGCAGAGTAGCACGCCCTTGCGGCACGGCGCGCCCGCGGGCACAATAGAGATAAGCCAACGTTTTTGCGCGGCGGGTCTCCGCACCCGCCGCGCTCAACGGTCACCGCGCACATGTGCGCGGCGGGTACGGAGACCCGCCGCGCAAGTATCCCAGGTTGGCATGGCCTATCAGCCGCAACTGGACGACACCGATCGCAGCGTCAAGATTCCGGATGCGCACTCGTGGCGGCGGCTGCTGGCGTTCGTCGGCCCGGGGTACATGATCTCGGTCGGGTACATGGACCCCGGCAACTGGGCGACCGCCATCGCGGGCGGGTCGAGGTTCGGATACGCGCTGCTGTGGATCCTGGTGCTTGCCAGCGTCATGGCGGTGCTGCTCCAGACGCTGTCCGCGCGGCTGGGGCTGGTGACGGGCCGCGACCTTGCCCAGGCCTGCCGCGACGAGTACCCCGCGCCGGTCCGCTGGGCGCTGTTCGCCCTGACGGAGATCGCTATCGCCGCCACCGACCTGGCGGAGGTGCTGGGCTCGGCCATCGCGCTGAACCTCCTGTTCGGCATTCCCGTGCTGTGGGCGGTGGTGATCACGGCGGGCGACGTGCTCCTGCTGCTGGTCATCCAGCGCTTCGGCATCCGTAAGATGGAGGCCCTCATCCTGGGCCTCGTGTCGGTCATCGGGGTGTGCTTCATTCTGGAGATCTTCCTGAGCCGGCCCGACTGGGGCGGCGTGCTGGGGGGCCTCCGGCCCCGGCCGCTCTCGTTCGATGAACTCTACGTGGCCATCGGCATCCTCGGCGCCACCGTCATGCCGCACAACCTGTACCTGCACTCCTCCCTGGTGCAGAGTCGCGACGTGGCGCGCAGCCGCGAGGGCGTCTTGCAGGCCTGCCGCTTCAACCTCATCGATTCGGTCGTGGCGCTCAGCGGGGCGCTCTTCATCAACGCCGCCATCCTCATCGTGGCGGCCGCGGCCTTCTGGAGCCGCAACGTCCAAGTCACGGAACTCCAGCAGGCCCACGGCCTGCTGGAGAACCTCCTGGGCTCGGCCGTGGCGCCGGTGGCCTTTGCGCTGGCGCTCTTGGCGTCGGGCCAGAGTTCCACTGTCACGGGAACGCTGGCCGGCCAGATCACCATGGAAGGGTTCCTGCGGTTCCGGTTGCGACCGTGGCTGCGGCGGCTGATTACGCGGCTGGCGGCGATCGTGCCGGCGGTCGCCGTCATCTTGGCCGTCGGCGACAGCGGCGTCTACGGCCTTCTCATCCTCAGCCAGGTCGTGCTGAGCCTCCAATTGCCGTTTGCCGTGGTGCCGCTGATTCGGTTCACGAGCAGCCGCCGCAAGATGGGGCCGTTCGCCAGCCCGCCGGCGCTCCGTGCGGCGGCGTGGGCCGCGGCCCTGGTCGTCATCGGGCTGAACACGTGGCTGCTGTACGACCAGTTCGCCGGCTGGACAGCGGCGGCCGGGGCGTACGGGCCGCTGGTGGCGTCGGCCGGACTCGTGCCGGGCGCGGCCCTCGGGGGGCTGCTGCTCTGGCTGGCCCTGCGTCGGGAAAAGGTCGAGGCGCCGGCCGCGCCGGTCTCGGCCGACGCGGTCGTGGCGGCCGCCCGGGCCGCCCCCAATCCCTTCCGCCGCATCGGCGTGGCCCTGGAGGCCCGGCCGACCGATGCCCTCATGCTGGCCGAGGCGGTCAACCTGGCCGCCGCCCACGGCGCCGAACTCGTGCTGCTGCACGTCGTTGAGAGCGTCGGCGGCCAGTGGTACGGGCCGCAGACCGGCGACTTGGAGCGCCGCGGCGACGAGGCGTACCTGGCCGCCCTGGCCGAGCGCCTGCGCAAGGAACTCTCGGGCCGCCCGGTGGCCGGCGTCCGCTACGCCATCGGCTACGGCGACGTGCCGCGCGGCATCATCCGCCTGGTGCGCGCCGGGGGGGTGGACTTCCTGGTCATGGGCGGCCACGGGCACCGCCGCCTGGGCGACATCCTGCACGGCGAGACGATCCAGCGGGTCCGCCACGGGCTGGACATTCCGATTCTGGCCGTCCGCCGCCAGCCGCCCGCGCCGGGCGCCTAGCAGTACAGCGCAACTTAAGTTCTTTGCGCGGTGGGTCTCCTGACCCACCGCGCGAAAAGCGGCGTTCTCGGCCGCGCCAGAGGGTCTTGCGCGGCGGGTCGGGAGACCCGCCGCGCGAAGTTGCGCTGTACTGCTAGGCGACCCGATTTTTCTTTCCACCCCCGCGTGGCGCTGGTTAGAGTGGGCTGCGGCGGCTGACTGATTCCAAGTCCTGCAAGCGGAGTAACGGAGCCATGAGCATGCCCTTTCACGCCCGGTTTCGCCTGAGCACCATGATGTTTCTTCAGTTCGCCGTCTGGGGCGCGTGGTTCAGCGTGGGGTTCAGTTACTTTAACGAGGACCTCAAATTCGGCCCCGGCATCGCGGGCCACCTGTTCGGCCTCCTGTGGCTCGCGTGCATCGTGTCGCCGTTCGTGGGCGGGCAGATCGCCGACCGCTGGTTCCCGACGCAGTACTTTCTGGCGATCGCGCACCTGGTGGGCGGCGTGCTCCTGCTGGTGATGGCGCGCACAACGGACTCTACGACGATGCTCATCCTCATGGCCTTCTACACGCTGCTGTACGCACCGACGCTGCCGCTCGTGAACTCGCTGGCGTTCCATCACCTGACCGACCCGGACCGGCAGTTCGGCGCGATCCGCGTGTTCGGCACGCTGGGGTGGATTGTGGCGGGCGTGGGCCTGACGCTGTGGCGGCACCTGAGCGACCCGGCGTTCCTCCAGGAACTGGGCGGCTTCGGCCTGACGGGCGAGTGGTTCGGCCGGCTGTGGGACCTGTGGTGGGCGCCGTCGGCCGCCGGCCTGAAGGGCGACCTGCTCCTCCTGGCGGGCGGGTGCTCGCTCCTGTACGGCCTCTTTGCGCTGACGCTGCCCAGCACGCCGCCCAAGAAGTCGGCTGAGAACCCGTTGGCGTTCCTGGGGGCGCTGAAGTTGCTGAAAGACCCGAACTTCGCGGTGTTCCTGGCTATCGCGTTCATCGTGACCACGGAACTCCAGTTCTACTTTCTGCTGACCAACGATTTCTTCGTCAAGTCGCTCCACATGTCGCCGGCCAACGTGCCCATGGTCATGACGATAGCGCAGTTGGCCGAGATCATTGCGATGTGGTGGCTGCTGCCGGTCGCCATCAAGAAGATCGGCCTCAGGTGGACGCTGGCGCTGGGCGTCATCGCCTGGCCGCTGCGGTACGTCATCTTCGCCATTGGGCAGCCCACATGGCTGGTGGTGGCGTCGCTGGCGTTCCACGGGTTTGGCTACGCGTTCTTCTTCGTGGCCAGCCAGATTTACGTGAACAACGCGGCCCACTCCGACATCCGGGCCTCGGCCCAGAGCCTGCTGACCCTGGTGACGCTGGGCGTGGGCATGTGGATCGGCACGCAGATAAGCGTGTTCGTCCTGAGTTACTTTACCGACGTCGCAGGCGGCACCAACTGGACCGCCGTGTTCTTGGTGCCGTGCGTGCTGACGGCGGCGTGCGCGGTGGCGTACCTGGTGTTCTTCAAGCCGCCCGAGAAGCAGTTGAAGGCCGAGGGCGAAGCGGCGTAGAAGGGGCGACAGGGGCGCCGGCCGCATCCTGTATTTAGCCCCCGGTGAATACACCGGGGGCGGCGCGGCCACCTTGGCACGGCAGGCGTGCCGTGGCCTGACGGCAGGCGCTTCCCTGCGCGTCGGCCCCCCGTGTATTCACGGGGGGCTAAATATTGCGCGCTACGCACCGGGCGGCGCGCGAAATGCCCCCCGTGTATTCACGGGGGGCTAAATATTGCGCGCTCCGCGCCAGGCGGCGAGTCTGGCTGCGGGCCAGTACGCCCGCCCGTACTGGGCGGCGGCCCTACAGCGTGGTCAGTTCCATCGCCACGAGCGTCACGTCGTCGGCCAGATGCCGCCCGCCGGTCGCCGCGTGCACGGCGTCGAACACGGAGTCGATAAGGGCCTCCAGCGGCAGGAGCGCCGACGCCCGCAGGACCTCCAGGAGCGCCGCCGGATTGGCCCGCCGCTCCGCCTCAATGCGTTCGGCCCCGTCGGTGTAGAGGAGCAGCCGTTCGCCGGGCGCCAGGGGCCGCTCGCGGGCCTCAAACGTGGCCCCCGCGAAGACGCCCAGCAGGGGCCCGTCGCCCTCCAGGGTTTCCAGCGACCCCTGCGGGCCCAGAAGGATCGGCTTGGGGTGCCCCGCCCGGGCGTAGCAGCACCGGCGCGTTTCCTCGTTGTACACGCCGTAGACCATGGTGATGAACGGCGTCTCCTTGAGTTCGGCCGACAGGAGGTCGGCGTTCAGGAGGCGCAGGGCCTCCTCGGGTGGTATCAACTCGTACTGTTTGCCCTCGATGCGTTTGGTCTGGAGGCTCTTCTTGACGAAGACCGTCAGGAGCGCCGCCGGAACGCCGTGGCCCACGGCGTCGGCCACGTAGAACCCCACGTGCCGCTCGTCCAGGCGGAAGATGTCGTAGAAGTCGCCGGCGACCCAGGCGGCGGGCTCAATGCGTGCGGCAAAGCGGCCGCCGACCACTTCGGGCAGCCGCCGCGGCAAGAAGTCCATCTGGAGGCGCTGGGCCAGACGCAGTTGCTCGTCCAGGTTCCGCGTGTGTTCCCGCAGCCGCGCGATTGCCACGCCGGAGGTGCGCCTGGCCGTCACCAGGCTTGCCAGGTGTGCCGCCAACTCCTCCGACCCGTCCTCCGCAGCAGCGGCGCTGCCGCTGCGGAGGGTGGACTCATCCTCGGCCGCCAGGCACGCCAGGACCCCCGCATGGTACAGGGCGATGCGCTCGGCCCGGGACAGGCGGTCGCCGATGGCGACCACCGCGGCCGAGCCGTTGTGCAGGTGGCAAGCGGCAGCGAGGGCTTTTTCTATCGCCTTGGGGTCGTCGGCCGGGATGTCGATGAGAACAGCGTCGGCCTCCAGGCCGTCCAGCCACTGGCGGGGCTTGGCCTTGCGGACCTCGAACCACGCGGGGTCCAGTTGCGAGGAGAACCGGCCGGCAAATTCGGGCCGCTCCGTCAGGACCAGGACGACGAGGGGTGCCGCGGGGGTGCGGCTAACGGTTGAAACGGACCCAGAGGACGCGGTCGTCAAAGTAACAGACGCTTCGCTCATAACTGCCTCCGACGCCCTTTTGCGCCCGCGTGCGGTACTCCCAGACGGTCTTGGTGTGGCCGGCGGCCCGCTCGGCAGGGTCCGCGACGTCCAACCGCTCGTCGGGCAGGCCCCACGCCATCTGGACCTCCAGAGGGGTCATGCCCTCCAGCACCTCGCAGCGCAGAATCGCCGCCTGTCTATCTTTCGGCTGTTCGGCCCATTGTTGATAAACCCCAATCTCCTGGAGGTACGCCAATTTGAGGCTCGCCGGCCTGTCGGTGGCCTCCAGGTACCGGAAATGGGCCTGCTGAAGGGGGGTCATCAGGTTCATGTAAACGTCGCGGCGGGCCTGTTTCTGGCCCCACAGGGGACCGGAAAAGGGGTTGGTGCAGCCGGCGAGCATAAGCAGCGCCGTCAGGGCCGGCACCAACACGAGTTTCGGGTTCAGTGCCCGCATGACTCTGCTTTCGCCGTTGGGTGGGGGCTTATCTAACCGCAAAGAACGCAAAGAAGGCTTTTTTTTCAAAAACAGTTCCTTGGAATCGAATCTTTCCTTTGCGCTCTTTGCGTCCTTTGCGGTTCAAAACAACCACTCTGCCGCGCGGCCCATTTACTCGCGGCAGATCGTGTCAGGCTTGTCAGCCGCAGCGCGAAACACTACAACGTTGCGGCCAGGCGAGCCAGGTCCTCGAAGAACTCCGGGTACGTCTTCGAAACGCACTCGGCGCCGGCAATCCGGATGCCGGACACCCGCAGGCCGACAATCGCCATGCCCATGGCCACCCGGTGGTCGTTATAGGTGGCCACTTCGGCCGGGACGACCGTTTCGGGCGGGTAGATCGTCAAGCCGTCCGGGTGCTGCTGGACCTTGGCCCCCAGCCGCGCCAGTTCCGTCGCCAGGGCCGCCAGGCGGTCGGATTCCTTTACGCGCAGGTTCGCCACGTTGCGGATGCTCGTGCGCCCTTCGGCCAGAAGGGCCAGCGGCGCCAGCGTCAGCACCATGTCTGGCATGGCGCCCAGGTCCACGTGGATGCCCTGGAGGTGGCCGGCCGGGCCCCCGACGGTCACGCCCGCATCGGACCACTCGACGTGGCAGCCCATGGCGCGGAGGACCTCGGCAAACTGCGCGTCGCCCTGAGTGCTGGTGCGCGTGAGGCCCTCGATGGTGACTCGCCCGCCGGTGGCCGCGGCCGCCGCCAGGAAGTAACTGGCGCTGGACGCATCCGGCTCCACGGCGTACCGCCGTGCGCGGTAGGCCCGCGGGGCGGGGACCTCGAAGCGGGCATAGCCCTCGCGGGCGACCTTGATGCCAAAGTCGCCCATCACCGCCAGCGTCATGTCCACGTATGGTTTGGAAACCAGTTCCCCGGCGACCTCGACGGTGACCGGCGCGGCCGCGGCCGGCGCGGCCATGAGGAGGCCCGAGAGGTACTGGCTGGAGACGGCGCCGCCGACGCGGACCTTGCCTCCTGCCAGGCCCCGCGTCTCGACCTTTACCGGCGGGCAGCCTGTGCCCCACTCGCTCTCGGCCCGGACGCCCAGTGCCCCAAGGCCGTCCAGGAGGTCCTGGATGGGCCGCTCGCGCATGCGGGGGCTTCCGTCCACGCGGTACCGGCCGCACCCCGCCGCCACCAGCGCGGTCATGAAGCGCGTGGCGGTGCCGGAATCGCCGGTGTTGATCTCCCTGGGTCCCGGCGGCACGCGGCCGCCGCAGCCTTCGACGCGCAGGGTGCGGCGGGCCTCATCGAGGCTGACGGGGATGCCCAGCGTGCGCAGGGCCTCGGCGCAGAGAGAAGAGTCGTCCGAGAGGCCGACCGCCACGAGGTCGGACGTGCCGTCGGCCAGCGCCGCGACAACCAGGGCGCGGTTCGTCAGGCTCCGCGACCCCGGCGGCCGGATCGAGCCGCAGACCGGCCCCCCGGCAGGCATGATTTCACGCGCAGGCATGCGAAGACTGTATCGGGCGGACAGGCGGGATGCAATATTTCGCCAGGCCGGCCGGCGGCGGGTCTTGCTACTCTGCGAAGTAGCGATGCTTCTTCGCTACGAAGCACGAGTGCGGCCGGCCGGCGTCATGTGTCGTTGGAGTGAGCCTGTGGGCCGGTCGAGAGGCGTTTCAACCGCAAAGGACGCAAAGAGCGCAAAGGAAAGAGAACCTCTTTTCTTCTTACTCAGGTCTCTCTTTGCGGTCTTTGCGCTCTTTGCGGTTGAAACCCGCCCTTGTCAGGCGGCGGAGAACCGACCGGCGGGCCGGCGCAGCGCTCCCTTGCGGCTTACTGCACCGCCGCGGACTTGGTCAGGTGGACCACCATCAGCACGATCGTGATGATCCACAGGTAGGTCAGGATCCGGGAGAAGACGTCCAGGCTCATCCGCGTTCGCCGGTAATGAAGCCAGTTGCCGACAAGGTTGAGGAATGCCACGCCGACGACCACCTTGCCGGCCGTGCCGCGAAGGTAGGTGGCCATCCACTCGGGCGACATCAGTAGGTAGATGGCCGCGTGGAACACGAGGCCCGCGATCGGCAGCAGGAACATGACCAGGCCGAGAAACCGCAGGACCGGCGCAATGCCGTCCGCCTGCTTGCCCTTCGGCTCGAGGGCGGCGGTCATGGCCTGCCTCCGGTGGCCGGGGCCGCAGTTGGCGGGGCGGGCGCGGCGGGAGGCGGTCCCGCCGGGCGGTCGCCCAGGCGACCCCGCGCGCCCGGCTGGACGCCGCGGCGGATCTTGTTCTGGATGTCATTCCATTGCTTCGCCTGCGTCTCCTGGTACTTCGGCCACTCGGCGACCGGCACGCTCGTGGTCTTGCCGCCCAGGAGCAGCGCCCGCACGAACCCGTCGGGGTGGGCCTGGTACGGCGGCCCGTCGCTCACGATCATCATGCTGTCCGGGAAGAGCGGGTTCTTGACGTTGATGTCGGGCGTCAGGATATAGGTCGCGGTGCCGGGGACCACACGGTACGCCGGGCACGTGAGCCAGTCGCGGCCGTCCAGGCAGCCCTCGGCGGCGAGGACCTCGAGGCTCTTGGGGAACGCCCCCTCGTGCTTGTCGGCATAGGCGCGGAGGGCAAGGTAGATGCGTTTGAGGTTTTCCTCGCACGGCGGCTTCAACGTGACCGAGAAGAACCCGATGATGGCGCCGACGAGGAACACCAGAAAGAGTGCTCCGCCGCCGGCCAGGCCCGCCGTGGCCAGCGCCTTGCCGCGCTTCCGGCCGCGGCTGCGCCGGATGCCGTGATACGCCGGTATGGCGATGATCGCGCCCAGGAGGGCCAGGAGCGCCCCCATGGTCATCCCGACGGCCCAGGGGGGCGTCCAGAAGCCGCTCACGCCGATGCCCACCGCCGCCACCACCGACAGGCCCACCGCCGCCAACGCGATGAGGGCCATCGGGTCCGTCGGCGGAACGATCTCCACGGACTCGCCCTGGACCTTGACGACCGTGGCCCCGGGCCGCGTCGGCCGGACTACGCCCTTGAAGGGGGTGGCCGGTTCCCCCGTCTTGGGGACCCGCAGGTCATGGCCGCACGTCGGGCACCGGGCCGCACGATCGGCGAACGACTCGTCCACCTCCATCTGCGCATCGCACTTCGGGCACCGGAAACGAATCATGGTTTTTCCTCGATGACGCCGCCCCCTTCGAACCCGCTGCGGGAGCAGCCCGAGCCCGCGTCGGAAGACGCCCGAGCCCGCGTCGGAAGACGCGGGGCACGTTCGAACGTAACCCGACGCTCCCGCGTCGGGCTCGACCGCTCCCGCGTCGGGCTCGTGGGCCTACTCGTTCGCTACAACGGACTCGCTGTAGCCGGAAGCGAACTGGAGCCCCGACCATGCCAGCAGGAACAGGCTGACGAGCGGCAGGCCGAAAAACCGTGCGAAGTACTTCGCCTGCTCCCAGAAGTCGCCCGTGTTGCCCGCCAATCGCTCGCCGTGGATCGAAACCAGCCGCGCGAAATCGTAGAACACGTTG
>Ga0315294_10002773_pt1 | contig 19095 bp, 13 predicted proteins | sample YL17G13_40_MG_FD_203626 | JGI IMG/M metagenome (GOLD analysis project Ga0315294, IMG submission 203626) | Sediment microbial communities from Yellowstone Lake, YNP, Wyoming, USA - YL17G13_40 | ecosystem: Environmental > Aquatic > Freshwater > Lake > Sediment | place: USA: Wyoming | collected...
GCGCACAGTGCCGCGCCGATCGCGCCCAGAATGGCGTGGTCCGGCGGGACGAGGATGTCGCCCTCCGCCAAGCCCAGCATGCCTTCGAACGCCCGGACAAGCCCGCGATTGGCGGCAACGCCGCCCAGGAAAGCAATGCGCGGCGTGAAGGCCTTGCCCCTGGCGATGCTGGCCTTGAAATTGGTGGCGAACGACCGGAAAAGCCCGGCGGCGATGTCACATGGCCGCGCGCCCTTCTGTTGAAGGTGGACCATGTCCGTCTTGGCAAAGACCGAGCATCGGCCCGCCACGCGGGCGGGGGTCCGCGATTCCAGGGCCAGCGCCCCGAAATCCTCGATGCCGAGGCCGAATCGGGCGGCCTGTTCGTCCAGGAAGGACCCCGCCCCCGCCGCACAGATGGAGTTCATGGCGAAGTCCTCGACCCGGACTCCATCCCGGTCGTCGGGCGCCAGAGCGAGGTACCTGGAGTTGGACCCGCCGATCTCGATGATCGTTCGGCACTCCGGGTGCCGGCGGCCGACGGCCTTCTCAATCGCGATGGTTTCGAGGACGTGCGCCGCCCCCCCTTCGGCCAGCATCACCCCGCCGCTTCCGGTGGCCACCACGGCGTCGACAGGCAGGCCGCCGGAGCGAATGGACTCCAGGTGCGCCAGACAGGTCTCAAGGGCGTTGCCGCGGTGCCGCTGCCGGAAGGACTGCTCGACCTGGTCGTGTTCGTCGAGGACCACCGTGCTGACACTGACGGAGCCGATGTCGATCCCGACCCTGCCGCCCATGCTCAGGTCCTTCCTCCGGGCCGAGACGTGCCGCATGGAATTGCAGATTGCAGATTGTCGATTGGCAAGAGACGGTTTGATCCGTTTGCCTTTCAATCTGCAATCTGCAATCTTCAATCTGCAATTCTTGTCGTGAGTGGCGTTGCAGGATTAACCGCGAACGTCCCCCGCGGAGTTCAGTGCCCGTTTTTCGATATAACTGTAGATATCCTCGATAGTCCTCATAGAACGGGCCTCGGCCTCATCGATCCGGCAGCCGAACTTCCTCTCGATCGCCACCACCAGGTCCACCCCGTCGAGGCTGTCGAGACCCAGGTCGTTGGCGAGATACGCGTCGGGCTTCAGCAGCGCCCGGTCGATCTCGAAGCCTGTCGCCAGGATCTCGTTGACCTTCGCTTCGATTTCTTCCCTGCGCATCGCCGCCTCCTCGCCGGCCGTCACGGGTGCGGGCGATAGTCCGCCACCAGCACGGCATTGGTCCCCCCGAAGCCGAACGAGTGCGACGCCGCCAGCCGGAGGGAGGCCGGCGTCGTCTCTCGCACGATGCTGATCGGAGGACATTCTGCATCAAGACGCGAAAAATTCAAGTTCGGCGCCAGGAATTTGTCGCGGGCCATGAGCGTCGTGTACACCAGTTCGCTGGCCCCCGCCATCCAGCACTCGTGGCCTGTCATGGACTTGGTGGACGAGACCGGCACGGAATCTCCGAAGACCTGGTGGATCGCCCGGGCCTCGAGGAGGTCGCCGACAGGTGTGGAGGTGGCGTGGGCGTTGATGTAATCGATCTGGTCGGGCCTCACCCCGGCCGACGCCAGGGCCATGCGGATCGCCCGCATCGCCCCGTCGGTGTTGGGCTGCGACAGGTGCCCCTGGCCGCTCGAGGAGAACCCGTAGCCGCGGACGACGCCGTAGACGCGGGCGCCGCGCGCGCGGGCGTGCCGGAGGTCTTCCATGACGAGGCACGCGGCGCCGCCGCTGGGGACCAGGCCGTCGCGGTCGGCGTCGAACGGCCGCGAGGCCGACTCCGGGCGGTCATGGCGCGTTGAGAACGCGCCCAGCGCGTCGAAACTGGCCATCGCCTGCCAGTTGATCTCCTGGGCGCCCCCCACGACGACGATGTCCTGGAGGCCGCCCCGGATCAGCATCATCGCCTGCCCGATGGCGTGGGCGCTCGAGGCGCACGCGGCGCTCACGGTCCAGTTGGCGCCTTGCATGCCCAGGGTCGCGGCCAGGTTCATCGTGACCGTGGAGTTCATCGCGCTGAAGATATAGCCGGCGCCGATGAAGTGGGTGCTGCCCTGGTTGCGCAGGATATCGATGGATTCCACGGCCGGCTTGATGGCGCTGTCGTTGCCGAAGATGATGCCGCAGCGCTCGTTCTGGAGATCCTCGGGGCGTAAAAAACCCGCGTCGGCGATGGCGTCGGTGGCGGCCGCGTAGGCGTGCCAGGTGGGCTCGTCGGACATGCGGCGCAACTTCTGCGACACCCGCCACCGCTGAGGGTCGAACCCGCGGATCCGGCCGGTCAGGGCCGACCGGAACCCCAGCCGGTGGCGCTCAGAGTCCAGGACGATCCCGGACCGGCCGAGGCGCAGCGACTCCGCCACCTCGTCCAGCGAGCAGCCGATGGTGGAGATGATGCCGAGACCCACGATAGCCGCCTCGCGGACATGGCCGTTACCCGCGGCGACGGGGCGATGATTCCCGCTTTCTGTCATTCAGTTCTCAAATCATCCCCCCGCATGCGGGGGGCTTAAAAGACTCCGCCATTGACTCCGATGACTTGTCCCGTGATGTACGAGGCCTCGGGCGAACAAAGGAAGACCACGGCGGCCGCCACCTCTTCCGCCCTTCCCAGCCGGCCCATCGGAACCCGCTTCTCGATCTCCTCCTTCGCAAGGCCCTCCAGCATGTCGGTTTCGATGAAGCCCGGGGCGACGGCGTTGACCGTGACGTGGCGCCGGGCCACCTCCCTGGCCAGGGCCTGGGTGGCCCCGATCAGGCCCGCCTTGGCGGCAGAGTAGTTCACCTGCCCGGCCATGCCGGACTGGCCGGACGTAGAGGCGATGTTCACGATCCGGCCGGATCGCCGGAGCATCATCTGCTTAACGACCGGGCGGGTCACATTGTAAAAACCCGTCAGATTGGTGTCAATAACTCCCTGCCAGTTCTGGGGTTGCATCCAGACGATGAGCATGTCGTTGCGGATGCCGGCGTTGTTGACCAGCACGTCCAGCCGGCCGTGCCGGGCCAGGGCGCCCTCAACGGCCAGGAGGCTGGCGGCGCCGTCGGCGACATCGAACGGGAGGAGTTCCCCTGATCCGCCGGACTCCGCCGCCTGGCGGAGGGTCTCCTCGGCCATGTCCTGCCGGCTGAGGTAGTTGATAAGAACGTGCCTGCCGCTTCGCGCCAGCGCCAGGACGATGGCCCGGCCGATGCCGCGGCTGCCGCCCGTGACCAGTGCGACCTGCTTTTCCCCACTAAAACTCATCTACGACTCCTCAGGACCGCGACGGCCCTGGTGGAACCTGGCTGCAAGGGCGGCCGGAAGGGCGCCCAACAGGCGCCAGAGGTTCTCCCGGCGACCCAGGAGGATCGGCGCGTGCGTCCGGACCGCCCGTAATGTACTGAAGAAACTGCGGATTGTCAAATCGTACTCCCGCTCCAACTCCGGGATGGACAGGTGCTTGGACGGGACGACGAAGTTCATCCCGTTCAGGCGCCCGTAATCCTCGGGGCACTGGTCCGCCACGAGCCTGGAGAGTTGCGAACCCGGATACGGCGTGAACTTCGAGATGTTGATGGTGCTCAGGGGCAGGGAGCGGATGAACTGGCGGGTCTGCCGCACCGTCTCGGCCGACTCCTCCGGCGCCCCGAGCATGAAGAGGCCCTTGGCGTGGATGCCGGCTGCGCGGGTCTCGCGGACGACCCGTGCCGCACGGTCGAGGGTGATGTTCTTGCCGAGCGACTCCAGCACCCGCGGCGACCCGCTCTCCAGCCCGAACGAGATGCTCCAGCAGCCGGCCCGCCGCATGACCCCGAGCATCTCGCGGTCGAGGTTGTTCACGTTGGCGTCGCAACTCCAGGCGAGGGGGCGCTCCAGGTCACGCACGAGCCGGCAGAAATCGAGGACGCGCCCGCGGCTGAGCGTGAAGGTGTCGTCGGAGAAAATGAGATAGCGGATGCCGTGCAATTCCTGGAGCCCCCGGACCGCTGCGAAGACGTGCTCCGCCGAGGCGCCGCGCCAGCGCCGGCCGAACGTGCTCTGGTCGCAGAAGAGGCATCCGTACGGGCACCCGCGCGAGGTCGTCAGGCTTGCCGCCGGCCCGCCGGGCGAGAAGAATACGTTGGCGGCGTACCGCGCGGGAAAACCGTCCAGCAACTCCCACGCCGGAGGGGGCAGCGAATCGAGGTCCTCGATCGGCTCTCGCGCGGCCGTGCGCACGATGCGGCCGTTTTCGGCGGGATCGCGGAAGACGATGCCGGGGATGCGCTGCACCGGGCGGCCGGCCCCCAGCGCCTCCAGGAGTTCGTGAAACGTCCGCTCGCCCTCGCCGATGACGCCGACATCGAAGGCGATCGACCGCCCGAGGACGTTCTCGCCGAGGGCCGAGACGTGCGGTCCGCCCACGATGACGGTGACGCCGGGCAGGGCGGCTTTGACCTGGGTCGCCACGGTCCGCGCCGCCGGTTCCGCCGCCGTGGTGATCGTGAGGCCCAGCACCTGCGGCCTGCTTTCGATGACCCGCTGGGCCGCCTGCTCGGCCGAGAGGCCCCGGGCCGTCGCGTCCACGATCTCGATGTCTAAGGCAGGCATCCGGCTGCGGACGTACGTGGCCAGGCACACGAGGCCCAGCGGCGGCATCGGGCCGAGCAGGCGCGACACGTACTCGGTCTCGGGCCGCCACAGCGTGTACGGCGGATTGACGAGCGTGACTTTCATGGTTGGCCGGCGCCGGCGGCGTCCCTGATCTTCTCCCGCATTTTCTGGACCATCGCGCGCTCGGCGCGGGTCGGGATGTGGCAGTCTTGGGCTTGGCGGAGCAGGGCGTCGGCCCCGCGCCAGTCGAGCCGCGCGAGCGCGATCCTGCCCAGAAGAAGCGGCGGGACGTAGAACCCGGGGTTCAGCCTCGCGGCCTCCTCGAGCGGCTCTTCGGCGTCGGCGGGGCGTCCGACGGCCATGAGCGCCATCGCCTCCGACACCAGGGCCGCCGACCGCTTGTACCGCGCGTAGGAACCGTCGGCGAGGATCGGGTCGGCGGGCAGGACGGCGGCGCCCTGCGGCGAGTCGAACTCCGCCAGGCTGAACGGCACGTACGGGCCGAGTGAGTGCGGGCCTGCCGAGACCCACAGGATGCCGTCCGTCGCGTCCATGATGACCGAGTGCGTTGCGATGAGCATGTTGATGGCCGCCGGGTTCCCCAGCCCGGCGTCACGGTCGCCGGCCACGCGGGTGTCGCGGAGGATCCTCGCGGCGCCCGGCGGCGTCAACACACCTTTCTCGGCGGCGATCAGGGCCTCCATCCTGGCGTGGCGCGCCACGCAGGTCGTTTCCTCCATCGCGCGGGCGTTGAGGGGGTCCGACTTCAGCGAGTCGCACAGGAAATGGTTGGAGCAGATGATGGCCTCGCCGGTCGCCGGCCGCACGTCGCACCGCGCGGGCGTCTTCTCGACCACCACGGCCTTGCCGATCTTGCCGTCGGCCACCAGGTACGAATCGGTCACGAAGACCCGGCTCTGCCGGATGATGTCCACGGCCTCGTCGAGGGTCCTGGCCTCCTGGAGCGCCCGGCGCACGACCAGGCAGACGGGCGTGCCGATGGTCCGCACGTCGGCCGACTGCCCGGCGTTCACGGCGATGGCGATGCGGGCGTCGTTCATGCCCGTCACGCTGCCGGCGGAGCCCGGCCAGGCGACGGAGAGGAATCCCAGGCCGCTGGCGGGCTTGACCCGCATGACGATCTTGTTCGCGTCGAAGGACGGCACGGCGTTGAAGTCGAAGTTCCGTCCCATGAGCAAGTGGCCGTCGGCCGTGTGCGAGCCCCACGCGGCAAACGAGGTGCACGCCACCAGGGGGTGGTCCATGAGGGCATGCGCGATGTCGTGCGCCGCATGGTAGTTGACCAGGCGATGGTACAGCGGCGCGATTTCCGGGAACGCGTCCTCGCCGCCCCGCGCCAGGCCGTAGATCTCCGCCTGGTGCTCCGGCGCGATGAAGTCCGGCAGGTCGCGGTTGCGCCACAGCACGTACTTCCTGAGCAGCCATCGCTGGGTCGGCGAGGGAATCGTGCGATGCACGAATTCCACCAGTTCCTCCTCCTGCCTCCGGAGGTACTGCCGCGAGAGCGCCGCGTTGGAGTAGCCGAGCGTGAACGGGTCGCCAGCCAGGTACATCCGCAGGATGCCGTCCTTGCGGGCGAGCCAGGAGTCGCCGATGCGCCGGACGCCGGCCGACTCCCGCACCGGGGCCGAGACGATGGCCGGCCGGCCCTCGATCGCCGGCGGACGGGCGATGCACCGCCACTCGACGTACCACGACGCCGCCAGGGCCAACGCCGCGAGCGCCAGGCAGGCGAGGGCGAGCGCCTTGAGGGCGCGCCGCCGCCGGTGCTTTCTGGGGGCCGGCGTCCGGCATGTGAGGTCGCGAGACATCCTCCTGTCCTCTCCAGAATCCCTGCTCATACGGCAACGCCACCTCGCGCGGCGGGTAGCCCCCCGCATGCGGGATCGAGCATTTAGAAACTATCTCAGAACTGTGGCATGCCCGCCCCCGGGCGTGCAGGTTGGCCACAGAGCACAGCCGAGGGCGGCTGTGCCACACGCAAAGGCCGTTCTGAGATAGTTTCTTAGCCGTCCGCCGCGGTGGGCGCGTGTTTCCCAAGACACGCGCCCACCAAGGTGGGCGGCTAAATAAATGTCCGCGCCTTCCTTCGCGGGGCACTCTGGCCCCGCGCTACGCCTTGGCCAGGACCAGGGACGCGTTCACGCCGCCGAACGCGAAGTTGCTGGTCATTATGAGTCGCGGCGAACAATGAACCAGTTGCTGCACGTGCCGGAGCCCCCCGCACTCCGGGGCGACGTCGGTGAGGTTGAGCGTCGGGGCCACGAAGCCGTCGCGCATCATCAGCAGGCAGAAGATGACCTCCATCGCTCCACATGCCGCCAGGGTGTGGCCGGTGTAGCCCTTGGTTCCGCTGACGGGGACCGCATCGCCGACGAAGGCGCGGAGGGCCTCGGCCTCTGCGGCGTCGCCCATCTCGGTGCCCGTGGCGTGGGCGTTCAGGTAGTCGAGATCGGTCGGCGCCAGGCCGGCCGAACGGGCCGCCTCCTGCATGCAGCGGCGCATGCCGTCGCTGCTGGGCTGGGTGATGTGATAGGCGTCGCAGCACGTTGCGTAGCCGCGGACCTCGCCATAGATGGGGGCGCCTCGGCCCACGGCGTGCCGGTACTCCTCCAGGACGACAGCGGCGGCGCCTTCGCCGACGACCAGGCCGTCGCGCCCGCGGTCGAACGGCCGGGGGCTCAGGTGCGGGGTGTCATTGTAGCGGCGGGAGGCGGCGCTCACCACGTCGAACACCGCCGCCGTGGTCATGTGCAGTTCCTCGGCGCCGCCGCAGATCATGATGTCCTGGAGGCCGTGGCGGATGATCTCGAATCCGTCGCCGATGGCCTGGGCGCTCGAGGCGCAGGCCGTGCAGGGCGCGAGGCCGCGGCCCTTGACGCCCAGCATGGCGGCCACGTTGGCCATGACCGTGTGGCTGGCGACCTTCATGAAGGTCGTGCCTTCCTGCCCGGTGATGCTGCGGCGAACGCAGAAATCGCCGAAGAACCGTTCGAGGGCCGCCGCCGAGCCGGTCGTGGATCCCATGGCCACGCCCGTCCGGTCGCTGCCGATCGCCGCCGCGTCCAGGCGCGAGTCGCCGACGGCGTCGCGGGCGGCAAAGGCGGCCAGGAGGCTGACGCGCCCCATCGTCCGGCGCCACGCCCGCGGGATGTCGCGGGGTTCGAGGCCCTCGACCGGCCCGGCGATGAGACTGCGCAGGCCCGAGTATTGGGCCCAGTCGGGCATGGCCTGGATGCCCGACTTGCCCTCGACCAGCGCGGCCTTGACGGCCGCCGGGGTGTTGCCGATGGGCGAGACGATTCCCATGCCCGTGATGACGACCCGGTTCACGTCGTCTCCTTCACGATGCGGTCCAGAAGGTACTGGCGGCCCAGGAGTGCCCCGCAGGCGTCGATGCTGCTGATGACGGTCCCCAGGACGCCCGCCAGAACGATGCTCTGGCCCGCCAGAAACAGGCCCTTGATCCGCGTGACCGCGCGGATCTGCACCGACCGCAGGGCCGCGACCGACTTCTTCAGGCCGTAGGCGCTGCCCGATGGCGTGAGGGTGCAGTCGCGGAAGGTGAGCGGGGTGAAGGTGTCGAGCACCTCCATGCCGGCCGCCTCGGGCCACCGCGCCCGCAGCGACGCCAGCACGCGCTCGGCGGTCGCCGCCTTGACCTGGTGGTAGGCCGCGGGGCGGGCGCCCGTGCGGCTGGCATTCCAGGCGGTCCACTCATCCACCGGGGTGGCACAGAGGGCGATGACCGAATAGGCGCCGTCCGTCGGTTGCGGCGAGGCGCTGCAATACATCACCCGGGGCGGCCCGCCATCGCCGATCAGGCCGTGGCGGTACAGCAGACCCGTGTCCCAATCCTCGTAGATGAAGGTGTCGCGGCGCGAGAAGTCGCACCGCGCGCTCGGCCACGCGAGGGCGACGCCGAAGATGCCCAGCGTCTCCTCCGACTCCAGGATCCGCTGCCGGAACACGGGGCGGAGGGCGTGCTCCGGGCACATCGAGAAGAGGTGCTTCGGGTGGCCGGTGAACACCACGGCGCCGGCCTCGATCGACTCGCCGTCGGCCAGGCGCACGCCGGCCGCCGCGCCGTCGGTACAGAGGATCTCCGCGACACGGACGCCGCAGCGGACCTGGCCGCCGCGGGCGCCCAGCGCATCGGCCAGCGCCTTCGCCAGGCTCGTGTGCGCCTCGTCGACGCGCCAGGAACTGTTCAGGAAAGAATCCATGACGAGAAGGTGTATGTAGAGGGGGCACTCCGCCGGTCCCAACCCGTACAGCGGGTTCGGCGCCGTCAGGACGGATTTCAGTTCCCGGCAACCGGTCAGGCCGTCCAGATACGACTGGAGCGGCTGCTGCTGGAGTTCCGTGAGCGGCCGCTCGGGCTGGTTCTCGAGGTTGTACAGCGCGAAGTGGGCGGCGCTCGCCCGCATGTCGGCCATGAAGCGGTCCACGGCCGCCCGCTCCGACGGAAACAGGCCCAGGAGCCATGCATGGTAGCGCTCCTGCCCGTAGGGCGCGACAAACCGGGCGCCGGGGAACTGGTATTCCTCGAAGCCCTCGGCGTCCATCGGCACCAGGTGGAGGCGGTCGAGGATGCCCAGGTACTTGAAGTACCGCCACAGGATCTGGCCTTCCGCGAGCGAGCCGAGACAGTGCACGCCGATGGGAAAGACGCGGCCGCGGCGGCGGAACGACTGGGTCAGGCCGCCCGCCGCGTGATGGTGCTCCAGCACGACGACCTTGCGGCCCTCCTTCGCGAGGACGTTCGCCGCCGTCATCCCGCCGATGCCCGATCCCACCACCGCCACGTCGTACCGCATCAGCCTTCCTTTCGGAAGATCATCACCACGTTGGAGCCGGGGTTCAGGTTGGCCGGCTCCTCCATCAGCCGCATGCCGCACGCCTCGAACGCCCGCAGATACGCCTCACGCTCAAGGAAGCAGAGCCCCTCCGGGGCGAGGTTGTGTCTGGCGACAATGGTGGAGAAGCGTTCCGCGAGGACGGTCAGCCGGTGCCGCCATCCGCGGGAGGCGCACGCGTCGCGAAACACCAGGACGCCGCCGGGGCGAAGGCGCCCGCAGACGCCGGCGATCAGGCGGCGCTGGTTCTCGGGCGACCAGTAGTGCAGCACGTCAACCAGCACGGCGGCGTCGGCCGCAGGATAGTCCCACTCGAGCAGGTCCGCTTGCTCGAACGTGGCGTTGGGGCAGCCCAGCGACGCTCGCCGGGCCACGCGGATCTTCTCGCCGTCCATGTCAACGCCCACGAGGCGGCGGCGCCCGGACTTCCGCGCCAGGATGTTGGCCATCAGGCCGTAGCCGCACCCCGCGTCGACGACGAGGCCCTCCTCGGGCACGAAGCGGTCGATGTGGCGGCAGATCGGGTCCAGCCGCAGTTTCCAGGTGATGTACGATTCGACATACGCGCCCTGGTAATTGTAGAGCGTCCGGATGTTGTGCCAGAAGGCCCTTCCGGTGTGGGCGATGCGCCAGTCCTCGTGCTCGAAGGTCCGCATCCGGTCCTTGACGTGCCGGGCCAGGGCCACCGCCCCCTGGCCGTAGTCGAAGTTCTCCGGGGTGACCCGCGCGAGGACGCGGATGACGCTGCGGTGATCGCCGACCCAGACGGCCCCGTGCGGAATGCAGGCCTGCGTGTTGGACAGCAGCACGGGCCGCACGTCGGCCCTGGCGTGGATCGCCAACTCGAAGGCCCCCTTGTGAAAGCGCCGCATCCGGCCGTCGGGCGACCGGCTTCCCTCCGGGAAGACCATGACCGAGATGCCCTGGGCCAGGCACTCCGCCCCGCGCGCGAGAAAGGCGTCCGGGCCCTCCTGGTCGACCAGGATGTACCCCGCGTCGCGCACCAGGGGTCCCATGACCGGGGCGTTCCACACCCACGGTTTCACGACCATCACCTGGTCGGCCGGCAGCGCGAGGACCACGATGATGTCGAACGCCGACAGGTGGTTGCTGACGATGACCGCGGGCTTGCGGAAGGCCTCGGGCGCCGCGCCGATGAAGACGCGCTGGCTGTCGCGGTAGGGGAAGTACCTCAGCAGCCCCCACGCGACGGCGTGAATGAGCCTCCGGACGAGGCGCTCGCGGGCGGCCGGGTCCTTGCGATACCACGCGCGGACGGCGTGCCGCAGGAACAGGAGATAGAGCAGGGCCAGGCCCACCAGGTACACGAAGGCCCAGACGGCGCCCAGGAGCGTCTTCAGGGACGGCGTGCCGCAGCGGCCCTCGTTCGGCAGCAGGCGCCGGGTCAGGGCAGGCATCACCAGGACCGCCGCCGCCAGGCTCGAGGTCATGCCGAGGAGGCCGGTTATGCCGATGGAGAACACCGCCGGGTGCCGGGCCAGCGCCAGCGCGCCGAACCCGACCAGGGTCGTCATGGCGCTGAGGACGACGGCGCCGAAGGTGACGTCGTCGTGGGCGCCGTGTCCGCGAAAGGCGTCCAGGGCGCCGTCGAGGAGGAAGATGCTGTAGTCAACGCCCATGCCGAAGACGAACACGATGAACAGCGAGTTCATGAGGTCAATCGGAATGCCGATCAGCCCCAGCGCGCCAAGCGTCACGAGGATGGCGAAGCCCACGCACGCGAGGGTCGAGAGGACGAGTTCGATTCGCCGCAGCAGGATCAGCAGCACGGCCGCGACGGCGGCGGCCGCGATCCAGGCCAGGTGCGCGAGTTCGTGACCGACGAGGGCGGCCGTGTGTTCCACGAACTGCTTCTTGTTCAGGACGATGGCGCCGGGCACGCCCGCGCGGATGGCAACCGCCGCCGTCTCCAGGGCGGCCGGACGGTCGACGGAGAAGGCGCTCAGGACAAAGCACTTGCCGTCGGGGTCCCGCGCGGTGTGTTTCCGCAGGAGTTCGTCCAGGCCCGTGCCCTCGAAATCGGCCGGCGTCACCGGAAGGGCCGGCGCCTCCAGGCCCTGGAAGAACGGCTGGAAGGCGTCGGGGGTGAACTTCAGTTCGGCGGCCGAGCGGGTGACGTTGGCGCGAACCTCGGCCAGCCGCTGAGCGGACCAGAACTCGCCCCACCTTCGGCGGTTGGCCTCCTGGGTGGCTGCCGACGGCAGGATGGGCGCGAGGGACGAGAACGAGCGGATGTCGCCGCGGGCCTCCAGGGCGAGAAATGTCTCGAACAGGCGGTCGTTCGCCTGGAGGGCCTCCTCCATCGTCTTGCCGGACACCACGACCGACGTGGCCGACAGTTCGCCCCACACGCCGAGGACTTGCCGCTCGGCCCGCTGGCTGTCCGGGCTCTGGTAGTTCATTTTGGTGACGTCCCCCTCGAACCGCAGGCGGCTGGTCCCGATCACCGCCGCCAGGAGGGCCAGGATTCCGACCGTCCCGAAAAGGCGCCCGTGCCGGTTCCGCCAGTCCAGGACCGACGCGCAGTACTTCGCCAGAGGCAGCGCGCGGCCTTGGCGCGCGGGGCTGGGCCGGGGAACGAAGTACGGGAGCGCCGTGACCGCAAAGGCGATGGCGCACAGCATCGCGGCGGCGCCGAACAGGCCCATCTGGCGCTGCCCCGGAAGCGAGGAGAACGTGAGGCTGAGCAGGGCCACGATGGTTGTGCCCGAGCACGCGGCCAGCGGCACGAGCAGGCGCCACGCGCATCGGTGCGGATTCGCCTCGGCCCCGCCGGAGTTCTCGTTGCGGTAAAGGATATGGATGCCGCAGTCCACCGCGATGCCGATGAGCGCGGCTCCGCAACCGATGGCCACGCCCGAAATGTGCGGGGCGAAGATCGCGAAGCCCGCCAGCGCGCCGGCCACCCCCGCCGCCGCGGGCAGAAACATCAGGGCCACCGAACTCTTGCGGCGGAAGAACAGGAGGCCGATGACGGCGATGCCCACCGACGCCGCCGTCAGCGTGCGCGACACGTCGCCCTTGATGGTCTCGGTGTTCTCCAGCACGGCCCGGTGGCCGCCGACGTAACTGATGCTCACCGTTCCCGCCGGCGCTTGCGCGAGCGCTTCTTGTCGAAACTGCTCAACCAGGAGCAGCAGGGCCGCACTGCGGCGGGTATCGGTTGCGGGGAACCGAGGCACGGCAATCAAGAGGACGTGCCGGGCGTCGGGGCTCCAGATGAGGCCGTCCGTCACCTGCATGCGGCGGCCCTCGCGGTTCAGGCGCTCGAGTTTCGCCAGAAGTGCCGACCCGAGTTCCAGGGGATCCTGGCGCACCTGGTCCCGGAGGAACGGGCCAGTCGGCTCGATGAGGGCCCGCCGGGCGGCGGCCAGGCGGCGATGGATCTCGTCCGGGTCCAGCCGGTCGGCCACGGCCGAGAGGTCATCGGCCGACAGCAGGGAGCCTTTCCGCATGCCTAGCGCGGCCAGGAGGTCGCTCCATCGCCGGGGCGACACGCGGTAGAAGATGCTCTCGAAGGCCTCGGACTTCTGGAGTTGCTCGTGGAGCCTCTCGGCCACGGCGACGACGTGCTCGGGCGAGCCCCGGCCGTCCGGTTCCAGGCCCACGTCGACGTACAGGGCATCGAGGGCGCGGAACCGGGTCATCACCTCGCGGTAGTCGCGCACCACGGGGTCGGTGTCGGGCAGGAGGGCCGTGATGTCTTCCTCGAGGCGCAGACGGCCGGCGAGCACGGCGCTGGCGACGAAGATCGCCGCCGTTGCCGCGATGACCAACCACCGGACCAGGCTGCCATGCAGTTTCATGCCCGCGACCAAAGTCCGAGGAAGAATCGGGCGATCACGAAAGACGCCGCCGCCGCCGCCGCGCCGGCGATGGCGGCCAGAAGCACGCTGCCGATCACGTACTCCAGGAGGTACTGCCCGATGTTGTCGCGGCCGACCTCGCCCAGGCGGAGCGTGCCGTCGAGCCGCCCGGTCCACACGAAGATGCCCAGCAGCAGGCTGGCGTACAGGATGAACGGGATGGCGGCGGGGAACGAAATGTTCGACGCGGCCACCACCATCACCTTGCTCAGGCGCAGCAGGTGCGCCAGGACGACCGCGGCGGCAATCTGGAAACCCCAGATCGGCAGGATGCCCAGGAAAACGCCCAGCCCCACGCAGGCCGCCACCTTGCCGGGCGAGGGGCCTTCCTGGGCGAGCGCGTCCTTGACGGCCCGCCAGAGGCGCGCGGCCGGCCGATCCTCGCGGAACGTCTTGAGTTGTATCACGCCGCGGACCGACCTTGGCAAGAGGAGTCGCTGGGCCAGCAGACACACAGAGAGCCGCGAGACCAGCGCGAAGTCCTTCACCGGGCGGAAATGCGAACGGTCCTCGGGGCCGTAATGCACCCCGATCGGCACTTCCACCACGGGCGCCCCGGCCCACAGGGCCTTGACGAGGACCTCGATCTCAAAGTCATACCGCTGCCGCTTCAGCACCAGGGCCTGGATGGTTTCGAGCGGGTACGCGCGGAACCCGCTCTGCGTGTCCCGTACCCACCGGCCGGTCATCGCCCAGACCCAGAAGTTGGAGTGGGCGCGCAGGAGGCGGCTCTTGCGACGGCGGCCGGCGCCCGCCAGGTTCCTCACGCCCACGACCAGCGCCTGCGGATGGGCCTCAACGGCCGCCAGGAGGCGCGGAAGGTCGGCCGGCAGGTGCTGCCCGTCGGCATCCAGGGTGACGGCGTGCGTGAAGCCCATCGCGGCGGCCCGGGCCAGGCCCGACGCCAGGGCGGCGCCCTTGCCCCGGTTGCCGGCGTGCGCGAGGACGGTCAGGCCGCCCTTCTTCGCGAGGACCTCGGCCGCGCCGTCCGTCGACCCGTCGTCCACCACGATGACATCCGCCACGGCCTCAAGGATGCCGCGGAGGACGGCCCCGAGGGTGGGGCGGTTGTTGAAGGTCGGCACCACCACGCAGAGGCGCGGCCTGTCTTGTGGCGTGTTCTGCGTCATCGGCCAACCTGCTGGCGGCGCCGGTCGATCAGGACCTGCTTCTTGCGGGACTCGCGCGAGTTCTGGAGCCGCTCCACCTCGCCGAGGCCCGCGGCCCGGACGTTCGGCGTCACCTTCAACTGGCCCGCCAACTGCTCGCGAATCCGGCGGCAGGAGGGGTCCGCATCCCCCCGAACCGCGACGACGACCTCGAGTTCGTCCGACAAGGGGGACGGCGAGGTGGCGATCATGACGTAGTCGATCACGAAGTCCAGGTCGTTCAGGACGCGCTGGACGGCCGCCGGATAAACGGTCGTCCCCTTGATCTTCAACTTCTGGTTCTTTCGGCCGAGGATCGGGCCGATCCGGGGCGTGCGGCGGCCGCCGGCGCAGGGCCGCCGGTCCAGGAACGAGCAGTCGCCCGTCTGGAAGCGGACGAGGGGCATGGCCTCGACGCCGATGGTCGTGGCCACGATTTCGCCCGCCTCGCCGTCGGCCACGGGCCGGCCGTCATCGTCCACGACTTCCAGGTGCACGAGTTCGGGATGGAGGTGTCCGCCCCGCCCCGCGTCGCATTCGCACAGCGAGACCGCCAACTCGGTGATGCCGTAGGTGGAGTACATCCGCGCGCCCCACGCCGTGGCCAGGTGCTTCCCGAAATGCGTGAGCGCGAAGTCGGGCGCTCGCAGGGGCTCGCCGATGCAGACCAACTTCTTGACGGTTGAGCCGGCCAGGTCCACGCCGCTCTCGGCGGCGCAGGCGGACACCTTCTTGAGGAACGACGGGACCGACACCGCTGCCGTCGGCCGCAGGCGGTCCAGCAGGCCCAGGAGCATCGACGGCGGCCCCGAGCCGACCCGGATGATGGCTGCCCCGGTCTGCCGCAGGCCCTCGAAGTACGCCAGGCCCGCGATAAAGCACCGGTCCATCGTCGTCGCCAGCAGCACCACGTCCCGGGCCGAGAGGCCGGCGCAGCCGAAGGAGAGGTACTCGTTGTACCCCAGCCGCCGCAGGTCGCCCTCGGTCATGGGGTAGAGCGTCGCCGTGCCGGTCGTCCCGCTGGTGGTGCAGATGTCGACCACCTTCTCCATGGGCACGCACCAGAGTTTCCGGTCGGCCTCGGCGACGTCCTTCTTGGACGTCAGGGGGAGCGCCGCCAGGTCGCGGCACGAGGCGATGTCGCCCGGCTTTATCCCGGCGGCGTCAAACCGCTCTCGGTAAAAGGGGCTGTGGGCGTAGGCGTACCGGACGGTCCGGGCGATCCCCTGGTCGAGGAAGTGGGCGATGGCGTGCTCGTCGAGGGCCGCCTCGCCGTCGCACCCCAGGGCGGCCCGCCTGCCGCGCGGCAGGGCCGGCGGCTTCGGGCCTCGCGGATTACGCCTGGGCATGCTCTCTCCCCTCTGTGGCGCCCGTCTGTTCCTCAGGTTGCCGTAGTGAGTTGGCCGTGCCTTGAGGCGTAAAAGTAGCATTCCGGGTAGCCCCACGCAAGTCCTTATGCCGGTCGCAGGAAGTCGTTGCGCGGCGGGTTGAAGCCCCCCGCATGCCGGGGGACTGCTCATCCCCCCGCATGCGGAGGGCTTCGGCCCACCGCGCCCCGGCGGCCGATGCGCGGCGGGCAAGACTGCCCGCCGCGCAGGAACTTGTCGGGATTCCTGCGGGGGTTGGCCGGAACGGCCTGTGGCGGCCCATGGAATCCAGAGGGCATGCCGGCATGCACCTCGACACGGAGGCGCACGCCCGCACGCCCTGGCTGCTCGCGACGCCGGATGCTTCGGGACGCGTTACTTGCCGCCGTAGAACTGGTTCTTGATGATCGACGGCGCCCAGTACCCGTGGCCCATCAGCCGCTGCTTCAGGTCGCCGCCAGCCTTCTGTAGTCTCGTGGTCCAGACCTGCTGCCCCGTCTTGAGATCGAACATGTGGTAGTCCATGATTACGTTCGACCCCGAGGAGGAGTAAACCAGGCAGATCAGGCCGTCGAGGCCGGCGAGGTTGGGCCCGATCGTCGGCTTCGGCGGGGAGACGCTCGTGTCAACGGCGACGCCGGACGGGTAATCCACGCGCTTCAGCAACGTCAGCCGGCTGTGCGCCATCTTCTGGACTTCCGCGAGAACAATGGGGACGTATTGCGGGTCGGCGCCGGGGCCGGGCGCGACGACGATGGCAATCTGCTGATACTGGGACTGCCTGGCCGCCCCCAGGAGCGGGTCGGGTTTGGCCCCCCCGCAGCCGCACAGGGCAACCGTCACGGCCACGCCAAGGACTAGAGCGATCAAACGGTGCATCGTACGCCTCCTTTCATGAGGGTTCCGCTTCTCTTCCCAATCGGTCGTTCGATTCATCCCAACGCGGGTGGATTATGGTGTTCGCTCACCTGTTTTTCAACCAAAAAAACCGCCGCGCATTCTTGCCGGGTGACCGCAACAACGCCTATCGGCGGAACCACGAATGGAAAATAGTATTGTCCCCGGAACGCCCCCGTCCCCGGAACTCCCCGGTGGGGGCCGCTCCGGCCCTGCTCGTCTTCGCCCTGTGGAACGGCATGTTCTTGCGCCTTGCCCTGTTCGGGCAAGGTGCTCAAGGGCGGCGGCCGATCGGGACCGCGTGCCTTAGCGGGAAGTTCAGACCAGCGAGGCGACCCTTGGTCTTGATTGCCACCAACGGCGTCTGCGGCAGGCCCCGTTTTTCTCACCGTTTTCTCATCTCGCGCTGCGTATACTGAATGGCGCTGAGGGTTGGGGCCGCCGCCTTGGTCCTTTGGGGACGGGTAGGGCGAGCCGCAGGGCGGGTCACGAACAAGGAGGCATCACATGTCACGTGTGCACTGGATGTTGCTGGGGGCTCTTCTGGCGGGCGTGCTTCTCGCGGGGTCGGCCCTTGTAGCCGAGGAAGCGGGAAAGGGCGAGGCGGGCAAGGCGAAGTGGCGGGATTCCTTTCCGGTGGACAAGGCAAACCTGGCGGACTCGGGGAAGATCCCCTTCTTCATCCTCGAACCGGGCTATCGCCTCGTCCTGGAGGACGGCAAAGACACGCTGCTCATCACGGTGCTCGACGAGACGAAGGTCGTCGGCGGGGTCAAGACCCGCGTGGTCGAGGAGCGCGAGACCAAGGGCGGCCGGCTGGCCGAGGTGTCGCGCAACTACTTCGCCATCGATAAGACGACGGGCGACGTCTACTACTTCGGCGAAGACGTGGATGTCTACGACAAGGACGGCAAGGTGAAGAGCCACGAGGGCGGCTGGCTGGCGGGCGTCGACGGCGCCAACTTCGGCCTGATGATGCCGGGCCAACCGAAGGTGGGCGACCGGTACTACCAGGAAATGGCCCCCAAGGCGGCGATGGACCGCGCGGAGGTCGTCAGCGTTACCGAGGAATGCAAGGTGCCGGCCGGGACCTTCAAGAACTGCCTGCGCACGCGCGAGTCCAGCGCGCTGGAAAGCGGCTCGGAGGAGAAACTGTTCGCGCCCGGCGTGGGCCAGCTCAAGGACGGCGGTTTCGTCCTGGCGAAGGTCGAGAAACCGAAGCCGTAGCGCCGCACGTTTGCGGGGGAGCGGCCCCCGGACGCGACGTTGGCCGTCATCGCCGGGAACTAATGAAGCCGTGCGAGTCTTCCGACGGCGTGCCATGCTTCCGCAACGGTCACTTGAGGGGACAGACAATGAGAACCTTCCTGCTTGCAGCCCTCGTGGTTTGCCTGGCGCCCCTGGCGGTGCGGGCGGCGGTCATCACCGAGTTCATGGCCACCAACCAGAACACCGTGACGGACGAGGACGGCGCCTACAGCGACTGGATCGAGATCTACAATCCCACCGGCGCCGCCGAGAGCCTCCTGGGGTGGTCCCTCACCGACAACGCCTCGGATCTGCTTAAATGGGTCTTCCCCGACGTGACGCTCCAGCCGGGCGAGTACCGGCTCGTGTTCGCGTCGAGCAGGGACCACACCAACCCTTTGAGGGAGCTGCACACGAACTTCAAGCTCAGCGCCGCCGGGGAATACCTGGGCCTCATCAGGCCTGACGGGACCGTGGCGAACGAGTTTTCCCCGGCCTATCCGCCGCAGACGCCCGACGTCCCGTTCTACTCTTACGGCCTCTCGCCGCTCGACGGGTCCCTGCTGGTTTTCGACGCCCCCACCCCCGGCTGGCAGAACACCCCCGAACCCGCCACGCTCTCGCTCCTTGCCGCCGGCCTCCTCGCCCTCGCCGCCCGCCGAAGGCGGTAACCGGGAATAGGGACAGTCATCTATTTCATCGTTACAGTCGGGTAACCAGAATAGGCGACTGTGCCTGGGAGTTCCGGGGAGTTCCGGGGACAATATCCATTTCGCAACAGAAGTAATCAGAAAAGGGCATGGTTCACAAGCCCCACGCACCGCGTGGGGACAAGTCTCCGGCGGCGCCATTCCCCCGGCAGTGCCGGGGGCTTGTGAACCATGCCCGCTTTCGCCGCCTAAGTTCCCGATTCCCCGTTCCAGCCGTTCACTATTGGGCTTGCGGCAATGAACATGACTTCTTGCGAGAGCCGTACTTACGCGCCGTAGCGCGGGGCCTTGTGCCCCGCGCAGGATGGCGCGGGGGATAAACCCACAGGCTACGCCATCTTGGCGGCATACGCTTGAATCCT
>Ga0315294_10002774_pt1 | contig 19094 bp, 16 predicted proteins | sample YL17G13_40_MG_FD_203626 | JGI IMG/M metagenome (GOLD analysis project Ga0315294, IMG submission 203626) | Sediment microbial communities from Yellowstone Lake, YNP, Wyoming, USA - YL17G13_40 | ecosystem: Environmental > Aquatic > Freshwater > Lake > Sediment | place: USA: Wyoming | collected...
TGGCCGAGTTCGCGGCGTCCTTGAAATTGACGGCGTCGAAGTTCTCGGCGAAGGCTCTCGTGTACTCCGTGCAGGCCTGGACGACCTGCGGCCAGAGCCGCGGGACGATGACGCCCGCGGCGATGACACAGAGGACGGCGAGAACATAAAGGCTCCCTTGGCGCTTCAAGCCTTTGTGTTTCATGGCGTTGCTCCTTTTTCGGGCCCTAGGATCCGACCTCGATGACGATCTCGAGGCGCTTGTAGGTGTTCCGCGGCCCCCGGCCGATGCAGACGAGGATGCAGTCGTTGTCGTCGGCCGCGATCGTTCCCGGCGCCTCGTCGTTGATGAGGAAGACCGTGAACGTGCAGCGAGGGTCGGTGGCCAGTGGCTCGGAATTGAATATGATGGTAGCGGGGTCCGGGTGGGCGGCGCAGTCGTCGACGATCTGTTCGTCCGTGAGCCCGCGAAAATAGGACGGGCTCAGCGGGTCGTCCAGCCCTTCGGCGCCGTTGAACTGCGTCCGGTAGTGGCTGCCGAAGGACGAATAGACCTTGTTGAGGAAGGCGTCGTTGAGGACGATCCAGGCGGAGTTGAAGCCCGCCTCGGCGGAGTCGAAGGCCATCCCCTGGAGACGCATGCTGTCCGAGACCTTGGGGCTGGTGCCCGTGACGGTCAGCAGCAGCATGCCGACGGCCAGCATGAAGGCGACGATCATGATGATGACGATGAGGCCGGAGCCCCGTTCCCGGCGGTTGTCTTTGTCTCGTCTGTTCATGGCGCGCTCCTCATCTCTGGCCCAGGTTGTAGAGGTTGAGGCTCATGTTCCGGACGTTGGACGTCGACTCGAGCAGGAACCTCTTGCGGTGGTCGTCGGCGGCCGCGGCCGGGCTGTTTGACAGAGCCGGCCGGCGGTAGACATGGATCGCCCCAGGCGGCGTGCCCCCGACTGACGTGAAGGCTTGGGCCGTCCGGCCCAGGACCCACATCCTGACGTGCTGGATCCGGGCGATCTGGTCCAGAGTCCAGGCGTTCTGCCAGGGCGTCCAGCCGTCGAGGAGGAGGTTGCTGTCCATGTCGCCGCAGTACTCGACCTGGAAGTTCTCGATATTCCGGGCCAGCGGGAAATGGATGCCGTTGTTGGTGACGTAGAGGACGCCGCCCTCGCCGCCGCCGATGTAGCCGTTGACGCCCGCCGTCAGGCCGGGGTAGTTGCCGGTGACGTCGAGCCAGTATTCCTTGACGTTGATGAAGCTGATCATGCCCCCGTCGTAGTCGTTGGGGCTGGCGCAGGTCCCCGACAGGCCGCCCGGCGGGTCGACGCCCGGGGCCAGGCCGGGGGAGAAGTTGAATTTCTCGGTAGCCCCTCCGGTATTGTGGGTGACGTGGGTGATGACGCGGACCTCGGCCAAGCGGCAGCCCGATTCGGGGTTGGGCAGGATGATGACGAACTTATTGTCGTAAAAAGCGTCCGGGTAGGAGTATTGCTCGAAGCTGAAGTCCTCGATGTCGAGGGTGACCGAGGAGCCCTGGTAGTTTCGTATGGGCACGTTGAGCGGGTCTTCCAAATTGCCCATGAGCCGGACCCGGTCGGGCGCGACCTCGCCGGCGGCCAGGGGGTCGTTGTCCAGCCCCTCGAGGAAATAGCCGGCGAATTCCGCGGGCAGTCCGGCCCCGGCCATGCGCAGGTCGCGGGTGAGGAAGAACATCGAAGACCGGACGTCGTTCTGGACCTCGGTGACCATCTGCTGTTCGACGGAGACCTTGTTGCTCCGGGCATAGACGAACAGGGCCCCGAGGACGGCGATGAGCATGATGCTGCTGCCGACGAGGAGCTCGATCAGCGTGAAGCCCGCGGAGCGGTTCGAGGAGAGAGTCTTGGGTGTTCTCACGGGTTTCGCTCCTTCATCGGGTGATGATCGTCGTGATCAGGGCGCGCGGCCGGTGCCGGTCCGTGTCGGCGATGAGCTCGTCGGCGTCAATGCTGAACTTTTCCGCGGAATAGACGTGGATGAGGACCTGGAACGTGTCTCCGGCGATATGGAAGTCGGTGATCCGCCGGTAGTCGTTCATCCCGTCCAGGTTGAGGTCGAGGAGCTCGTCCCGCGACGCGAGGGTCGTCCCGGCGTAGATGTTTAGCTCGTCGAAGGTGAAGCCCCGCAGCCAGTCGATCTGCTGCTGGGCGAGGAAGGTCGCGTTGGCCACGCGGTCGGCCTTGAGGTTGTTGGCGACGGCGACCAGGAAGAGCTGGGCCAGCCCGAGGACGGCCACGGCGACAAGAAATAGCCCGACCATGACCTCGATGAGGCTAAAACCGCGATGATGCTTCTGTTTGTTCATCTCAGGAGCTCTTTCTCTTGGAATAGTGGATCGATCCGCCCAGGAAGATGCTGAGCACGCGTTCATCCATTTGCCCCGGACGGTCGAGGTTCGGATTCTGCAAGGTGATGGAATTCTGGTTGATGGCGAATTGCGGGAACGTCCCCAAGGGGGAAAAGACGGCCACGTGGTCCGCGCCCGCGGCGGGGAAGGTGATGGTGACGTTGACCCGGTTGGGGATGGTCTTGCGGGGAGCGCCCTGGGCCTTGATCCAGGTGCCGTTGGCCTGGAGGCGCTCCATGTCATAGGCCCAGTAGGACGCGTCGACCCGGAAAAAACGGACGCGGTGGTCGATCCTGGTGCTGACCGCTTGGAGCTTGGTCTGCTGGAGGTAGGTTTGGATCTGGCGGGTCGTGTTTTCCAGGTTCCGGACGGCCATGGTGTTGAGGATGCTCGGATACGACACGACCATGAAGATGCCCATGATGCCGAGGACGACGAGGATCTCGAGCAGAGTGAACCCGCCGGCGGCCGGCCGGTTTTGGTAATGCTTCTTCATGACTTGTCCCTCTGTCAACTCTCGTTTTGCCTCATTTATATAGCAAACTCGACACCTGTTCAAGGCGGGCCCCGGAGCTTATCCGCCTTATCGCATTATCGGGCGCCCCCGGGACCCGGGCAATCACCCCGGCTGATGATAAGAAGGGTGATTTAATGAGGAGGAGCCTCCTCCCGGACGGCTAGCCGCCGACAGGGGCCTTCAGCGGCCGGTCGAAACGAGCTCTTTGAGCTTGTCCGAGCCGGCGACACCGCTGTTGAAGAGGACGCATTCGACCGAATCGAGGAGGCGGCTGAAGAAAGCCCGCTCGGCCTCGAGCTTTTCCGGCGAGGACCCGAGGAGATGGGGGTTGTAGTAGGGCTGGGCCTTGCCCCCCGTCAGGGCTTTCTTGGCCCCGGCCGCTTCGCCGGCCTCGAGGGTCCGCAGGGCCTCGTCCTTCCCCATCTTGACGATTGCCGGCGAGGTCGCGTCGTTCCTCAGGAGGACGAGCCACTTCAGATTTGTCCGCTTCACCCAGGCGGCCGGACCGCCGAGCCAGCTCGGGTCGAGCAGGGCGTGGGCTTCTTTGGCGGCCTTGTAGCAGTAGGGTGAGCCCCTGTCGAGCCGGCAGTCGTCGGCCCGCTGGCAGTCCATGTCGGAGCAACCCTCCTTTTGGAGGGCGACGTTTTCGCACTTGCTCCGGTCGAAGAGCGGGGCCAGCCTCCGGTCGAGCTCGACGGCCGTCGTCGGCATGTACAGCTTCCTCTCGACGCAGTCGGCCACGGCCCGTCCCCCGGCGAGCCGGACGAAGACGACATCGTTCGCCTGGAGCTTGAAGCACGGGTCGGCCAGGAGCTCGAAGAAAAGCTCGGTCTTCTTCGTCCCCGGCGGCCCGACCAGGACGAGTCCGTTGCCGTCGACGTCGGCGGACATCCCCCGCACAGCGCCGGCCGCCCCGGCTCCGCCCGTCCGCACGGCGATGTCCATGGCCAGGCCGAGGGCCAGGCTCCGGAGGGAGCCGTAGTTGTCCGTGTTGACCAGGATCCCGGTCTGGGTTTCCGAGTGATAGAAGCCGCGGGGCTCCCGGCCGGCGATCCCGTCGACGGCGTAGATCGCACCGTGGGGCTTGAAGTCGGCCTCGGCCGGGGCGGGCGCGAAATTCTCGACCCAAAAATCGTTGAGATGGGCGACGTTCGTCCGGAGTTGGACGACGGTGCCGTTGACGTTCGCGTTCCACTCGTAGCGGCCTTCGTAGCCCAGGTGGCCTTCCATTTCGGCGGCCAGGGCGTCGCGCATCCGGCTGTCGATCCCCGTTTCGACGGGGACCGACTTTTTAACTCGAGTCACGGTGTTGTCCAGGGCGACACGCCTGGCTTTCTTGGCCGTCTTGAGCTTGCCCAGGGCCTCGACGATGCGGTCCATGCTCTTCTCGAGGTTGGTCATGGATGTGGCGTAGGACAACCGGATGTAGTCGTCCGCGCCGAAGGCGTCGCCCGGCACGATGGCCACCCGCGCCTCCTTGAGGAGGTAATAGGCCAGGCCGTAGGAGTTGCGGATCTTGGCCCCGTTCGCTTCCTTGTCGTAGAAGGACTTGACGTTCGGGAAAAGATAGAACGCCCCCTGCGGCTTGAAGCAGGAAAATCCCTGGACCGTGGCCAGGCGCATCAGGCAGTAGTTGCGGCGCCTCTGGAATTCGGCCACCATCTTCTGGACGTCGTACTGGGGCCCGTCGTAGGCTTCGAGGCCGGCCTTCTGGGCGATGGAACAGGCGTTGGAGGTCGTGTGGCTCTGGATCTTGGACATGCCGTCGATGACCTCGGCCGGGCCGGCGGCGAACCCGATCCGCCATCCCGTCATGGAGTAGGACTTGGACACGCCGTTGACGATGATGGTCTTTTTCTTGATGTCTTCGCCGAGGGCGGCGAAGCTCGTGAACTCGAAGTTGTCGTAGACGAGACTCGAGTAGATCTCGTCGGCGATGACGTAGACGTCCTCAGTCCGCACAACCTCGGCCAGGGCTAGGAGCTGGTCCTTCCTGTACGCGCCGCCGGTCGGGTTGGAGGGGTTGTTGAGGATGAGGGCTTTCGTCGCCGGCGAGATGGCGGCCTTGAGCGCGTCGGGCGTCAGCAGGAAACCGTCCTCTTCCCGCGTCGGGACGATGACGGACTTGCCCTTGGCCAGGGCGACGCATTCGGGGTAGGTGACCCAGTAGGGCGCCGGGATGATGACCTCCTCGCCCTCGTCGACCAGGGCCTGGACGAGGTGAAAGAGGGAGCTCTTGGCGCCGGCGGAGACGATGATCTGCTTGGGGCCGTACTCGAGGCCGAAATCCTCCTTGAGCCGCTTGGCGATGGCCTTCCGCAGGGGCAGGATACCGTCGCTGTCCGTGTATTTCGTGAAATTATCCCGGATGGCCTTGATCCCCGCCTCCTTGATGTTCTCCGGCGTGGGGAAATCCGGTTCGCCGACGCTGAGGTCGATGACGTCGATCCCCTCGGCCTTCATGGCCTTGGCCTTGGCCGAGATCTTCAGGGTGGGGGAGGCGCCGATGCGCTGGACTTTTTCAGAGATCATGGTTCACCTGCCTCGACGCCCGGCGCGCCGCTCACTTCTTCGCGTCTTTGGCGTCCGGAGAGAGCTTGGCCTTGAGGAACTCGTGGATGTCCACTCCCGTCAGGGACTTGACGACTTCGGGCATCTGGGCCAGGACCTGGGCGACCTGGGCCGTGATCTTGGTCGTGCCCAACTCCTTGTCGCCGCCGACGATGACGATCTTGTCGACCTTGGCGAGCGGCTCGGAGACGGCCCTGGCCAGCTCGGGCAGGACCTTGAGGTACATCTCGAGGACGGCCGCCTGGTTGTACTTCTCCCAGGCCTGGGCCTTCTTCGTCATGGCTTCGGCCTCGGCGCCGCCCTTGGCCCTGATCTGGTCGGCTTCGGCCAGGCCCTCGAGCTTGACAGCTTCGGACTTGCCCCTGGCTTCGGCGGCGATCCGGAATTCCTCGGCTTCGGCCTCGGCCTTGATCTGGTATTTCCGGGCGTCGGCGGGCTTGACAACGGTGGCTTCGAGCTCCTTCTCCTTGCGGACGATCTCGAGCTGTTCGATCTTGATGGCCTCTTCCTTCTCGATCTGCTTGACCTTGGACTCTTCCTTCTTCAGGTCCTGGCTGAGGCGATGGCGCTCGAGCTCGTAGGAGAAGTCGGCCTGGGCCTTCATGGTGTTGACGAAAACCTGGGACTCGGCCTTCTTGGCCTCGTTTTCCCACTGGGCCTTGGCGATCTGGGCCTCGGACTGGAGCCGGGCGACCTCGGCCTCTTTGCGGGCCTGGGACGACTTGATGATCGCTTCCTTCTCGGTCTCGGCCTGGGCGATGACAGCGTCGCGCTTGGCGGCCGCGATCTGGGGCTTGCTCAGGGCGTCGATGTAGCCCTGGGTGTCGCTGATGTCCTTGAGGGCGAAGGAGAGCATGACCAGGCCCATCCGGGAGAAATCCTCCTTGACGGCCTGGACGACGCGGCTGGAGAATTCCTGGCGACCGCGGTAGATCTCCTCGACGGACATGCCGCCCATGACTTCGCGGACCTTGCCTTCGAGGACGTTGACGGCCACGTCGCGGATGCCGTCCCGCCCGATCCCCAGGAACTGCTCGGCGGCCAGGTGGATGGTTTCGTCGGAAGAGTCGATCTTGACCTGGGCGGAGGCCTCGGCCATGATCGGGACGCCGCCGTGGGTCAGGACCTCGGGCGTGCGGATCGAAACGGAGATGACGTCCATGGGGAGGACGTAGACCTTTTCCATCCCGGGCCAGACGAAGATGCCGCCGCCGAGGCGGTAGCGGTAGCCGACCTTGCGCTTGGTCCCGTCGGCCAGGGTCAAGGTCCGTTTGCCGCCGCCGGCGATGATCAGGGCCTCGTTCGGCCCGACCTTCCGGTACCGCAGGGCCAGGACGAGGATGACGAGGGCGATGAAGACGACGACGGCACCGACGGCGATGAGCCAGGATGTCAGGTTCATGACGACCTCCTCGGGTTTAATCCCCGGACGACGGGGGAAGATTCGCTCCTTCTGGATTTCTGAGGACTGATGATATGGAAATTAGGGGAGGGTTGTCAAGCCGGCGGCTTGTCCTTGTACCCGTAGGCCATGAAGAGGATGCTCTTCTTTTTCAGGGTTTCTTTCTGGAGATTGATGATCTTGGCGATGCCCCGGTCGGCCAGCTTGAGGAGGCCGAGGAGGTCTTTGCGGGAGAAGGGGTTTTTCTCCGCCCCGGCCTGGACCTCGACGAGCTCGCCCCGGTCGGTCTCGATGACGTTCATGTCGAGCTCCGCCTGGGAGTCCTCGGAGTAGTCGAGGTCGAGGAGGGGGCGGCCCCCGACGATGCCGACGCTGACGCCGGCGACGAGGTGGCGGAGGGGCATGTGGTCGATGAGGCCCTGGTCGAGCATCTTCTTGAGGGCCAGGCCCAGGGCGACACAGCCGGCCGTGACCGATGCCGACCGCGTCCCGCCGTCGGCCTGGATGACGTCGCAGTCGATGATGATCTGCCTTTCGCCGATGGCCCGGAGGTCGGTTACGGCCCGCAAGGCGCGGCCGACGAGACGCTGGATCTCCTGCGTCCGTCCGGAGACGCGGCCGGCGGTCCGCTCGCGCGGCGTCCGCTCCGTGGTCGCGCGGGGGAGCATGGCGTATTCGGCGGTGATCCAGCCCCGCCCCGTCCCCCTGAGGAAGGGCGGGACCCGCTCTTCGATCGTGGCCGCGGCTAAAACGCGCGTCCGCCCAACTTCGACCAAGGCCGAGCCGTCGGCGAAATCGATGTAGTCGACGCTGATCTTGTGGGGCCGGAGCTCGGTCGGCCTGCGCTTGTCCGCGCGGAGCGGTTCCACTACTTGATCCAGATGTCGGGGACGTTTTCCCTTTTCGTCTTGGCCAAGAAATCCTCGAGATCCTTGGTCGCCTTTTTGGCGTCCGTTTCGGCCTTGAGGAGTTTGTCGTAGGTATCGCTGATCTGGAGCTGGATGATCTCGCGGGATTTCATGTTGTCGAGCCCGTAGAACTCTTGGTAGAGGGAGTTGAGCTTGAGGGTCAGGAGGTCGATCATCTCCTCTTTCTGCTTGGCGGCCTCGACGAATTCCGCCTGTTTGGCCTGGAATTCTTTTTCGGACATGGCCGGGGTCTCTCCCGGCGGGGTTTCTTCGGCGGGCTTTTCGGCGGTGGCCGCGGCTGTCACGGCCGGCTGGCCGGCAGCCGGTGGCGTCGCTCCCTGCTGGGCTTTGACGTCGGCCTGCCCGGCCTGGGCCGCGGTTTCCCCGGCGAGCTGTTCCTGCCCCGCCGACTCGACGGCCGGCTTTCTCTTCACCTTGGCCAGGTCCGCGCTCGTGGTCACCGTGGCCCCCTTGCCCTTCAGGGCCGCCCGGCGCTCCTTCTCTTTTTTGGCTAGCTCGGCCAGGCTCTGGGACTGAAGGAAGGAAACCAGGAGCAGGGGGAGAAAAAGAGAAACCAGGATTTTTTTCTTACCCATGGCCGTCATGCTCCTCTAGTCTATGACGATTATCATGGATTTAGTCGTACGTGTCAAACAGAAGTCCGCATCCCTCTTGGCCGCGAATCCCACCGCCTTCCGGACCAGGAGCCTCCGTCCGTCGGCGCTTATCTCGACGGCGCCGTCGACGTCCGTCCGGAAGACCTCGGCCCCCGCGCTCCGGCATCTTCCGAGGACTTCGGGGCTGGGGAAACCATAGGTGTTGCCTTCGCCGGCGGAGACGAGGACGACTCCGGGGCGGACGGCCCCGAGGAAGGCCGTGGACGTCGACGCGGCACTGCCGTGGTGGCCGGCCTTGAGGACCGCGCTCCCGAGGTCGAAGCCCGCCTCGAGGAGCTCCCGTTCCGTGGCGGCGCCGACATCACCGGTCAAGAGAAACGCCGTCCGGCCCAGGGCTATCTTGATCACGAGCGAGCCGTCATTCCCGACGGCGACAGCCGGCATCTCGGGATGGAGGACGGCGATTGACACCTCGCCCTCCCGACGGCGGAAGCCCCGGCCGCAGCGACGCCTGATGACCCCGGACGGCAGGGCCCTTAAAAGGTCCGCGTAAAGCCCATCGACCCGGGTCGGCCCTCCCTCCCAGAATTCCCCGACCCGGAAGTTCTTGGCCACAGCCACGAGCCCGGCGAGATGGTCGGGGTGGGGATGGGTGAGGACAAGGTAATCGATCTTTTTGATCCCCTTTCTCCAGAGGACCGGGGAGACGACCCTTTCCCCGACGTCGAAGGAGCTCGCGGCCAGGCCGCCGCCGTCGATGAGCATGGTCCGGCGTCCCGGGAATTCGACGAGCAGCGATTCGCCCTGGCCGACGTCGATCATGGTCACCCTCAGCTCGGGCGACCCCGGGCGGAACGGGGAGACGACGAGGACGAAAAAGAACAGAGAGAAGCCGGCGCCGACAAGAACACGCTGTCCCCTGAAACGCGGCCGGACGAGGCTCGTCCCGAGAAACAGGAAATAGCCGAAAACGATCCCGGCCCGGGGCGTTGGGACCCGGAAAGACAGAAAAGGAAAGGGGTCGAGGGCGTGGGAGATCCTGGCGAAGACGGTGACGAGAAACCCGAGGACCGCGGCCGGGGGCCCCGCCGCCGCGGGGAACGCTGCCGCGAACGGCAGGAAGGCATAGCCGATGCCCATGATCAGGCCGACGAGAGGGATGGCGACGAAATTCAGAAGAAGGGACGAGAGGGTGACGCGGTTGAAGTTCCTGGCGATGAGGGGCGCGACACCCAGCGCGGCGGTGACGGACAGACAGGCGAGCTCGGTCGCCTTGAACGGCAGCCGCGGCAGCTTTTTGAGAAGCGGCGGCGTGAAGAGGATGATGGACAGGGTCGCGACGTAGGTCAACTGGAAGCCGGCATCGAAGAGGCTCGAGGGGTTGATGAGAAGAAGGAAGAGGGCGCTCGCGGAGATGGTGTTCAAGACGTGGACGTCCTTCCAGAGGAGCCGCCCGGCGAGATAAGCCAGGGTCATGAACGTCGCCCGGAGGACGGAGGGGCTGCCCTCGATGAGGATCGTATAAAAGACGAGGAAAGCGGCCAGGGCCAGGCGGGAGGCCCGCGGGGACATCCGGACAAGCCGGAAGAGGGAGAAGAGGAGGACGTTGAGAATGGCGATGTGCCCGCCGGAGATGGCGAACAGGTGGTAGAGGCCCGTTTTCTGGAGGTTCTCGATGGTCGCCTCGTCCAAACGGCCGTCCTCACCAAGGAGAAGGGCTTCGAGGACGGCCCCTGCGGGGGAGATGTCGTTCCCGTCGGGCGCGGGGAACCGCCGCTCGAGCTCGGCCTGGATGCCGCACCGGATGCGGGATATCCGGGCGCGGACCGAGCCGGCCGGGGCGGTCCCGGTCCGCTTGACAAGGAGGGAGGTTTTCGTCGAGGCCCGCCGGTGGATGTTCACTCCCCGGAGATATCTTTCGTACGAGAAGGCGCCGAAATTCCGGAAAGCGCCTCCCGAGCTCAGCCGGACGGAGGCCCTGATTTCATCCCCGACCAGAAAATCAAGCCGGCGGCGGGTCCCCCGCGCGAACGGCACGCTCAACCGGAGATGGCCGCGGATGGGCAGTTCGGCGCCGCCCGTTCCGACCGTCCGGACGTCGATGAACAGGAGGTCCCGGTCCGGTTCGCGGCCGGGTGAACGGTACAGCCGGCCCGCGATGTCGACGTAGTCGCCGGCTTCATGAGAATGGAGGGCATTGCGTTCGTAGTCCCGGTCTTGGAGGGCCAGGCGTGCGGCGCCCGAGGCGGCGACGGCGGCCAGAAGGAAAAAGACGGCCGTCCGGTCGGAACGGAGGGCGAACGCGAACCATCCGGCGGCAAGTAGAATAAACGACAGACCGCACGCCGGGCCGGGCGGGATGGGGAAAGCCGAGGCTGCGGAGATCCCCAGGCCGAGGGCGGCCGCCAGGAACAGGAAAGGGAAGGGGCTGGTTCTTAGCGGCCGGGCCCGCCGGAAGCGAGGGCGCTCTGGCTGTCCAGGGCGTCGAGCAGGAGATGGCTGAGGATCCTGATCCCCAGGGGGATGCTCCTCTCGTCCGGGCTGAAGTTGGAGCTGTGGAGGGGCGCCGCTGTCTCCTGGGCCGGGTTCTTGACGCCCAGGAAGAAGTAGAAGCCGGGGGCCTTCTGGGCCAGGAAGGCGAAGTCCTCGGCGATCATTTGCGGCTTCCATATGAGAGTCTTGTCCTTACCCAAGAGCTTGGTCAGGGTCGGGTTCATGGCGGCGGCAAGCTCTGGATTATTAAAGACGGACGGAAGGGCCTCTTTATACTCAAACTGGCCTTCGGCGCCGTACATTCCGGCGATGTTCCTGACGATGCTCTCCATGAGCAGAGGGATCTTTTTCCGGTTCGTTTCGCTGAGCGTTCGGACCGTCCCCTCGAGGACGACGCGCTCGGCGATGATGTTCCGCCGGGCGCCGCCGTTGATGGTGCCGATGGTCAGCACGGCGGGGTCGGTCGGGTCCGAGGCCCGGCTGACGACCGTTTGGAGCGCCGTGACGATCTCGGCGGCGATGACCACGGCGTCGATGCCCTCGTGGGGCCGCGCGGCGTGGGCGCTTTTCCCCTTGACCGTGATGGTGAACGTGTCCGCCGAGGCGGTCACGTTGCCTGGGGCGACGAGCACCGTGCCGACGACGTTCTCGGGCCAGACGTGAAACCCGAAAACGGCGCCGACGGAAGGATTATCCAGGGCCCCTTCCTTGATCATGAGGTCCGCCCCGCCCTCCTCGCCCTCGGGCGCGCCTTCCTCGGCCGGCTGGAAGAGGAACGTCACGGTCCCCTTGATCTTGTCTTTGAGGGAATTGAGGACGAGGGCCGTCCCCAGGACGACCGAGGAGTGGACGTCGTGACCGCAGGCGTGCATGACGCCCGGGTTCAGGGACTTGAAGGGGAGGTTCGTCGTCTCCTGGACGGGGAGGGCGTCCATGTCGGCCCGGACGGCGACGGCCGGGCCGGGCTGGCTTCCCCTGAGCACGGCCACGACGCCCGTCTTGGCGACGCCGGTCCGGACCTCGAAGCCGAGGGGCTCGAGCTTGGCGCTGATGAGGCGGGCCGTTTCGAACTCGCGGTTGCCGAGTTCGGGGTTCATGTGGATGAACCGCCGGATCTTGACGATTTCAGCCCTGTTTTTCTCGATCTCATCGTCGATCCGCTGGCTCGTTTTCAGGTCGACGCTCCGGACGGCCGGCGGCAGGCCGGCCAGGACGGCCGCGAGCAGGATGACGACGCCAACGACCGGCGGGACACTCAGGGATCTCGGTTTCTTCATCAACCACCTCGGTCCTTTTTCAAGACACATATTGTAGCGCGCGTGGAGGAAAAAAAACAGACCCCCGGCGCGGAAGTCGAATCGCAGAAATGGGGAAAAGGGGAACGGCGCGTCAAGGGACGAGCCTTCGCGGCGGAAGTGGACCCCCGGGCTTGCCCGGGGCCCCGGCCGCTGTCGCGACCGGGCTACTTGTCCTCTTCGGCCCCGGCTTTGTGCAGGAATTCCTCCCTCTTCTTCTCGATGAAATCCCGGATGGCGTCGACGCCTTCGCCCGTTTTTTCCTTGACCATCCGCATGCCCTTCTCGGCTTCCTTGGCGATCTTCTCGTAGCTTTCCTTGGCCGCCTCGCCGGTCTTGGCGGCCTGGTCCTTGATCTTCTTCCTCGTCTCCTTGCCGCTCGCGGGGGCGAACAGGATCCCGACGATGAAGCCCGTGGCCGCGCCGGCCATGAACGTCAGAAGCGAATCCCAGAAATGACTGTCCTTGCTATCACCCATCCTTCTTCTCCTTTCTTTTTTTCATCTGCTGCAGGCCGAGGCGGAGCAGCGGAAAGAGGAACGGCCAGTATCTCGCCGAGGGACGGATGACCTTGGAGGTGAGGAAGAACGTGATCTCCGAGAGTCCGGTCACCGCCTTCTTCGAAGCGGCCAGGACTTCCCCGACGTTGTCCAGGCTCGCGTTGACCTTGGCCTCGATCTCCTTCAGCCCGTCCATCATCTCCTGGGCCTTGGCCAGGGTTTTCTGGCCCTCCCGGGCGGTGCGGCGGAGCTGGTTGAGGAAGAGCGCCAGGAAGGTCACGGCGACGACGGCCGCCACGGTCAAGATGATCCCCAGGACCTGGTTCAGGGTCAGCGTCATGGTGCCTATACCCTAAGCCAATTGCCGAAGTTTGTCAATTCCAAAGGACCTTACGGGCGGACGGGAGGCCGTGGGTGCTCTCGAGGCGGGCGAGGAGCTCCGGGAAGCGGGCGTCGGCGCGGGCGTCGACCGCGGCCTCCCACTCGGCGAGCAGGGGGTCGGGGGCGAATTCGTGGTCCTTGTGGAGGAGGCGGTTGATGCCGCGGAGGGCCTGCCACTGGATGACCATCAGGACGGCCAGGAAGTAGAAGAAGATATTCGGCCCGGGCAGGAGGGCGGCCAGGCCGCAAACGGGTAGGACGAGCGCCTCTCCGGCCAGGACAAGGATATGGCGCGTCCGCTGGCGCTGGAGGAAAAAGAAGAGCTTCGTCCGGAGCGCCTTATCGTCGGCCAGGCCCGAATGGAGGATGCGGATCGGCCCGTTGCCCGGACGTCCGCCGTGCTCGAAGGCCTGCTCCTGGAGAAGCATGCGCGGGTTGAGACCGGTGACTTTTTTCTTGGCCGTCTCCCAGATCGCGCGCGACCTCGAGAACTTGGCCGGCAGGGGGCCGAGCGGCTCGGCCGAAAAGAAGCGGTGGCGATGGCGGTAGTCGCGGACGAAGAAGAAATTCATAGGGCCTCATTCTATCATACGGCACGTGAGGCGCGGCAGTTCAATCGGACCTCGGGTGGGGGCTTACGTTCGAAATTTCGAAAAGACTAGGGCGTACCGCTTCGTCGGCCGCAGAGGGGCCTTGGGAATCGTCTCCGTCCGCTGAAGCGAAGCGAGCCCACTCTCAAACGCTCGGGGCATTCCCGCCGTCGGCCGCGGCCCGTCCCGGCGAGCCGGGCCGCTTGGTACCCGGGCTTCGCTCTGCCCTAAAGGGACAGCTTCCTTTGGGGATGGTCCCTTTAGGACATCCGTGCCCGCTCAGCCCTCAACCGCCTCCTCTGGGAACACCCCTGCGCGTTTTGCGTAGGCTCGCTTGACGCTTCGGCGTGGAGAGCAGAGCGGGTAAGAGGGGTCGGATTCGGGGATATGTACTTCCGGTACGTGTCCCCATTCTTGGTTTTCGGCCCCGGGGATGCCAGAACTCTCCTCGGAGGACGCTGCCCGGGCGGCGTCCGCGGACGAGGGCGCGGCTTTTATTGTCGGGCGCGCGGGAAAGAGGGACTGTCCCCGGAGGGGGCTGTCCCTCTTTGCTATCTAACGCTTCTTATGAAGAAGATAAAGGAAAAACGGAGCGCCGACGGCCGCGGTGATGACGCCGATGGGGAGCTCGCCGGCGAGGATGTTGCGGGCCAGGAGGTCGCAATAAAGGAGGAACGTCCCGCCCGCCAGTGCGGACGAGGCGAAAAGGGCGCGGTGGCCGGGGCCGATCAGGATGCGGACCCAGTGGGGGACGACCAGGCCGACGAACCCGATGACGCCGCTGACGGCCACGGAAAGCGCCGCCAGGAGGGCCGACATCACCAGGAAGGCTTTCCTGACGCGGCGGACGGAGCAGCCGAGGGCCTGGGCGGTTTCGTCGCCCAGGGCGAGGAGGTCCATGTCCCTGGCCAGCCAGATGGCCGCGACGAAACAGAGGACGAACCAGGGAGCGATCGTGGCGGCCTGTCGCCATTCGGCCAGCTGAAAGCTGCCGAGGAGCCAGAAGACCGCCTGGTCGTAGGAATCCGAACGCATGAAGAGAAAAAACGAAGTCAGGGCCGAGGCCAGAGCGCCGGCGGCGATGCCGGTCAGGAGAATGGTCTCGACCTTGAATCCGCCCCGGCGCAAGGACAGGACATAGACCAGGGAAACGATTCCCAACCCGGAGATGAAGGCCAGGAGGCCGGGGCCCGAGAAACCGAAGGCGGCGGCCTCGAATCCGAGCGAAGTCGCGATGACTGCGCCGAGGGAAGCTCCCGACGAAACGCCGACGACGAACGGGTCGGCCATCGGGTTGCGAAAATAGCCTTGGAGGATGGCCCCGGAGAGGGCCAGGGCGGCCCCGACGAGGAAGGCGAGCACGGCCCGCGACAGGCGGAGGTCGATGAAGATCGCGGCCTGGACGCGGTCGTGGCTCTGGATGAAGCGCAGCAGGTCTCCGGGTGTCGTCTTGACGGGGCCGGTCAAGACGGAGAGAAGAAAGCCGGCGAGGCAGGCGGCCAGGCAGACGACCCAGAACAACCGGCGCCCGGTTTTCCGGCTCATGGCCTTTCTCCGAAGAGCTCCGGATGGAGGAGTCGGACCATCCGGTCGAGGACGTCCACCAGCCTGGGCCCGAAGCGGCTGGCCGCGTTCTCGTCGAGCTCGTAGACCTTTCCGGATCTCACGGCCGCGACGCTCTCCACGCGCGCCTTCCGCAGCAGCCAGTCCCGGCCTGTCGCGAAATCCTTCCCGGAGCGGGCCAGGATGAAGATGACGTCCGGGTCGTCCTTGAGGATCTGCTCGCGCTTGTAAAGGATCCATTTCTTGGGCAGGGCCGAGGCGACGTTCGTCCCGCCGGCCCGGCCGATGATGTCGTCGACATAGCTCTCACCGCCGCACGTCCACAACCCCTGACCGTAGAGGAGGACGAAAACCTTCGGCCGCGTCCCAGCCCCGCTCATGGCCGCGTCCACGGCCTCGAGCCTTCGGCGCAAGCCGGCGGCCAGCGCGTCGGCCCGCTCTTCGCTTCGGGTGACCCGGCCGATCTTGGCGATGAGCGGGAAGAGGGCTTCGAGTCCTTCGCCGATATCGAGGACGAAGACGGGGAGACCGAGCTTCCGGATCCGGTCGACGAGCCGGAGGGGATTGCCGCGGAAGGCGATGACGAGGCCGGGGTCGAGGGACTGGATGACCTCGATGTTGGGGTCGACGAGGCCGCCGATCCTGCGGATGGACCGGGCTTCCGGCGGATAGTCGCAGAAGCGGGTCACTCCGGCGACGTGGTCTCCGAGGCCGAGGGCGAAGAGGATCTCGGTGACGTTCGGGGCCATGGAGACGATCCGCTCCTGGGTCCGTTCGGGCAGGGGAAACGGCCGGCCGAGGTCGTCCTTGAGGTCCTGGGGGCCGGACGCCCGAATTATTTGGTCCTTCTCCCGATTTCGGGGAAGTCCTCTATTCGGCTTGGCGAAGGATATCGCCCTTAGCCCCCCGGCCCCCCCGAGGACCAGTCCCGGCGGTCCCCCCGCCTTCGGCGGGTCCCCCTCCGCTACGGGGGTCGTCAGGGCGACATCCATCGCCGCCTCACGATGGACTTCCCCGATTTCGGGAGAATAACATTTATTGTCAGAGGAAAATGCCGTCCGGGCGTCACCGGGAAGCGGTGTTGCGGGAGCAAGAAAAGAGAGCCCAACAATGATCAGCCCGGAAAAAGATAGAAGGCGGCGAGGCGCGGACATATCCGTTTTCATTCGCGCCTTTCTCCGCCGGCCAGCGAGATCTCCGGAAGGCCCGTGCGGAGGTTCTCCCGGATATCGACTTCGGCGCCGAAGATCTCCCGGATGTTCGCGGCCGAGACCGTTTCCCCGGGCGTGCCTTCGGCCGCGACGGCACCGTTCTTGAGGAAAATCAGCCGTTCGGCGTAGGCCGCGGCCAAGTTGATGTTGTGCTCGGCGGCCACGATGGTTTTGCCCTTGTCTTTCTGGAGGCCCTTGAGGATGCCGTAGACCTCGACCTGGTAGCTGATGTCGAGATGGAGGCTGGGCTCGTCGAGCAGGAGGACGGGAGTGTCCTGGGCCAGGGCCCGGGCGATGAAAACCCTCTGCCGCTCGCCGCCGCTCAGCTGGGACAGCCGTTTCGTCCTCAAAGGCCCGACATCGGTCAGGCGCAAAGCTTCGTCGACGGCCGTGGCGTCGGCGGCGGAGGCTTTCTCGAGCCGCCCCTGTCGGGCGAAACGACCCATGAGGACGATCTCTTCCACCGTATATTCGAAGATGGGCTCGGCCAGCTGGGGGACGTAGGCGATCTTGGCCGCGAGCCGCCGCGGGCTCATCCGGAAAACATTTTCGCCGTCGCAAACGACCTGACCCCGGACGTTGCCGAGGAGGTTCTGGACGGCCTTGATCAAGGTGCTTTTGCCCGAGCCGTTCCGGCCGAGGACGGCCACGAATTCCCCGGGCTCGACCGTGAGGGAGACGTCGTGGACGACGAATCCGTCATCGTATCCCGCCGAGAGGTCCTTGATTTCAAGCATCGCCATGGTCGGTCCGCGTTCCCCTCAGTATAGCCATTCAGCGTGATTTATTCCACCGGCGGGGAGCGGAGTCAGCGAAGCGACCAGCAGAATTGTAGCGGAGTACCCGAAGCCACAATTCTGGTAAATATCCGAATAGAGTCTTGTCATTTGTCCCCTCTTCCCATCCGCAAAAAGCTGGGGCCGAGGGGTATCGTCGACGGGAGCATAAAGCGGGGATTTAGCCGTCATAGGCCTGATCCGGCCTATGACGACGTAAGAATCACCGCGCGGACGGAGACGATACCCCGAGGCCATTCCTTGACTTTTCGGGGGGTGGAATCTAATATGAGGATTGATTTTTAGCGACCCGCAAAAGCCGGAAACCCGGGTTTTCGAGGACATTAAGGACCATGACAGACGCCTACGATTTCGCGCATATCGAGAGCAAGTGGCAGCGCGCCTGGGAGGAAAAGAAGGCCTTCGAGGCGGTCGAGGACCCCTCCAAGCCGAAATTCTACTGCCTGGAGATGTACCCCTACCCGTCCGGCCGCATCCACATGGGCCACGTCCGGAACTACTCGATCGGCGACGTCATCGCCCGCCAGAGAACCATGGCCGGCGCGAACGTCCTCCACCCCATCGGCTGGGACGCTCTGGGCATGCCGGCCGAGAACGCGGCCATCAAGCACGGCACCCATCCCCGGACGTGGACCCTCGACAACGTCGCCCACATGCGGGCCCAGCTCAAGAGGATGGGCTTCAGCTATGACTGGAGCCGCGAGGTCAACACCTGCCTGCCCGATTATTACAGGTGGAATCAGTGGATCTTCCTGCGCATGCTCGAAAAGGGCCTGGCCTTCCGCAAGGAGAGCTGGGTCAACTGGTGCTCCCAATGCCGGACCGTCCTGGCCAACGAGCAGGTCGTCGGCGGCGGCTGCTGGCGCTGTGACACCCCGGTCACCCAGAAGAAGATGGAGCAGTGGTTCCTTAAGATCACCGCATACGCCGACGAGCTCCTCACCGGCCACGCCCAGCTCGCCAAGTGGCCCGAGCACGTCCTGGAGATGCAGAAGAACTGGATCGGCCGGAGCACGGGCGCGCACGTCCACTTCGGTCTCGACGGGACCGGAAAGACGATCGAGGTCTTCACGACCCGCCTCGACACGATCTGTGGCGCCACGTTCCTCGTCGTCTCGGCCGAGCATCCCATCGTGCCCGACCTCGTCGCCGGGCCGGGGGAGAAGGAGCTCGGCGCCTGGGTCGCCCGGACCGTCGCCGAGATGCGGAAGCGTCGCGACATCGGCGAGACCGAAAAAGACGGCGTCGACACCGGAAAGAAGGCCGTCAATCCCTTCACCGGGGAGCTCGTCCCGGTCTGGATCGCCAACTACGTGCTGATGGATTACGGGACGGGCGCGATCATGGCCGTCCCGGCCCACGACGCCCGCGACTTCGAGTTCGCCAGGTCCTACGGCATCCCCATCCGCACGGTCATCGCCCCCGAGGACAAGGCCGGCGGCTCCTTCGACGCCGAGCCCGCCGAGGTCTTCGCAGACGTCGGAGTCCTGGTCAACTCGGGTCCCTTCTCGGGCCTTCCCTCCGAAAAGGCCATGGACGAGATGGGGAAGTACGCCGAAGAAAAGGGCATCGGCCGCCGGAGCACGGTCTTTCGGCTCCGCGACTGGGGCATCTCCCGTCAGCGCTACTGGGGCACGCCCATCCCCGTCATCTACTGCCAAACATGCGGCATCGTCGGCGTCCCCGACCGCGACCTGCCCGTCGAGCTTCCTTTCGACGTCAAGCTCACGGGAGAGGAGGGCTCGCCCCTCGAGCGCTACGAAAGCTTCGTCAAGACGACCTGCCCGAAGTGCCACGGCCCGGCCCGCCGCGAGACCGACACGATGGACACTTTCGTCGATTCCTCGTGGTACTTTTTCCGCTACTGTTCGCCCAAAGATGCGGACC
>Ga0315294_10002777_pt1 | contig 19083 bp, 11 predicted proteins | sample YL17G13_40_MG_FD_203626 | JGI IMG/M metagenome (GOLD analysis project Ga0315294, IMG submission 203626) | Sediment microbial communities from Yellowstone Lake, YNP, Wyoming, USA - YL17G13_40 | ecosystem: Environmental > Aquatic > Freshwater > Lake > Sediment | place: USA: Wyoming | collected...
TAATGAAAGACAGGGAGATGTATATTTATTAGACTCAGATGTAACTTATGCTTTGGGTTATACCCCTGAAGACCTAGCAAATAAACAAAATGATTTAACAGCTAGTTCTATAAAGTATCCTACTGTGAATGCAGTTAATACTGGGCTATTAACCAAAGAACCTACTATAACAGGGGGTACTTCCTCTGAATATTGGAGAGGAGATAAAACATTTCAAACTTTAGATAAAAATGCAATAGGTTTAAATAATGTAGATAATACAAATGATGCAAATAAACCTATATCTACTTTACAAGCTACTGCAATAGGCTTAAAAGAAGATTCCTCCAATAAATCCACTTCTACTACAGATAGTGCAAGTACTACTAAATTTCCTGTTTGGAGTGCTATAGTTTCTTATTTTGATATTTCAAGAATCAAAACAATATTAGGAATTACAACTTTAAGTGGTAGTAATACAGGAGATCAAGATTTAAGTGGATTAGTTGTAAAAAATACTACTATTGTAGGGGCTACTAATACAAAAATTACATATGATGCAAAAGGCCTTGTAACAAGTGGGGTAGATGCTACAACAGCAGATATAGCAGATACTTTAAATAAGCGTTACATTACGGATGCACAACTGACAGTTGTAAGTAATACAAGTGGAACAAACACTGGAGATAATGCAACAAATACTCAGTATAGTGGATTAGCAACTTCAAAACAAGATGTATTAGGATTTACTCCTGAAAATGAAACTAATAAAACATCAACAGTAGTTGGTAATGAAACTTCAGAAACTTATTTCCCTACAATAAGGGGTTTAGTTGATTGGATAAATTCTTTATTTATAACTATAAATGCTACTTTTAATTGGTATATAAAAGGAGAGGCAAGTTGGAATATTAAAGATTTAGATACTAATACTACTTTTTTTAAAGTTAATACTAATGGGAATGTATTAATAGGTACTGACGTAGAAGAACCTTCTTCTATATTAAATATAAATTCAACAGTAAAAGGATTTTTACCCCCAAGAATGACAGCAGAAGCAAAAAGATTAATATCTATGCCAGCTATAGGGTTAATGATATATCAAATTGATGAAGTAGAAGGTTTATATATTAATAAGTCTGAAGGATGGGTTTTTATTACATAACCTATAAAAACATATAAATTGTAAAAAAATTAAAAAATAAAACTATGAAATTTTTAAGAGAAATGTTTTGTGATGACAATTCCATTAATGAAAAATCTGTAATAGGATTTTTAGCTTTTATCATGATGTGTTTATTTGCAACAGTAGATATTATAACAGGCTACTTAGGCAAAGAACTTATTGTAAATGAGTTTATATTTACAGCATTTGAAATATTAGTATTAGGTTCATTTGGAATTGCTGCAACAGAAAAAATTACAAATATTATTAACACTAATAAAAATAAAGAAAATGAGTCTGAGTAAATTACAAGAAAAAATTGGGGTAACAGCTGATGGTGCTTTTGGCCCTGGAACATTAAAAGCTGCTATGGAATATTATGGGTTTACTCCAGAAAGAGCTGCACACTTTTTTGCACAAACTGCACATGAGTCTGGCAACTTTAAAGCTTTTTCTGAAAACTTAAACTATTCTGCAGAAGGATTAGTTAAGATATTTGGAAAATATTTTACAAGTGCTACTACTCCTAAGTATGCAAGAAACCCTGAAAAAATTGCTAACAAAGTTTATTCTTCAAGAATGGGGAATGGAGACGAAGCTTCAGGAGATGGATGGAAATTTAGAGGTAGGGGAGCTTTACAATTAACAGGTAAATCAAACTATCAAGCATTTTCAGATTATTTAAAAAATCCTGAGATTATGTCTAACCCTGATTTAGTAGCTGGAGAACTTTCTTTTGAATCTGCTAAATTCTTTTTTGATAAAAACAAACTTTGGGATATATGTGATAAAGGTGTAACCAAAGAAACTATATTAGCTCTTACTAAAAGAATTAATGGTGGTACCCATGGTTTGGCTGATAGAGAAGAAAAAACATTTAAATACTATACATACGTTAAATAATGAAATATATACTTATAATCCTTGTTACTTTATTTGGGACATATATGTGGTTTTCACATAATAAACTTTCCCAAGATGAAGCTATAATTCAAAGACTAGCAGACAGTCTTTCTCAAAAAATAGATACTCTAATAGTAGATAGAGAAGTAGTAAAAAACCATTATATTAAATCTAAAGAAATTGTTTATAGCATAGATAAAAAGTATGTTGCAGGCAAAGATTCTATTTGTGATAGTTTAGTTATTGCTTTAAAAAATTCACTTATAAATTGTGATAATGTAATAATTAAATCAGATACTTTAATTAAAACATTATTAGTTAGAGATACTGTAAGACAAAATCATATACAATATTTACAGTCTAAAAATAAATTTTCTTTAATTGCAGGACCTACTTTATCACTTACCCCACAAGGTATTCAACCTGGCATAGGTATTTCATTTGGTTTCAAATTAAAATAAATAAATAATAAGGATTAACTATGAAAACATTGTCTAAAGAAGAATTAATAAGTAGGTTAGAAGCTATTAATCGTAGTAATGCTGTTATTTATTTTGACCTTAATGGTATAATTCTCGGAGTAAATTCTATTTTTTTAGAGACAATGGGATATAAGGAAGGAGACCATGAAAAAATTATAGGTAAGCACCATAGTATTTTTGTTTCTACTGAATATTTTAAATCAAAAGAATATGAAAAGTTTTGGAAAAGATTACGAGATGGTCAGTTTTATGAAGGTGAGTTTGAAAGAGTTAAGTTAGATGGAGAACTTATTTATTTACAAGCAACTTATAATCCTATATTAAATGAAAATGGGGAAGTTACTAAAATAATGAAAATTGCTAATGATGTTAGTACAACAGTTATAGCAAAGAATGAAATTGGTGCAGTAAGTAAAAGCAATGCTGTTATTTATTTTGATTGTAATGGATATATTCTTGGTGCAAATTCTCTTTTCTTAAAAACTATGGGTTTTGATGAAAGAGATGAAAGCAAGATTATTGGAAAACATCACAGTATTTTTGTAAGCTTTGAGTACTCAAAATCAGAAGAATACAAAGAGTTTTGGAAAAAATTAAGTAGTGGTAAGTTTTTTGAAGGAGAATATGAGAGAAGAAAAATGGATGGTGATATTGTTTATTTAAAAGCCACTTATAATCCAATACTTAGTAATGATGGAGTTTGTAGAAAAGTAATGAAAATTGCTAATGACATTACTGAAACTGTTACTAGCAAAAACAAAATCAATGAGTTATCTAAAAATTTGCAAGTAGAATTAGACAATTCTAATAACCTTAGGGTTGCCTTAGAGATAGAAAAAAATAATGTTTTAGAGGACTTAGAAGCAACAATTAAAAAAAGTCAAAATGAATTAATTGGAACTATTGTTAAGACTGCTTTAGGAGTTATAGTTAGTGTTGGATTTATAACAACTATAATGTATTCATTTGCAATTTTATCAAATAAGGATACTCAAATTATTGGCTCTACTTGGAGTAATATGTTTAGTGTATTATTAACTAATGCATTTTCTATTGTAGGTACTATTATGGGTATTAAGTATGCTACTCAAGAAAAAAAAGAAGATAAAACATAAGTATTATTGTATCTTTGTACTTAATAAAAATTAGAATAATATTAAAATTATTTTTTAATTTTGACAATTAGTTTAATTTTTAATATTTTACTTATATTAAAACACATAAAACATGGTAAATCAACAAGTTGTAAATAAATTTTTAAATTGGACAAGTAATAATAAAAATTATTTAGAGATTGCAAGACCCAATAAAAAAAGATTATTAAAAAAATTAAACAATAATAGTTTTAACTTAACTTCAGAAGAGCTTGATTTTTTATTAAGTACATACGGAAGAAATGTTAAAAATACTAAACAAAATACTGAAGGTACTAATGTTTGGGTTCCTTTAGAAATGGTAGAAACAGTTAAAGAATTAAATGCTATTTACCAAGAAAGTTTATCTATAGGAGTGCCGGTAGAAGATATAAAACATGGTTGGCTTAAAAATGATAAATCTTCAATGTTTTTTACTAATCCTTTATATAAAGATAAGGAAAGTTTAGATTTAGATACTATTAATTTTAAAGAATTATTTGGTAAAATTGAACCTATTACTATTAAAAAAGTAGAAACAAGTAAAAATACTGCTTTATTTGATAGACTTGTTTTTACTGATGTTCATGTAGGTATGGATGTAGCTAGTTCAGGTTATTCTTTGTATGATCTAAAATGGGATAAAGAAGAATTGTTTAAGAGATTAGAAATTATGGTACAACATACTATAGAACATAAAAAATCTAATACTCTTATTATTAATGATTTAGGAGATTTTTTAGATGGGTATAATAGTTTGACTACTAGAGGTGGACACAAGTTACCTCAAAATATGAGTACAAGTGATGCTTTTGATGTAGCTTTAGAGTTTAAGATAAAATTAGTTAAATCTCTTGCACCTTATTTTGAAAAAATAAAATTTATAAATATTTGTAATGATAATCATGCAGGTCATTTTGGGTATATTACAAATTCAGCATTTAAAGTATATATAGAAGAAGCAATTAAAAATATTGAAGTAATTAACCAAAGAAAATTTATAGATTATTATATAATAGAAAATAGATGTTTTTGTTTAACTCATGGTAAAGATGATGCAAATATGAAGTTTGGATTTAAACCTAAAGCAGATCCTGCAACTGTAAATAAAGTTATAGGTTATTTAAATCAAATAGAAGTGTTAAATAAAGGGTATTTTGAAATAGAGTTTGGAAAAGGAGATAGTCATTTAGCAGTATTAGACGATTCTAGTAGTGATGTATTTGGATATTATTCTTACCCAGCATTTAGTCCTAGTTCAAATTGGGTACAATTAAATTTTAATAAAGGTCGTAGTGGATTTGTTCATTTTAATTATATGGATAATAGAAAAAATATTAATCCTTATTATTTCTAAAGTTATGAATAAAAAAATAGGTATTTATAAAATAATAAACCCAAAAGGTAGAATATATATTGGTCAATCTATTGATTTAGAAAATAGATTTTATCATTATAAAATAATGAATTGTAAAAAACAACCTAGGTTATTTAACACTTTTTTAAAATATGGAGTTGAAAATCATGATTTTGAAATATTAGAAGAATGTAACTTATCTGATTTAAGTGAAAGAGAAAGATATTATCAAGAAAAATATAATGTTTTATCTAAAAATGGATTAAACTGTGTTTTAACTTCATATGAAAATGTAAGAGGTAAAATGTCTGAAGAATCAAAACAAAAAATATCTTTAAAAAATAAAGGAGTTAATAATGGTATGTATGGCAAAGTATCTTTAAAAAAAGGAATAAAAGTAAGTGAAGAAATTTGCAAAAAACAAAGTGAATCACAAAAAAAACTTTATGAAAATGGATATATAAACCCTATTGCTAAAAAAGTAATAAATACAGAAAATGGAATTATATACAACAGTTCTGTTGAAGCTTGGTTAGCAAGTGGATTAACTTGTCAAAATCGACATTTTAGATCAATGTTAAGTGGTAGTAGGAAAAACAAAACAAATTTTAAATATATTTAATTAAAGTGTTTAATATACATATTAACAATACTAATAATCAAGCTAACTCTGGGAATACTGGGGTTAGCTTAATTATATTATATCAACAATATTTACAACATCCTAAAAGATTGTATAATTTTACTTATCAAGACTTTAGTCATTTGTATACAAAATGGATAAATGAAAATTAAAAAAAATGACAATACGAGAAATAATTAATGGGTTTAGAGTTCCTATGGATAAAGGACTTCCTTCAGATGATAGTGCATTTACTTATGCATATTTTTATCATTTAATGAAGATATGTAGAGGAGTTTTGCTTTATGACAAGATTAAAGATCCTGATTATAACTATAGTTTAAATTTACAAACATTAGATTGTGTACAATTAGAATTAGCAGATACTAATGAATGTTGTGAAAAATTACCTACAGGTTGTAAATGGTTAAAGTCTAAAAAACCTATACCTAATACAATTAATAATATTATTACTAAAGTATATAATGATAGAGGAGATAACTATACTAGAGTTGTTTCAGAATCATCTAAATCATTTAGAAGATATAATGAATTAGGTAATACTGAAAATAACTTTAAATATTTAATAAAAAATAACTATTTATTTGTTCCAGATTTAAATAGTCCACAATGGGTAAAACTTCAAGCATTATTTTATGATGATTTTGAAGTAAAAAATACTTGTGATAATGTTTGTGATTTCTTAGATACAGATTTTCCTTTGGATGAAAGGCTATTAGATAAAATGTATAATATGATGGCTGATAGGATATTAAAAACTTATCAATACTTTAATAGAGATGTTATAAATGATACATTCAATGAAGATGCAGGTTCCCCTCAGAAAACAAATAAATAAACCTTTAAAATATTATTCAGTTTATGATGTTATTAAAGAAACAGAATATGCTGATAAAAAATTATATGTTAAAGTAATAAAAGAAATATTTAAAGTAGCTGCAGAAATTTTATTAAAAAAACATACATTAAATTTATTAAAAATAGGTTCTTTTAAAATAATAGGATACAAGTCAAATAAAAAATTAATTGATTTTGGCTTAACTAAAAAACTTAAAAAAACAATATACTATACAAACTTTCACACAAATAGATTTAGATATAGAATTATTTATAACCACAATGTAATTAATACTTATTATAAATTTACAACTTACAGGCAACTAGATAGAGACTTAGCTAAAAAATTAAAAGAAGATGAATAATTTACAATTTACAAGCATTTCTACAGTTATTGAAAACTGGAAACAAATAGCTCCTAATGAAATTAATTTTAATGAAGAATTAATGACTGAATGGATTATAGATGCTTATTTTGAAATAGGAACAGCCAAACAATATAAAGAAAAAGTACAAAAATTACAAGTAAAGAATTTTAGAGTAAAATTACCTTGTGGTTTTAAACAAAATTTATATGTGTTAGCTAAATCTAAAGAACACTTAAGAGAGCAATTTTTTTTAACAGAATTAATAAAACAAGATTTTAATAATCCTGATTGCACATGGACTTATAGAAGAAATTGCAAATGTGAAAATAATTGTTCTTGTGATAATAGTTATTTAGAAACTAATGGTTGGTTGTTTATTCAAAACTTAGAACAAGCAAGAGCATTTCAGTTTGCTAGTGTTCAAGATTTTACTCCTTGGTTTGAAAGACATAGAAATGAGTGGATTATTTTACAACCTAGAAAAAATGAATTATCTTTATTAAGACATACTAATGTAGATTTTGAGAGAGAGTTAAGACCTCAAAATTCTTTTACTATTGATAATGGATATTTAATATGTGATTATAAAGAAGCTGAAATAATATTAGGATATTTATCTATACCTGTAGATGAAAGTGATTTACCATTAGTTCCTAATACTAAAAACTTTATTAATGCTTTAATAGCTGCAATAGAAGAGAAATTAGCTTATATTCAATATAGAAAAAGTAAGTCTAATGCTGATTTAAACTTTTTTCAACTGGCTCAAAGAGAGTACATTAAATATAGAATTAAAGCTAGAGAAGATTTAAATACTCAAACATTTGATGAAATGTGGGCTATGGGTGAAGCACTTAATCAATTCTTAGTACCTAATCATTATCATGGTTTAGATCAAAGAAAATCTCAAACAATAAATAACGGGTTTACAAAATATTAATTATGGCAGAGCAAAATAATAAAACTAGGACTTTGCAAGATATAGCTAATTATACTTTTACTAAAGGTATAAATCAAGATGCTTCTCCAGATGCTCAACCTAAAGATACTTATAGAGCTGCATTAAATGTATTGAAAGAGTCTTCTGAAGGTGATGAAAATTTTTTAACTTCAGAGTATTCTAATTTAGATTTAAACATTAAATTACCTGGAAAAATATTAAATTCTAATTTAATAAAACAATTAAATAAATGGGTTTTATTTTTATCTAATAATGAAATTGGAGTATTTGATGGTAATTTAAATACTTATACTACAATATATAAATCTCCTTGTTTAGACTTTAATAATTATGTAGAATCTGTTACTTATACTAAGACAGAATGTGAAGATATAGTTATAGTATTTTGGGATGGTAAAAATAGAGTAAGAAATATTAATATAACAGAGTATTTAAAAGATCCTAATACAGATTGTTGTATTAATAGTTGTGATGAATTAGATTTGTTTAAAATTGCAGACACTTGTATTAGATTAAATAATGTTAATTTTATAGATAATGCAGCTTATGCTATAGAGGCAGGTATGTATAGACCATTTATTCAATATGAAGATAGTAATGGTAATACTACAAATTATTATATTATAAATGAAAATATTCCTTTAGTGGAAGATAATCTTATTTTTTCTTATGAATATATAGATGGTAATGAACCTAAACTTTTAAATAAAAGTATAGTTTTAAATTTTGAAAACTTAGATGTTTTATATCCATATATAAATGTAGGATTTATAAAAACTGTAGGTGGAGTTTCTACTTCTTTTTTATTTAAAAGAAAGCAACCTGTAACTTCTGAGTTAACTGTAGTTTATGAGGGAGATACTATTTTTTCTGAAACTGTAGATATAAGAGAAATCTTAGTTAAAAGAGCATTTTATTTATCTGCTAAAAGTGGATTAATATATAATAATAGATTATTATTAGCAGGAGTTAATGGTAAAAGAAATGTTGATTACCAACAATATGCAAATGATATTACTGTTAAATATGTAACAGCAAAAATTAATATAAATAATACTAAAGGGTATAAAAACCCAGAACATGTTATTCATCACAAATCTTGGATGAGAGATGAAAATTATATGTTAGGTATTGTTTTAGAATTTGAGGATATGTCAGAATCTGCTGTATTTCCTTTAATTAATAAAAAATATACTCCTTTTCCAGATTGGAATGAAGGAAACCCACAAACTAATGATACAGCATTATGTTGTACAGATGATAGAGTTTATTGGAAAGAAGTTAATACAGCAAAGAGAACTGCATATAATGCATTTGCTACAAGTTTAAGTACTACAGATTTTTGTTCAGGTACTATTAATAATAATAATAATAATACTGTCCGTTCTGAAGGATACTTAGGTTATTTTGAATCTGAAGAAAGATACCCTATAATTCCTAGATGTGATGTGGGTCCATTTAACCCTAGTACTTATGATCCTGAGGATTATATGTATCCCACTGAAGTTATTTTGGGTAAATTATATGGCAAACCTATTACTTTATTTAAAATGCCAGATTCTACCATTGAACCTTTTCATAACAATATAGTAGATGATTTTGCTATTGAAGAAAATAAAAATAGATATGATAGTAAATATGATAGTTTAGAAATTTATCCTTTAGGATTAAAACTAGACAATGTTAAAATGCCTACTCTAGAAGAAACAGGAGGAGTTAGAGTAACAGGTTATAGATTAGTTTATGTAAGAAGAGATTCTTATAATAAATCTATTCAAGCTAAGGGATTTTTTGTAGAAACTTTTACTAATGATAAATATGGTACAGAGTATATTTTTCCAAAACATAATATAAACTCTGGAGCTAAATGGGATTATTTTTCAAATCAATATAATCCTGATTTAACTACTTCTAATACTGTTACAGACTTTGTAAAAAATTGTGGGTATGGTGAGCATTATGAAAAAGCTTTAATGTTTTATGGAGGAAATACTATGGCAGTTCAAGGTGGTATAAATATGAACCATGTTAAAATAGAACAACAATATAATACAACAGGATATTATTTAGATTCTATTGATGGACAAAATGGATTTAAATCAGGTGCTGGAGATCCAAGTGCTTTAGATACCTCTGTTTTTTTAGATAAAGATGGTAGACTAAGAAGAACTGCTATTCAAATATATAATATGTACAATTATGGATATGTACAATCTAATAATATAATTATAGATAGGACAAATGGTTATAAAAATAGATCTTTATTTTATAATTTTAAAAATATTTGTTCGGAAAACTATTCTTATGTAAAAGATAATGTTATTTTAAATAAAATTTTAGGAGCAGAGTACTCTCTTGTAAATTTTTATAGAGAGAGCGGAGTTTTTGTTTTATTAAATAAAAGAACAGATTTATCTTTTAATCATAATGGAGATTTTTTTAATTCAGATACTAGTGCTAAAAAATGTAATTGTACTACATTAACAACTAATAAAATTTTCTTTGAACTAGATGTACCTGTAATTTTATCTACGGCAACAATTTCATCAGATTACTTAACAAGTCCAACCACTTTTCCAACTGCTTTAACAAATTATCCTAATAATACTGAATTTACTATTATTAACACAGGAGGAGTTGCTCCATTTGATGTAGGAGATAAATATAAATGGAATTCAGGAGCAAATAGATTAGAAAAAACTTCAAATTTTTATGATCTCCCCCTAATTCTTCCTATACCTGCAACTTTAAGGTTTAAAACAGAGACATGGATTAATCAAACTTTTACAGTTGCAGCAACTAGTGGTCCTCCTTGGGGAACTCTTGTAAATTATTCTAATCCTGCATTTCCTGTCGGATCAGTTTTAACTATTACAAATAGTCCTGGGGGTGCTTTTACTAATGGTATGATTTTTTCTGTAATTAGTACTACTCAAATACAATGGTTGGCACCATTTGGAATTTCTTTTTCAAATGGAACAGCCTCTTCAACTGTTTCTCTTACTGCCACAAGTCCTTCAGGAAATAATGAACAGTATTTCTTTGAAAATTATTTAGATAATGCAACTTCTAATAATATATTAGATAGTTGTAATGAAGGTTACATTTATTATGGTTCTTTAAAAAATAATCTTCCTAGACAATATGGAGCTATACAAGATATGTTTTTTATTGATACAGGATTAAAAGCTTGTGCTGATCAAACAAGTGTTACAGGATTTTATGGAGATTCTTTTATTAATACATTTTCTTTTATTAGAACAGGAGTTACAGGAATGTTAGAAGATTCTTATATTAATGATAGTATAGGAGCTAAATGGATGACAAAATTAGATCCAACTCTTAGTATTACAAATATTATAGCTAACAATAAAGGTTATTTACTTTCATTATATTTATTACAAAAACCTAATGTAACTCTTATTAATTCTGTAATGGAATCTGATTATAATTTAGATTTAAGATATGAAGGACCTACATTTAATGAAATTTATTACCCTAAATTAGCTAATGGAAAATATAAATTATTTTCTAATAAAACAAGAGAATATGCAGAAGATTGTTTTTTAAATAGTTATTTTTATCAAATTATTTGTGCTCAAGATGGAGATAATTGTGCTAATTATTCTATGTTTGTAGAGTATGATGATTCTTATAGAAACTTTCATGATAATATTATTCTTATGAATAGTGATTATAATGAATTAAATGGATTAAGGTTTAACATATTTAAACCTATAGATGAAACTTATAAAACTTGTGAATGTGATAATCAATATGATAATAGAATTATAGTTTCTACTGCAGATAATCCTGCTGTACCAGAAAGTGGATTCTCTAAATTTTTAGCTAATAATTTTATAACAGTACCTGCTGCATATGGAAATATTACAAATCTTTTACAAGAAAGTAATATTATATATGCTCATACTACAGATAGTATGTGGAAAATTCAAGTATTAGAATCTCAATTACAAGCTAATAATAATACTATATATGTTGGAACAAGTGATATATTAAGTACACAACCTTTAAATCTATTTATATCTAATGAAGGATATATGGGTTTACAAGATAAAAGATTTACTTTTCAAAATAATTATGGCTACTTTTTTGTTGATCTAAAAAATCAAAGTATAAATTTATTATCAGGAGGAGAATTAGATGCTATTTCTACTTATGGAATGAATAGTTTCTTTAAGAATAATTTTAATGCTTATTATAATTCTTATAGTCCATTATTACCTTTGGCTGATATAGATATTACTTTTGGTTTTGATTATAGACATAAAAGATTATTATTTACAGATCGTAATAACGATTATACCATTTCTTATTATCCAGAAGATAAAGCATTTTATTCTTTTCATTCTTATAAGCCAATAGCTTATTTACAAAATAGAGACACATTCTTTACTCAAGATGAAGATTATAAATTATATTTACACGAAGATAACTTTAATTCTTATAGAAAGTTCTATGGAGTTAACTATCCTTCAATGGTAGATGCAGTATTTACATATCATCCTTTAATTTACACTACATTACAAAATGTAGGAATTAAAATGGATTGTTATAAGAATGTAAATAACCAACTTATTTTAGTAGATGAACCCCCTACAAGTGTTTCAGTTTGGACTGATAGACAACATAGTGGAGAAGTAATGTTAAAGACTCCTATTAATGCTGATTATATGGAGAATGTTGTATTAAACAATCAACCACATAACATTATTAATGGTACTATATTTTGTAACAGTTTAATGAACTATGTAGTTGATAGTGATTTAAATTTCTTAGTAGGAGATATTTTTCCTTACCCCAACTCAAATGTTTCATTATCAAAGGATTGGACAAAAATTGATAGATTAGAAAATGGATATTTTAATTATAGAGTTAATATAGATAATAAAGAATTAGAAAACTTAAAATTTATACTTAAATTTACACTCCTCAATTACAACATATCCATGCGTTAATGGCTAAAGGTAAAAATAAACTTAATAAAACTAATTCTTCAGGGTGGTTGGATAACTACTCTGAGGAATTGTCTATTAATGAATACCAAGATGGAGGCAAATTAAAACAATATTTCAAATTTCCAACCAAACAGGTTTTTGTAGATAATACTTACAATAAGAATAGTCCAATAGTTAACAGTTCTGATAATAAAGAAATGGTTAACAATTTGTTAAGAGAAAAAGCCAATCAATCCCAAAAGGCTAAAGAAAAAAGGATAGCTGATGTAAGAAGGCTAGAAGAGTTAAATCAAAAATCTATGTTAGAAACTGCAAATGCAAAAGATTTGTATGACATAGGGGAGGGAATGAAAAGTAAATATAGATTTTCAAATGAAGACAACTTCTTTGATGACTATATTAATCCATTTAATATAGTAGGAGGAGTGGCTGGGAGATTAGCTCAAACTCCAGAATTAATTAACCAAGGAGATTATACAAATGCAGCCTTAGCTTTAGCGGCCCCTTTGGGGATTGGAGCAATAGGCAGTATTGGAGCAAATACGTCAAAACAATTTTTAAACAACACGTTTAATCCAGTAGCTGCTTCACACATAACTCATACACCAGCTTTGGTAGCGGCAAAAATAGCAGCAAAGAAAACACTACAAAAACAAGGAGCTTCTACTTATGAAAGAGGAGGAAAAGTAAAAGATAAAAAAAACACATTATCTAAATTAAAAAAAGCTTTATCTTTAAAAGAAAACTTAGGTAACTTAGATACTAAAGAAGGATACTTTACTCCTTTAAACCAACTTTTAAGAACAGCAGTTGGTATAGAAGGAAAAGATTATAGTAATGAACCTATGGAACCTATTGCTAGAGAGCAAGATGCTCTTAGAATGTATTTAGGATTACCTTCTAAAACAGGAGCATTTGAGCAAACTGCTCCAAATAAATATAGAATAAGAGATTATAATAAACTTTATCCTGACACTCTTTTATCTGATGAAGCTGTAAGGGATTGGGGAGTACCTAATGAAGATGGAGTACCTGACCCTGTTAACCCAGCATTTGATTTATATCCTTATGATGATTTTGTTATGGGAAAACATTATGTAACTAAAGGTAAAGATGCTAAAGGAGAATATTTAAAATATTTTGATAGATTTGATTTTGATCCTACAAGATATGCAAATCAATTTATTGATAGAAATATTAACCCAACTATGGGTAAATATTTAAAAAAAGCAACTCCTCTATTAGATGAATTAGAAAATCTAATGTTTAATCCTTTTGAGCTAGAAGATAAAATTTATTATGACCCTAAAACAAAATTAAGGTCTGATATTATTTTACAAAAAAATGCACCAAAAGTATATCCTGGACAACCAATGGCTACTCCCCCAGAGTTTGCAAAGGGAGGAAAAGTAAATGATAATAATGGTTATTTAATATCTAATTTAGATAATTTTACACCTAAAAAAGTTATCAATAGTAATTATATAACTACTAATAATATGGCTTTTCCAGTAGCAGCTAATGGAGTAGTTTTATACCCAAATACAGGAGATTATATATTTCCTACAGATAAAGTAACAGAGATACCTATAATGAAAGATGGTGGCCAACATGGGGGATTAGATAGATGGTTTGCTGAGAAGTGGGTAGATGTTAAAACAGGTAAAGAGTGTGGTAGACAAAAAGGTGAGAAAAGAAAAGGTTATCCTGCTTGTAGACCTTCTAAAAGAATAAATAGTGATACCCCTAAAACTGCATCTGAATTAAGTAGTGCAGAAAAAGAAAAATTTAAAAGAGAAAAAACTTCATCTAAAAGAATAGATTATAGTCATAAAAAAGAAGATGGAGGTTTAATATATAATGATATGAAAAATAAATTTAAAAAATATCAAGGAGGAGGATACCTTAACTATCAAGATAGTTATAAAGGTTTTGGAGTAGGTCCTCAACTATCTCAAGATAATAGTTACTTTAGATCTGTTATGCCTACTAACATTGAAAACATGGAAGAGGAAATTAACAAGCCAAGTGTGTTTTCAGGAATTAACGATGTACTTGGTGCTGTAAACCAGGGAGTTAGTCAAGTAACAGGATTAATGAGTCAGTTTTCTCAACCTACAATGAGAGGAAATAATGTAATGCCTGATATAAGTAATTGGCAAACACCACTTAGTGGAGGAAAAACAGATGAGCAATTAAATTTTGAAAATGACCAAGCTTTAAAAAATGCAGGATTATTTAATTCTTTCTATCCACAAAAACTTCCTACTACAGGATCTTCTATGGGACCTTCTATGTGGAAAGGAGTTCCTTTTATAAATAAATATGGAGGATATTTAAGAAAATACCAAAATGGAGGTAATATGGATATGTTACCTGTAGGGTATCCTGAATATATTCATAAAAGTAATGTATTTCATGAAAATTATAATCCTGTTCCTAGAGTACACTTTAGTGATGATACTACTCCTTATGATATGGGAGTTAATCTAAATGATTTAGTTAATATGTATGGGGGAAGAGTTGGTAAATATCAATATGGTGGAATGATGCCTTTTTATTCCAGACAAAGAAGCCCTAGAGTATTTAATAGTAATGCTAATAGAGCTTCAGCAGCTGATTTAGAGTCAGCATATGAAAATGATTTTATGCATACAAAAGTAAGAAAAGATAGACAATCTTTTCAAGATGATAAAGTAGATTGGGGTTTTATGGATTGGGCTAAAGAACCTGTAGGTGCTTTAACAGGTGTATTAAGTACAGTACCTATTGTAGGTGATATTACTCAAAGTGCATTAGGAGATTCATTCTTAACTAGAACTGGTGGTTATGCAGTAGGTAAAGGAGTGGGAAATGTAGGAATGGGTGCTGCAAAAGTTATTGGTGGAGCTGCTACAGGAAATGTAGGAATGATTGGTAGTGGTGTGGGAGATGTAGGAGAAGGAGTTGGTAGCACTATTGGAACTTTTCAAGCTAAAGATGCTTTATCTAATTATGATAAATCAGGATATGTTTCAGGTAATAGATTAGTTAGGTCTTCTCAAGACTTTGGAAATATGATGGATACTGCTTCAGGTTTATTTGGAAACATTAAAGGGGGAGTAGGAATGGTTAAGAATATGGGAGGATTAAAAGGAATGTTGGGTAATATGAAAGGTGGGGCAACAGGTGCAAAAGGTTTTGGAAATATTATGAGTAATATTACAGGAATAAGATTACAAGATGGAGGAATAGTTGATTATAACTTTAATGATATAGAAGAGTATAAATATGGCGGTAAAGTTTCTCAAAAAATTAATAAAAAACAAAATAAAACTGGTTGGTTAGACCAACTATAAACATATAAATTATGAAAGAATTATTATTACAGATAGCAGGAGTAAAAACAGAAGCTGAGTTTTATAAGAAATTCCCAACACAAGAAGCTTTTTTTAAAGCTTATCCTGAAGCTCAAGAAATTATTGCTCAATACCAACAACAAGAAATGATGGCTAATGCTCCAGAAAATTCTCAAGAGCAAATGATGGGTACTCAAGAAGAAATGGTAGCTCAAATGGCTAGTGGTGGAAATGTTCCTACTAATCCTTCATTATGGAGTAAAGCTAAAGCTGCTGCTAAAGCTAAATATGATGTGTATCCTAGTGCTTACGCAAATGGTTTTGCTGCTAAATGGTATAAAGAAAAAGGTGGTAGTTGGAAAAAAGCTGCAATGGGTGGTTATGTAGATGAATATGCTGAAGGTGGTGAAATAGATAACGTAGGATTTAAAGCTTTACCTAAATCTGTACAAAATAACATAATAGCTAACATGGCAATTAAAGGCAGAGCCTTTCCTTTTAACCCAACATTAGATGTTAATACATCTGTTGAACCTAGGTTTGGAGAAGATTTTGTAAGGGGAAATATAAATCCTATGTATTATGATAAAAACTTTTCATTTGGACCCTATTTTGGTGGATATGTAAGTTTAGATGGAGCAAAAATAGATGATTTTGGGTTAACAGGGTCTTATAATTTAAATGATAGATTATCAATTAATGCAGATTTAAATCCAAATGCAATAAATGCAGGTATGAGATTAAATTTTGCTAATGGTGGAGGAATTAACAATCCTGGATTTAAAGCTTTACCTAAATCTGTACAAAACAACATAATAGCTAATATGGCTATGGGTGGTATGGTAGATGAGTACGGAAATGGAGGTTATACTGTAAGAAAGAGTAATGATAGAAAAGGTAAAACTCATGTTGTTACTGGCCCTGATGGTACTAAAAAATATTTTGGTGATCCTAATATGGGTGAAAGAAGTAAATCTAAGTATGGTAAAGAAGCTTTCTATGCTAGACATAAAACTAATTTAAAAAACAATCCTTACTTTAGAGCTTATGCTAGGTCTACTTGGGCTGATGGTGGAATTATTCCTGAAATGGAAGAATTAATGTTAGCTGGAGATTATTATAATATGGGAGGATATGTAGAATATCCTACACAATATTTTTTAGGAGGATTACTAGATGCACCAAAAGGTGCTCCACAAGATTTTCAAAATAACTCTATGTATCCTATGAATTACCCTGGTGGGGGAATGATAGCAGGGCCTATGATGGGTTATGAAGATGATGACTTTATGTATGCTATGGGTGGAGGAATTAATATCAACCCTGCTAATAAAGGTAAGTTTACTGAATGGGCTGCTAGTAGAGGAATGGGAGTACAAGAGGCTGCTAATAAAGTAATGGCTAATAAAGATAAATATTCTACTAATGTAGTACAAATGGCTAACTTTGCAAAGAATGCTGCTAAGTGGAAAAAACAAGATGGTGGAGAAATAGATGCATTAGATACTTTGTATAATAGAATGCCAGTGCAAACAGAGTCTTATCAAGGTCAACCTGAACAAGTAGTATTACCTGATGGTACTATTCAATCTGTAAAAGCTACTCAATCTCATGAAAGTATGTCTGATAATGAAATTACAGATGTATTACCTACAGGCTCTCATATTCAAAGTTCAAGAAATAAATACACTCCAGCACAATATCAACAACTAATTGATATGTTTACTCCTGAAGTAGCAAAAGAAAGAATGCTTCAAATAGAACAAATTACAAAAGGAAAAAATAAAAAAATATCTCCTGCTGAAATTTCTGAGTATGCTAAAAATAAATATCAAAAACAATCTACTCCTAATTCTTTTAATACTGATAAATTAAAAGAAAGTAATAAACAATCATTTGTAGATTTAAGTATGCAAATGAATGACTTAATAAAAGCTGGTAAAGAATTGGCTGAAGGGCAGATGCAATTACCTATGAAAAACCCTATGATGGCTTATGGGGGAATGATTCCTAAGTATCCTTGGGGGACAGATGCGAATGGTGTGCCAGTATGGATTCCAGGAGAAGAAAATCCTTCTGACAACATGGTTTTAACTAGAAACAATATGGGGTTAACTGGAAATAATTTACCAACAATCCCTAGTAATATAGCTAACATATTACCTTACATTAATTACAAAAAAGGGCAAAAACCTCGATTAAATTTACCAGAAAATTTATCTATAAATGATAGAATTAAACTTGCTGAACAAGCAAATATTTATGGTATAGGAAATGTAACTCAAACTATGAGTAAAAAATATCCTTCTTATGTTGAAGGATTTGATCCTTTAAAATATGAAGAAAGAATAGTTTTTGCTAAAGAAGGACCTAAGGGTTTAGAAAATCAATCTGAGTTAGATATAAGAAAAAAAGCTTTTAAATATTTAGGATACTCTGGAACAACAGATGATAAAACATTAAGTAATGCGGAATTGTTATATAATAATCCTAAAATTAGAAAAGGTATTTATGAAAAATTTACAACATATTTACCTAAAGAAAAATATAGAAAAGTATTTGGAGATGATGAAAAATTTGGTATAGAGCATTATAATGCTTTGGGAAATTATGTAGAGCCTACACCAATAGCAATGAGTGTCGCAGAAACTCCTGCAGAAAAAGCAGCTAATTTGAAATTAGGAGATATTAATGCAATAACTGGTGCAAGACAAATGCCTATGCAAAATAGGTTTAATTATGGACTATTAGAAGGACAATTAGGTAGAGGATTAGGTGCTAATGAAGCTTATTTAAATGCAGCAATGGATTTAGATCCTTTATATATAATGGAAACTCCTGATACTTATATTAGAAGTAGAAAGAATGAAATTCCTATTGGTAACATTCTTTATAATATAGAAAAAGCTCAGAGAAATTCTGCAAATGCTTTAGCAGC
>Ga0315294_10002778_pt1 | contig 19073 bp, 13 predicted proteins | sample YL17G13_40_MG_FD_203626 | JGI IMG/M metagenome (GOLD analysis project Ga0315294, IMG submission 203626) | Sediment microbial communities from Yellowstone Lake, YNP, Wyoming, USA - YL17G13_40 | ecosystem: Environmental > Aquatic > Freshwater > Lake > Sediment | place: USA: Wyoming | collected...
CCACACCGCGATATTCATCGAAAATACTATCAAATATAAGAGCTGCCGTCGGCTCACCACCTCGGTCGGGCGGCGGAGGAAGCAGCGTCACTATCGCTTCCAGAAGCTCCTTCACTCCCAAACCACTCTTGGCACTGATACGAAAGCAATCCTGTTTCTTGATGCCGAGAATATGCTCAATTTCCTCAGCAACAATATCCGGCTGAGCAGCCTGCATGTCCACTTTATTAATCACACCCAGCAGCTCTAACCCGGACTCGGTCGCCAAGTGCGAATTGGCCACAGTTTGGGCCTGAACGCCCTGGCTTGCATCAACCACAAGAAGGGCGCCCTCACACGCCGCAAGTGCTCGCGACACCTCGTAATGAAAATCCACATGACCCGGCGTATCAATAAGGTTGAGCATATACTTTTTGCCTTCATACTCATAGTTCATCGTGACCGCAGAGGCCTTTATGGTGATACCACGCTCGCGCTCAATATCCATATCATCGAGCAGCTGGTCTTTTTTCTCGCGATCACTCACAGCACCGGTAAGTTCCATTATCCTGTCGGCCAAGGTGCTCTTGCCGTGGTCGATATGTGCGATTATCGAAAAATTTCGTATATGCTCGGTACTCATGTGTTATTTCTCGTTCTATTGCTAAACAGGTTATTATACTCTTTTCGGCCAGCATTAACAACGTTCATTAAAGGGATGAAAAATCACACAACACAGAATCAGCAATCGGGAGAGCCTTGCGTGTAAGAAAAACTCGTCCAGCGCCAACTCCAATCAACCCCATTTTTTTATATCGCTCAACTGGCTCGGCAAAAAGCACTGTCGCATCGCATCCGGTTTTCATTTTGAATTCTTCCAGGTCAATGCCTCGCCGCCGCCGAAGGTTCAAAACCGCTGTCTCACATGCAATTTCCAATGGCTCCGTTCTTTGCTTTTCTACCGTTACATCGGCATTTGCCTGGACCATTTCGGCATACTTTCTTATATCAGCGATATTTGTCCGGCGTTCGCCCTGCCAATGCGAACCTGCGCCCGGCCCGATACCGATATAAGGCCCATTCGCCCAGTAAACAAGGTTGTGTCTGCACTCAAATCCCTTCCGGGCAAAATTTGATATTTCATACTGTTCAAAACCAGCCTTAGCCAATTCATCGATGGCCATTTCATACATCACCCTGTCCACTTCCTCATCTACCGCGACAACCTCGCCCGCAGCAACCACCTGCTGCAACGGCGTTCCCTCCTCGTATGTCAGGCTGTAAGCACTAATATGCTGCACACCCAAATCAATCGCTGATTGCAAAGAGTATTTCCACAATTGAACCGTCGAACCAGGAATTGCAAAAATCAAATCAAGACTTATATTGTCGAATCCTGCTGATTTTGCCTCTCTTACTGCCTGCCCGATATGCTCAACCGAATGGCCCCTGCCGAGGAATTTTAGTTCGTTTTGTGTAAATGATTGTGCACCTATCGACAGCCGATTTACGCCAACCCGCCGCAGTTGACCGAGTATCTTTTTTTCCACCTGCCCGGGATTTACCTCAATTGTAAATTCTTCTACAGCAGGATACCGGCGTGTTATTTCCCCGACTAATCGAAGCAGTTGTTCTCTCGGCAGACAGCTTGGACTTCCTCCGCCGATATAAACCGTCCTAATGGCCTTGCCCAAGTCATACCGATTCATCTCGGCGATAAGAGCAGAAATAAACCTTTCGGCATCATGGCCGGCTATCGGCTCAGAATAAAAATTGCAGTATCGACACTTGGCCGTGCAGAAAGGTATATGTATATATAACGCTCGTTGCTCGTCGCTTGTCTTTCGCCGCTTGGGATTATTGACCGATTTTTTCAATTCAAAACTCTTTTTCCTGTTCGCTAAATGCTTCAAGTTATTTTCTACTTGAGGAGCAATTATAACATAAAAACTGTCGTTAAAAATCTCATCGCATAAAAAAAGCCGGGCCAAACAGCCCGGCCTGGTTATCCTTCGTTAATCGGTTTTATGGTCGTTTCGCCTGCTCCATTTCCTTAAGCTTTTCGGCACCTACATTCTCTATGGTCAGATTCCCGAAGATAACCCTGTAAGTATCATCCGTGACTTTCCATCGCATCAATACAGCGTTCGCGTCGCCGGCTTTTACGTCTTTGCCGTAATATGCGGGTTGATTGCCGTCCTGGGCCAGCTTCATATAGAAGTCGATGAATCCCTGGAGTTTGGTGGACTCGTCCAACCTTGCCTGTAGCTGCTCTTTTGTCAGCTGTTTGTTCGGCTCAATGGGCTGGTACTTCTTGTTAATTCTCGGCCAAGATTCCTGCCTTATTGTCGGCCCATTCGGGCGCGACGGGTAATTGCCGTCGGTGAACTCAACGAACTTGCGGAGGGCTTCGATTGCCGCTACCTCGTCCAGACCCGGAAGGACGCTTTCTCTTAATGTGTAGTCAGCGGGGATATTCGGCTTGAAGACATCCGGTTCAAGCCGGACACCCCATTTGAAGTCGTCCATTACACGAGTGACCGTCTGCATTGGCTGGCCGGCGACTGATAACTCCATCTCCATTCGGACAGGCAGTTCGGTTTTGACATCTACCCACACCCGGGCTTTGAAATTGTCATACATACAGAATGCCTCAGGATTATTTACCTCTATACCTCTGGCCTCGACGCCGTCAATCATGTCGCTGCCGATTTCGGAGAAGCTGCCCTGAATAAACCTGCTTAACAGGTATCGAGGGTCTTTGTTGTTCATACGGAATTCCACGGCCTGCCGGTCTTTCAACAGGTCCCGCAAGCATTGCTTCTGAGGCAGATTAATGGAAATCATCGCCTTTTCTTCGGGGAGCAGATACCTCATCTGCGTTATTTCGCCATCAACATAACCATCCATTCGGTAGCCGTACTGCGATGATATGTAATGCACGGCGCCATTCTTCGGCTTGCCGCCGGATAGGGTTTGGGCGTTGGCGTCCGAGTATTCGTAAAAGATACAGGTATCTATCCGAGCGACTTTATCAGCCAATTGCGCCCAGGCGCAGCAGGTTACCGCGGGGGTTTTACCCGTTATGAAGTAAATGCCCGCCAGAACGGTGACGATAATCACCGCTGCGGCTAATTTTATGATTGGGCCTTTCATAATTTGTCTCCACAAAAAAATATCTTGTTTTGGTTGCGTCAAAGTTTTGCTGAATTTTCCTGACACCTCTTCTGCAATCTTATGTATCTCAGCCGGCACATCTTCACCGCCGACCCTTTTCAGAATTTCTTCAATATTTTCTTTGTTCATTTTATTACTCCTGTTTTCCCGTGGCCGCCAATCTGCCTTTCAAAGTTGCCATCGCCTTCGATACATGCGACCTTGCCCCAGCCTCGCTGCAGTTTAATCTCTCAGCGATAGCTGGATAATCTTTTTGCTCAAGGTATCGCATCACTATCGCCCTTGCCTGCTTGGCCGGAAGCTGTGCTATTGCTCGTCTTACCATCTTTGCCGATTCACCCTCAAGAATCTTCTCTTGAGGTTCCTTCTCATTGCCGAGTTGTGCTTTACTGATTTGGCCGTCTCTGCCGACCCTGTTCCGCCACGCCTTGGAATTAGCCGTCAGTACAATCCTGTAGATGTACGCCCCAGCCTTTTCGCCGTTGAGTTTCTCAACCCGTCGCCACATCTCCAAAAGAGCATACTGCAACGCCTCTGCAAAAAGCTCTCTATCACCGGTCAGCTTCCATAGAACCGATGTCAGGAACCCGGCATACTTGGCTCTAGCCCGTTCAAAGATTTCCAAACGCTCGAAATACTTCATTCGCTACGCTTTTCTCTCACAAGGCCTGAAAATTTCCAGATTCCATATAATAATAACAGCCAAAGGCACTCTTTGTGTAAAACTTTTACGCAGATAAAAAATTGCCTGCCCCCAAACCTCCGATTTTCCTATCAGAAACGTTTTTTTCTTCCCCCACACTTTTCCCGCTATTGACTCTTTTGTTTTGCCATCGCAGCTTCCAACAGCCCGCGTGCTTTTGCATCGTTAGGGTTGATTTTCAATCCCTGCCGATATTCATTTATCGCCTCAGTAATCTTGCCCTGCCGTTCCAAAAGAATGCCCAGATTGCAGTGCATTTCAACATCCTCCGGACTTGCGCTCAATACAATCCGAAACTCCCTTACCGCCTCGTCTATCTTGCCCAGACTAGCCAATGCCAGCCCCAGCCGACCATGAGCAACTATATCGCCCGGCTCAAGAGTGATTGCCTTTTTGTAATACTTGACAGCCTCATCAAATTTGCCTTGCTGCGCCAGCTCAAATCCTAAATTGCTCATTGCATCCACGTGGTCCGGGTCAAGCCGGAGTGTTTCACGATATTTTTCTATAGCCTCATTGTTTTTCCCTTTTTTAGCCAGAGCCACAGCCAGATTATAGTACGCTTCGAAAAACTTTGGTTCTAGCCTCATAGCCTCTCTGTAGTGCCCGATCGCCTCATCGACTCTGCCGAGTTCAACAAGAAGATTGCCGAGATTATTATGAACCTCTGCTGAGTTCGGTCTGAGCCTCAGTGATATGTTAAAGTGCTCAATGGCCTCATCAATCCTGCCCGCGTCCGCCAGAACATTGGCAAGGTTATTATGAATTGCAACTTCGTTAGGGTTCAGCTCCAGCGACCTGCTAAAATATTTAATGGCCTCACGGACTTTGCCGGTACTCTTGAGGGCGTACGCCAGATTATTGTAGATAAAATAGTCCTCTTGGCTAACATCGAGTGCGTGCTCAAACAATATGATACTGTTTTGCCAGTATTTCAGCTGGACCCGAGTACATACCGTTGCCGCTGAGAGCACCACGACAGCCAATATCGCCGAAACAATCCTCAAATAATACCTGCCTGCAACAAACTCACGAACACCCCATGCGATAATGATGAAAAGTCCTGTCAGCGGAACATACGTATATCTGTCCGCCATCGCCTGCGAACCCACTTGCACCAGCCCGATTACAGGAACAAGGGTGCCGATGTACCACAGCCACCCTACCAGCAGATACTTGCGATTTTGAGCCAACCGAATTACCCACACCGTTATACCCGCCAGCAGCAACACCGCAACCACCACCTGCCAGACTGGCAGTTTGCTCCCCGGATGCGGATAAAACACCGCCAATCGTCTGGGCCATATCATCTTCCAGATGTAGTTTATATAAGAAACAAACGCATTGCTGATTCGGCTCTTTATATCAATAACCGCCACAGGGGACACCGCACCACTGCTGCGCTGAACCAGAAATGTTACAACACTCGACATGACCGAAAAACCTAAGAACGGCGCCTTCTCCATCACCAAATGTAGGAACGGTTTTTTCACAAACCCTTTTTGACCGACTGGATTCTGCAAACCACTCTGGCGGACCCCAATGCGTTCAAGAGGCCAGTAGTCCAGCAAGAGCAGCACAAACGGAAGTGTAACAAGCATAGGTTTGGCCATAAGACCCAGTACAAAGAACGTAAGCACCAGCAGGTATCTTCCAGCTTTTGGACGCTCAGCATAGCGAACATACGCCCACATCGTCAGCATCCAGAAAAAGGTGCTCAGCACATCCTTGCGCTCAGAAACCCAGGCAACAGATTCAACATGCAAAGGATGTAATCCGAAAATAGCAGCAACAAAGGCACTCGCCCATAATGCCCCCGTCATCCTTCTGAGAACAACAAATAGCAGCAGCGTATTTGCCGTGTGGAACAGAAGGTTAACCAGATGATGCGCACCAGCTCTCAAGCCGAAAAGTTTATAATCAAGCATATGTGACAGCCATGTCACCGGATGCCAATTGCTGGCATGGCCGCTGGTAAACGCCCACCGAACCGCCTGCCAGCTGAAGCCCAATCGTATGTGCCGGTTGTTAGTGACATAACCATCGTCATCATATTTGACAAATTGGTAATTAAGAACCGGCCAAAATACCGCCCCAGTTACAACAACCAGAAAAATGCATATCAGAGGATACCGATACTTGTCAGGTGATTTATCCATCTTTTCAAAGGCAAGTAGCCGCCGCCTCGCAGGGCGACCCCAAATCACACCTCGAACTTTTTACCCGTCAGCCGCTCATAAGCCTCGATGTATTTGCCGCTGGTTTTTGTCACTATATCCTCTGGCAGTTCCACACCCGGCCCGGATTTGTCGAAATTTATGCTCTCAAGATAATTGCGGACAAACTGCTTGTCGAAACTCTTCTGGTCTCTGCCCGCTTTGTATTTATCCGCCGGCCAAAACCGCGATGAGTCCGGCGTCAAAACCTCATCAATCAAAATAATCCTGTCGTCAACAACTCCCCACTCAAATTTAGTGTCAGCCAGGATTATCCCTTTGCTCTCGGCGTACTCACCGGCCTTTCTGAAAATCTCTATGCTCTTATCGCGCACATAATCAGCCGACTCCTCGCCGATAATATCCACACACCGCTCAAAACTGATATTCTCATCGTGCTGTCCTATTTCAGCTTTAGTCGCCGGCGTAAAAATTAATTCCGGCACCTTCCCGCACTGCTTCAACCCAGCCGGCAACTTCTGACCGCAAACCGTGCCGCTTTCTTTGTACTCGGCCCAGCCCGAACCCGCTAAATATCCTCGCACCACACACTCTACCGGCAAAACATCTACCTTTTTTACCAGCATACTGCGCCTGGCCAACTGTTTGGCATAATTGGAAAACGGCTTAGGGAAGCTCTTCACATCATCACTAATCAAATGGTGCTCAACAATCCCGCTCAAAAAATCGAACCAAAACCGCGAAATCTGCGTCAAAACTATCCCTTTATAAGGTATCCCGTTGGCCATAACCACGTCAAAAGCACTTATCCGGTCGGTCGCCACTATCAGCAGCTTATCGCCCAAATCGTATATGTCCCGAACCTTGCCTCGCTTCGGCTTTCGTCTTTCTATGCTTGTTTGCAAAACAACATTATCCATCTAATCCCTCTCTTTACACAAACCGGCTAATCTAGCTCTTATCACATCTATACCAAAATTATTAACTATCATTAACAATTATTACTTATTCGGGAATCAACGTACCCAAATACCTTTTGCTTGACCCTTTTGATATCTTCTGTCTCCGGCAAAAATTCAATCACTTTCTCCAAAAACCTGCGCTGCCTTATCCGTTTCAACGTCGCCGTAAAATTCACATCATAGACCCATCCAAGCTGCAAAATTTTCATATCATTCAGTGTCCGCAGCCTGTCATAATTCACCCGCCGACCGCACAGAATTTCCTCAACCACTTCAGTTGAATATCCCAGCTTATCCGGAAAATCCAATTCCAGCATAAAATTTTCAGGATGGTCCCTGTATTCCTTGTAGTATTCCGTTACCACATAAAATATGTCCAGCTTATCCGCATCCCGTATCAATTTCGAAAACAGCAGACACTCGCCATCCAAACTGCTCGACAGTTCTTTGTCCCCGTGATATTCGATCGCTTTCTCAATCAATTGCCTTTCTGCGCTATCAAGCACTCCAAGCACCCCTGTCTCCCGCAAAACATCCAGGCCAAGCAGGCCATGATTCAAACTCTTAACATCATTGTACGTCCTGTATTTGATAAACTGTTTGAACCGTCCAATGTCGTGAAAAAGTGCTGTCACTTCAGCTATCCGCTTTTGGTTATCTGTCAGGTCAAGTTTGTCAGCCAGATACCGCATCTCGTCACATACCCGCAGACTGTGTTCTTCCTTCATTCTCAGATTGGCGTTGACCCGCTCATCGTCACCATAAAAACTGGCCACATAATCTTTAAACCAAACACTGAATTTCGCTAACTGATTCTGCTCCATTATTCTCTGATTCTCCAGCAGAAGTAAAACCGCTATTTTGCTAACCTTATACCAACTTTTAAGAAAAAATCCAATTACATATTCAAAAACAGTTCTTCCCGGGATATAATCCTGTAAATAAATAACAAAACCTTTAAGTTGATAATAGCCGAAGGAGGTTAAACGAAATGCCTACGGTAAAGAACATTATTGTCCGAAAGCCCTCTGACAAGGAAGCTGCCGCCTGCAAGAATTGGCCGATTTGGAACTGCCAGCCGAGCACTTTTGACTGGGAGTACACCGAAAAAGAAACTTGTCTTATCTTGGAGGGTAAAGTAACAGTAACGGATAAGACATACTCAGTAAGTTTTGGTCCCGGCGACCTTGTGATTCTCCCTCAGGATTTAAGCTGCACCTGGCACGTCAAGGAAGCCGTAAAAAAGCATTATAACTTCGGATAAAGCTTTCAACGCCGTCAGCGTAATACACTACTTGATGTAATAACCGGATACCCGCCAGATACCGTCCTTATCCAGCGTTGGCGTTACTGTTTCAACTGCAGCTTTTTTGTTCTCAAACGATGTATTAAACTCTATAACCACATATTCGCCGTCCGGCGCCCCCGGCAGTCGCTTAGTATACACCTTCGACCTAACTTCTCTCGAAATGACCTTGCCCAGCGGAATTCGAACCGCCTTTACAGAACTTTCCCATTGCTCTTTGGTTACAGCCGACTTGAAAATCCCCGCCGCCTCGTCCCAGCTTTTACCGTAATCCCCGTCATCTATCAATTTCAGCCATCTTTGCGCCGCCTCAACCGCCGCCGACTCAGCAGAACCTGTCTTCTCCTGTTCATCGGTCTTTTTGAAAGCTTTAAGAAGCTCAGTTCTTTGTATCAGCGATTCAAGTTGCCCAAATGTCGGCGCAGCAAGAACAACCGTATTAAGACCGTGCGATTTGCCTTCAAGTTCCACTTCTTGTCCCTGCCGGACACGGCTTTCTATTTCAGACCATGGTTCCGGCAAAAGGTACCGATATTTTTCGGGCACAAAATATGTATCATCGAAAGAAAACATCATCACGAAAGTATCTCCGCGTCGGGCCCATGACAAAACCTTGTCAAAATATTCGGAACACTTACCTTCGTCGTTGCTATAGCCACCGATTGAACCTCCGTAGTAGTTGCCGACCGTGCGTTTTAACCACTCCCATCCCGGCCCAATACCTACTACTTTTCCATCTATTGGTTTTCTCTCTGCCGTCCCAATTTCCGTACCTGTCTTTTCTGCCTGCTCATTTATGGCCTTCGCTTCAGCGAGCATATCTTCCGGTATCGGCGTAGCTTTGCCGTCAGAGCCTTTGGTCGCAAACAAAATCACGTATCGTTTGGCAGGAATATGCCCTTTAGTCTGGAAGTTTTTGTAACTTGGACTGTTGATACCTACCCAGTAGACCTTGCCCGCCTCAAGTTTTACAGGCAAAGTGCAGGTTATCCTGCTGCTGTCGTAATAAGGCTTGCCCGCCGTTTGAGGATATGTTTTGCCGCCGCCCGTCCACGACCAGCTTCGGTCCATCATTGGCTGGTCGAAGGTTACCGTTATCTTGTCCAATTCTGCCAAAACATCATCCGCAAACACCGCAGGAACAGTTTTAATAACTACAGGTGTCTTGTAGACTTTGTGGGCTCGGCTGACCGATTTGTTCGGCTCAACGAATTCCGCCGCCTTTATAATCTCTTCTCCATCTTTGTTGCTCGTCTTATTTTGTCTTAGCGGCTGTATCTGTGTCTTGATAAGCAAAATGATTTGAACGCCCTCATTGCTGTCGCTGGGCGAATACGTTCCCCCAATCGGCAGAAGAACTGTCTTGCCCGTTTCAATCCCCACAACGGTTTGAATAGATTGCAACTCTGTTTCAGGCAGTTCAATAATATTTCCTGAATCGTCCGCCTTTGTATGCACTCCCAGTAAATTCCTGTCCTCAAAATTAACCTGCAATAAAATAGTCTTCTCTTCCTGCCGGAGCTGTGGACGAAAAGCAAGTTTCATGCTCGTTGTTATCTGCTTCTTGTTCGCCCTCTTGCCCTCAACAGTCTCTTCATATCCCACAACGTATTCATCGTGCCGCATCTCGACATCCTCACCGTCAAAGACCCGAACTTTCGGAGCACTCACCACGGTGATTCCCTCCATGGCCTTAATAAATTTGCAAAACTTATCCTCTTCTACATCGTTTAAGGCTATTGGTTTTGTCCATCTGCCTTCCGCAAAAGCTCCTTCGCTTACTATTTCTTTCTTCAAAAAATCCCTCAAACTGCCTGCACCATTCTGTATAGAATAAACGCTCGCCTCAATCTCAATCTGCTCCCTGCCGGTAATCTTATCTGCCCTCTCCTCTGTTTTTACCTTCCACTCCTGCCCCGCAGATTTTTGTGAATCCTCACCTGCTCCACTGCTCACCTGCTCCGCTGCTCCAATTTGCACATCGGTCTTTGTCCCCGGCTTTAGGGACACATTCCTTAACTCAACCCACTCATAAGGCCGGGTCTGAAACTGAAATTCCGAGATGTCTTTTAGCTTCAAGTCGTAAAATTTCGCTGTCATTTGGTCTATTTCGCCGGAAGCAACTGAGCCTGTATCCTTGGTGATATGGATTTGACCGCTTTTATCTACAGCAACGATTCTCTCAACCCTGTCTTTGTGCCAGGGACTCGATACGGTAATGCCCACAAAATTGTTGCTCTCATACGCCTGCGAAAACAATATATCTTTACTTTCTGGTATAGCCATTTTTCCGCCGTTGCTGGTTACTATTGTTTTCCAGTGGCCAGTGGCGACGCCAATCTTTATCGATGTGGTTATCTTTTCTTCCAACATATCAGAGATAGCAGCCTCAAAACCCTCAAGCTGGTTCCCATTCTCATCTATCACTTTACAGGAGCCTTCCCACGATTTTGTTCCATCAATCTTGTTCCAGGAAAAGCTTAAATCCTGCGGCCCGTTCACTTTGAACATAAACCCGTAATCACCCGGCACTGGTTTTTTGTTCCATTTGGCAGCATAAATTTTTTTGTGAAGCTCCAATCCGTCCGGCCTCCAGCATCTCTTGCCTCCCGCCGGATAATCACAAACCCCAACCAGCCCCACCGTCACGCCGTTCGGCAGAGTCGCAGTATAAACAGAATCCATCGTGGCAGTATTATCCGATTTAGCATTTTCACTTAAATCAATAGGATATTTTTTCTCATACAACATCTCTGCATCATCTGGTAAAAACAACTGTGATTTACTCTCTTTCAATTGATTGCTATGGCATTTTGCCAAAATAATTTGGATATACCCGTTTTTGACGAATCGAGCATAATCAATCGGATACTCTACCTTGCCCTGCCAGTTTGCAGGAATCTCACGGATTCGGGTTGTACCGGTAGCACCCGGGGAAAAAAATACTGCTACCGTGCCGGAATGAGTATAATATTCAAGGCCGAGGAAAATCCCTTTTGGAGAGTTGTTGGCTACTTCTACCAAAAGATTAACATAATTTCCCTCAATAATTTTTTTACCCTCCGGAGGCTCCATATACAGTGATTTAATTATCAATTCCCCCGTTTTATCTGATATATTAAGCTTTTCATCTATGCCTTTTAATGCTCTTTGATGTTCTTCTCCTTTCGCCATCGGCAATAGCACCGCACCGAAAATCAGAATCGCCACCAATCCCCAAATACTAATCTTCGCACTTTTCGGTATCGGCCTGCTCAGGATATGTTTAATCCGTGCCGATAGCGCATTTTTCGATTCCACAACGCCGATTAATCGCAGACTAAGCATCGGCTGCTCAAAAGCCAGTTTCGCAACATTAAGAAGGATTTCAGGATACTGCTGCGCCTTTTCGCCCATCGCAACAAGCACAGCCTCATCAACCGCCTGCTCGCGCACCCTGCGTATCATTGCGTTGGCAAGCCAAAGCAGCGGATTATAGAAATAGACAATCTGCAATAATGTCTGCACCAGATTCACCCACAAATCGCCCCTCTTTATGTGCGCAAGCTCGTGCGTCAAAACTGCTCGAAGGCCTCTCGCCCCGACACTTGACCCCAAATCCTGCGGCACCAAAATCACAGGCCGAAATAATCCGCACACCGCAGGACTGGTCGCATTCGCTGATACCTTCAGGCCGATTGTCCCTTTCACGCCCATCTGCCCGCAGCAGAACTTGAGCATATCGTTCATCAAAGGACTTGCCTCTTTCGCCTGCGCCACAAGCCCGCAGACAAACACTACCCTTTGCGCAAGCAAAAGCACCATCACGATAACAATGGCTAACCATACCACAAACACCACACCTTGCCATGTCACTGTGGAACTCACCGTCAATGCTCGCACCTGTGTTACCTCAATATTCTTAGCTGACACCTGCATGGCCGGCATATTTATCGGCTCGGAGACTTTTGTTTCCATCTTCGCCGGCAAAACGGGCTGAGCATCACCCGCAGTTCTCGTTTCGGTCACCTGCAAACTTGGAAATTCGACAGGTAACAGAAATCCCAGACTTACCGGCGATGACAGTGTCGTCGGCAGAACCAATTTCACCAGCACCAGCATCCATATCCAGTAGCGAAACACCGCTCGCACTTTCTTGCGAAGAACCAAATCCACCAATAGCAAAATCAATATAAGAGCGCTCGACTGTATCAGCATTGGCCCTGCAAATTCTACAAACACCTTTCCCATCGAGTTAATCCGTTCCAATATCGCATTCATAGCGCATTCTCCTATTAGAAAGCTACTCTCTACTTTCTACTCTTACCTCTTTCCTTTCTACCTTTTATCAACTCTTCCAATTCCCTTAATTCGCTTTCAGACAAACTAGGATTATCCAGGAGAAACTGCATCATTGGTGTAAGTGCACCATCGAACACTCTCTTTACCATACGCATAACTTCGCTCTTTTGTGCCTTTGCACGGGTGACAGCTGAGCGGTAAAGAATAAGATTACGGACTCTTTCCGTCTTGAGCAGTCCCTTTGCCGCCATTCGGTCCATCATTGTTTTGACGGTGCTGTAGGTCCAGTTCTTCTGGCTTTGCAGAGCCTCCTGGATAGTTGGAGCCGCACACGGCTCGTTATCCCAGACAGCCTGAATAATCGCCCATTCAGCTCCGGTAAGCTCATAATTCTTCTTTGCCATAATACCTCCTTTCTCTCTAGGTTTGTCAATACTACTCTACAAGTGTAGAGATTGCAAGAAAAAATAAAAAAATTCTTCCCCCATTGCCTTTCACTCTGCCCCCTTGCACCTAAACCCCTAAGCGACAGGTACTGTCCGGCACAGATTTGTCATCCCTAACTTACTTACTTAGGCAAAAACCTTATTGAAACCCCATTTTGATAGCCCTTTTGGCCCGACTTACAACCTCGCTGGGTCCTGACGGTAGAACTGTTTCAATTCATTGTACAGATCGGGATGGTATTTTTCCAACGCCCTGGGCTGTTCGAAAAAACTCTCCGTGGCAACTGCAAAAAACTCAGCTGGGCTGGTCGCACCATACCAGTCCAACACAGTTGGTCGATTACAGCTGACGTCACGACGCAGCCTTTCATAATCTTCTTGCAGCACACGCGCCCACGCAATAAAACTGGAATGGCTCTGGAGCACTTTGCTGCTGTCACCTTTGCCCTCGGAGCTGTCAATCTGATGCGCGAACTCATGAAACACAACATTCCGCCCATCATGTATATCCGATGCACCACGCCGCACATCGTCCCATGATAGTACAATTGACCCCTGACGCCACGATTCACCAAGCCGAACTTCAGGCCCTTCCGCCACAACTCCTCCCGGCAGATGCTCAACCCGGCGAGCTACGTACGCCTTGGGATATACAAGTATCGAGGATAAGCCTGGATAATAATCAGTTTTCCGGTGTAGCAGCAAGATGCACGCCTGAGCAGCTATCGTAACCTTTATCTCATCGGTAATCTCCAGACCGCCGCATCCTTCGAAATGTTTTTCCCCCAGGAAAATAAGTATATGGCGCTGCAACTCTGCGCAGTCCGCCGCTGGCAGTTTCTTTACATGCGGCACATTCTTCTCGATGATTGAAAGCCACTCCTGCGGAAACTGTCTGTGTCCAAGTCGATTCCGCCGCCATCGTTTAAGTCCAAACATGAGCTCCTCGGCCTTTAATAAAACAACTATATAAATCTATACCTAATTTGAGCTGATTTCAAAAATTTTCCGGCCCTGCAGTCAAAAAACACATCCACCCCCTTAAAAGCTCAGAAAAAATGGGCGCCAATCCACAAAAAGGCTGATAAAACCTCGTCTCCCATATCTAAAATTCCCACTTTCAAGCTATCTTTTACTCTTGACAACCAAGCCAATTGTGGTTAATTTGGGATAATAAGGCAATCTAGAGAGGCCCTTCATCAAAAGGATTTGGTTAATGAAAGGGGATGGATAAAATGAAGGATTTATTCACAACCGGCGAAGCGGCAGAAATTTGCAAGATAAGTCAACAGACAATCATTCGCTGCTTTGATGCCGGAAAACTCGGTGGTTTTCGCGTGCCGGGCTCAAAATTCCGCCGGATTCCACGCCAGAATCTGATCAAATTCATGAAGGAAAACAATATCCCACCTGATAACCTCGAATCCGGCAAAAAGAAAATTCTTATCGTTGATGATGACCCCGAAATCGTCGAACTCCTAGTTGATGTCCTTACCCGTGACGGCAGATTCGATATCAAAACCGCCGTCAGCGGCTATGACGCAGGAATACAAACCCAGCAGTTCCGCCCCGACTTAATTCTGCTCGACTATATGCTGCCAGATGTCAACGGCAACATTGTCTGCCAAACAATTAAGAAAAATCCCGAATTCGAAAACATCAAGATTATTATTGTAAGTGGCGTCGTAAAACAAGATGAAATCGACCTGCTGCTAAAATCTGGCGCTGAAGGCTTCATAAAAAAACCGTTTAACATCACTGAACTCATCGACCAAATAGTCAGCGCCCTCCAGATAAAATAAAAAACCGGCGCAGGTGTTTGGGGTACTTAATATTTTTAATGATAAATCAAGAAACTCAGCCTAACTGCCTATCGCGCGCATCTGCCGACAGCAATGCGAATATAATCAACAACCGGAATACAAACGTACAAGGATAAACAAGATGCCAGAAGAAATCGCCGGTTCAACAGCTTCGCAGCAGGTGGAACTTGCTATCCTTCAACTCGATTCGCTTTCGACCCTGCCTTCCGTGGCAGCAACTTTTTTCCCTCAGCTCCTGCAATCCCACTTCTCACCCTCAGACCTAGATGAAATAATCGAATCAGACCCAGCCCTCACTGCCAAGATTCTTACGCTCATCAGCCAGCAGGCTTTGGACTCCTCCGCAAAGCTCTCAATTCGCCAGACGCTCGACAAGCTGCCGGCACATCTCGTTCGCGATGCCCTGCTATCCATCAGGGTCTCCGGGATTTTCGACGCCGACTACAGTCCTGAAAATTACAGATTTTCGCCGAGAAAACAGCTTGCTATTCACAATCTTGCTGTTGCCTGCTGTGCCAAAAATATCACTGAAATTACCTCCCCGCAGATAGATGCACAATTAGCTTATTCAGCAGGCCTGCTGCATGATATTGGCAAACTTGCTCTTGACCAGGCAATGCCAAAAAGTTTCTCCCGCATCCTCGAAGAGGCCAAATCGCAAAACGCTTCCACATGCACTATTGAGCAAAAACATTTAGGCTTGGACCACACAATCCTCGGCAAACGCCTGGCCCAGAAATGGCATCTGCCCAACCAAATCACCCTCGCTATCTGGCTTCATCACAGTGACACCACGGCAATTGCTCAAACTATGCCTGAAGCAAGAATTGCCCAAATCGTACAGTTGGCTGATACAATCGCACGCCAGTGCAGCATCGGCCAATCCGGCAGTTATGATGTACCCGATTTGCCAGAGGCGATTGTCAAATCGCTCGCTATCAGTTCTGAGCAACTGCAAAAAATTCGAAGAAACCTCCCCGACCAGGTGACGCAAAAATCCAAACTCCTTGGCCTGGAGTCACCCACTGCCGCAGCAGCCTACGGTGATGCTGTTCAAACTGCCATCTGGCAACTGGCGAGGGACAACACAAAACTATCACTGGAAGAACGTCAGCTCCAAACTGACGCAGGCCATTTCAATTTCACAATTGATTTCCTCACAAGTATCGGTTCAACCGCTTCACCAATTGACATAGCAGAAAACTTCGCTGTACGCTGGCAGAAGTTTTATCAGACAGGCATGGTTTGTCTGTATTTGGTACCTCCTGCTAACCCGCAAAAGCTTCAAGCCGTTATCGTAGAAAACCTCTCACAAAGCCGAATGGTCTACTTAAACGCACCCGCCGATTCGCCGCCAATACCAGAGGCAATAATAAGCAAGTTCGCAATCTTGGATGCTCACGATTGTATTGATTGGCTGTTCGAACAGTTGGATGTCGACTTCGACTCAAACCACACTAAATTAGCCCCCCTGCTTTCCAACGGCAAAGCAATCGGGGCGATTGCATTTGAACTCCGTTATCCCGGCGACACGGAACTGTTCTATGAAAAGTTAAGGACGATTACTTCGGTCACCGGCGCCGTCTTAGACGTAGCTCTTGCCTCCGCAGACCGGCAGCGTTTTGCCGAACAGCTTGTCACCCTGCTCGGCCAACTTAGAACCGCCCAGCAACAGCTTGCCTCAACCAGTTCCCTGAACGCTTTGGCTGAAATGGCGGCTGGTGCAGCCCACGAACTAAACAATCCCCTTTCGGTTATATCGGGCCGAGCACAACTACTCGCCAAGACCGAGACCGACGCTGAGAAAAAACAAATCCTCAAACAGATTCAGGAAAACGCCAACGAAATATCCCAAATCATCGATGCCCTGATGAGTTTTGCCAAACCGCCGCAGCCCAGACCAACTTCTACAAGTATCAAACAAATACTCGCCGAAGCCGTACAATTAACCGCTCAAAAGCAAAATATTGAACAGATTGACGTCCAAACCAACATCGCAGAGGCCTGCAAAAATGTCTTTGTAGATTCAGCACAGATTGTATCAGCAATTGCGAATATCTTTTCCAATTCTCTGGAATCTTATCCGAGTGGGCGCGGCCCAATAAAGTTTACTGCCGGTCCCCACGAAACCGGTGACCTTGTGAAAGTGGTAATCAGCGACCTCGGCTGTGGAATGGATGCCGAGACGCTTCAAAAGGCAACTCAACCATTCTTCTCCGCCAAACCAGCAGGCCGAAAACGAGGAATGGGCCTTGCTCACGCCCAGCGAACCATCCAATCAAATGGCGGTTCGCTAAACATAACAAGCCAACCCGGTAGTGGAACCACTGTAACAATCCTCCTGCCGTGTAAATGAAGAAAATTCTTGCTCTAGCCCGATAAAACTTGCCCCCCTTTGCCACTCCACGTCCGCAAATCAGCTTTCAAGCACAGCCCTTCCACTGGCAAATTAAAAATAGTTCATATGACCCCAGCAAAAAAATAACTGCACCCCCTTGATTTGCCGATAAGAAAGGCAAGTGGATTCGCGTATGAAGACAATTAGTTTATCCATCCCGTTGGCAATGCCCGCGCATCAGCCCTGCGCTGGTACCGATAATCTCGAAACATCTTTCAAAGAAACTTTATCAAAAGAAAGAAACTCCAACCCGCAAACTAGAAAAGCTTTTACACTCGCTGATTTGATGCAGTAAACCTAATGCGCCAAGTGGTACAAAGGTGCTGCGCGTTGACGGCGATTGGGAATGACAGAACCTCACTTAACAGAACACCTGCAACAACCATAGCCAGCCAAAAACCTTTCTGCTTTTGAGTTATTCCAAATACTGATTTCCCTCAATCTATCGCGTCAAAGCCAAACCTCCTGCCCTTTACCGAATGCCCACGAGAATTCTTCACGACACCTCTTCTGTTCTAAGTTTTATCCCTAAAGGAATTCCCCGACAGCAACAATAGTAGTTCAACCGATAGGAAAAACATATACTGCCCCGATTCGCAAAACCTCATCGATGGGTTATTATCCTCACCCAGATTTCGGAGCACGGAAAACGAAAATTCAAGCATACCCTGAAAATGCAAATCCTGCTCCAAGTTGGGTTTGACAGCCCCAAGGGGGGTGGGGCTGCTGACCCTTAAGAAACAAATGCAGCAGCAGCTGTACAGATGTATTTTTCTGTTTAAATTTCAACTCCTGCAGCGGTATACTTAACCATGATTTCGCTACAATTATCAACCGTTTTTCAAGGAGGCTGGAAAATGCAGAAGAAAAACCTAATAGTTTCGATTTTGACAGTCGCGGTAACATTGTGGGGTACAATAAATGCTGTCGCAGACAAAACTCAGTCCCAACAGGATTTTAACAGCCAGGAACAACAACTAGAAGAAATAGAAAAATATATCTCGCAGCGACGTCAGCAGACAGAAGATTTCTACCTGGGTGCGATTGCTGAACTACGACTTCGGGGCCAGGCAGAAAGCAGCCTTCTGGAAGTTGCTGATAAAGGGATTTACGCTTCGCTTGCCGCACAAACCGAAATAGCTAAGACAGTGTTGCAAATTAAATCCCCCGAACGTTGTTCATCGCACCGTTTTAAAGATAGAATTACTGTGTCCCCCGTGCTGTTCGCCTTAGCGCAAGCTCAAATAGCTCAAAAAAAGAACAACATATTAGCCGCCTACGAGTTGGCAGCACTAGACCTTGAAAAACAAAAAAGATATGCTTTGACTGTCAAGCTCCCGGAGCTTGAAAAACAACTCAAAGAATACGTACTTGCCGTCAAACCTAAAACGCCGCCCGGAGCAATTGCGGGAATCGTCTACAGCGACCAAAAACCATCTGCTATAATCGACGGTCAAATAGTTCATGAAAAAGATACAGTATGCGACATCACGGTCGCAAAAATATACCGAGAAAAGATCGAATTTGAGAAAAACGGCAAAAAATGGGCTCAAAAGGTGCAGGAAACAGTAAAGGCACCCTGGTACTAACCCAGACCTGCTATGGGGCCCTTGCCACTTGGCCCGGCTGCCCGGTTTTGCGGATAAGTAGTTGACCTAAACCCCAATATTAGCAAGCAATTACAAAAAACTCTAAGCAGCCTACCCCAAAAATCGTATTCCAAAAAATTTACGTTTTTCTGAGTACTTGACAGTTATATTTCCGCAAAAGACTTGACAATCGTTCGAGCAGCCAATAACCTATATCAAGGTATAGTGGAGA
>Ga0315294_10002779_pt1 | contig 19067 bp, 15 predicted proteins | sample YL17G13_40_MG_FD_203626 | JGI IMG/M metagenome (GOLD analysis project Ga0315294, IMG submission 203626) | Sediment microbial communities from Yellowstone Lake, YNP, Wyoming, USA - YL17G13_40 | ecosystem: Environmental > Aquatic > Freshwater > Lake > Sediment | place: USA: Wyoming | collected...
AGGCGTTGCGAATCGTTGATTTGATTGAGCATCCGTATCCGGATTTTGCGGGTTTGAATCTGATGTATGAGACCCGGCTGGGGCTGGCCAAACACCGGAGCTTATATGACAATCCGCAGGGGCAGGAATTCAAAGAGGTGAATTGTTCTCTTGAGGGACAGGTCGCCGACATTGCCGACCGTATTGCTTATAACTGCCACGACCTTGAAGATGGTATGCGTGCGGGCCTTATCAGTCCGCCGCAGATAAAAATATTCACAGAAGCGCAAAGCCGGATAAATGCAGAGGCAATCAAGGATGAAAGTATCCGCAGAACAAGGACAGCAAAGACGATTATCGATACACTTGTCAGCGATTGTATTGATGCAAGTAAAAAAAATCTCGCGGAGAGCAACGTAAAAACAATTAACGATGTATATGGCAGGCGTGAAAATCTGATTGTGCTTTCATCTGAAAGGGAAGGCCAGCTTACTGAGCTGGAAGAATTTTTGCTGCAGAATTTCTATCAGCATAAATCTTTGATGAAGACAGCAGGTAAGGTTAAAAAGTGGCTCAGACTGCTTTTCGAGCGGCTATGTCAAAAGCCGGACCTGATGCCTGGATATTTTCAGCGGCTGGCCTCGCAGGAGGGATTGCAGCGGACGGTATGCGACTATATCGCGGGTATGACCGACAGATTCTGCCTGAAAATGGTTAAAGAAATCTAATCAGAACCCATCCCGTTAGAAGTTTCACAAATTTCTAACCGGCTATGACTTGCTTTTCTAATGTGGTTCAGTTAAGTTTCGAGAAATATGAGAAGATTGATTGCATCGTGTTTTGGTCTTGGGTGGCTGCCTCTTGCGCCGGGGTCGTGGGGTTCGCTGCCGCCGGTGGTTATTTTTGCTTCGATGTGTTACTTCCGCGCACCTGGTGTTTTAATATCGGTCGTGATGGCGGCTTTAGCGTTGGCCGGCTCTTATTTCTGCGTAAAGTTCACGCCGGCTGTAATCGCTGCCAGTGGTAAAAATGACCCTCCTGAGGTCGTGCTCGACGAGGTTGCCGGGCAGGCAATTACCCTTCTGGCTGTTCCTTTTTTGGCGCCAGCTGCAATCTCGGCCAGCCAATTTTTGACTACTGCGGCGGCCGGCTTTTTGCTGTTCAGGGCGTTTGACACTATCAAGCCCTGGCCAGCCCGCAAATTCGAAAAATTCCCCGCCGGGTGGGGGGTCCTTGCTGACGACTTAATGGCGGGCGTTTATGCCGGCATTGCATTGCTTTTGTGTATCAGGTTTGGGTGGCTGGAGTATCTTTCCAAATCAATCCATTTTGAAGGTCGGTTAAATATATCCTCTGCTTGTTTGCTGGGAGCCGTTCAGGGCTTGACAGAATTTCTGCCAATTTCATCAAACGGCCATCTGGTTCTGTTTGAGACTTTCTTAAAACTCAATCCAGAAACGCCGCAAATGCTCCTGTTCGATTTGGCGACCCACTTGGGGACGCTCGTTGTGATTCTTGTTGCATTTCGCAAATCTATTGCTGCGATTTTCAGGGGACTTTTAATAGACGTCAAATCCGGCATCAATCCCATTACGATGTATAAAGAAAGTCCGAGTGTACACGTGGCGGTTCTGGTGGTCGTAGCAACTATTGTGACCGGCGTAATAGGAGTATTGCTGAAAAAACATTTCATCTCTGCTCGAGGAAGCTTGGCGGTGGTTGCTTCGATGTGGTTTATTAACGGCACATTGCTGCTTATTACCGATTGGCGAAAAAAGACCCCCCTTGAGGTGCAACAGTTAGGGCTGTTTGCGGCGATACTGATTGGTCTTGCACAGGCCGCTGCGATTATGCCCGCCATATCGCGGAGCGGAACGACCATTTGCGCAGCCATCCTCATCGGTCTGCGCCGCCAGTTGGCAGTTGAGTTTAGCTTCCTTATAGCGATACCGGCGATACTGGGAGCGGCGGCAATAGAACTGGTCGGCCACTGCGGAGAAATCGGTTCCGGCGGCTTGCCGATAAGCTCGGTCTTGACAGGTTCTATCGTAGCTGCTTTTACAGGTGCGTTAGCATTGAAGCTGCTGATTAAAGTTGTCGGAACAGCAAAGCTTAAATTTTTTGGTTTTTACTGTTACATTCTGGCCTGTTTTGTGCTAATATATCTGTTGAAGCGGGCTTGAATCTGTGAGATAATCACCAAGGAGCCTGGGCAACTTCAAATTTCACCCGCCGTTGGCGGGTGAAATTCCGTTAAGGGATTTGATTATTAGAAGAAGGGAGTCGCAAATGAAACCGCAAGTCATCTCTTCATCACTAATCAATATGGTAAACCATAAGCACCTCAGGAATTTGCTGGCAAAAAAAATCGACGATTATCTCTACAAAAGTATGGTCAATGATGCTTCGGAAGATTTGAAAGAAGTGCAGGTGAAAAGATACCAGTTTTTGTCGGCGATGCTGCATTGTGTGAACAGAAATATAGATAGAGGATACGTTTCGAGTGAAATTATAAAAAGAATAGTCGATGTTTTTGTCCAGAACAATCTTATTCGCGAAGACCAGGCCTATACTCTGGCTGTCGAAAACTACAAAGAAAAGTATGGTGAATTACCCCCGACTTTTATAGTTCTATCTCCCACGCAAAAATGCAATTTGAATTGCATCGGCTGCTATGCGGCCTCAGGGATAGACACAGCAGCCACGATACCCTATCCTGTCGTGGACAGAATAGTCAGTGAGGTGCACGATTTGTTTGGCAGCCGATTCATAACTATCAGCGGCGGCGAACCCTTTTTGTACAAGAGCGAAGGTAAGACCTTGCTGGATATCTATAAGAAATACGATGATATGTTCTTTATGGCATATACCAACGGAACAATTATCAACGAAGAAATTGCAAAGAAACTTGCGGAGGCGGCGAACATCACGCCGGCGATTTCTGTGGAAGGTTTCGAGAACCAAACCGACGAAAGAAGAGGTCCAGGCACGTTCAAAAAAATCCTCCGTGCTCTTGAATGTTTGAGAGGGGCTGGTGTGCCGTTCGGCATTTCCGTGACAGCCACGAGCAAAAACGTGGATTCGCTGCTAACGGATGAATTCTACGATTTTTACTTTGAACAGCAGGGCGCCTGTTATATGTGGGAGTTCCAACTGATGCCTATCGGCAGAGGCAAGGATGAGCTTGGTTTAATGGTCGAGCCGGAAAGGAGAATTCAGTTATATAGAAAATGGGAGAAGATGCTTGCTGAAAAGAAGTATTGCCTGGCTGATTTCTGGAATAGCGGCGTGCTCGCCAGAGGATGTATCGCGTATGGTAGAAGCGGCGGATATGCCTATATCGACTGGCACGGCAATGTTACGCCATGTGCGTTCATTCCCTATTTCGTCGATAATATCTATGACCTGTATAAAAACGGCAAGACGCTGGCGGATGCGATGTTCTCCGACTTTATGAAAAATGGCCGAAAATGGCAGAAAGAGTATGGCCTTGACAATTGCAAAAAACCAAAGAACTGGCTAATGCCATGCTCTATTCGTGACCATTATGAAATCTTCAGAAATTCAGTTTTGCCGAAAGATGCAAAACCCGAAGACCAAAAAGCTAAAGAAGCCCTGGAATCCGAGGAATATTTTGAAGTGCTGAGAAACTATGATGAAAAACTGCAATGCTTAACTGAAAAAATCTGGGAAGATGAGTATTTGAATGTTACGTAATTTCAAATTAGATTGGAGGGTTTTTTGCAATGACGGTTAATAGCTATAGCTCGCTTTGCGACGATTTTTACCTGGATATGTATATAAATACCCAGATGGAGCTGCCCACCGGGCGAGATACCATATTGGCCTTCTTTGAGCGGATACAAAAGCAATTTCCCTCTATGTGCAGTTTCTACCGGCGTGAAAACAACGAATACTGCCTGGAAGAAGACCACAATCCCGGCCAATACCGCTGGGTTACGCTCGAAACAAACCGTATTGGCTCCGGCGTTGTCAATCCTTCAAATTTTGAAATGGCTTATTGCCAGGATAGATTAGTGCTCGAACTGGCTCCTTATATGCTCAGCGTAAGTCCTCTTGACATCGATTCGCTGGATGTTACTTTCGCTATGGATTTTGATTGTGCGGGCAATCACGATGAGGTCATCGCGGAGGCATTGTTCGGCTCAACGGCTTTTAATTGCCTTCTGGACTTGCCCGAAGCTCGACCTATCGGTCTTTCTCCTGCTATGGTGGTGGCATTATCCGATGACTATCGCACACAGGGAAGGATTTGCGTCGAGTCAAAGACAAGCATTGTAGAGGTCGGAAAAAAGGACCAGGATGAGGATGAAGCGATAAGCTTATCTTTTACGGTCCGAAAGTTGCACCCGACCAATGAGAAGTTCGACGTGCTAAAGTCCTTCGAGTATCAATGCCAATTGGCTGAAGCACTAATGGCCGAAAAAATAGTTCCTCACATTGTTGGGCCTTTGGTCGAGACAATCGCACAAAAACGATTAACGTAAATGGTGAGTAGTGAGTGGTGAGTGGTGAGTCCCGACCTGTCAGGATTAACTAACTAACCACTCGTCAATTAACCGCAAGACGTGTGGGCTGTAAGGACGCGAAAAATGAGTATTGAATCGCCGATAAGTAAATTCAAAAAAACCAATTACAAAATCTACATCGCCGTTTGTATTGTTGCGGCAGTCTGGCTGGGCTACGATGGCTATTTCAATAAGAAATTCGCGGAAGAGCATAAAGGTCCTGACGGCAGGCCGGACAGCACCCTTGCGTTCAATCAGAAGGCGCCGCCATTTTTTATCGGTGCCGCAGTGCTCTTAGGTGTGTATATAGCCGCAGTGAGGAATAAAAAACTTATTGCCGGTGAAAATGAGCTTATTCTGGGCGCCAAAGAAAAGATTCCTTACGATTCCATAGAAAAGATAGACAAAACCAACTTTGGTTCAAAAGGTTACTTTATCATCACGTATAAAGACAAAGGGGGTAACCAGACAAACCGGAAAATAAGTGATAAAAGTTACGATAACCTGGCGGCTGTTCTGGAGCATCTGGTGGCAAAAATCAGCCATTAGTTCGTTGTTCGTAGTTCGTTGTTCGTAGCAGTGAACTACGAACTCATAACTACGAACTCGGGTACGAAAAATGAATTACTGTGTTGTCGGATTACAGTGGGGTGACGAGGGCAAAGGCAAGGTAGTGGATATTCTTGCCGAGAAAGCCGACATAGTGGTTCGATACAACGGCGGCGCGAATGCCGGCCACACTGTTGCCGTAGGAGACAGCAGGTTCGCCTTGCACCTTCTGCCCAGCGGCTCGGTTCGGCCAAATACAATCTGCGTAATTGCAAATGGCGTAGTGGTTGACCCGCAGGTTTTGATAAAGGAAATCGAAACGCTGCGAGAGAAAAATATCACGCTGGAAGGGCGCCTATTTATAAGTGAAAATGCCCACGTCGTTCTGGATTACCACAAGAAAGAGGACCAGTTGCGCGAAGGAGCCCTTGGCAAAAGTAAACTCGGCACCACCATTCAAGGCATCGGTCCCTGTTATGCCGACAAGGTGGGCAGAAGCCATGCAGTTCGTATGGCCGATTTGAGGGACTTGGAATCGCTCAAAGCCAAACTGCGAACTATTGTCGAATACAAAAACAAAATCTTCGCAGCGGTTTATCCCGCACCAATTGACCTGTCGAGGCAGTCTGTGTCCGAAACTTCAGGTAAGAATCGCTCTGGTGCGGACAATTGGTGCGGGACCGAGCCAATTAGCGCCGATGAAATCTTTGAAAAATGCAGAACTTATGCCGACAGCTTGCTGCCCTTTATAACCGATACGACGGAATTTCTGCACAAATCAATTGCCGGTGGGAAATCTATTATTTTTGAAGGAGCGCAGGGGAGCTTGCTGGACATTGACCACGGGACTTTCCCGTATGTAACCAGCTCGAACTCAAGCTCACTTGGTATGCCGGCCGGGTGCGGCGTGCCGGCCAGGTGCGTTGATAAATTTGTCGGAGTGGTCAAGGCCTACACAACCAGGGTCGGCTCCGGGCCATTCCCCACCGAACAGGACAACGAAATCGGGCAGTATATTCGAGACAGGGGCAATGAGTACGGCACTACGACCGGCCGGCCTCGCCGATGCGGCTGGTTCGATGCCGTGGCCGTATCATACTCGGTAACCATCGGCTCTATCGATTTAATAGCGTTGCTGCACTTAGACACCCTCAGCGGCTTAAAAGAAATAAAGATTTGCAGGGCATATCAGATAGATGGAAAGGAGAAAACGTTCTTTCCTGCGGATGCAGCCAAACTTTCACTGGTTAGCCCTGTTTACGAAACAGTCCCCGGCTGGGATGAGGAGATAACCGAAGGCAACGAATTTCACGAATTGCCTTTGAATGCACAAAACTATATTTGCCGAATCGAGGAATTGACCAAGAGGCCGGTCACAATCATCGGCGTAGGTCCAAAACGAAGTCAGACGATATTCAGATAGTCGATAGTCTTTAATGGACTTCGAAGAAAAGCTAAAAAAAACTGCCAGGCGCCTGGGGATAACGGTTGAGCAGATACCGCAGCGTATTGCCATAATTATGGATGGCAACGGCCGATGGGCGATGGCTCGGGGTCTGTCGCGTGTCGAGGGACACCACCGGGGCGGAAAAACAGTTGAAAGAATAGCTCAAGCGTGCGTGGATTTCGGCATCGAATCTCTTATTCTGTACTCTTTCAGTATGGAAAACTGGAAGAGGCCAAAAGCCGAAGTCGATGCCCTGATGGAATTATACACTCGATACCTCGTTGAGATTCGTCCCACGTTGACCAAGAACAATGTGCGGCTGGTTCATCTCGGCCGGTTAGCCGGGCTACCCCCAGCACTCCGAAAAGAATTCATAAAGACCATCGAATTGACCGCCGGCAATACTGGTATGGTGCTCGCCCTGGCATTGAACTACAGCGCCAGAGCGGAAATTGTGGATGCAACCAAAAAAATTGCACAAGAACACCAAATGCGAAAGCTTCGCCTGCGGGATATCAATGAACGGTGCATAAGTGAGCATCTCTATACTGCCGGCCTTGCCGACCCGGACCTTTTAATACGCACTGCAAGCGAGATGAGGGTAAGTAACTTTCTGCTCTGGCAAATTTCATACAGCGAATTTTACGTTACAAAAACGTTCTGGCCGGAGTTTAAGCGAGCATCTCTGGAAAGGGCGATACTGGCCTACGCAAAACGAGACAGACGCTTTGGAACTGTCCAGACATAATGGCATAAAGGAACAGAAGGAAATCAGGTCATCAGGAAACCAGGATGTGGAGTATCAGGAAAATCAGGACATCAGAAAAAACAGAATTGACCTTATACTCTGATGACCTGATACTCTGATAACCACTACCTGATAACCCGACAACCTTGCTCTGAAATTATGGTCAAACGCAGGTTGTTTTTTGGAACATTGATGACGGTATTTTTTGCCGTTGTTATGATTTTAGACGGCTGGCTGGACGGCTCTTTGACCACCTCGACGGCTGACGACAAAGCGGTGCAGGGGACAATTCTTTGTATCCTTATTATCTCATTGATGATACCTGCTCATCTCGAATTGTCGAAACTTGCGCAGATAAAGGAGCTAAAGATTTTTCTGCCTGTTTCAATCATCGGCTCGATTCTGGTTGCAACCAGCTGGTATTGGCTGCAATTCGTCAATCACCATTCGTCAATCGTCCTTCCGTTCCTTGTGGCGTTTGTGCTGTTGGCGTTACTTTTATACCAGTATCTGCATTATGGAACATCATCAGTGGTGGCCAATTGCGGCGCAAACTGCTTTTCTATTTGCTATCTTGGGGTGCTCGCCAGCTTTGTACTGGGCATCCGGATAGATTTTGGCCTCTGGCGGACGCTTATGTTTATTTTTGTCGTAAAGTTTGCTGATATAGGAGCTTATGCAGTTGGAACCTTATTTGGCAGACATAAATTTTCACCTAAAATCAGCCCTTCAAAAACCTGGGAGGGTATGGGCGGCGCCATCGCCGCTGCGGTGATAGTTGCTATCGTATTTGGTGTAAGCTGTGATATAATGACGTTGTGGCTGACGGTAATCTTCGGGGTATGTTTTGCTTTTATCGGCCAGATGGGTGACTTGGTCGAGTCTATGCTGAAGCGCGATTCTGCGCAAAAGGATTCGGCAGATAGAGTGCCGGGTTTTGGCGGGATACTGGACATTATTGATTCGCCGCTGGCGGCGGCGCCGTTTGCGTATCTGTTCTTTGTTATTAGTTCGTTGTTATGAGTTCGGAGTTGGTAGTCAACGAACTACGAACAATGAACTATGAACGACGAATATGGAAGTTACTATACAATTAGAGATACCTCACAGACAGCTTGAGCTGTTCGGTCCTGCCGACAGTCACCTTCGCCTTTTGCGTACGGCTCTTGGCGTCCAGATTACCGCTCGCCAGCATAATTTAATAATCAAAGGCCCTGAAGAGAACGTAAAGGTTACCGCTGAGGTTATCGAGAAAATGCAAAAACACCTGCTCAAGCGTCATACTCTCACTGCTGCAGATGTAACTGCTCTTATCACCGGCCCGCCTGCCTTCCTGCGAAAGCAAGAATCGGGGTCAGATGCCTTCGATACCGGCCCAGGTATCGCTCTTGGTTCCTACAAAAAGGTTATCGAGCCATCTACAAAAGGACAGCAAAAGTACATCGAAACGATGCTGGCCAACGACCTTACCTTTTGTATAGGGCCGGCGGGAACCGGCAAAACATACCTCGCTGTTGCAGTCGCAGTCTCAATGCTGAAGAAAAAGCAAATCAGGAGAATCGTCCTTGCTCGCCCTGCCGTGGAGGCAGGTGAGAAACTCGGGTTTCTGCCCGGCGACCTGCAGGCGAAGGTAAATCCGTATCTTCGCCCTCTTTTTGACGCCCTCGAAGATACAATGGATTTTGCACAGATGAGGAAACTTATGGAGCTGGATATTATCGAGATTATTCCACTTGCCTTTATGCGGGGTCGAACATTGAACGACTCTGTCATTATATGTGACGAAGCCCAGAATACCTCGCCGATGCAGATGCTGATGGTCCTGACTCGGCTTGGGCGCGGCTCAAAAATGATAATAAACGGCGACATCACGCAGATTGACCTCGAGGGGGACCGAAAAAGCGGAATGGTCGAGGCGATAGAAACGCTGCGACGAATCAAAGGCATAGGTTACGTGGAATTGACACAGAGAGATATCGTGCGGCACCGGCTGGTCCAGAATATTGTGCAAGCTTACAAGAAAAAAACTGCAGGCCAAAAAACTGAAAACTAAAAACTCAAAACCAAAAACTGTTGAAGAGCGTCTTTTGCAGGTAGGCCGGCGAGCTTCCACAGATGTTATTATCTCGCTTTTGCTGTGGTTGCTTTTTGTTGTCCTTTGTGTGTCTATTCTGCCATTTGAACTGCTCCAGCAGGTCCGTTATCTCGACCTGGTATCAACAACTGTCATAGTAGTGCTGGTCTGTCTTGCCGCGGCTTTTTATATTCATCGTTACCAGAAGCGAATAATAACCAACCACGCAAGAGCTCTGGCGCTGGTTGGCCTCTTTATCTTATTGTTGGCTGCAACCAAAATCGCTGCGCTCTTATTCAATCATACATACGGGGCTACCGCAGCAGCCGTTACGGCAGCCATAATTTTGACGGTTGCTTATGAACAGCGTTTCGCAATAGGGATGAGCGTATTTTATTGCGTGTTAGCGTGTTTGGCCGCAGGACCAATCATCAATTACCAATCGCCAATTACCAGTCACCAATTACCAATCGACGAGCACCAGCTTAGGAATATAAGTTTGTTTTTGACGATGTGCGCCGGCGTTATGCCCTGCTGTTTCTTCCTGAGAGAAATCCGAACGAGGATGAAGCTGCTCGAAGTCAGCGCTCTGGCGGCGGCAGTGGTGTTTATAACCGCGATGGCTCTGGGTTTTCTGGACTTCGGCGAGACCAGTCGAGCCGCAGAAAAGTCGCCCGCCATTGGCGGGGCGTATGTCTTCGGCATCGCTGGTTATCACGCGGGCGTCACGTTCCTGGCGGGGCTGCTCATCCAGAGTCTGCTTCCGCTTATCGAGAAAATTTTCCGGATAGCCACGAGTATGACGCTGCTGGACTACAGCGATGCCAATCAGCCATTGCTGAAACGACTTGCTATGGAGGCCCCGGGCACGTTCAGCCACAGCTTATTGATAGGTTCGATTGCTGAGGCCGCTGCCGAGGCAATCGGGCGCAACGGACTTCTGTGCAGGGTCGGTGCTTACTATCACGATGCCGGGAAAATTAATAAGGCCCGCTATTTTATCGAAAATGAAATGGGCTTAAGCAGCCAGCATAAAGAGCTCTCACCTGCGATGAGTCAGCTGATTATCGTAGGCCATGTTAAAGATGGAATGGAGATGGCGAAAGAATACGGGCTGCCCAGCGTGCTCTGGCAATTTATTGAAACACACCACGGCACGACACTGGTCGAGCATTTTTACAGTCAGGCCAGGAAACTCAAAACTCAGAACTCAAAACTCAAAACTGTTGAAGAGCCATCCGAGAGTGAATTCAGGTATCCTGGTCCGAAGCCGCGAACAAAAGAGGCAGCGATAGTAATGCTGGCCGATACCGTAGAAGGGGCTGTCAGAAGTTTGCATGAGATAACGCCGATGAAGATAGAAGCGGTGGTGCACAATATGGCCATGAAGCGTCTGCAGGACAGCCAATTCGATGAATGCGACCTGTCTCTGCGGGAATTAAGCCGGATAGAGGCAAGTATATCAAAAACTCTCGCAGCACACTATCACGGCCGAATCGCATATCCGAAAGCACCGGACCTGCCTGAGGACCCGCAATCCGGCTCTGAGCAAATCGAACAAAATGGCGATTAACAATATGAGCTCCGGCAGGCAGCATCAGAATATAGTTGTTCAAGTCGTAAAAGATTTTGAAAACATTGAAGTCTCTTTGTCTAAACTTAAAAACTTAGTCAGAGCTATCTGCAGTCGGTTTGGGCTCCTGGAAGTAACGGTCAGTATCGCAATAGTTGACGATGCACAAATCCGGAAAATAAACAAACAGTTTCTAAACCGCAACTGCACTTCGGATTGTTTGAGTTTTGACTTATCCGATAGTCCCGCACCAATTGAACGTTCGGGAGCGGCTGGTCTCGGAGCTCCAAAATCATCCCGGCTCGGTGGAGCAATTGGTGCGGGGCTACCCGGGATATTTGAGCTTGTGGTCAACGGCGAAAGGGCCGTCAAAGAAGCAAATCTGCGGGGCCATTCAGGCGAAGCTGAATTGGCGCTTTATGTAACCCACGGTTTGCTGCACAATGTCGGGTTCGACGATTCGACAAAAGAAAAGGCAAAGAAGATGCATAATGCCGAGGACGAAATCCTTCAACGACTCGGCTACGGTGCCGTATATAATAAAGGCGTTAAGTCAACCGTCAATCGCAAATCACAAATCGCAAATCTAAAATCGAGATGATTATGCTGACCAAAGACGTGGCAGTTTGCATACGGGCGGTTGATTATTCCGAAACTTCCCAGATAGTAACATTTTTCGCCAGAGCGACGGGCAAAATAAGCGCTATCGCCAAAGGTTCAAAGCGTCCGAAGTCGGCGTTCGACGGCCCAATCGAGATATTCTCGTATGGGAAAATCGTTTTTTCCGGTTCAAGCAAAGAAATACTCGCCACATTAACAGAATTTGAGCAGCAGCCAACCCTTTCTAATTTACGAAACAGCCTGCCTGCCTTGAACTGCTGCCTTTTTGGCGCTGAACTGCTGAACAATATGACGGACGATTACGACCCGCATCCCGGCCTTTTCGATAGTTTCACACAATTTCTGCAAAATACAGGCAATGCAAAAAACAAATCTGAGATGCTGGCGTTACTTATATTATTCCAGTTATCTTTGCTCAAAGAGATCGGATTAAGGCCTGTCCTGAACGCCTGTGTGAACTGCAAAAAAGATTTTCACACAGGTTGGTCTGGGAGTTATTTCAGCAGCTCCGCAAATGGTCTTATATGCAGAGACTGCGAAGCAAGTTTCCCAGATAAAATGTCGCTGACCAAAGACACTGTGGCCTGTCTGGCCAATTTGAAACTGTTAGCCGGAGCGCAGGAAAAAACATTAGACGAGGTAGAGAGGATTTTGGTCTATCACTTCACCGAACTTCTCGGCCGCCGGCCAAAAATGGCAAAGCATATCCTGAAAAGCTAACCTCGTGATTCGTGGTTCGATTTACCATTCACATTTTTCCGGCTGAGGGAAGTCGTTCTTGACAATTAGGCGGGCGTGTCATACTATCAGTGGTTAGCACCTGCTCGTGGTTCGAGATGCGATTCACGAACTACGAAATACGAACGACGAATCACGAACTGGAATTGTTATGGCAAAACGTATTGCTATTCTTGGTTCCACGGGGTCGGTTGGAAAAAAGGCGCTACAGGTGATTGATGCACTTGGGCCTGATTATGCGGTCATCGCGTTGAGTGCGCATAGTAATGTGGAGCTATTGGCCCAGCAGGCGAGGCGGCACAAGCCGAAGTTTGTCGCTGTCACGAACACTGATTATGCCGAGCAGCTTCGCGAGTTGGTTGGCGGCCTGGATGTTGAGGTTCTGACCGGGCCGGAGAGTTTAGTAGAAATTTCTAAGTCTGAGGAAGTTGATATTGTTCTGACTGCAGTGGTTGGTGCGGCGGGCCTGCCTGCGGCTCTTGCGGCAGTGCGGAAGGGCAAACGGCTTGCCATCGCAAACAAGGAGCCATTGGTTATTGCCGGCCAGCTTCTTACCAGAGAGGCAAAGAAAAACGGGAGCGTTATTTTGCCGGTAGATAGCGAACATTCGGCGATTTTTCAGGCGATGCGAGCCGGTAATCGCCGGGAAGTGCGTAAAATCATTCTAACGGCTTCAGGTGGACCATTTAAGGATGCCACTATTAGCGATATTCAAAACGTAACGCTGGAGCAAACCCTTTTGCATCCTGTCTGGGATATGGGGCCGAAAATCACCGTTGACTCGGCAACTATGATGAACAAGGCGTTTGAGATTATTGAGGCGAGTTTTCTTTTTGATATGCCGGTCGAGCAAATAGAGGTGCTGGTTCATCCGGAATCTATCGTTCATTCGCTTGTTGAATTTGTCGATGGCTCCGTAATAGCGCAGCTTGCGGTGCCGGATATGTGTCTTCCGATTCAATATGCTTTGACGTATCCTGAGCGTGTTGCCGGTATTGGCGAGGGACTTCGGCTCGATGAAATAGGGAAGCTGACGTTTGAAAGGCCGAATCTGGAAACGTTTCGTGCGTTGTCTCTGGGTTATAAGGTCGCAAAGGCAGGCGGCACAGAGGCGGCTGTCTTCAACGCGGCAAACGAGACGGCTGTGCAGGAATTCCTGGCGGGAAGGATTAGATTTGCTAACATAATCGAACTTGTTGAATCTGTCCTTGGCCGGAACCATAATGCCAGAGCGGGCATAGGTCTTGAGGATTTGCTCGAGGCAGATGTTTGGGCGAGAAGACAGGTATTAGAGCTGATACATCAATTTCAAATTTGAAATTTGAGATTTCTAATTTTTTGGAGACGGTTTAATGTCTGAGAGAAAACATTCGTTGAACATACGGATTCGTACGGTCCTGGGAATTATTGCCTTTGTTGCAGTTGTTTACCTGATTATCCATAATGCTGGTTTTTTCGGTAATGTTGTGCTGGTCTTGCTTGGGTTTGGGGCAGTGGTTCTGGTTCACGAGTTCGGGCACTTCGTTGTTGCAAAGCTATGCGGTATAAAGATTGAGGCATTTTCGATTTTTATGCCGCCGATTCTATTTGGCGTGCAAAGAACGGACCAAGGGTTGCGGTTCCGCATATTGCCTGAGCTATTTCCTAAGGAAGATGATGAGTCCGGCGAGGGTTTATTAAGTTTTACCATCGGTAAAAAAAGCGGGGGCAGCGGAACGGAATATCGTATCGGTCTTATTCCGTTTGGTGGTTTTGTGAAGATGCTGGGGCAGGGTGATGTTGGGCCGGTCAAGGAAAGCTCCGACCTACGTTCGTTTGCGAATAAGCCGTTCATTGTGCGGGCGGCTGTTCTGGCAGCGGGGGTTACTTTTAACGCTATTAGCGCCGTTATTATTTTTATGGTAGTTTTCCTTGTCGGCATAAATCTAACGCCTGCGGTTGTTGGGGGAGTGAAACCGAACTCGCCGGCGGCACGGGCGGGTTTGAAGGCAGGAGACGAAATAATCGAGATTGGAGGCAAAAGCGATAATCTTGACTTTAGCAATATAGGCCTGGCGGCGGCCTTATCGGATGTAAACGAGGTGGTTCGACTGAAGGTAAAGCATGAGGATGGCTCAACAGGAGATTTTGCACTTGTGGCGGAACTGCTGCAGGGGGAAGATGTGAGGGCTTTCGGTGTCCTGCCGCCGATGGGAATGAGTTTGACCGTTGGAAAGCTTTCCGGTGATGATGCCAATGATTTATATACAAGGACTGGTTTGCTTGCCGGCGACCGTATCAAGTCTGTTGGCGGCAAAGAGGTGCGGACTTATGGGGAGATGGTGAAAGTGGTACGGAGCACTTTTGTGCCCCAAACGACGCTGTTGGTTGAGCGAGCCAGGGGGTCCGGGAAGGTTGAGCAGATTGATGCGCGAGTTCGGCTGGATTTGAGCCCTGCCAGAGGGCAGGAAGTTAAGTCTGAGTCGGAGCTTGGGCACATTTATTCAATGGTCCCACGGTTACGGATAACGGCAGTTGCAGGTGTGCTTGAACAGGGCGAGGCTGGTTCCTTGATGAGCAGATTCAGGTATAAGCTTCGGGCATTGTTCGGCAAGGCAGGTCAAGCAAAAGCGGGTGTGCGTCCGGACCTAAAAATCGGTGACATTATTGTTGCGATTGGCGAAGTGGAAAATCCAACGTATAAGGAGATGCGTGAGATTACTGAACAATATGAGGGTAAGGAGCTGGCTATTTCAGTGCTGCGCACCGGGGAAGAAGGTGTCGAACAGACTGTTGGGGTTACTGTTGTGCCGAAGCGGCCGCCGGGCGGTGACAGGGCTTTGATTGGTATTGGCATTGCACTTGATGCCCAGCATCCGGTGGTTGCCAAGACTATTGATGCGGGAGGCGGGCTGACGAAGTTGGAGATTCCGCGCGGCGCGATGATAACGGCTGTTGACGGGACAAAGGTTTCGAGCTTTTACGACATAATCAGGGAAATCGGACGATACAGTGGTGAGCAAATTACGATTGATTACCGTCTCAATGAGGAGGCAGCAGGTGATGTGGCCTTGAATGTGGGCAGCGGCAGGGAGCTTATTGCCGTTGAATCTGGTTTTGCAGAAGATATTCCCCTTGACGATTTGAAGAGGTGTTACAAGGCACACGGGGCAGATTTGCTGTCACGGTTAGTTAATGCAGTCGTTTTAGGATGTGAAAAGACAGTTACGTTTATCGCCGTGACTTACGTGACATTAAAGCGTATAGTTGGTGGGCTTGTCAGTCCCCGGAGTCTTATGGGGCCTGTTGGCATTATTACGCTTAGCTATCGCATTGTGACCGAGCAGCCGTTGGTTTACTATGTTTACCTTCTCGGGCTTATAAGCGCTGTAATTGTCGTGTTTAACCTTCTGCCCCTGCCGCCCTTTGATGGAGGATTGATTGTGCTTCTGCTGGTTGAGAAGATAAAAGGCTCGGCGTTAAGTGAACGGACGCAGGGGGTCATAATGTATGCCGGCTGGGTGCTTGTGGGAGCGCTTTTTATTTATGTAACGTTTAACGACATCGTCAGAAGCGTTTTTGGATAGGCAGTTAAAGTAGAATATTGTGCATCGGTTTAATAGTGAGTGGTTAATTGGTGAGTGGTGAGTGCCGACCATTTAGCCAATTAACTATTTAACCAATCAACCAGATACTAAAATCAATGGAAAGCTGCGAAGAATATCACGAGAGTATATTCAGCGTTCTGAGGGAGCAGGACGGGCAAATCTATGAGTTAATAACGAAAGAGTACGAGCGGCTTGAGAACACGATTCAGCTTCTGGCGGCGGAGAATCGATGTTCGCGTGCGGTTCTGGCGGCTCTCGGTTCGGTCATCCAGAACAAAACTGCCGAGGGCTTCGCCGGTGCTCGGCTGCACGGCGGCTGCGAGGTGATTGACAAAGTAGAACGGCTGGCCATTGATAGAGCAAAACGGGCCTTCGGTGCAAAATATGCCAATGTTCAGCCACATTCCGGCACCAGCGCTAACCAAATCATCCTGACCGCTGTGCTGGAAAGTGGAGATAAGCTGTTGAGTATGGGGCTGGACCACGGAGGCCATTTTTCGCACGGCTCAAGAGCGTCATTTACCAGCAAATTCTTTGATGTCCAGAATTACTATGTTGACAAAAATAGCTTTCTGCTGGACTACGAATCCATCAGACAGATGGCCCGCAAATTCAGGCCGAAACTGATTATATGCGGCGCAAGCGCCTATTCGAGAATGATTGACTTTAAGAAATTCAGAGAAATCGCGGACGAGGTAGGCGCGTATCTCCTGGCGGACATCTCGCATATTTCGGGGTTAGTGATAGCCGGTGCTCATCCTTCTCCTGTTGACTATGCGCATTTTACAACGACAAGCACGTATAAGATGGGAGGCCCTCGCGGCGGATTGATACTTATGGGCAGGGACTATGACCGTCAAGCGAAACTATTCGGCAAAGAGGCGCCTTTATACGAACATATTGACAGGGCGACTTTTCCTGGTGCGCAGGGGACACCTTATCTGAATAATGTAGCGGCTAAGGCGGTTTTCTTCAAAGAGACACTTTCAGCAGAGTACAAAGCCAGGCAGCTCAAGATAGTGGAGAACGCTAAGGCGCTGGCGGGAAATTTAGTGCGTTTGGGATATGATGTGCTAACCGGCGGCACCGACAACCATCTAATTCTGGTAGATGTGGGTAACTTTCGTGATAGTTTAACGGGTCTGGCAGCACAAAAGGCCCTCGAAGAGTGCGGCATAGTTGTTGATATGATTCGGCTGCCTTACGATAAAAAAGGGCCGACGATTCCAGGAGGGGTTCGGCTGGGCACGCCTATCGTTACCAGAAATGGTATGGCAGAGGGAGAAATGGACAGTATATCCGGCCTGATGGATATGGTATTAAAGGCGGTAAAGATAATAAGCGATACTGAATACAGGATGGACAAATCACTCAGCAGTAAGGTCAAAGACAAAGTGAAAGAACTTTGCCGCAAGTTCCCTATGTGCTAAACGGAGGATATCCCCGTTTCTGTCTTCCTGCTGTCTTGTGCCGGATTATTCTGCCCACGGGAGGGTGGACAGCCACTCATTGCAAAAAGTTGCCAGGTCCGCAAGGTCAACTGCGCCGTCGCGGTTGGTGTCAGTAGTGAGGGGCCATTCGCTCATACTTGCAAAAGGTGTTCCGCCGTAGGCGCCCATATCAATACGTCCGCCGTTAGGCATTGGCTCGCTGGCTGGGTCAACCGCCGGGTCGCCGCCATCAATGCAGGGGCTGGTAACCTTATCGAGGACCCATACGTCGTGCTGTGGCCAATACCGGCCTCGCCTGGAAAGCAAGTGATAATCGCCATTAGCCGGGTCGGCAAACAATGGGTCAAGAATAAGCTCGCCTCCACTCAGTCCGCTTTGATAAAGCTGCTGGATTTCCTCGGCAGATAATGCCCTGTCGAAAATCATTGCGTCATCAACCAACCCTTTGAAGAACAACTGTGCCGGATTTGTGCAACCAATAAGGATTGGGGCATTAATGTTTGACGGTATCCCGTAACCTCCCTCACACGAGTGGTCGAGCTGGCCATCCAAATATATCCTGATTACTCCTGCCGTATCAGTAACAGCAATGTGATACCATTTATGAAGGTCGAGATTAGTTGGGCTCAGACAGACAGAATATGTTGAACCGTTAGAATCATTGAATACCACTTGATTGCCGGTGGCGCCGCAGTAGCCGTTCCCATATACTGACAACCCCCAGCAAACTAAAGTGGTCTGCTGCTTACAGATAAGTCTTCTTTGTCTATTCCCTATATCTTCGTCGAGTTTTATCCAACCTGTTACTGTGAGCTGATTTGTTTTTATTTGCTGGCTTTCATTGTTAGGCACCTCAACATAGTCATTTATACCGTCAAAGTTTAATGCGCCGCCAAGTATGCCGGTTGTCCATTGGGCCCCATAGATAGTTCCGTGATTGCTGCCGACCGAGTCATGTGCAATTGTTCCACTGCCTTCGTCAAACTGCCAGTGAGCAACTAAGTTGCTATCACTAACAGCCAGGGCTTTGGGGCACAGAATAAAAAGCCCAAGCATTGCTACAGTGAATAATTTCATTCGCGCATTCATAAATTTTTACCTCCCTTAAAATGACATAAAAACCTACCTTAATATACCAACACGCAGCACCTGCAAAAAAGCAGCTTGCAGGCACCATTTTTCCTGGTTATTACTTTTCCTAAGAGGATATATCTACGCCTTCCTCTGTAAGACATTACAATATCATATATAGATGCAGTTTGCAAGCAAATTGTTTGTTTTTTTAGGACTTTTTTGCAAAAAAACGTGTTTTTATGCTATTTTTGGCTCCCGAAGGGGTTTAGTTAGCCGGGCCCGATGTTACGTTACGTGCATAAGCAGGAAAATGATACATTTGCGGCGGCAGAGAACTTCTGATATTTTGGTTTGGGTATTATGCTGCTAAAAATAAAACAAGAGCTTAAACAGGGCAAAACCCTGTTGCAATTCGGTCTTCTGAAAGGGACCGCAGAGCTTGCGCCATTAGTTATTGCGGGACTTTTCTCGCCGGAGCTGTTTGGCAGCTACTCCCTTGCAAAAATGGTAGTGTTCTTTTTCGTTTCCCTTTTGCTCTCGTCAACAGAGACGCCGTTTATCGTCTTCGCAAACCAGGAAAGGGCAAAAACCGGCAGGATTAACAAGGCCTTCTCTGTACAGTGTGTTTTCTGGATTTCGGGGCTTTGTATATTTTCAGCGATAGTACTACCGTTAAATAAATATATCACAGCATTTG
>Ga0315294_10002780_pt1 | contig 19063 bp, 12 predicted proteins | sample YL17G13_40_MG_FD_203626 | JGI IMG/M metagenome (GOLD analysis project Ga0315294, IMG submission 203626) | Sediment microbial communities from Yellowstone Lake, YNP, Wyoming, USA - YL17G13_40 | ecosystem: Environmental > Aquatic > Freshwater > Lake > Sediment | place: USA: Wyoming | collected...
GGATCTGAGCTTCGCTCTTCCGCCGGGTGATCAGGAACACGGCCAGGACGATGAAGCCCACGCCGGCCGACTGGACCGGGTTCATCCGCTCGCCGAGGAAGAGGATCGAGAGGCCGATGACGAACGGGACGTAGACGCAGTCGACGATGGCCGTCAGCTCGGCTCCGAGCTTGTTGAGGGCGATGAACAACAGCGTGTCGGCGACGGCGATGCCTAGGAGGCCGCTTAAAAAAAGAAGAAGGTAGTGGTGTCCGGGCAGGGCGGGGAGGAAGGATTCGCCGCTGACGACCAGAGTCAAGGCGAAGAGCGACGCCGCCAGCACGCTCTTGAACAGGTTCATCCCCAGGGCATGGACGCGTTGTCCGACGACGCGGAAGATGATGATGGCGAAGGCCCAGATCAGGGCGGAGAGGACGGACAGAGTTTCTCCGAGATGGGGAAGCGAGGTCAGCGAATCGAACAGATCGTGCATGGAAAAAGCTCTTATAGCAGATACGCCCCGACCGGTCAAATGTCCGTTTTGCCATTTTGACTTTGGTTTGACGTTTGTGTTTAATGGACCCGTGCAAATTTTCGGGCTGCACTGGCTGGATTTTTCGATCATCATCGTCTATCTCGCGGCCATGTTGGCCCTCGGCCGCTGGGCGTCCCGCCGGACGAAGACCGAGGGCGATTTTTTCATGGCCGGCCGCAAGCTCGGCAAGTTCTATCAGTTCTTCCTGAACTTCGGAGCCTCGACGAACGCCGACCAGGCTGTCGCCGTTTCGAGGGAGATCTACCGCCAGGGCATCGGCGGGATGTGGATCCAATACCTGGTCCTCTTCCTGACGCCCTTTTACTGGTTTACCACGGCCTTCATGCGCCGCTCGCGGCTCCTCACCCTGGGCGATTTCTTCGCCGAGCGATTCAAAAGCCGCTTCCTGGCCGCGGCCTTCGCCGTCTTCACCCTGGTCATGGCCTTCATCGGGGGCGGGGTGAGCTATATGGTCGCGGGGAAGATGATCCAGGCGCTCACGCCCAAACCCGAGGCAAGCTACACGGCCGCGGAGCGCCGGAGCGTCGAGATGTTCCAGGAGTATCAGGAATTGAAAAAAGTCCTGGACGCGGGACTCACCGCCGAACAAAAGGCCCGCTACGAGGAGCTCAACGACCGGAACAAACACGGCGAGCTCCGCGCTTTCATATCCTACACCGATCCGATGGTCGTCTATCTCATTTTCGCCGTTGTGGTCAGCCTTTATACCGTCTGGGGCGGGTTCGTCGCCGCGGTTTATACCGACGTCGTCCAGGGCTTCCTCATCATCATCTTTTCAGTGATGCTCATTCCCCTCGGCCTGGCCCGGATAGGCGGTTTCGCCGGGCTCCATGCCCGGGTCCCGGATTTCATGTTCAATCTCTTCGGCTCGGTCACGACCTCGGAATACGCCTGGTACACGATCCTGGCTATGATCCTGGCGAACCTGGTCTCGATCATCGCCTCGGCGCCCATGATGCAGACGGCGGGATCGGCCAAAACCGAGACCACGGCCCGCTTCGGGATGATCATGGGCATGTATTTCAAGAGGTTCCTGATGATCTTCTGGGCCCTGGCCGGGCTGCTGGCCGTGGGCCTGTTCGGCGGCAAGCTCCACGACCCCGACCTGATCTGGGGGGTCATGACCCGCGAGCTCCTCTTCCCGAGCGCCGTCGGGCTCATGCTCGTCGGAATTCTGGCGGCCAATATGTCCACCTTGAGCGCCAACGCCGTCTCCTACGGGGCGCTCTTCATCCGGAACATCTACCAACCGCTCGCGCCGCGGAAGACGGAACGGCATTACCTGACGGTCGGCAAGATCGCCCTGGCCCTGACGCTCGTCGGCGGCGTCGGCACGGCCCTCTTCGTCGGCAACCTGCTCTATCTCTTCCAATACTTCATCTCGCTGCCGGCGGTGTTCGGCGCCTCGATCTGGCTCGGATTCATCTGGCGCCGCCTGACGAAATGGGCCGTCATCATCCAGGTCTTCGCCTGCTTCACCATCTTCGCCGTGATCCCCAACGTCTTTCAAACATGGACCTGGACCAGGACGAATCCCGCCTTCCTGCTGGAGACGAAACCCAAGACCGTCACGATCACGACCGGGGCGCTGCAGGAGGATGTGACCGAGGGGCGGGCGGAACGGATCGGCCAAAAAATCCGGAAACCGCACCTGATCGAGCCGGCGGCGGTCTTTTTCGAAAAAGCGGCTCGGATCGATCCCGACGATCCCCGTTCCCCGAAGATCGGCATCGGCCGCTTCAACGCCGAGGTCTGGGTCTTGAGCTGGATCGGCATCGATTTCACGAGCTTTACCAAAGCCAAGCTGAGCGCCGCCCGGTTCTTCTTCGACGCGTTGTTCCCGTTCCTGCTCCTGTTCCTGATCAGCGCCGTGACCAAGCCGGCGCCGAAAGAAGCCTTGGACCGTTTCTTCGGCCGGATCCATACGCCCGTCCAGCCGACGCCCGAACTGGATGCCCAGGCCGTCCAGGACGCCTGCGATCATCCCGACAAGTTCAGGGCGGGCAAAGTCTGGCCGCGCTCCCAATGGGAGATCATGAAGCCGGGCCGGATGGACGTCATCGGGTTCGGCGGGAGCTGGGTCCTGGTCGGGGTCATCATCCTTTTGCTCTGGCTCATGGTCTCGATCAAATAGCGAAGCCGGGCCATGAAGGACATCAAAGACCTTCCCTTCGATGAATGGAGGGATGAGCTCGTTCGGATCGGCGAGCCGGCCTTTCGGGCCGGGCAGATCTTCGCCTGGATTTATAAAAAGGGCGCGACCCGGTTCGAGGACATGACCAATCTAGGCCGCGATCTTCAAGCCAAGCTCGGCCGGGCTTATCTCGTCGGAAGGCTCGAACTGTTCGGCGTCTTCCGGTCCAAGGACCGCGCCGAAAAATACGTTTTCCGCCTTCACGACGGCCCCCGCATCGAATCCGTGCTGATTCCGGCCGGCGGCCGGGCGACCGTCTGCGTCTCGACCCAGGTCGGCTGCAAGTTCGCCTGCGCCTTCTGCGCCAGCGGCCGCCGCGGTTTCGTCCGCCACCTGACGCCTTCGGAGATCGTCGGCCAGGTCCTCTTCCTCAGGGGCCGTATCGATGCCGCCTTGACCAACATCGTCTTTATGGGCATGGGCGAGCCGTTCGATAACTATGAGAACCTGATCAAGGCCATCCTCATCCTCAATTCCCGGCAGGGGCTCGGCATCGCCGCGCGGCGGATGACCGTTTCGACGGCGGGGATCATCCCCGGCATCGAGAGATTTAGGAAGCTCGGGCTCCAGGTCAATCTGTCGATCTCCCTCCATGCGGCGGCCGAGACCAAGCGATCCGAGCTCATGCCGGTCAATAGAAAATACCCGCTGGAAAAGCTCCTTGCGGCTTGTGAGGATTATTTGAGGGAAGGAGGCCGGAAGCTCACCCTCGAATACGTCCTGATCAACAAAGTCAATGACGGGGCGGAGGATGCCGCGCGCCTGGCCCGGATCGCCGCCCGCCTCAAAGCGAAGATCAATTTGATCCCTTTCAGCCCCGTCATCGGCCTGGCGTTCGAAGTCCCGGAAGAAGGACGCGTCCTGGATTTCCGGCGAAAGCTCGAGGCCGGAGGGGTTCCCGTGACTTTGCGTCATTCCAAAGGGCGGGATATCCAGGCCGCCTGCGGCCAACTGGCGCTCTTGAAATAGGGAGACACAATACGCAATTCCCTATTTTTTGATAGGTGGAATCGGGTGAATAGGTATTGTGTCTCCCTATTTCACCAATATGGCGAGAGTTTCGATGTGCGGCGTGTGCGGGAAAAAATCGTAGGCGCGGACGGCTTTGATCCGATAGGCGGGAAGGAGCGCTTTGAGGTCCCGAGCCAGGGTCGTCGGATTGCAGGAGAGATAAATGATCGTGGGGACCGGATGGCGTAGAAGCGCGGCCACGGCCTCCGGGTCCAGGCCTTTGCGCGGGGGGTCGAAAACCGCCGCCTCCAGTTTCTTTTCGAGCAGCCAGGGAACCCAGTCCCGGCTCGGTCCTTCGAAAATCTTGAAATGGGAGAGACCATTAAGCGCTATGTTCGTCTTCAAGAACCGGATGTTGGCCGGATCGGACTCAACGCCGCAGACCTCTTTCACCTCGCGGGCCAAGGCGATCCCGAATGTGCCCAGACCGCAGTAGAAGTCGCCGAGCCGCTCCGTACCCCGGAACGCCGCCAGCCGTTTCATGTCCTCGATGACGGTTCCCAGCATCCCCACGTTGACCTGGAAGAACGAGCGGGCTCCGATCTGGAATCGGGCCTCACCGATCCGTTCTTCGATCCAGGGCCGGCCCCATTCCACGATCTCCCGTTCCGCCCCCCGCTGCATTAAATGAGAAACGACGCCGGCCAGGGGAAAGCGGGAGAGAAGCCGGGCCAGGATCGGGTCGAGACTCTTCGAATCCTGCGCGGACGTCCAAAACAGGTTCAGGAGAAGCTCTTTGCGGCCGGCCCGGTTTTCTTTGGCCTCGACTTCCCGGAGCGAGCTCAATCCCTCTTCCTCGATGACCTTGACCAAGGTTTTAAGCAGCTCGTTGATCGGCTCGGCGACGAGATGGCAGTCCTCGATCTTGACGAACTCGTCCCGCGATCCGGGCCGATGATAAGCCAGATGAGCCTTGCCGTCCTCCCGGAGAATGGAATAGCGGGCCTTGTTTCGATAGTGCCAGATCTCCGGGGAGGGGATGATCTCGAGTTCGTTTTCGCCGGAACTCAAAGTCCCCTCCAAGATCTCCCCGAGCTGGGTCCTTTTAAGCTCGATCTGATCTTCGTAACGGAGGGATTGGTAGGACGAGCAGGTCCGATAATGGGCGCAGAGCGGCTTGATCCGGCGTCCGGATTCACCGAGGATCGCGACGGTCCGAGCTTCGAGGAAATTCTTTTTTCGACGGACGATCTCGGCTTCGACGAGCTCCCCGGGAAGTCCCTCGTCGGTGAAGACGACCTGCCCTTCATGCGAGGCCATCCGCCGTCCGGGATAGACGATCTTGTCGATGACGACGCGCATGGCCCCAGCTAAAGGGAGGGGAACCGGTCGTAATTCCTCAGATCGATTTTTCGGCCCCGGCGGGCCCAGGGGACGGCCAGATCCGAGGGCAGTTTGGCCGAAGCGTAGCCGCGTTCGAAGATCTCGTCCAGACCTTCGACGCGGATCCTGCCCCGGCCGGGGGAGCCTTCCCTGACCAAAAGATCCCGCGGGACGTCGACGATTTCGGGCATCGAATCCTGCATGCCGTTCAGGCAGAGGGTCTGGCTCATGGCCGCTTCCGGTCCGCAGACGGGCGGGGCGCCGGTTCTCACCGATCCCAGGCAGTCCCAGAGCTTCTTCATCGGCTCCTGGTCGGGGCAGCCGTAGGTCTTGAGCGAGCCGTCGGCCAGGCGCGCCTTGATGTCCGTGTTCCGTCCCTCGCAGAACACCGCCCCTTTCTCGAATTCAAAATGAAAGACCGGGCCCCGGTCGGCGCGGGAGGCGTGGCTGAGGAGAAAAAGGAACTCGACGCCGGAGGCGGTCCGGCCGCGGACGGCCGCCGTGTCGAAATTCTCGATGTCATAGGCGCGATAGAGCTCGGCTTCGACCTCGACGGGGACGGCGCTTAGCGGGATGTCGCTCCCCAGCACATAGAACATGTTGTGAAGATCGTGGGCCATGGCGTTGTTGGCCGGGCTGTCCAGGACCCAGGCGCCCGCCCGGTCCCGCTTCTTTCCCGCCCAATCGTTTCGGCCGTAATAAGCGTCGTCCCGCGGCCAAAGATAAAGGCATTTGTAGCGGATCGGCCTGCCGAAAAGGCCGCGGATGATGTCGGCCTTGAGCGCTTGGACGGCCGGGCTGAACGACCACTGGTACCCGATGGCGAGCCAGCGATCGGCCCAATCGCACACTTGGGCCATCCGCCGGGCGTCCTGGATCGCGGCGGCGATGGGTTTTTCGCAGAGGACGTGGCTGCCGCGGCCGAGGGCCAGGCAGGTCTGGGCGGTGTGGAATTGAATGGGCGAAGAAACGATGGCGAATTCGGCCTTATGGCGGCGGTAGAAACTCTCCAGGTCCGGGGTGATCGGGATCCCCATCTCGTTCAACCGGGCGAGCTGGGGGCATCGTTCCGGAACCGGGTCCACGGCGCCCGCGATCCTGAAAGCCCCTCCTTCGATCCGTTCGAGCAGAGCCTGGAGGTAGACCGCGCCCATGCCTCCGATCCCGCAGAGGACGATCGAAACCGGCTCGGATCCGAGATGGTCAGGTTTCATTCTCGATCAGATCGACGTTCCGAAATTCTTTCGTTTTCCGACAATATCTCAAGGTCTTGATCTCGAAGCCTTTGATGTGGACCGTTGTTCTTGCCCGAACGAAAGGCATCTCCAGTTCGGCCGTTCTTTCGATCCCCGTCGGCTCGAAAAGGCGGATGATCAGGTCGTTTCCGTCCTCGGCCTTCTTGAGGGCCGCGAGCTGGACGACAGGGTCGCTGAGCACGACGCCCGGCCTGGCCTTTCGGCCTGTCCCGGGCGGGAAATAGGCGAGGACATAAGGGACCTCGTTCCTGGCCAGCGCTTCCCCCTCGACGGCGCTGAGCCTTTCTCCGGACTGTCCTCCGTTAATCCAGAAATGGAAGACGCGTTCGCCCTGGTCGATGCGGGGGATATGACGGTCATGATGGAGCAGAGGCCGGTCTTTGGCAGGATCGGCGGCGTGGGCGGGCGAGCGGAGCAGGGAGAGGCGCACCTCGCCGTCCGCGAAATCCGAGCCGTAGACGCCGTCGTTGATGATGGTCAGGGCCAGATCGGCGTCCCGGGACGCGACGGCCGCCCATTTCTGGCCGACAACCTCGTCGCCGTTGTCGGGCAGCTCGTCGATGCCGTAGGCCGCCTGGCCGAGATATCGGCATGGTCCGAGATGCGTCGGCAGGGACAGTTTCAACATCCTGTCCTTCTCGTTCCAGAGGACCCTGATCTCAACCTCGATCTCGGTCCCCGCCTTAGGCAGAAAATATCTCAGGACGATGAAGGAGTGATCGTAACCGAAGAGGGCCTCGACGACCGTCCGGACCTCGCCGTCCTCGATGACGCGGACCGGGGGCAGGGAGGCCTTCGATACGCCGGCGAACGAGGCCGCCGCCGCCGGATCCATGAGGGTGAACTCGCCGACGACCTCCCGGAAACGGCGGACGCTCATCCCCCACGGATCGGCATTGTCTCCGATGACGAGGGGCTTGAACGCGTTCGCGGCCAATATATCCCGGCCCCCGATTTTGGCCCGGTCGAGAAGGCCGGTCGTCGTGTTGATGAGGACGTCCAGGTCGTCGGTTTTGAAGCGGATCATCCCGCCTTCCTCAGCGATTCCCGGCCCCGGTTTTTGATCGATCTTTTCCAGGCGGCAGGAGAACCTGGTCATTCGTCCCGGCTCGAGATCGGCGGAGAAAACGACCTTCTTGCGCCATTCGAGACTCAGGTTGCTCAATTCTTTTTCCGGCTGAGAGGGGAGACGCCGCCTGTGTTGGAAGATCCCGGGAAAAAGATAGCCGCCGCCGAAGTTCGGCTCGTGGTCCTCGAACTCGCAGGCGAGGAGGGTCCGGATCCTGAACGGATGGGGATTATAGACGAGGATCGGGATTTCTCCTTCTTCGGCCGCCGGCTCGCCCGCGGCGAGGGCGAAAAAAGCCTTGGCCTTGACCCGCGAACAGATCTCCAGGCCGTGGTCGAGCAGGCGGACCGCTCCCTCTTCTCCCGGCCCGATGGACGAACCGGGGAGGATGTCGTGGAACTCGGAAAAGGCCAGGTCACGGAGCGCTTCGGCGAGGTCGCGGCCGGGGTACTTCATCAATCCTTGGAAGGAGGCGATCGAAGCCATTTTTTCCGCGGAGAAGAGTTCGTTCTCGAGCCGCCGATGGCCTTGTTTCACCCGGACCATGGTCGTATAACATCCGACGGCCCAGGGATTGAGACTGTGGGCGACGCGGGGCAGGGCGTTCCTCCGTCGTCCGAGCTCCTCGAAATACGCCTCGGCGGTGGAGTGGAAGACCTCGAATTCCCCGTTCGAGGAGATGAGCCCGTCCAGGTCGTCGAGGTCTCTCTCCGACGCGCCGCCGCCGTGATCGCCGATCCCCCAGAGCAGGAGGCTCAGGTCGCGGCCGGGGTGCGATTGGATCCATTCCTCGACCTTGGCCCGCGCCTTCCCCCCTTGGGAGTTGTAATGGGCTTTGACCCGTGCTGCCAAGATCTCAGAGCCGTCATGGCCGACCCAGACGAAGTCATCGTCCGGGAGGGCGAGAAAGGCCGCGTCCGGACGGCAGAAAAGATAGGAATGATACCCGCTCTTGGCCAGGATCTGGACGAGTCCCCGGGCATGGCCGAACGGGTCGAGGTTGGCGGCCGTCTTGATGTCCACCCCGAATTTTTCCCGGAAATATCTTTTTCCGAGAAGGATCTGCCGGACCAAGGACTCTCCGCTGGGCATGTTGCAGTCCGGCTGGAGGAACCACCCTCCCAGGATGTTCCAGCGGCCCGCCTTGACCAGCCTTTGGATCCTTTCAAAGAGGGCGGGCTCGTAGTCCTCGATCCATTGGTAAAGGAGGGCTTCGTTGTGACTGAAGACGAAATTCTCCCGCCGCTCGCAGAAATCGGCCGCCGTCCGGAAGGTGGACAAGGCTTCGCCCGCGCCTTCCGGCCATTCCCAAAGCCAGACGGGGTCCAGATGGGCGTTGCAGACGAGATGGATACGTTTCACAGCTTCAGTTTGACTAACAGCGTGAGCAGGGTGTAGGCGGCGAGGGCGAAAAGGACCAGGCCCAGGATGAGGAAGATCACGCGGAACGTCTTGGCTTTGAATTGATGGTGATATTTGGCCACGTAATAGGTCAGGATGAAGTACCAGGCCAGGCCGCCGATCCCGACGGAGAGGGCGAACAGGATGGGGCTCGTCCCCGTCTCGGAGACCCAATAATGGCTGGTCACCGTCCCGGCGACGACGATCCAGAAGGCGTAGAGGGCCGGGTTCGAGATATAGAGGAGGACCACGCCGAAAATGGCGTGGGGCGAGAACGACGTCGATTTTTTATCGGGCATGGCTTCGTTGAAGGTCTTGGACTGCTGGACCATGCGAAATCCCAGAACGATAAGGACGAGCGCGGCGACGACCTTCATGATCGGCAGACCGAGATAATGGTCCAGGTTGAAGGTGACCTGGGAGATGCCCAGGAGGGCGATCAGGCAGTAGATTATATCAAGCACGGCGGCGGTCAGGCCGCCCATGAAGCCGTGAAAGAAATCCCGCTTGATGGTCTGGGAAATGACGAAGACGTTGACCGGGCCGAGAGGGATGGCGGCGACGAAGCCGAAGACGAGACCGATCAAGATGGACATGATGTTACAGAGAAGTCCTCACTTCTCCTTTTCATAAAGCAAAATATCAGATTCGGCGCGGACGTGTCAACGGATTTTCGAGAGGATATACCGGAAGAGGATCGAGGATCATCGGACGTTTTCGGGGAGGGTTCAATTTGCGCCGGCGATTTGTTAAACTCAAGGCGGGTGATCCTGCGTATGACCTCGAAGGAACGGATGGCCGTGGCGATGGGGATGGGAATCCCCGACCGGGTGCCGGTCATGGGCCAGATGAGCATCGGCCATATGCTGCTCCAAACGGGATTCTCGCCCGTGGAATTCTGGCTGTCGCGGGAGCTCTTCGCCGAAGGATTGTTGCGGCTGAGGCGGCAATACGCCTTTGACGGGATCCTCGTCAGCCTCCACGGGCACGGTCCGGACTGGGAGAGAGGGATCGTCCGGGTCGTCCGCGACGCGGACCGGGAGGTTGTTCACTGGAAGGACGGCGGCCGGACGGTCTTCCCGCGGGATGACCTGCCCCTGCACTATCCGGCCGCGGACAGGGTCCTTCCCTCGATCGCCTCGTTCGATCCGGATTCGATCCCCAAGCGCCTGGATTTCATCCCGGTGTCCCAGGGTCTGCGATTCGCCATCGACCCCGAACATCCCTACGATATTTTTCGGACGGTCCAGGCGGAGGCGGGGGAGGGCTATTCGATCCACGGCGAAGTGACCTCGCCCTTCGATTATTTTCTGGACCTGTTCGGTTTCGGCGCCGGTTTCCTGGCCCTGGTCGAGGAGCCGGACAGGTCGAAGGCCGTCCTCGAGCGGCTGAGCGCGGGTGTCGTCCGGATCGCCGAAGAGCAGGCGCGGCTCGGACTCGAGGCGATCAAGATCTCTTCGCCCTATGCCGGGGCGGGCTTCATCTCGCCCCGCCATTACCGGGAATTCGTCCTTCCTTACGAAAGCCGGATCGCCCGGGCTGGCCGGGAGCTCGGCGTCCCGGTCTACCTCCATACCTGCGGGGCGATCCATGACCGGCTGGAGCTGATGGCCGAGGCCGGAGTCTCCGGTATCGAATGCCTCGACCCGCCTCCGCTCGGCAATGTCGACCTGGCGGAGGCCAAGGTCCGCGTCGGACGGACGCTCTTCATCAAGGGGAACATCGACCCGGTGCACACGCTGCTGGCCGGGCCTCCCGAGCGGATCGAAGCCGACGTCCGGCGGCGGCTGGCCATGGGCGGAGCGGGAGGAGGGTATATCCTCAGCCCGGCCTGTTCGATCGCGCCCCGCACGCCGCCCGGCCATATCGAGATCCTGTCCCGGCTGGCCGCCGAAACGGCGCACGCCGCCGGCTGAAAAAAAATATATTAAACCTATTGACTTTATAAATTTGATAGTCTATAATCCGTTCATTCCTGCTGCGCTGGCTGGGCAGGCTTACCCTCCTTGTTACCCCCCTTTAGCTTAATTCCCTAAAACAGCCAGCACTTCTTTTTTCAGGCCGGCCGGAGCTCGCGGATATCCCGGTTCGTTGACAGCCCGCGGATTTTTTGTCAAGATGGCGGCGTCGAAGGAGGTCGAATGAAAAAAACGCTCGTCGTGTGTCTCCTGCTTCTTTTGTTGAACGTACTCTCCGGCGCCGCCATTCGTCTGGGACTCTCCGGCGGCTACGCCAAGCATCTTGAATCCAATTTCGGCGGCGGCCCGGCCGCGGGCTTCTCGCTCGGCTTCGACCTGACATCGATGTTCGCCGTCGAGGCCAGGGGCCTCTGGTTCGCCTCCGACGTGGCCGGTTCGACGACGAGTCTGAGCAAAGGCCAAATGACGGTCATGCCGGTGGAACTTGCTCTCGTGGCCCGGTTCGGCGCGGGCAAAAAATTGATCCCCTATGTCGCGCTCGGCGGCGGGTACGGCCTCAACAGTTTTAAAGTCGATTCCACCGTCGTCAGCGCGTGGAGCAAAATGGGAATGACCCTCGCTGAATCCTTGAAGGGCGGCCCGACCATCCTTGTCGGCGCGGGATTCGATTATATCCTCAAGCCGGGCCCGAAGCCGGGCCAGGGGCTCTTTTTGAATCTCGAGGCCCGCTATTTAATGGGCAAAGCGGATGGAAGCTGGAGCCTGACGGACACCGCCAGCAAAGAGAAAGCGACAGGGACGCTCGGAGGGCTGAAGTTGGATTCCGTCATGTTTACCCTGGGCTTGAAATACGGATTTTGAAAGGGACGATCCGATGAGAAAATATAAATTCAATCCGGTCTTTGCGGCCATGGCCGTCATTTTCCTGGGGCTGATCCTCCTCGCGCCCCCGAAGGCCAGCCTTCAGGTCGCCCGCCCCGATTTCCCGGGGCCCGTCGATCTCCCCGGCGGGGAGCTCGTCAAGGATGTCTTGAATCCCAAGATCGAATACGCCCTCGGCAAGCTTTATGAGATCTACCGGACGGAGGGCGCCGACAAGGCCCGGGAATTCGCCGAGCGGCGGGGGATCGATCTCGACGTCAACGGGGTCCGCGTCGTGGCCGAATCCGAGGTCAGAAACGCCTCTCTCGGCCTTTTCCCCGAGACCTCGGTCCTGAAGAACCAGATCCTGGGCATGGGCGGGACGGTCGAGACGACCTATCATAATTTCGTCCAAAGCTGCCTGCCGATCCCGGCCCTCGAGGCTTTGACCGCGAATCCCCTGGTCAAGTACGTCCGGCTGCCGCTCAAGGCGGCCCCGATGGCCGAGATCATCTCGGAGGGCGTGGCCGTGACGGGCGCCGATCTGTGGCAGAGCATGGCCGCCTATCGCCGGACCGGCGGCACGAACGTCTGCATTCTGGACGCCGGCTTCACGGGCTACAAAGCCCTCCTCGGCACAGAACTGCCCGCCACCGTGACCACTAAATCGTTCCGGGCGGACGGGAACCTCGAAGCCAATGTGCACGGCGCGGCCTGCGCCGAGATCGTCCACGATATGACCCCCAACGCCAACCTCTGGCTGGCGAATTTCAGCACCGACGTGGAACATCACAACGCCGTCAATTACATCATCGAGCAGGGCGTCAAGGTCATTTCCTATTCCATGGGCTGGTGGAACGCGGGCGACGGGAAGGGGACGGGTCCCATCTGCGCGGATGTCGAGAAAGCGGAGGACAACGGGATCCTCTGGGCCAGCTCCTCCGGCAACGCGGCTGAGACTCATTGGGAAGGGACGTTCACCGACGCGGACAACGACGGCTTACTGGATTTCGCTCCGGGCAATGAGATCCTTTCCTGGTGGGTGCTTGCGAATGATCCGACCACCGCCTTTATCAACTGGGACGACTGGGGAACGTGGAACGGCTCCGCCTACAGCGGATCCAGCCAGGATTACGATGTCACCCTTTATTATTATCAGAACGGGACTTGGAAAGTAGCGGCCTCATCGCAGAATATGCAGACGGGATCCCAGTGGCCGACGGAAGTGTTTGGGTATTGGAAAGTCAACTTCAACACCTGGTGGGGGGTCGCCATCAAGAAATATGCCGCGACGCGGAATTGCAAATTAGAGCTTTTCGCCTACAACAATTCCGGCCCGGTCCAATACAATAAGCCGGAAGGGAGCCTGCTCATCCCCTCCGACTCGCCGTCGGCCGTCGCCGTCGGAGCGTCGGACTGGCGAGACGACTCGTTCCATTCTTACAGTTCCCAGGGTCCCACCCATGACGGCCGAGTCAAGCCCGACTTCAGCGCGCCGTCCGGGGTTTCCACAAGCACATATGGCCTGAATGCGAGCGCCGCCATGATGAACGGCGCCAAAGTCACCGCCCCCGCCGCGTTCTATGGGACGTCGGCTTCGGCGCCCTGCATGGCGGGGGCTTTGGCCCTACTCCTGGAAAAGACGCCTTACAGCCCTGCCCAGATCGTCAAAATCCTGGCGGCGAGGGCGGTAGACCTGGGTGACCCCGGCGCGGACAACAAGTTCGGCCAGGGGCGGTTGAATTTGAAAAAGAAATAGACGGGAGCCGCCGTCAACCGGAGAGGACGGAAACCAGGTCTGATTTTTTGCTCGGCTGAAGGGCCGCTTCCTTTTCCGCTTCCGGGACGATCTCCGGCGACGGGAGGGGTTCGAGAGGCATGAGGAGTTCTTTGATCCTGGCCAGCCTGTCCTTTTCTTTGTCCACGGCGACTTCGATCTTGTCCTGAAGCACATCGATCTCCGGCAATTTCGTCCGGATCCCGAATTTGACCTCGAGCTGATTCCTCAAGGTCTTGGCCCGCTCGTTCGCCTCCTGCTGGAGCTTATCGAGCTTCTGGCTCAGGTCCACGGTTGAGGTCAACTCGGCGTTGTGCAGTTCCGTGAGTCGCCAGATCTCTTTTTTATGCCGGGCGGCCTGGGCGAGGTGGGTGCTGATCTTGTTCCGGACCTCGTCCCCGGCGTTTTCCAGCTCGGCCACGACCGAGACGTAGTGTCTCACTTCCTTTTTTTCCTGGGCGATGGCTTCCTTGACCTGCTCGTGCTTCCTGTCCGCCTCCTCTTTAATGAGCCGGACCTTTTCCTCGAGGATCCTGCCGATCTCTTCCCGTTTGGCGGAGAGGAGCCGGTCCAACTGGTCCTCGATGTCCCGAGATATGGACATGAGCCTTTTTTTCGATTCGTCGCGCTTAAACAAGGTGTTCTCTCGAATCTTGGGCGAGGATTTCCGGAGATGAGGAACTCGAAGCGAATTCGTTCGTCGTCAATCCGTCAGAAAGATTCTTGTTGATCCCGGCTATGGAAAGCCCTGTGGAAAAGGGACTGAGGACACTCTCCGACGCAACGCATCCCATAAAGTCGTACCTCGACTTAAAAATAAGAAGAGGGGCAGATCGAAGGATCTGCCCCTCTTTGAGCAGCCATCTAAATGCCCTTTAAAGGGCGCACCGTTCTCGGGCGATACCGCCTCCGGTTAGAGCTTGACGATCTTCATATTCAGATCGGGCATCGGATCCAGAAATGCGAATCCGGCTGGGGTCGCGCCGTTCATATACCAGACGATATTCTGGCCCGTCGCCGCATTCCTCCACAGGATATCAATCTTGCCGTCGCCGTCGAAATCGGCGGCCCCGGCGATCTGCCAGTTCAAGTCCGCCACCGTGCTTACATCCGCGTAGCCGATGTAAGTTGCGTCGTTCATATACCAGACGACGATCACGCCGAGCGTGGCATGCCGCCAGAGAAGGTCGACCTTGCCGTCGCCATTGAAATCTCCGACACCGGCGATCGCCCAATTCGCATCCGACACCGAAGCCAGGCTGGCCGATCCCGCGTACGCCGTGCCGTTCATATACCACAATTCATTCAGTCCGAGCGTGGCATGCCGCCAGAGGAGGTCGACTTTGCCGTCGCCGTTAAAATCTCCGACACCGGCGATCGCCCAATTCAGATCCACGATTCCCAAGCTCACGAACCCGGTGGGAGACGTCCCATTCATGAGCCATATGAGAATTTCGCCCGTTGCGGTATTCCGCCAGATGATATCGACCTTTCCATCGGCGTTGAAATCACCGGTCCCGTTCATCTGCCAATTCAGATCCGGCACCGGAACAACGTTCGGGGTTGTCGCGATCGTGATGCCGTTCATACACCAGACGATATTCTCGCCTGTCGCGGCGTTCCGCCACAGGATGTCGACCTTTCCGTCTCCGTTGAAGTCATTCTTTGTGTTCGTCGTTACGACGATGCTGGACTCGGCTATCCAAAGGATCTTCCAATTCAGGTCCGCCACCGTCGGCAGGCTCGCGGACCCCGAGTATGTCGCGCCGTTCATGTACCACAATTCGACCTGGCCCGTCAGAGCATAATACCAGAGGATGTCGACCTTTCCATCGGCGTTGAAATCGCCCAATTGGACGATCTTCCAATTCAAATCCGCGACCGTGTAGAGATTCGCGCTTCCGATGATGGTCGGCCCGTTCATGAACCAGATCAAGGTCTCGCCCGTCACGTAGTTCCGCCACAGGATATCGGCCATTTCGTCCCCGTTGAAATCGCCGGTCCCGACGATCTTGAAATTCAGGTCGGGCACGTTGGGCAGAAAATAAGTCGAGGCGTAGATCGCTCCGTTCATGAGCCATTCGACAATATCGCCCGTCGCGCAGTTCCGCCAGAGGATGTCGACCTTCCCATCGCCATTGAAATCGCCGGTCGCGGCGATTTGCCAATTCAGGTCTGAGACCGTACCGATGGTCGCCGATCCAAGGTACGACGTGCCGTTCAGATACCACAATTCGACCTGACCGGTCGTGGCATATCGCCACAGGATATCGGTCTGTCCGTCTCCATTGAAATCGCCCGTCGCGGCGATCTTCCAATTCACATCCGAGACCGTGGGGAGATACACGCCTCCGATGATGGCCGGTCCGTTCATCAACCAGATCAAGATCTCGCCCGTCGCGTAGTTCCGCCATAGGATGTCGACCTTTCCGTCTCCGTTGAAGTCATTCTTCACGAAGACCGGATCGGCATTGAGGGACAGATCCCCTCCATAGCCGGCTCCAGCCCACAGCAGGATGCCAAACGCGATCAAGACGCCAAAGCCCTTTTTGCTTTTCATCGACTCTGCCTCCTTTTCCAAATTCAAGACCTTGGACTTTTCCAAGATAAAAGGAAATTCTTTGAATGTCAAGTGTTTTTTTATGAATAACTTAGAGTTGACATTTATTGTTATAATTGACCTGTCCAATGACTAAAAATTGTCATTTTTTGCTCGGTTGGGCGGGCAAACAGGTTCTCCGGCCGAGTCTGATCGTTCCCTATCACTTCCTCCGCCGCTCCTGACCGTCGAACAGTTTCCTAGACGAGGGGGACACGTTCCCCCGTTCCCGTCTTTTAAAAACCGTACTAAACCGATCATTTCATTGTATCCGACGGGGACAGGGAAACATGTCCCCGAACCTGTTCGGCGGTCAGCCGCCCCTCGTATTGACATCAGGCCTCAATAAAATTAATATTCCTCCAGATATTCGATATATGACCCATTTTTCTTTCTATCGAGTTCAGTCAACGAGGGAGGATTCATGAAATTTCCTAAGCGCTCTCACCTCATTTTGTCCTTCGCCTTGGCCCTGGCGCTCGTCGCCTTCACGGCGGCGCAGACGAAGGCCCCGGCGGCCAAGACCGCCCTGAAGAAGGTCGAGAACACCGACCCGGCCCAGCGCCTCAAATGGTACGATCAGCATCAGGCCATGAAGGCCCAGACGCCGTTCAAAGATATGAAATGGCGGTTCATCGGGCCGGACATCATCGGCGGCCGCTGCGTCGACATCGCCGTGCCCAAGGGCAGCCGGAACGTCATCTACATCGCCTCGGCCGTCGGCGGCCTCTGGAAGACGGTGAACACCGGCATCACCTGGGAATGCCTGACCGATGACCTTCCGACGATGTCCATGGGAGATATCGACATTTCCGAATCCGATCCGAACGTGATCTATTGCGGAACGGGCGAGGCCAATATCTTCCGCGCTTCGATGGCCGGCACGGGAGTCTATAAATCCACCGACGCCGGGAAGAGCTGGACGCATCTGGGCTTGACCGGAACCTATACCATCGGTCGGATCCGGATCCACCCCACGAATCCGGACATCGTCTACGTCGCGGCCTCGGGCCACGAATGGACGTACAGTCCCGACAGGGGCGTCTATAAGACCACGGACGGCGGCAAAACGTGGCAGAAGGTGCTCTATCTCAATGAGAAGGTCGGGGCCATCGACCTGGTCATGGATCCCGGAAATCCCGATGTCCTTATCGCCTCGATGTGCCACCGCCTCCGCCTCCGCTGGAGCGACCCGCTCCCCGAGCCAGGCGACGGCCTATTCAAGACCGTCGACGGCGGGAAAACGTGGAAAGAAGCGAACGCCGGCCTTCCGGACACCAAGTTCACCGGCCGCATCGGACTCGACCTCTGCTTTTCCAAACCCAACGTCGTCTATGCCTATGTGGACAATCACACCCCTTCCCGGGAACCGTCGCCCGGCCAGCGGGACTCCTACGGCCGGCAAAGGACATACCCGGATATCGTCGGCGCCGAAGTGTACCGGTCGGACGACCAGGGCGGGATCTGGCGGAAAGTCAGCCCGACGGACCAGATGATGGAGCGGTTCGGCGGAACGTACGGCTGGGTTTTCGGCCAGATCCGCGTCGACCCGGGCAATGAGAATACGGTTTATCTCATGGGCCTCGGCTTGTACAAGTCCACCGACGGCGGCAAGTCCTTCCGGGGCTTGAACTATGAAGGGCTGCACGGCGACCACCACGGGGTGTGGATCGACCCGAACGACCCGAACTACGTCATCAACGTCAATGACGGCGGGGCCAACGTTTCTTATGACGGCGGCGCGAGCTGGCGGGATTTCCACAAGGGGATTCCCTCCATCCAGTTCTATAACGTCATGGTTGACATGAACAAGCCGTTCGTCGTCTACGGCTCGGTCCAGGACCAGGGGACGATGCGCGGGCTCGGCGTCGGCCCGGCCCAGCCGCGGGCCGGCCGCCGCGGCCGCGGACAGAGCGTGCGCTGGGAGACGGCGCCGGGCGGCGAGGGGACGATCATCGCCGTCGATCCGGCCAATCCCAACGTCGAATACGCCTCGTCGTTCTATGGAAGGCTCATGCGCTCGGAATACAAGGACGGCCAATGGACGAGCAAGGAGATCTATCCGAAGCCGGCGGCCGGCGAGCCCGAACACCGCGGCCAGTGGCTGGCGGCGACCGTCCTCTCCCCGCACGATCCCAACGTCCTCTATCACGGATTCCAATACGTCTTCCGCTCCAAGGACAGAGGAGAGACGTGGGAGAAGATCAGTCCCGACCTGACCTATAACGATCCCCAGAAACAGGGCAAACTGCCCTACGCGATCAACTATGCCTCGGTGACGGCGCTTTCCGAATCGCCGCTCAAAGCGGGAGTCCTCTACGCGGGAACCGACGACGGCCGGGTTCACGTCACATTGGACAGCGGGGCGAAATGGACCGAGATCACCGCCGGGCTTCCCTATAACAAGCACGTCTGGTGCATCACGGCTTCCAAATACGATCCGGCGACGGTTTACATCTCGCTCATCGGCCGCCACGACGACGACTTCAATCCCTATCTCTTCAAGTCCGCCGATTACGGCAAAACATGGACGAGCATCGCCGCCAACCTGCCCGGCGGACCGACGAACGTCATCCGCGAGGATACCAAGAAGAACGGCGTGCTCTATTGCGGAACGGACCTGGGCGCGTATGTGACCACGGACGGGGCCAAGACCTGGAACATCCTGGGCGGAGGTCTGCCCAACGTGGCCGTCTGGGACCTTCAGATCCATCCCCGGGACAACGTGATCGTCATCGCCACCAACGGCCGCGGCATGTGGGTCATCGACGACGCCGCGCCGGCGCAGAAATAAAAAGACCTCGGCTACCGCTGCCGGATGACCCTGAAGTTCTGATCGCCCTTCCGATTCATTTCTCTCTGTTTGGGCCAAATCGCCGAAATTGTCAAGACATCCGTGTTTGCATATAATGCGGACGTGCGTGAGCCGAATTCCCTGACCCCGATGATGGAGCAGTATTTCCGGATCAAAAAAGACCTTCATGACACCCTGTTGTTCTTCCGGCTCGGCGATTTCTACGAGATGTTCTACGAGGACGCCAAGATCGGGTCGCGGGTCCTTGAGATCGCCCTGACCTCGAGGCAGAAGGTCCCGATGTGCGGCGTGCCTCACCACGCC
>Ga0315294_10002782_pt1 | contig 19059 bp, 15 predicted proteins | sample YL17G13_40_MG_FD_203626 | JGI IMG/M metagenome (GOLD analysis project Ga0315294, IMG submission 203626) | Sediment microbial communities from Yellowstone Lake, YNP, Wyoming, USA - YL17G13_40 | ecosystem: Environmental > Aquatic > Freshwater > Lake > Sediment | place: USA: Wyoming | collected...
TGCCATAAGAATTGGATGAGCAATAGCAGCTTGAGTTCTATCTAAAGCTTTTTCAGCAAAAGACATTTTATTATATTTATTCCATTGTTCTTTTTCAAATGCTGCCTGTTCTTTTTTTCTTGCTTCACGGTCTGCAGTTTCTTGTGGAGACTTATAAAACGCTGCATTATTAATATCACTTATAACTTGATTAGGTATTACTGTACGTGTATTATCACTTACAGGTCCTCTAGGAATTGCATCATTTATTGCTTTTTGTTTTGCAATTGCTTTTTGTCTTATTTTTTCTGCTTCTGCAATTTTTGCAGCTTTTGCTTTATCAACTTCTTGTTGGTATTTTTTTATAAGATCTTGTTTAGGTAGTAATGGTGATCCATTATTTTTAGGAGTTGATGGTCCTACTAAACCACGATTAGGTCCTGAGTATACTGTTTTACCACCTTGAGCTTTAACTAGTTCATGTTGTACATAACCTCCTTGTTTTTTTTCCCATCCTCTCATCATAGGAGGATTAGCTTTTTTATAATGATTAGCAAAAAAATTAGCTTCTTCTTCTGTATTAAACTTTATAGCTTCTTTATCATTAGGATTGGCATATTCATTATACTGAAGATTTCCGTCTTCACCTTCTTGTATAAAAGGTACAAAACTAGTATCCATACTTGAAGAAAAATGAGAACCTTTTTCACCAGCAGGTATTCCAGCAGGTTCTTGTCTTTGTTCATCATATTCATTACCAGTAAATGTATAGGATTTTGCATTTGGATTCATCATTCTTCTTGCAGCAATATTACCTTTACCAGCATTTTGAACAATTGTATTCATCATTTTTGCTTTTTCTTCTGGCATTGGTTCATATCCATAATCATTTGGATTAGTTACTACAGGTTCTGCTCTTGGACCTGCAGTATTTTGTGGACCACCTACTTGTGCTTCTGGTAATTCTTCTATTTCATATCCTGCATCTCTATATGCTTGTATTTCTTCATCAGTAAGTTCTAAGTCTTCATAATCAGCTTCTCCACCTTTTTTAGCCATAGGTGTTTCATCTACATAAGATGCACCAGGAAAGTTATAATCTTGATTAGGTTGCATCATTGATCCAGGACCAACATTAGGTTGTGCCCATACAGGATAAGGTACTCCTTGCATAGTAATATCATTACCTGGGATTCTAGTTTTTTGACCTGGGTATTTCCACTGACCTGCTGGATCAGTTATTATATCTTTTGGTTTACCCGGTGCTTTTGCTTTACCTAATTCTGATACAGCTTTAGATAATATTTTTTTATTGAATCCCATTATCTTTGTGATATTTGATTTTTACTATTGCTTAACTTAATAATCATATTGACATTTCGTGAATCAGTTCTGCTCAAATATAAGAAATTTAAATAATTCCTGAATTTTTTTCTTTGTAGTTCTGTTTTATTATAATCTAGATTTGTTGAAGTTAATGTTTTTATATATCCATTAGCTTGTGTTGCCCATATAGTTTCTTGATCATAACTTCCTGCTAATACTGTAGTACCTGGAACTAATGGTCCTGTTGGAGGATAATTAGTTCCAATTGGGAACTCACCTCTATTTCTTGTTATATCCCAAAATTGATTAAATCTATATTTATTTTCTTCTTTAGAAAATAGTATATCTATAGATGTAGGATTAATAATTGGATATGTATTAGCTAAAGTAATATTATTTTTAGGAAAAATATTAAGATTTAAGTATCCTGATACTTGTTCTGCATTATGTATTACTGCTACATCAAAATTATAATCTAATACTTGGAATTGATCTACACAGTTATTAGAAGGATTTTTATAGCATTCAAGTATATACTCTATAGATTTTAGAGTGGTAACTGTTTGTCCCGTAATAAGGGGTATTTCAACTTCAAATGGTTGTGTTACTCCATAAAAATTACAATAACTATTACATACTGCATTATGTTTCCATAACTTACCTGCTTTAGTTGTCATAAAGTATTGTCTTGCAGGTAACACAAAGTCTGGATGCCAGTCATGAAAAGATATCCAATGTTCACTTTTAGGGTCATAACTTGTAGTCCATGAAGCATCATCAAATATAAGTGGATTACCTAATTCTAATCTTGCTCTACCATCTACTAAGAAATAATCACCATAAGAAAAGTATGTTACTCTACCTATATATTCAGGTTTTAGTTTATAATCTTTTTTACAAAAATATATAACACCATTATAATTATCATATACTGCTTGAGTACCAATACCTGCTACAGGATTATCTGTATGTGGATATTCTGGAAAATCTTCAGTAAGTTTATATGGTAAAAATAAACTAAACCACCATTTCATACCTGCTTGAGATATTTCTTTTAAACCTTCAGAATATGAAAATATTCTTCCTTGATTTTGAGATATATAATACATTCCTGCTGGAGTTGCAATAACACCAAATTTATTTTGAGAAGAACCATATTCATATTGTACATCTGATATAGTAACATTCTGAGGTTGGTTAGCAAATAAACCACCATCACCTATAGTAAGTTTAGTACCTAAATCTGTTTGAAGAGTATCTACACCTTGATACATTAATGGACTAGCATTATAAAATGTTATAAACATACCAGTCTTAGCATATGGTTTTATACTAGTAATTCTATTTTTAAAATCTTTATAGTTATTTACTAAATATATAAACCAAGAATCTTTTGCAGATCCATTTTGTTGTGGTAATGAGTATACTACTCTATCAGGATAATAAGTATAACATAACTGAGATACATTAGGATCATAATATCTTGATTGTAGATTACCTTGTGAAAAATATTGTGTAAATATTTTAGATACACTTAATGAATAGTCATATGCATAATAGTTACCCTGTGTTATTGTATTAGGATCTATATTAAACATTTCTGGTAAATTAGTATATGTATTTACATCATAATTTTTTTGCCAAGTTTCTAAACCTGGTTGTCTAAAATCTACTATTACATCTGACTCAACAAAGAAATCTCTTACTGAAGAATTAGCTAAATAAAAATATGAATCTTTAGCACCAAATATTCCAGGATATGTATCCGGAAAACCACCTAATGTATCATCACTATATTTATAATATCTATTTGGATTTACATCAGTTGGTGCATAGTAATCTAAAGTATAAAAACTTGTTGGTAAAATTCCTGTTCCAGGAGGTGGACTAATTAAATCTGCAATTGAACTTGGTGTAAAATCACCTACATCATATTCTTTACTGTTAGCCCAAAATCTTGGTTCAGCAATCATGTGCTTTAAAATATAATTATATTCATAACCATCAGGTTGTCCATATAACCAGTCATAAAAAAAGAACATATTATTCTTTTCAGTATATCTATTTACATATACGTCTCCTCCAAATAATACTGGAGTTTGAGTTATTACTTCTAAAGTAACTAACTTAGCTGCAGTACCATAAGGAGTACTAATAGTACACCAAAAACTACTAAAGACTACTGGTATATTTTGACTATTATAATTTAGTTTTTGTTCTGAAGGTGTAATAGGTATTTCTTTAAGTGAATCAAGTTGACCATATTGATTTCTTAATCTAACTTTTATTCCTACATAATGACTTGCAATATTAAGATTAAATTCATTAGTTTTACGTGATGTCATATCAACTGGTAAACCAATACCTGCTTGTATAGCTGTACCTAAAGTTACAAGTGATGTATCAGCCAATCCTGTAGGAGAAGAAGGATCTGTAATAAAATCAGGTCCAAAATTTTGATTTAAATTATTAGTAGTTCTTAAAGTAACAGTTGTCTGTCTTTGAAGATTATTAATTATATAACTAATTCCACTAAAAGGTTTAAGACCTTGAATATTATTTTTTAAATATAAACTATCTTCAATATTATATCTTTGTCTATTACCTGCAACTGGTGCAGCAAAACTACTATAAAAACCTTCTGCAATAGATTGTAATGCATATTGTCTATATGGTAATAAAGCATATATTAATCTAATTGTTGTATTTGCTCCTTCTGAAAAATAAAAAAATGATTGTTGAACAAAATTAGCAATACCAAAAGGACCTGCATATTTATATTTAGGTATATCTTTTGTATAACTTTTACCATTAATACTGATTGCTCCAGCAGTAGCTGCAACTCCAGCAGCAAGTTGATATGGAATATTAAAAAATTGATAAAGTGGATCACCAAATGGATTAAGTGCATCAGTTAAATATCCACCTGATATTAAATAAGCTGCAACTAAAGCATCATTAGCCTTTTTTAATGGTTGAAAAACACCTCCAGCTGTACGTGATACAGCTCCAACAACATCTCCAGCACCAGTACCTGGATTACTTGTAGATTCATTAATTGTCCATTTACCTCCTTGTTGTAATGCAAGTTCAATAACACCGGCTAATATTCCTGCAGCTAAAGCTATATCAGCTAATAGTTTAAATTTTGGATGATTATTTGGTTCTTGAAAATACTGTATTGAAGTACCTCTTAAACTACCATATACTTTTAATTCAGTAACAGATAAATATGGGTTTCTAAAATTAGTATCTGGTGAATGAAAAGTCATTAAATTAGTTGGTACATTTTGATCTATAACTTGATTAAAAGTTTTATCTTTTTCTAGTTTAATATATGGATCATTATAACCTGCAACATGTCCACCTAATAAACTTGAAAGTGGTCTAATGGTATTAAAAGGATAATTAGGATATAAACCAATTCTGTTTCCAGCACTGTTACCTTTAATGTCATAAGTACGCATGTTATTTACCATACCTTTAGCAATAATACTTCTATTACCTTCTCTAGATCCTCTTAGTATTTCATAACCTACTATTCCTGGTATATCATTACCATCATTATCTTTTGGTAAAAATATATTAGTAAAGTTTACACCCATTAATCTAATACCAGTACCACCTTGAGAATAATGATTAGTTAAAAGTGAACCTTGAGTAATGTTATCAGGAAACTTATGATGTCTTATTGGTTCAGCACATAAATCATATTGTGGATCAGTTGTACCTGACCAACACTGAGATGATGCATCCCATATATCATGTCTATTATCTGGATACTTTTCTGTTGATTCCCAGTATCCCATTCTACCTGTGGCTTTAATTATACCTCCATCAGGTAATGTTACTACAGGAGGTAAACCACCTAGAGTTGCAGTATTATAAACTTCAAATACTCTATCATTTGTATCTAAAACATCTATACCTGTTGCAGGAGCTGTTTCTAATGTTGAACCATACTGTATTGGAGCACGTCCAGGAATATGATATGATGAAGATTTATCTCCAGTACTATATACCCATCTAATAAAAAAAGCATATACTTCATCTCTTAAGTAACTTGTATTACTACCACCATTTACATAATAATTTGCTGGATATTCTACTGATACCCATTGTGATTGTATTTGATTAGCTAAAGGTTGATAGTTAAAATCAAATTTAGATCTTGGAGCAATTTTTAATAAGTATGTATTAACCTCAGTAATTTGATCTGATGTTTCATATACAGGAGATCTTAAAGGAAGAAATTCAATTGGTATAGTAATTAGATCATCTTTAATTTGATCTAAATGTACTACAGATGTACTTGTAGAATATAAACCTATTCTTTTTGCTACGGCTCCTTGGTTAATTATTTGTATTACTACTAATTCAAATTCATCAAAATGAGTTGAGTCAGCTGTAATTAATATATCAATACATCCTTGTACGTCATTAACATTCCAAATTGGTTGAGTATTACTTGGTGAAAAATAATCTGTAACTCTTTGACCTTTAATAGTATATGCAAGAGTTGCAAAGTATGATCCATTTCTTAACACACCTCCACCAATACCTGGTATAACTTGAATGGTAGGAGTATTCATTAATCTTGAAAGTCTTAAGTCTTCACAATTTAATGTTGTTAAATCTTTACATATAATACATCCTACAGGAATATAACCACCTGGAGCTGGTACTACTATACCATTTTCATCTTTACATTCTTGATCCCATTGAACTCCTGGCCATTGAATATTTATACCTGATCCATTTGCATATGTATTATTACCAATCCATATATAATCAGGAGTTGGCCATAAAGCATCATCTCCAACATTTAAATATCTATCAGGATTTCTACCATCAGCAAAATATACAGACCATGAGCAGTCTTCTTTTTCTCTTGATGCACCAGTAATTAAAAATTGTTTATCAAAGTTTAAACATGTATCCTGTACAATAATTCTATATCTACAGTTGTCTTCTTCAAATAATCCTATTTCATGTCCAGTAGCTGCACCTACTCCTGATGCTGGATGTGCTACAGTAAAAATAATCCATTTATCAGTATATAAATGTATTGTTCCTATGATATATTTTTTACCAGAAAGTGTTGCTCCTGCTTCTGCACAAAATACATTTGATACTTCATTTGATAATGTACCAAGATTACCTTCTAATGTATTGTTAACTGCATTACGTGCATGAGACCACATACCCTCACCTATAAATGTAGGATCTGCATCTTTATTTAATCCTTTTACAAAAGTATTAGTTTTATTTTGACCTGTATCTTGTATATTTTTTTTTGCCATAACATAATAATATTATAATATCCGCATACTGTTATAGTTAAAACTTTTAAACATGTCATAGTATCTAGAATACTGTGCTCTTCTGTTAGCCATCCATAACCCTTTCATCTCTGCAAAGTTAGGTGTGTTAACAATTGTTAAAGCATAATTTCTTGCAGCTTTTAATCTTTGTTCTATGAGTTGTAATTTCTGTATTACATCTTCACCATTAAAATATAAGTTTTCAAATATTCTTTGCTTTAAAGCATATTCATAATATTCATTGATCTCATCATGATCTGGAACTAATAAGTTACCATTATCATCTTCTAGTGCTCCTTGATAATTAATATATACTTTACCACAATCAAAAGTAGTATGTAAAAAACCATCTTTAATCCATGCTTCATTAGCTGCATTAAGATAAAGATTAGGACAATCACATTCTATTTCTCTTGAAGATCTGAACCTTAAAGGAATAAGTGATTCATATATTCTTGTTTCTCCAGTAGGTATTACTTGGATTAATTCAAATGCTTCACCTTTACAATTAGAAAATACTCTTGGTCTTACACAAGTATTACCAAATGGATTATTAGGATCATATTGTGGAATTAATATAGGAGTATTATTAAATGTACTATTTGCACAAGCAATAGTATGATTACATGGATTAGCATTACAAGTACTACAATTAACTGTAGGAGGTGCACATAAATCTACTGTACTTGGTACTTCAGTATAAGGTACTTCCATAGTAGTAGTACCTCCAGATTGATATCCTACTTCTTGTCTAAATGATCCACATATTGACCCAAAATTCATAGTGTAGAAATCATCAGGTAATTTTACCTTATGATGTTCTACTTCTAATATGGCTTCTTTAGTCATATTAATTCTGAGACCTAAATCATATGTTACTCTTTTTGCAACTTTAATAAGTTGTTGAGGCTCTATCATATTTTCAAGAGCATATGTATTTAAGTCAATAGTAACATCTTCCAGTAACTGGTCAAATGTTCTAAACTTGAGAGTATAATTAAAGTCCATTATCTTAATGAGTTTTGACTATCATCAGGACCATTTGTAGGTACATTAATAGACATAGTTAATTCTTTTAATACATATTGTTCAATCTCACCAAATAAGTAATCTGGGAACATTAATTGATCATCATTTCTAAATCTACATTCTTGAGATGTATCACATGTAAATCCTGTAATAGTATCTTCAAACATACCTTCTACTTTAATTGCTTCCCATGGAACATTAGGCATATATAAATAACCATCTAAATACCAGAAATATTTTCTAGTATTATATCTGAAACTATTTACTTTAGTCATAGAAGAATATGTACCTGGATCAGTTCTAAATAATTCTACTGATGTATCTAATGAAGATACAGTACGTATAAGTGGCCCATTAAGTCCATCAAAAAATTTAGGTAGTCTTTCTTTAGTTCTTTTAATATAACAACCAGAGGTAATACCAAAGCATCCTGCCTCTACTTTATCTACATCTATTAATTCAACAAATGTTAAAGTAGAAAATATTGAACTTATCTTCATTAACCTATTCTGATTATCTTCTCTCTTTAAAAGAGATTTTCCATATTTTGAAATTGCAAAATATATTGTTCTATCAGTTAAGAATGGATCTTCCTTTACAGCTTTAAGTGCATTCCTAACTCTTGATATTGCTTCACCAATTGTTGTCATATATCAAATTCATTATATGTTTTTAACTTTTCTTTTTCAACACTTTTAACGTAATCTTTTTGCCTAGACTTAGTAAACATCTTACGTATTTTTTTCATTGGATCAACCTGTATATACATAGGCCAATTTTCTGAATATGTTTTAGCTACACTTCTTTTAAAATTTCTACATCCTGCAAAGGCCCAGCATTCTCTATTACTAAAAGTATACTTAGTAGCATTATTAGTATAAAAGATTTTAGCAAGCTTGCCATCTGTATCCCAATTTGTATTTGTTACTATTACTCCATATTTTGTTGACTTGCCAAAATCAATATTTCTTCTAAACTTACTTGTTTGACATGTACCAATAAATATGTTACCTAAATTTTCTGGTAATTTTATACCATCTCTAGTTTCAATTACTGTTTCAAAAAATAAGTTATGAAATGTTGTACATATTTTATATAGTTCCTTAGTGTCTACATCCTTATACTTAGGATACTTTTCTTTAAATGCTTTATAGAATTGTCTATTTAATACATGATATACATCTTGTCTAAATCTTTTACCTTTTACATCTGGTCCCTTAAATATTTTACTTTCCATACCTTATATATTAATATACTAAATTTTTCAGACTTATAAAAATTACAAGTTAAACAAATATAATATATATAACTCATATATAAAAAATAACCCCGGTAATAAAATACATACCGGGGTCTCGTTGTTAGCCACAGAAACCAACAAACTGCGACAATATTATAAAATAGGAGCACATCCTCCAGTTTCTTGCCATAATGCATAAGACTCTTCTCCTCCTATGAATATAAAATTTTCACAACATTCAATTACAAGTCCAAATCTTTGAAGTAATTCAGTTATTTGTAAATAAGTTGTAGTTGGATCAACAATAATAAAAGCTTCTATCATTGCAATAAAGTCAGGAATATTAGTTGAACCATCAACATTTAATGAACCATTTTCAACAATACCACTTTCTGCTATTTGTAAAGGAGCACCTGTTAAATTTGCAAGATCATTTACAGCAGTTGTAAATCCATTATTACATGGTGATAATGTACCTCCTGTAAATAGATTATATGCATTATAAGTTTCTATTGATGCATAAATATTATTACAACAGTTTATAACTCCTCCTGCTGCTTCATATAATTTTCCAAATACTGTAACACTTGTAAGCATATAAGGTCCACATGTAGGACAACAAATATTAGTTGGTCCATTAGAAAGTAATACTCCTGTTGTAAGAAAATCCTGAAATGCATAATATGGAGTTACTGATGGTAAATTAACCATTGCAAGTACTGTATTTTTAATATAAGTAAATGCACTAGAAGTACAAAGAGGTGGTGTTGGAGTACCACATGTTAATGCTCCATTGTTTTGTAAATATAATATAAGATCAGCAAAAGCTTCAGCAACACTTGCACCACTTGGAATTATAATATCATCACCACACATTAAAGCTTCTCCTGTATATACAACACAATTAGCATCAAAAAATTCTGCACACGGTTGTGGATTAGGACAATCTACTGGAGTTGGGCATGGAGGTAAAGAAGGATAAGCTTCTTCACATCCGCATTTTATACATGTATTCATAGTATTTTATTTATTTAACTTTTTGTATTGTCATTCTTGCAACATCACCTACATATGATACATAACTAATATTTGAAAGATTAAGTGCTCTAAGACATAATTGATCACCTGCTGTTATAGGTATTCCTAATATAGTTCCTGTTACTTCAACATATCTTAATATATTTGTTATTGCGCATATTGAATTTATATAATAAGAAGTACCTGCAGTATCAGTAATACCAGCAATAACACTTCCAGAACTAAAACCAGTAGGATCATTACTTATATGTAACCAAAAATTTAAATTATATATTCCTGTTGAAGGACAAGTCCAAAAACCTGTTATAGGATTATATGCACTAACATCATCATATAGTGTATTAGTAAGTTTTATTAATACACCAGAAGCTAAATTTAAAGCTGCTGATGGTGCTACTATTGGTAAATTTGGAGGAGTAACATATACAGACATTGCAGGTGGTACTATTACATCTGCTGTTAATGTATATGTTGGACCTGCACCAACTGATAAATCAACTGTTGCTGTATCTGCAACTGATATAGCTGAAGGAATTACATCTGCACTAACTATATATGCTGGTCCTCCTGTTACAGTCATATTAATTGTTGCAGTATCTAAAGCAGTAAGAGTTGTATGTCCATTTCTTAAATCTTCAATACATGCCCAAATATTATTAATGGTATCACATATTTGTACTGCTGGTGTTACCCATAATCCTGCATATTGTGCAGACATTTGTGCAAGAGGATTTGCTATAGAAAGATCAGTAGATGCAACAGTTTGATTTGCAATTGCATTTGCTAAGCATCCAGCATCACCTGTTGTACTAACATAAGTACACCATATATCATTTATAAATGATTGTAATATAAGATCTATTGCTTGTGTACTACCACTAAGTAATGTAGATATATCACAACCTAATGTAAAAGTAGGTGTAGTATATGATGGAGGTACTGTATTTTCTAAAGTAGTTACTCTTACATCTAAATCACTAATTGCTATATCTTGTAATGCATTAAGATCAATAATTGCACATATTTTTTCACCAATAGCAATTACATACTCAGTAAGATTCATTGTAGTTATAGTACCAGATACAAAACATGGTGCTACTGATACTATACAATCTGTAGGACATCCACTAGAAGGAGGTATGTCAGGATTAACTGGAATATTTTCAAGTTCACATACTTTAAGTATTAAGAAATTAATCAAATCAGTAAAAGTACTTGGTGCACAACTTACTAAATTAAAGCAATCAAGATCATAAGAATTAATATCTAATGTATCTAGAATTGCACATAATTCTTTTGCAAGTTTCTCAACTACATCTGTAATAGAATCTCCTCTACATAAGTTTATACACTTTAAATCCGGACCTGCCCAAATTACACAATTTGAAGAAGTTGGAGTACACGGTGAATTATCAAAATTTAATGGTTTCATATCTTTAGTATCTATTTATAATATAACAATTTTAATTAAGAATTGCAACCGCAACCACAATTTATAGTTTGTTGACAACTATTAGTATTAGAAGTATTGCATCCACATCCACAACCTCTATCATGTGTACAACAATCTTGGAAAGGTCTACATACATAATCAGGATTTAAAATTGCTTGTAACTCTAATAATTGAAATTTAATATAAAGTCTATATAACTCATCTTCTGGACAACATGGAGCAATACCATATCTTTGTGAAATAACGTCTTTATATAAGATCTGAGAGTATGAACAAGCTATTCTTTCATAATATTCAGTTGAACATGCTGGAGAATTGTATCCTGGTCTTACACTTTTAAAAGGAACATCTGATGGACATGCATTATCTACACATGGTCCATTATCAGTATATATTTCAGGAAGAGTCCATCCATCTGGATAGATCCATTTTAATACACAAAACTTTACACTAGTTGCTCCTGCTGCTAATGTAATTGATTTAATTATATTGTCACAATTTTCAAATGAGAAAACTGCTGTAGCATCACTATTATTAGTTATTGTGCTACAGAAACATACTGTATTAGTTAAACATACTTCACATGATTCATATACTGTTTCTACTATAACTAAATCATCTGAAGTATTTACATCAGTTTCTTCAACATAGTAACATGACTCAGGACAGAATTTAAGTTTAATAATAGATGTTAAGTATGCAGATAAATTAGTAGTAGTATATACTGTTGGAGCTACACCTTCACAATCTATTACTGCATATCTTGTTACAGTACATTCTTGACATGTATCATAAGCAATTGATACTGTTACTATTACTGGAGAAGGTACATCACCATTGTATATAGTTACATAAAAGCATCCTTCATATTCATCAAGAGTTACTATTTTATCTAAATATACTGATAAGTCTTCTGATGTATATAATACAAAGTCATCTGCTGGATCACATGATTCTAATCTGTAATTAATTATAGGAAGACATTCAATACAATCTGTATATGTAATAAGTACTGTTACAGGAATAGGAGATATACATACTTCTGCAATTGTTATTTCCCAACATCCTGGAAATTCAGCAAGTGTAACAATTTGCCCAAGTGAATATGGAAATGCTAATTCTTGTGAATTAGATTGTATAACTTCATCTGTTTCACAATTAGTTAACTCATAACATACATCTACACATTCAAATAATTTAGCATTAGGAACTACTACACATGGTAAACCCATTGTAATAACAATATCAACACCTACAGCATCTGGATATGAACTTGAACATATTCTTGCTGGAGTAGTTTCATTTCTAAGATTATTAAAATGATCTATATAAGTTACATTTCCTATACCAGTAATTGTATAACATTTAGTTACACAAGGTGTACATGGTTCTTCTACATTAGTTACTACAGGAATTAATGGATATATAGGAACACCTATTCTTGTTACATACCAACAACTAATTGGTGATAAAGTAGTAGGCATTAATTTATTAACATATAAATTACAAAGAGGACAGTTAGCAGTATCCGTATATATTACTTCATCATTAAAACAATTATATAACTTATAACTTATTGACATATTAATTATTTTTTTAGTTGTAATTGTTTAAGTTTCATTTCATAATTTGAAATACAATTTGTACATACCTGTGCTTTATTTGATGCAACTCTTTTTTGACATCCACATGATAAAATTTTACTGCAGTTTGAACATTTAGCCATCTTGTTGGTTTTTAATGGTTTAACAATTTTTACACTCAATTTTACGCATTATTTGTAATGCATAATTATATAAGGTCATTCCGTGAGTTGGTTCATGACAGAATTCTACTTTTGCTTTTGCAGCATCCAAGTACATCTTAGCCATCTTTAATATCTCTAATTTTTTTTGAATACTTGCTGGTGGTTCACACGCAGCAAGATCTAATTTACATAAAATATTATTATAAATATTTAATGCTCTTGTAATTCTTAAATGATTATATATTACAAATATTGTATCATTAGGTGACACACTATATTTAATAACATATATACCATCTGGTAAATCACTAAATACTGTACCATCACATCCTTGAGTTTGTAATTGTAAATCACATGCTGTAAGAATTGTATTTCCTCCTGGCACTGTTGTAATCTGAGAAGAATAACTAAATCCTGGTACAGTTATATTTAATGTAGGACATGATACGGGCATCAATGGAGAATAAATACTTGTGTCTAATATTGACATTATACAAGTATTCATTACAGTAGGTACTTCTAAACTTAATAAATGATGTGCCATAATAATTTATAAAAAAAGGGAGGGAAAATAAATTCACCTCCCTTTGTTAGTAATATAATTTTGTACTACTTATGGAATAAATGCAGCTTCCAATGGAATAAGTGGAGTACAAGCTGTAATTGCACTAATTACTTCAAGCTCAATACAGTTACCACATGCATCAATCCAGTTTGTAACAAAATTTTCAAATGTAACATCAGTACCAGTTGTAATAACTTCTAGTAAGTATTGATCATTATCAAATGTACCAGTTGGGTTATTGAAACGTGGAACTGAATGTTGCAAGTAATATCTTGTATAGAATGCAGTTCTGTTAATAGTATTTAAGATTTGATCACCTTGAGTAATCTCTCTTATTCTAAGATCAGTAGCAAAGAAGTTTTGTCTGTATCTTTCTGATAAGATTACATCTCTAGCAACTGATTCACCAAGACCCATTGCTTGTAAACCTGTACACTCAGTAACAACACACAATCCTTCAAACTCACATGGATTACCTGCGTAATCAACTAATGATGCATATAACTTAACTGGTTCTTTTTCAAAGAAATCAGAAGTTTGGAATGTACAGTCACTGAAATCAGTTCCAACATAAGCACCAAATAAAGTGATACCTGCATATTCACCTGGAGTATTTCCTGGAGATACATAGTTATCCCAAGTACCACCAATTGTATAACCAGCTGGAGCAACAAAACCTGTTGTATCAGTTCCTGGAGCATACCATAAAGAATTATCTTCAGCAGTAACTACTGGTAAAACAAATGGAGAAATTACAGTTTGAGCTGAACTAACAATTGTATTAGGAATAATTTGACCAACAATTGCTTGAGCCCATTGAATCATAACTAAAGTACCATCAACTGGAGTTGGAGCAAGTGCTCCTGCAGGACAACATCCTGTGTAAGCTTCAACAGTTAAGTAAGCATTGTGATTTAAAAATCTTAATGCAGGAGAACCTTTAACATCAATACGTAAAGAGTAAGTCTCATCACATAAAAATTCTCTTTCACAAGTACCACCCTCAGCTTCAGTAAAAGGTGTAAACCCAATATTAATAACATTTTGTTGAGCAATGTTAGGATCTACTCTGTAGAATCTATTAACATACTTAGGGTTGATGATTTTAGATTTATTAGATTCTAAATATCCACCGTGAGAACCAATTTTGTCTTTAGAATATAAAGATCCTGAAGCAAGAATTAATGGACAACATCCTGTAGGAGGTGTGTTAACATTAACAATATCCCAAGTTTTTGGATCAACAAATGCATAATCACCTGTAGCAAGAATGTTACCTGGTGTTCCTAATTGTCCTTCACCAAGGTCAGTAAAACCTTGTGTTCCAACAAAAGCCTTTTGAAAGGCATGATTAAAATAAGCCATAATAATTTAATTTTAATTAATAAATATATATATAATATAATAAAATAATTTCAATTTACAAAATTATTTTAAAAATAATAATTTAATTGTTTCTTTCTGCTGTCTCTGTTCCTCTAGAGAATTGATTACCTGATTCAATATCACCAGCAAGTATACTAACTGTCTCATCAATTAGTACTTCAACTATATCATCTTTAAATTCACATTCTACATTTGTAGTAGTTTGTACACTAGTGTAAGGATCTATACATCCTTGTATCTCAATTTTTATTGGTTGTCTATAATATGTAAGACTACCAGAACTGATATCAAAATCATTATTTGTATACACATTGACTCTATTATTTTTTAAAGTTGCAAATGTTTCAGCCCACTCAAAACTAGGTCTCTTAGCATTATCAAATAGTAATTGATTTAAGTTACCTTCTTCTGCAAGATACACTGACATTCTTCTGTCATCACAACATCCTTTTCTAGCTTGAATATCTACACGTTTCCATTGTAAATAATCAGGAGGTAAATCAGAATAAGAAGATATATCAGATTTAATAAAAGGTACATTAATAGTATCTAGTAGTATTTGTAAATCATCTATTCTTCTAGTAGACTGCTCATCACCTTCTTTCACAATATTGATACCATGAAGTTGTCTTCTAATCCATTCAACCTGAGCCTTATTAAAAGATTCCACTACTTGCCAACATTCAATGTTGTCGTAGTCTTGGCTGTCCAATTTGTTAAGACGTTGTTTTACTTTTATAACTATAGTACTATTAAGCATCTGTTATTTCTTTTTAGTTTTTACAGCACCACCAGTTTTTTGTTTTTTACAACCCTTAGCCATAGAACTAGCTTTACGTCCTGATGTATCATTCCAAATACCTGTTTCAATATCAGCCATTCTTAATGAATCTGATAAAGACATTGGTCCTGTTAATGGTATACTTCTATCTGTATATATTTTTTCTACATCTGGTGTTCTGTTTCTTTTATATTCTAATGGATTATTATTAATAATTTTAAGCATTGCTGCATTTGATTTTGGAGAACTTGATTCATTTACTTGTCCTCTTGACTGATATTTTGTAATCATACCACCAGTTTTTTTATTTATTACTTTATTAAATGTTTTACCATCTTTATCTGTAACTTTAACATATTTTTTACCATCTGCTCCTGTATGTACTATTGTTTTAGTACCAGAAGAATTAGTATTTACTTTAGTATTATTAGATGTATCTGATAATGTAGAACCTATTGCTGCTCCACCAGCAATTGTTCCTATAACACGTCTACCTATTTGTTTAGCATATTCATTTTGGTGAAATGCTTCCCAATCTTCTGATCTTTTAAGACCAGCAGTTTTCTTAGCATAAGAAGTTGCTTTAGTTTTTTTAACAGCATCCGTTATTTTTTTAACAACAGGTTTAGTATATCCCATAGCTGACTTTGCTGCATTATATGCAGGTTTAGCATATTTTGCAACTGTTTTTATAATAGTACCCAATTCAGCTTTAGGTAAAGATTTTGCAACCATAGCATTTCTAGTTTCATTAGCTTTTCTAAATGCAGTTAAGGGATGTTCTTTAGTTATTGTTTTCTTTTTCATAATATTTAATTTAACAGTTCCATTTTCTTAAAGCAAGAGTCTTTCTTGTAGGCTCTCCATTTGGTTTTTTAGCAGGACCCTTAACCCCAGACATTCTAGCACAAAATGATGCTCTACGTTTAGCATCTTTACTACCAGGTTTAAGTTTAGAAGGTTTTGTAGTTACAGCCATTTTTAATTTTGAAGATGGGTTAGCTGCTCTATAAGAAGCTACTCCTTTAGCATTTAATCCTCCGGTTTTATTCTTACCTTCTGATCTTGTCCAAGCTGGTGTCTTTGCCATAACTATTTCTTTTTATATTTTACAGGTCCACCTTTTTTTTGTTGATAAAGATTAGTTTTACTTGTATTAAAAGTTGGACTAGATCTAACTTGTTCTATATTATCTTTTTTTCGCAATTCTGGAACAGGACTATATCCTCCTATTGTAGGCAAATATTTTCCTATACCCATTTTATTTGCTAGATTAATATCATTATTATAACGCTCATCTATTCTTTCAGTATCTTCGTTACTTAATGGACCTTGTGTTGTGTTAGTAACTATACCATCTTGAGCTTTTTTTAAAGTTTGTTTTGGTTCAGGTTTAGTTTTACCTTTTAAAGAATTAAAAAATCCAAGTGGGTTTCCAAGAGGATTTCCTAATGGTCCCATTTTTTGTTTTGATGTTGTTTTTTTAATTGCCATTACTTCTTAGTTTTTTTATGAGTACTATTTTTTATAATCTTACCATCAGGCATCATATGAGAACCTTTAGGTACTTTAGGATTATTTTTATGCCATTTCTTTTCAGCGGCAACACCTTGAGCAACAGTCTTAGCTTTAGAAGTTCTAGTTAAACTAATAGTATCATAGGTTCCTTTATCTTTAGTAGGATGATTTACCATAATATCACCAACTTTACCTTCTCCTCTTTTAGTAGTCTTTTTATATACTACATGCTTTTCACCATTTGTAGTAACTTTCACTTTACTTGCCATGACTATACATTTTTAACTCTTCTACCCATACCTACTTTAGACTTTTCAGCTTTCTTTGCAGCTAGTTTAGAAGGAGTAAGTTCATACTTAGTTTTAGGTGTATCCTTAGATACTTTCTTGGTTGGCCGGCAGTATTCATTTTTACCACCAGCCCCACAAGCTTTTCCTGATTTTGTATCTTGCCACTTTTCTGATTGCCATCTTTTTAAGCTTGTCCCAGCTTCTGTTTTTCTAACAGTACCAGAACCTTTCCTACATTTAGCAATAGCTTGAGAAGCTCTAGCTGAAGGAAACACAGCATACTGTGCTTTTACTTTAGAATAACATGCATCTTTTGGCATAACTATTTCTTTTTAGTTTTGACTACTCCACCTTTTTTTTTTATAATTCCACGGCCTTTAAGAATATCAGCTTTAGTTACTTTACCATCTTTATTTAAATCTGGAAAAGATTTTACTGATCCTCCTTTTTTCATCATCTTAGCTTGAGTAGCTTTTTCTTTATCCCGTAACTTAGTTGCTCTATCATTATTACCTCTTGACTCAGCTCTTTCAGCTCTTCTTTCTCTACTTGCATTTATATTACTTTTTACTTTGTTTATTAAGTTTGCTCTAGGCACAGTTGTTGGTGCACTAGAAGATGAAGTACTAGAAGATGAAGTACTAGATGCTTTAGAAGCAGGTTCAATTATTTTTAAATCTGCAGGATTTTTTGTTTCAATAGCTGATGGTCTTTTTGTTTCCATTTTAGTAACTTCATCAGAAACTTTATCAGCAACTTTAGCAGTTACTTTAGGAGTAGTTTTTTTAGTTTCTACTTTAGGAGTAGTTGCTACTTTAGGTTTATCATTAGATGTAAAAGTTGTACCATCTTTTTTTACAACTTTTACATGTCTATTTCCAGATGCATCAATATATATTGTAGTTTTAGTTCCATTTGCATTAGTATCTGTTTTAGTAATAGGTTTTAAATTAGTAGGTCTTTTTAATGAACTACCATCACCTGCTTTATTACCTTTAGTATCTTCTGCTGCTTTTTTAACTTTATCTAATAATGAACTACCCTTTGGATTTACATGAGTACTTTTATAAAAACTTCGTCCAGCATATGTAGTAACTTTAGTTTGTTTCTCACCATTTGGTTTAGTATTTATAGTTGTTGTAGTTCCAGTATTAGGACTTGTATATTTTTTAGTAGAACCAGAAGATTTAGCAACTGGTTTAGGAGTAACTGGTTTAGGAGTAACTGGTTTAGGAGTAACTGGTTTAGGAGTAACTGGTTTAGGAGTAACTTTAGGTTTAATATCTGCTTTAGGTTTATCAGTTACTTTTTTATATTTACTAATACCATATCCTACTAAAGCTGCAGCTGCAGTAATACCAGCACCTATTAAAGCTTTTTTAC
>Ga0315294_10002783_pt1 | contig 19059 bp, 14 predicted proteins | sample YL17G13_40_MG_FD_203626 | JGI IMG/M metagenome (GOLD analysis project Ga0315294, IMG submission 203626) | Sediment microbial communities from Yellowstone Lake, YNP, Wyoming, USA - YL17G13_40 | ecosystem: Environmental > Aquatic > Freshwater > Lake > Sediment | place: USA: Wyoming | collected...
CATGCTGGGCTTTCAGCGCCAAATCACCTTTGCCTGCATCATCGAATTTGGTCAGTGGTGCAGCACGGGCCGGAGCTTTAGGGTATGCGGTATGTTCGTAAGGCGGGGCATTGGATTCTTCGGATATTACGTTGGCAGCATAAACTAAATCATCAGACTCATCATCATCTGTGGCAAGGACAGCTCCCGGCAGAACGAAACAAGCCAGCACGACAGAATAAAAGAATAACTTTTTGTACATAACCACTCCTCCTTTGCGTAGGGTCAAGAAATATTTCATTGGTTAGTTTCGTCGTTTTCAACAGACATTCACAGCCCTACACTATGATACCTGTCTCAAACGAGCTTAAATAAATTTGAGCCTAAATACTCCTCCTTCCTGTAGGGTCAGGAAACATTTCTTTGGTTAATTTTGCCGTTTTCAACAAACATACATAGCCCTACTCTATGATACTTGTTTCAAATGAGCTAAAACCAAACCGATACAAGAACCTTTAATTAAGCCACAAATGTTTGGCATACATTAGAATTTGTTTCTGTTTTTCGTTTCTTTCTATTTGGCTCTTAACAAGACTTTTGAATTCTTTAGATGGACAACTGGCGGGCAAACGCCGGGGCAAACTTCGCTATCTCGTGTTCGGAACAAGCGGCCCACCTCCTCACTAAGATTCGCCTGCCAAAACATCTCGTTTTTGCTCTGCATCTTTTTCAGAGCAGTAAATGTGTATGCGACCACAAATCTGTAAAATCCGCTGCCAAGTATGCTAACTACTGCCAGCACCAAAGTCAAGACAAATTCTCTTTTGGCTAACATTTTACTAACTTTTGGAGAATATTTTATTAGCCTTTGGAGAATACTTTATTAGCTATTGGCTAATTTTTCATTTTTCACTTTATTCTGTTGCTTTTTTTGCACTTTTTTAACTTTTGCCCGATATCTAAATGGGACGGGAAAGAAACATCATATTTCTCTGACAAGGATAAGGTGCATAACGGATTACTACTTAAGCAGATAAAGACAATATGGCAGGGGCTGAAGGCGAAGTGAATGCTATCTCCGCAAGAGCAAGGCAGATAAGTATTCGGAAAGAATCTGTTTCTTACTTGCCGGTCAGGGGCACTCTCTGGGCCTGTTTGTACTGTTCGATTTGTTGTGTGGTTTTGGCGGCATTGTCGAACCGGCCAGCGGCGGCATAGGCGGATGCGAGCAGCTCAAGGGTCGGTATGTCTTTATATTTTGTCAGGTCGGCGGCACGCAGGGCAAAGGCGAGGGCTTCTTTGGGCTTATTTTGTTTCAACAGAATCATAGCCAGCTCGCAGCACACCTCGATGTCGTCGGGTCTGAGAATCAGCGCTTTGCGGAAATATTCGGCGGCGGTGTCCAGGCTGCCGAGGCGTTTGTTGGCGATGCCGAGGTTGTAATATATGTCGGGATTGCCGGGCTTGAGCATCGAGGCTTTTTGAAAGTGAGTTATGGCTTCGGTCAGTTTGTTTTGCTGGAGGAGGAGGCTGCCGATGTTGTTGCGGGCCTCGGCGTAATTGGGTTTGAGCCGGATAGCTTGCTGGTAGTGGCTGACGGCCCCATTGATGTCGCCTTTTCTGAACAAGGCGGCGGCAAGATTGTTGTGCGACTCGGCGTAATCGGGCATAGACCGCAACGCTTTTTGGTAGCAGGCTATCGCTTCATCGAGTTTGTTTTGGGCCTGAAGGGCCAGGCCAAGGTTATTGTTGACTGCTGCCGCATCGGGAGTGAGTGACAGCATATAACGATAGAAACCGATGGTGTCACGCCAATGTGCAAGATATTGGCGAGCGCCGATTGATTCCGCAGCAGCAAGTGTAAGAACGATAACAGTTACGGCAACATACCCGGCGGCGGATTTGCGGCGTAAAAACCAGACAAGAAATGAGGCAAGCATCATCAGCAGACCTATGGCGGGCAGGTAGGCGAATTTATCGGCTGCGATGACGTTTGTGAAGCCGACAGCCCCCATTGTGGGGAAGATTGCGATGAAGAATATGAGCCAGCCGGTCAGAACGGAGCGTGTCCGGCGCAGCGAAAACAGCAATAATAAAATCAATATGAATGTCCCGATGACACCGGCCAGAACCATCGGGTGCGACAGAGCCATCGGTTCAGGAAAGGCATAGTGCGATGACAGGTTGACCGGCCAAATTATTTTTGAGGGGTAAAAAATGATGTTGTGGCAAAGTATGAGTAAGATGCGTTTGGCGCCGAATGCAGCGGGTGAGACGGTGAGGGCGGTTTGGCTTTGGGAGATATAAGTTATGATTGCGGATATACCGCCGAGTGCGAAAAAAGGCACTTTTTCCAAAACGGCCCGCCAATTCAGGCGGCGGAGGGGCCAGTAGTCAAGCAGGAGCATCACGACAGGTAAGGGTGTGCTTGTTGGTTTTGACATCAATGCCAGTAAATATGCGATGAGACTGCCGATGTAAAATCCCGTGACCCGTGACTCGCGGCCCGTGACTCGCGGGTAAACGTAAAGAATCAGCGACCATAATGAGAAGAAGGCGGCGAGGAGGGTTTTGCGCTCGCCGACCCAGGGTATCGGCTCAACGGTCATAGGGTGTACCCCAAAAAGCAGACCCACGCCCGCTGCTATCCAGGGTTGGTCAAAAAGCAGATAAAGCAGCACGATTATCAAAGCGGTATTCGCAATGTGCAGGATTAGGCTGGTGCGGTGAAAAGGCAGGAGATAGTTTTCGCTTCCGCCGAGGGCATAGTCGAGCATAAGCGAAATCATCGCCAAAGGCTGATAGTATCCTTCCACGGTCGAAGGGGAAAGTATCTCGACGAGGAATCGCTTAGCAGATGTCAATGAAGGGTTTTTCACCAATACATTATTTGTGAGGTACTGGTTGTCATCGAAAGAGAGGGCTTTTGCCGACAGGGCGGGCCAATGCACCGTCAGGACTGCAAGGGAGACGGCGATAATAAGAAGCAACAACAGTCTGATATTGGGCGACGGCATAAAATCATTATAGCTATCAGCGTTTTCCCTGTTTATAAAGGTCGAGATGCTGACTGAGTTCGGTAATCAGTTTGTCCTTTTTGCCGGTGACGGCCAATTCCAATGCGGTTTGCGCGGTTTTGGCGGCCTTATCGAATTGGCCGGCAGCGGCATAGCAGTCGGCCAAAGTGCCAAGTGGTTCTGCGTCCTGATGCGATGTCAGCTCGACGGCCTTTTCGGCATAAGCGATTGCCTGGCTGATGTCGGCGGTGTTGGGGTCGGGCTTGGCGGTCAGGATTTTTGCCGCGTAGTTGAATGGCATAGGCCAGTCTGGCCTGAGACGGATGGCTTCGCGGAAGTGTTTGAGGGCCTCATCATTTTTGCCGAGCGACTGGAGCGTTGTGGCGAGATTGCCGTGGGCCTCGGCGAAATCGGGTTTTGCTTTCAAGGCCAACTGGAACTGGGTGACGGCTTCATCGAACCTGTTCTGCGCCCTGTAAGCGTTGCCGAGATTGCAGTGTGCCTCGAAAAAGCCGGGTTTGACCTGCAGTGCTTTCTGGAAATATTTAACAGCCTGGTCGTATCTGCTCTGCATTCCCATATTGATGCCGAGGTTGTTGTATGATTCGGCATAGTTCGGGTTTGCCTGGATTGATTTGAGCAGGCAGTCGGTAGACTCATCGAGTTTACCCATCGACTGGAGAAGCATACCGAGGTTGTTTTGCGCATCGGCGTAGTCTGATTTGAGGCTTATGGCCTGACGGTAGTAGCCGACGGCGCGGTCGACGTCGCCGACGGCCTGGAATGCGTGAGCGAGGTTGTAATAAATCTGGGGACTGTCGGGCTTGAGTTTTTGGGCCTGAAGATAATTGTTGATGGCTTCGGGGATTTTCCCCTGCGTCTCATACATTGTGCCGAGATTGTTGCGGGCATCTGCGAAATCAGGCCTGATTTTAAGGGCGCGGCGATAAAATTCGATTGCCTCATCCGTCTTGTTCTGGTCTGAAAGTGCGTTGCCGAAATTGTAACATACGATAGGCGAGTTCGGGGTCAGTGACAGCATATGCTCGAACAGGCCGATGGATTCCCGCCAGCAGCGCAGAAAACGGCGTGTGGCGACCGCTTCGGTGCCGGCCAAAAGCAGGATTACCGCTGCTATCGTTATACTGCGAACAGCGGCTTTTTGGGGGTCGCCGATTTTAGTGAGCCATCGCAGGAAAAATACCAGTATCATAAGCAGGCCTATCGAAGGCAGGTAAGCGAATTTGTCGGCTGCGACGACGTCGCTGAACCTGAGCATCTGCATAGCAGGCAGAATCGCTATGATGAAAATCAGCAGGCCTGTCAGGACCGCCGGCGTTCTGCGAAAGGAGAAGACAATAGCCGCAATCAGGATGAAGGTGCCTAATACGCCGGCGAAGACAGCGGGGTTTGATAAACTCAGAGGGTCTGGGAATGCGTAGTGCGAGGACAGGTTGATGGGGACAATTATTTTACTGAGGTAAAAAGTAACGCTGTAGCAGAAAATCAGGGGGACTTTGGTCAGGCCAAGCTCGGCAGGCGAGACCGTGCCTGCGGTGGCGTTCTGCGAGATGTAGGTTATGACCGAGGAGATGCCGCCGAGGATGAAGAACGGCAGTTTTTCCATAACGGCCTGCCACCTGAGCCGATTCAAGGGCCAATAGTCCATCAGGAGCATAACGGCGGGCAGTGGGGTGCTGGTGGGCTTTGACATCAGGGCCAGCAGATACATAAAAAAGCTGGAGACGAAAAATATAGTCGCCGGCAACTGGCGTCTGGTGGTTCGAGAATAAACGTAAAAAATAAGAGACCAAAGCGAAAAGAAAGCTGCCAGGAGGGTTTTTCGTTCGCCGACCCAGGGGATGGGTTCTACGGTCATAGGATGTGTGCCGAAAATCAGTCCTGCTGCCGCCGCTATCCAGGCATTGCCAAAGAGCAAATACAAAAGCACCATCATCAGCGAGGTGTTGATTAAGTGCAGGATGAGGCTTGTGCGGTGAATCGGCATCAGGTTATTTTCACGTCCGCCGAGTGCGTAATCGAACATAAGGGAAATCATCGAGAGCGGCTGGTAGTATCCCTGCACGGTCGATGTCGACAGTATCTCGGTAAGAAAACGCTTTGCCGAGTCCCAGCCGGGATTTTGCACCAACACATTTTTTGTGAAGTACTGGGCGTCGTCGAACGACAGCGCCTTTGCCGACAGCGCCGGCCAGTGCGTTGTCAGGACGGCTGAGCAGACGGCGACAATCAGAACTGCCAAAAGCGCCAATTTTTTCAAAGACAGGGTGTCCTGCGAGAAAGCGGGTTTTTGTGCGGTTTGGGCGGCGACAGGCCCGGTTTTCAGTGTTTGCTTTCGGTATCTCCTGCTCATATTATTGCCGTCAGGTTAACACAAAAAGTGTCTTACTGCAAGAGTTTGTGACTGAAGGGGCTAATGTGTTTTAAGAGACGGAGAATTTGTTTTCAGCCTGTCTAATGCCTGTCGCGGCAAAGGCCAATCGGGACGCAGTCGCATCGCTTCGCGGAAATAGCCTGCTGACTCATCGAATTTACCCTGTGCCTGAAGTGTAAGGCCAAGGTTATAATTGAAATTAGCGTTTTCCGGATTGAGCCGCAGGGCCTGTCGAAAATGAGCGACAGCCTCATCCAATTTGCCCTGAGCTTTAAGGGCGTTACCGAGATTGTTATGTGCTTCGGCGTAGTCAGGCTCAATCTGAATCGCCTGATTGTAGCAGCCAACAGCGTCTTCAAATCTGCCGAGCGATTTTAGTGCAACGCCCAGGTTATTAAGTATCCTGGCGCTGTTTGGTTTCAGCTTCAGAGCGAGATTATAATGTCGAACGGCCTCCTCCGTTTTGCCTTTAGAATACAGTGCGCAGCCGAGGTCATAGTGGGCGTCAGCAAAATCAGGCTTAAATTCAATTGCTTTGAGATAATGATAAATTGCCTCGTCATTTTTACCTTGTTCCGATAGTTCTCCGGCGAGGGCGTAGTGCACAGCAGCCGGTTCGGGGGTCAAGGCTATCATACGTTCGTAGAGGGTTTCGGTGTCCCGCCAGTATGCCAGGTACCGATGCGTGGCGGCAACTTCAGCGACAGATGCAGTTAAAATACCTGCAACCACCGCATACTTCAGCACAAGCCCCTTTTTATCAAACAGCCAAATCAGAAACGAAGCTAAAACCATAAGCAGCCCTGTTGAGGGGAGATAAACGTGCTTGTCGGCAGCGACCACTTCTGTGAAACCGACTATTCCTATTGTCGGTAGAACAGCTATGAAGAAAAAAAGCCAGCCGGTCAAGGCAGCCGGAGTCCAGCGAGATGAAACAACCAACAAGGCGATAAGTATGCCGGTGCCGATAACGCCGCCTAAAACCGCCGGATGTGAAAGTCCGAACGGTTCAGGAGGAAGATAGAAAGATGACAATCTTACAGGCCAGACAATTTTATAGAGATAAAAAACGATATTATGGCAGATTTTAAGGAAAATATGAGAGACTCCCAATGCTGCCGGCGATGTGATGTCGGAAGTGTTTTTTTGTGAGACGTATGTAATAACGGCAAAGGCGCCTCCAAGGACAAAGAGAGGGGCATTTTTGAGAAGAGACTGCCAATTCAATTTTTTCAGCGGCCAATAATCCATCAATACCATAAGCGCCGGCAGCGGTATGCTGGTCGGTTTAGACATTAGCGCCAGCAGGTATGCAAGGAAACTGCCGATATAAAGCGGAACGGTCGTGCGTCGTGCGTGGTGCGTCGTGCGTGAATAAGCATAAAAAATCAGGGACCATAATGAGAAGAAGGCCGCAAGCAGTGTTTTTCGGTCGCTGACCCAGGCGACCGGCTCTACTGTCAGGGGGTGAACGCCGAACAGCAAACCTGCTGCCGCCGCTGCCCAGGGCAGGCCAAACAACAGATACAGCAATACGATTATCAGAGCGGTATTTGCCAAATGCAGCACAAGACTGGTGCGGTGGAACGGCAGAAGATTATCCTGCCGACCTCCCAGGCGGTAATCAATCATCAGCGAAATCATCGATAACGGCTGATAATATCCCTTCACGGTCGAAGGTTTGAGGATTTCGGTGAGAAAGGAACGTGCCGATGACCAGCCTGGATTTTGCACCAATGGATTTTTGATTAGATACTGGTCGTCATCAAGAGAAGTGGCTTTTGCCGAAAGAGCGGGCCAATGTGCTGCCAGAACAACCGAGCAAACGGCCATAATTAGAACCGCTAAGAGTGTCAATTTTTTTGCAGGCCGGCTGTTCTGCATTGTCTATTTGATGTATTGTTTCCTGGTTATGACGTTATGCAGCTCACGCAGTCTCCAGTTGATGGCGTGAAGGAGTATGCCGAGGAAGAAACAGCCTGCGGAGAGGATAATCAATCCTGTTGCGAGGATGGCCAGCGGGACGTGGCGCACATAATGGCCGGGGTTTGTAATATAATCGTTTATCGGCGCAAGTCCTGCCAGGAGGCCTGCCAGCAGCAGAATCAGGCCGAGAAAGCCGAAAAAGGTCAGCGGTTTGAATGCGCGGAAGAGGCTGAATATTTTCCAGAGGACGCGGAGGCCGTCCCGCCAGAGACTAAGTTTGCTTATGCTGTCGGCTGGCCGGGGCCTGTAGGAAACCTGGACTTCGGCGATTTTCATCCTGTGGTACAACATCTGAATGGTCATCTCAGTTTCGACTTCAAAGCCGGCGGAGACTACGGGAATCTTTTCGACGACACGGCGGCTGAAGGCCCTGTAGCCGCTCATAATATCAGTCAGGCGGGCGTTGCCCATCCAGTTGACCAGGGAGCGTATGAGTTTGTTGCCGAAGAGGTGCATCGGCTGAAAAGAATTGTCTGCGTAATTGGAAAGTCTTGCGCCAACGACCATATCCGCATCGCCGGCCAGAACGGGGTCAATCAGCTTATGGACATCTTCGGCTGGGTAGGTGTCGTCGCCATCGACCGTTACATATATGTCGGCGTTGATTTTATCAAACATACTCTCGATGACGAAGCCTTTGCCTTTTCGAGGCTCCTTAATCACCACGGCGCCGTGCTCTTTAGCAGTTGCGGCGGTGGCATCCGTTGAGCAGTTGTCGAAGACGTAAATGACCGCAGAGGGAAGCTGGCGGCGAAAATCTTCGATGACCCTGGCGATTGTGGGCTGTTCGTTGTAACAGGGGATGAGAACAGCGATTATTGGCGGTTGCTGTAAAGCCGACATAGTTTTTCTCCTGAAAACGTGCTTTATTATCTTTTATACGATAATTCGGCAGGCCTCAACAACAAAAAACTGCAAAATCAGTTGGAAATTGAGGGGATGTTTACAAAAAGCAACATCAGTATTGAATTTGGCGGTGCAATCCTTATTTATTGCTGAAAAATGAGGGTGTATGGCTGGTGTTGATTTTTTGCAACATACAGATTTAACCCATACAAAGGCTGTTTTTGTGATAATTTAACCAAAACCTAATATCGTTATGCAGACATTGATTTTTGGCCTGCCAGTGAGGGTAAATAATTAGATTAGGCGATATAAGCATTTTGCTTAGTCACGGTATGTATTTTGCTTATATATATTTGTACTCAGCGGAGGGCTTCGGAGGAGGCCTTATAATTTTAGAGGGTGAGAAGGTAGTATAACGAGGGCAGGGCGATGGAAGAGATGAATTTTGAGGACAAGGTCAAAGAATTAGTCAAGGAATTCGGAGGCTCGGTCGACTCGCCAGCAATGAAGCTTGCAATGCCTGCCAAGCAAACCTGTGAAACCAATGAACAGCTCAAGAAGAGTATCAACAGTTTACAGGAAACTCTGGACTATTTAAGAGTTTGCATCAAGTATCAGCTTTTCGACCTTGAGGCGACGAGAAGAGAGAACGAATATCTCAAAAAGCTGCTTGAAGACAAAAACGGATAATAATTGTCGGATTTCGATTGTCGAATTTTGATTTGTTGTTCGTTGGGTGTGTGATTCATAGCAGTTCGGCGGAATTGTCGGGTATCCAGCCGTCAGTGTCATTTTCCAATCTTATGTGAAACCAGCCTGTTCGATGTTCAATCAGTTCAAAATCCGTTCCTGCGTGCAGTGGTTCCTTAAAGCTGGGCGGGTAATTCAGGCCGTCGCCCTGATGAGCGGCAACTTCCTGTGCGGTAATGACGCCGCTTATGCCGGCTGAATTTGTGTATGATTCGTAAACAACAGAGGCGAAGAGACAGGCGGTCAGGATGGTGCAAATCGCCGAGATGGTCGTAAGCGATGCGGTTCTGCCTCGCCATATCATTGTGGTCAGACCGGTGCAGAGCAGTGCGAAGCAGATGCAGGCCAGTGCAAATCTGGTTTTGACGGGTAAATCATAGTGCCAGAAGAACAGCGTCCGGAGTATTTGCTTTTCGGTTTTCGGCTCGACCTTGTCTAATCTTCTTGTTAGTGCGAAGGCGAGGTTTTTCTGGATGTTCACGTCCGTGCGGTCGAGGTTTTCAGCGCGGCGGTAATTCAAAACCGCTTTGCCAATGTCACCCTTTAGCAGATATGCGTTGGCGAGGTTATAATAAAGCTTTGCGTTTTTTACGCCGCCTTCGTTTATTATCTTTTCATAAAGCAGGATTGATTTTTCATAAAGCTGCTGCTGTTCCGCGTTGTTGGCTGTTGAGTTAGCCTGCCTGAAGGTCTCGTTTGCCTGGCTGAACAGCGAGAAAAGCTCTTCGCCGGACAGGTCGGCCTGCGCCGAACCTGCCAGGCAGATTAAAACCAGACTTATTAAGGTAACAGTGTTTCTTTTGCTGTTCATTTTTTTGCCTTTTTCTCGATGGAGCGAACCAACTGGATTGCTTCAGTGCATTGCCGGGGGCCGATATTGCTTTCCGACGGTGCGTAGTGGGCTATCTCGCAGTGATTGAGAATATCGGCGTATTTGTCGGCTGTTTGCGAATCCTGCGCAGCGTCGATGATTATCCGGCGGCAGTCATCGGCGGTGAGCGTGCCGGCGATTTTATCGAAACGCTCGCCTATGTATTGTTTCATTGCCGCTGCAAGAAGCTCAGGCTGTTGTTTCGGCGAAACGGCAGTAACTTTCTTCAACTGCCCGACAGCCTTTCTGCAAGCCTGTCTCCTTCGTCTTAGTGCAACTTTTTCAGGGCTTGTATGCGTAAGTAGTTTTACAGACAAAGTTGTTAATAAACCCGCCAGGGGGACAAACCAAATTATGGTATAGCCTGACCATGTTGCGGCGGCCAGAAGCGAGAAGCTTTGATTTTTCAGGACATCGGGGCCTTCGTAGCTGGCTGACAGGCCTTTTTTGATTGCCTCGACCTCTTTGTTTACGGGAGTAAAATCCTTTCCCTCCAAATCGGCGTTTGTCAGGATTTTGGTCGGGGCCACTTCGAGTTTTATCGGCTCGGTTTGCGATACAACGTATTTGCTTTTATCAGAATCGAAGAACGGCAGCGGGATAGGCGGTATCTCGGTAACTTTGTCGTTATTGGCCCGGATTGTCTGCGTAAAGACCTTAAAGTCATTTTCGATGGTCGGTGTCGACTTTTGTGCGGGTATTTTGAAATTTTCTGCAAGCTGCGGTATCAGTTCGAGGGCCGGCCACTGGACGGGTTTGAGGTATTTGCTGCCGCCGATTTTGATTGTCAGCGTAATCGGGTCGCCGACATTAACTTTGGCCGGTTCGGCTGAGGCTGATATTGTGTACCTGCCGACAAGGCCGTAAAACTGGGCGGGTTTGCCTTCTTCGGGCAGCGGCGATACCGTCAGCGTCAGCGGTGAAGAGCTTACCATAAAACGTTTGTATTTCTTTTGCGCGCCAAAGAAGCCATCGAAGAACCGGTCGCGGGAGCGCTGGTAGCCGACGGCAACATCAGCGGAAACCGTCGTCGGCTCAATTTCTGTCCGGCCTGACTGTTTGGGAATCAGGACCTTGCTGAAGGAAAGCAGGACACACTCTCTGCCATTGTGAATCTCTCGCTGCTGGGTGACAAGGACGGGGACGCTGTTTACGAGAAACTGCTTTGCCTGGCGGTCTGAGATGTCGGGGTCTTCGAGATAAAACGCATCGCCGGTAAAAGCGGGGACGTTGAACTGGAAATCGCCGAGGTCTGCGAAGATGTAAAACTTGACCGTCAGAATGACCGGCTGGCCGAGATAGCATTGTTGTTCGGAAAGCTCGGCCTGGATGTCGAGGCTGTCGGTGGTGCCGGCTGTGAGGACGTTCACCTCGACCGGATTGGTCTGGTAGGTTTTGCCGGCGATGGTTACGGCCACCGGCGGGATTTGTATCAGGCCGGTCTGGTTTACGGTAAGCGAGTAGCTCATCACATATTTCTTCACAACGTTTTGGCTGGTTTTGCCGTTTATGATGCTTATAGAGGTCTGCGAGACGTCCTGATTGCCGGCGCTTTGCGGGTTAAATTTTGCCAGCGGGGCCAAATCGACCTGCCCGGGCTGATTTTCGCCTTCGATGCTTATGTAGTAGCTGAAACTTTCGCCGACATAAATATCTTTGTCAGATTCGACGCCGGCAGAGACCCGCACGTCGGCGGCAAATACCCCCGGCGCCACTGCCAGGATAAATGCAATCAAAATATATATGCGGCGATTGACGTTTTGCATTTGAGTTTCCGATAAAAATTCCGACTACCAGTCTTTATCGACTTTTTGATACTCCCCTCTTTGCAACATTTGCCTTTCTTTACGCTGTCGCTGCTCCTTGTCGAGTATGTCTTCAGGCGTTGTCTGCGGTGCGGCGACCTGCTGCTCCTGCTGTTTTTTTTGTTCTGACGGTTTTTTCTGCGGCTGGTTAGGCTCCCGCTGCGGTTTGTTCGGCTCGCCGGAGGCGCCTTTTTGCTCCTGCTCCTGCTGTTTTTGCTGCTTGTCCTGCTGCTGATTCTGCTGCTGATTTGGGTACTGCGGCTTGTTAGGCTCCTGTGGTTTATTAGGCTCCTGCGGCTGATTGGCATCATTTTTCTTCTGTTTGTTAATCTGGTCGAGCAGGTCTTTTATAATCAGCCTGGCCACCTCGATATTTTTTGCGGCCTTTTCATTCTTGGGGTCCATATCGAGCACCTGGCGCCAGTAACCGATGCTGGTTTTGTACTCATCCAGTGCCTTTTGCAGGTCAGAGTCTTTCTGTTTCGACCCCTGCTGGAAATGACAGTTGCCGAGGTTATACTTTGCCTTCTCGACCAGCCCCATATCTTTGCTTTCGGTTGCGACCTGGGTGAAGCTTGTGATTGCATTGGCCAGGTCGTCGAGGCGGTAGTAACTGTCGGCCTTGTTGAATTTCGCTTCCTCTGCCGCCGGCGATTCGACAAGCGCCTGGTCATACTGGTTGATGGCCTGATTATAATTGCCGTCGGCATACATTTTGTTTCCGCTGCGCACTGAAGTTTGCGCAGACCCCGCCCAGGTTATGCCTGCCGGCAGAACCATAAGCAGCAGTATTACAGTTGTATTAAATTTTTTTGCGTTCACTTACAAATGCCTCGAAAATAATCAGCCCTATGGTGAGGGCGAGAAATATCTGGAATTTTTCATCATATACGGTCATTGTCGCCGATTCAAGCTCCCGCTTTTGAGCGGAAGCGACAAGCTGTTCGTAGATTTCGCCCAGGTCGAGAGTCGTTCCCGGCTCGACCGGCAGGTACTTGCCGCCTTCGGTTGCATAAACAACATTACGAAGAGTATCGCCGCCGAGTTTTGACCAGACCTCTTTTCCGTTGTATTTCAGAAAGGTTTTTTCGCCGGTTTCTCCGGTGATGGGGATTCTGGCGCCTTCTTTTTCATCGCCCAGGCCGATGGCAATTATCCTTATGCCGTCCGCGGCGGCTTTCTCGGCTGCTTGAAGTGGAAAACTGTCGTGGTCTTCGCCATCTGTAATAAGTATCAGGTCTTTATACTCGCGGGTCTGCTTGTCAAAGACATCTTCGGTCGCCTTGCGAATGGCGTCGCCTATCATTGTGCCGCCCCTGCTGGCGCTTTCGGTCGATATGTCCGCGAGGACCATTCTCACAAAGGCATAATCCTGCGTAAGGGGACATTTTACGGTGCTGTTGCCGGCAAAGGTTATAATGGCGATTCTGTCGCCTCCCAGTTTGCTCAGCAGGTCGTTGATTGCTATTTTCGAGCGTTCGAGCCTGCTGGGTTTGATGTCTTCAGCGAGCATCGAGCGTGAGGTGTCCAGCAGTATGACGATGTCCCTGCCCTTTCGTTTTATCTGCTGGGGCCGGGGGTTCCATTTTGGCTCGGTCAGGGCAGCGACTATACCTGCAAAGGCAATGACCAGCAAAGAGGCCTTGATAATCTGTTTTTTCAGGCTCACTGCGGTATTGATTTTTTTGAGCAGCTCGCTGCTGGCCAGCATCTTTAGTGTTTTGGCCTTGCACCAGAAGCACCAGATGTAGACCGGCACCAGAACAACCGGCACCGCAAACAGCAGCCACAATGCTTTTTCGTTTCCCAGATTCATATTTTTAGTCGTCATTCCTGCGAAAGCAGGAATCCATTTTTTTCAACTCAAAATCATATTACGGTATTTTACGGAACACGGTGCATCCTGCCAGCATCTCGGCGGCAAGTGCGACCAGCGCCGCTAGGGCCCAGGGGCTGAACTGCTCAGAGTATTGAGCATACTGCACTGATTTGACCGTGGTTTTTTCGAGATCGTTGATTTTTTTAACGATATTCACCAGGGCATCGGCATCATCGGCCCTGCCGTAGAAGCCGCCGGTTTTCTCTGCGATTGCCTGCAGCAGTCCCTCATCGATATTTTCGCCTGTCGGGATTTTAAACGCACCCATCATAGTCTGAACGGTTGTATACGCCTCAGCAGAGCCTATGCCGACCGTGTATATTTTTATGCCCCATTTTTTCGCCAGTTCCGCTGCTTCGATGGGTTCATACTGGCCAGTGTTGTTTCGGCCATCGGTCAGCAGGATTATGACCTTGCTTTTTATCTTAAAGCCGCTCGGCTGGTCGCTGTCTGCTGTCTTTTTCCCGCTCAGTCCCAGCTCGATGTTTCTTTTCTGGATTTCCTCTTCAGCTTTTTTTAATCTTGCGGCGGCCAGCGTGATGGCGTCGCCGATAGCTGTGCCGTCCTCGTTGCGCAGCCGGACAATATCGGTTTTCTTCATAAATTCAAGCAGCACATTGTGACTGAGGACCAGCGGGCATACCGTGTCAGCGTATCTTGCAAATGTTATCATCCCTACAAGGTCGCTGGGTCTGCCGGTCAGCTCTTTTTTGTTGCCCTCGATAAAATCTACAAGCACTTTTTTGACCACCTCCAGCCGATTGAGCGTTTGTCCCTTATAATCCATTTCCGTCTGCATACTGCCGGAGTGGTCGACAAGCATCTCGATGGCGACGCCTTCGGTGAAAACCTCCGAAAGCACCGTGCCTTTCTGGGGACGTGCAATCGCAATTATCAGAAATGCCACGCACAACAGTCTTGCCGCCGTCAGCAGGGGACGCAGGCGGACGCGCCACGACAGGGGACAATTTTTCATCTGCGCCAGGCTGGAGAACTTCACCGCCGCCGTGCTTTTTTTGCGCAGCATAAGATACGCCATAATCGGCAGCACCAAAAGCAGCAAAAGCGCCCAGCCTGAATACCAACGCATTTATTTACTCCCAATCTCTATCGTTTCCTGCTACGAGTATTTGTCGGTAACATCGATTTTTTTCTCATCGGATTTGGTTTTCTCGACAAGCTCCCTGACCAAATCAAAGGTTCGCTGAATCTGTTCTTTTGTCGGGTTATACTTTGCGAATTTCACCAAATCGCAGTGAATCAGGAATTCGCCGAGATTTTTCTGGTCGCCGCCGGAGAGCACATCTGTCAAGTGAAGCTCTATAAGAAATTCCTCGGTGGTCCTTTCCGGCGCCTTCAAATTGAAGCGATGTTCGAGATAATGCCTGAGTATGTCACTGATACGCTCGTAAAATTCCTTGATTCTGCCTGCGGCTATAAGGTCATCTTCAACCAGTTTTCGCAGCCGATCGTAGGCAATCTCGTGGGCGGGCTTGAAAATTCTTATAAGTTTTTCCGCCTGTTTACGCCGCAGATAATACCAGCCTGCTGCTGCGGCAACAGCGCCTGCCGGTATTATTATCCAGAGCCACCACAAATGATTTTGCCTTGCCATTTCGACGACGCCTTCGATGTCCGCAATGGTCAGTTTCGAGCGGTCTTCGCCCAGCAGCGATGTCACCTCTACATTGACCGGCTCGGTGGCAAGCTCGTATTTTTTACCCTCGGCACTGTTGGCGTCGGTAAATTCAAACGTCAATGCCGGTATCGGGTATGTGCCGGACAGGAAGGGCTCAAGCCGGTACTGGTATTTGCTGACGACATTATTATTTTCATCGAGTTTGCTGCCGAGGTTTCGCCAGTCGACAATGCCGAAATTTTCAAGCACCTTGTCGACCTTCGGCATCTGTACCCGATAGCCGGGCTTTGCCGCTGCCTCAAGCTCAAGCAGCAGGGTTTCGGCAATGGTCAGCTTGCTTTTATCGAGCCTGATATGCACCGTCACCGGCCCGCATTCAAAAACCTTGTCGACCTCAAATTTTGAAGTCTCCTTTTCCGCCTCTTTGCCTTTTTTGCAGCCGGGACAGGACAGGACAGCGATACAACAGCATAATATCAGGACAGCAGAATATTTTTTACTCAGATTTTCCATACTTTACTTCTGTTTTTCATCTTTCTTGTCCGGGAAAGCGGATGTGTGAATAACAACACTATATTGCTCCATCAGTTGCTTTATATAATCCTGACGGACGTCCTGCCGCTTTTGGCTCAGCAGCATTGACATCACCTCCTGCCTGACCTCATCGAAACTTTTTTGCCTTTCAGCGGTCTTTTCGTTCACTTTGACAATTTCCCATCCCTTTTCGGTCTTGATGGGTTTATCCAGAACCGAATTGGCGTCGGCGGCGAAGATTTTTTCACTCAGTCCATTGACGTCGCCGACAACAGGGACATAAGTATCGCCTTTTATCACGTCGGCGTCTATTTTACCGCCGGCCTCTTTCGTGTCCTTGTCCTTAGAGAACTCTTTTGCCAGATTGTCAAATTTTTCTCCATCCCTGGCACGGCTTATCAAATCAGCGGCCTGCTTTTCATCATCAACGAGTATATGACTTATCTTCGCCTTCGCGGGTTCGACGAATTTGTCTTTATTCGCCGTGTAATACGTCTGAAGGTCGGTTTCGGTGAGCTTGATTTTGGCCGCAAGCTGCTGGTTCATCATATACTGGCTCAGGACGCCGCGGCACAACTCCTCTATAAGTTTTTTGACTTCCGGTTTTTCTGCCAGTTGCTCCTGCTGTGCCTGCCGGTACAAAACCTCCTGCGCTGCCCACTGCTGCAGAAACTGCTGTTTGGCAGATGGGTTTTTATACTGTTCAAGCACCTTTTTTTTCTGCTCCTTCAACTGCTCATCGGTCATAAACGCCGACACAGCGCTGAGTTGATTATCGACATTATTTTCGATTACCGCATCGAGGTCGGCCTCGGTTATCTTTTCTGCGCCTATCTCGGCGACCACCTTGCTGCCCGCCTGGTCGGTCTTCTTGAAGCTTGTGCGGTCCATCAGTTCATACCGCAGTGCCGAGAACTTCCCCAGCCTGTCGAAGCAGTCCTTGATATGCGAGTTAACCTGTGGGGACAATTCATCAACTTTGGCCGCCATTTCGCTGCGATAAAAACATTCAATCGCCTCTTCGCAGCGACCTGCCTTTTCCAGCAGCATCCCGATTTGAAACAGGGTTTTGGCCTGTTCCTGCGGCGTCAAGTTGCCGATTCGCAGGTAATCCTGCCAGACCTTCGCCGCCTCGCCGTACAAATTACGCTGGGCGAGTTTGCCGGCAAGCTCTTTGGTCTGCTCCGCTGAAAGTCGCTGACCGGCAGTTTCAGGCGCCGCTTGTTTGTTGCACCGCAAAGTAACAGACAGATTGACCAATGCCAAAACTGTCAGCGCCACAACCAAACCGATAAGCGCCTTTGTTGCAGCGGCAGTTTTTTGCTTTTTTTCGGGTAATGAAAAATCCAGTTTCTCTTCCATAAATGTTTTGCTCCTTATAGACCAATCCCGGCATATTTATCGCCGCCGGTGTCGCATGTGAAAAAACTGAATCAAATCATTTATATACGGCTTATCAGTGTTTATGTTAATGCAGTCTATCTTGACAGAGCTGAATATATTTTTAAGCTCATCGAGTTTTGCCCTCCCTTTGCTGTCATACTGGCTGTGAAAACTTCTGCCGGATGTATCGACGAGAATAGTTTCGCCGGTCTCGGCATCGATAAACTCAATCAGTCCCGCGCTCGGCAGGGTGATTTCCGCACGGTCGCGAACCGAAACAGCAATGACATCGTGACGTTTATTGAGCAGGCTGAGCGGCCTCTTGAAATTGGTCTCCTGAAAATCAGAGACAAGAAATATCGTGGCCCTTCTGTGTGTCACCTTCGCAAGATAATCTATCGCAGCGGTTATGTTGGTCTTTCGCCGCGGCATCTTGAAATAAAGCAATTCGCGAATCAGCCTCAGCACGTGGCCGCTGCCTTTTTTAGGCGGGATATAAAGCTCAATATCATCGGTGAAAATCAGCAGACCCACCTTGTCGTTATTTTTCGAGGCTGCAAAAGCCAGGACGGCGCAGAATTCGGCTGCAAGCTCGTTCTTTGTTTTATTGATTGTCCCGAAATCGCCCGATGCGCTCAGGTCGACTGCGAATATGATGGTAAGCTCCCGCTCTTCGACAAACTGCTTTATGTAAGGCCTGCCCGTCCGTGCGGTAACATTCCAGTCAATTGTCCGCACATCATCGCCGGGAGTGTACTCGCGCACCTGGTCGAACTGCATTCCCCTGCCTTTGAATACGCTCTCGTACTGGCCGGCAAAGCTGGCGTTGACCATCCGGGATGTGTATATCTCAATATGCCTTACTTTTTTTATCAGTTCGCTGGGTAACATAATTAGCGTATAGCGGATAGCGTATAGTTATGGCACTTCGATTGTGTCGAATATCGTTTTTATAATGTCCTCACTGGTCTTGTTTTCAGCCTCGGCCTCATAGCTGACGATTACCCTGTGCCGCAAAACATCCAGCCCGATGCTTTTAACGTCCTGCGGGGTAACATAGCCTCTCTGCTGAATGAATGCGTGTGCTTTTGCAGCCAGCGTAAGGTAAATTGTCGCCCGCGGCGAGGCGCCGTAGTTTATAAAGCCTCCGATATTCATTCCGTATTTTTCGGGGTTCCTTGTGGCACAGACCACATCGACAATGTAGTCCTTTATTTTTTCATCGATGTATATCTCGTCGACCACCGCCCTTACCTCGAAAATATCGGCGGGGCTTATTACCGCCTTTATGTCTAATTTCTTGTCGGTAACGGCCATTCGGTCGAGAATCTGGCGCTCCTGCTCTTTGGTCGGGTAGTCGATTTTCAGCTTGAGCATAAATCGGTCCAATTGCGCCTCCGGCAGCGGGTATGTCCCCTCCTGCTCGATGGGGTTCTGCGTCGCCAGAACCATAAATGGGGTCGGCACAGGGAATGTCTGGTCCCCGATTGTCACCTGCCGTTCCTGCATCGCCTCCAGCAGTGCGCTCTGCACCTTCGCCGGGGCCCGGTTGATTTCATCAGCCAGTATGATGTTGGCAAAAATAGGCCCTTTGCGGGTATAGAACTGGCTGTCGGACTGACGGTATATCTGCGTGCCTATCAAATCAGCGGGCAGCAGGTCCGGCGTGAACTGTATACGCCGGAAATCCGCATTTATCGCCCGTGACAGCGATGTTACCGCCATCGTTTTCGCAAGGCCCGGCACACCCTCCAGAAGTATATGCCCGTTGGCCAGCAGACCTATGAGCATCCGTTCGAGCATATATTGCTGGCCGACAATTACCTTCTCAAGCTCCCCAAAGAGTTCCCGCACAAAACCGCTTTTTTGCTGAACTAAATTCCCGATTTGTTTTACATCTGCCGCCATTTGAAACTCTCCTAAAGTCCCATAAAAAATGACCTATACATCCCTCAGTCTGCTCCTGTATACAAAC
>Ga0315294_10002784_pt1 | contig 19059 bp, 13 predicted proteins | sample YL17G13_40_MG_FD_203626 | JGI IMG/M metagenome (GOLD analysis project Ga0315294, IMG submission 203626) | Sediment microbial communities from Yellowstone Lake, YNP, Wyoming, USA - YL17G13_40 | ecosystem: Environmental > Aquatic > Freshwater > Lake > Sediment | place: USA: Wyoming | collected...
TAATGAAAATAATTCCATATTAGACATTGGTTCTACGTGAGCCTCCACATTTTGTAAAACATTTGTTTGATCTCTACATATTTGTATAATGTGATAATATTGTGAAAAGTTGTCAACAATTTTTTGTGCAACATCAAAAGGAATATCTCTTGTCCAAGAATAAGGATATGGTTGTTCTTGTAATGGACCACCGTTTGTTTGAATGACCATTACAGGTTTTTCTCTCTTCCATTTATTAAATGCAACTTGTTGTTGTCTTAAATTAAATGAAAGTGTTGGCATTTCACCATTATATTCTAAACCAAAAAGTTTACACCAATTCATAATTAATGGTAACTTTTTTTGAATGTGGTCTGTTGTAAAATAAGGTTCGTGTTTAAAAATTAAACTATCTTTATCTTTAATGTAATCATCATAGAAGTATGGTGTCATACCAATTCTATACACTCTATCAATAAAATCTAAATTTAAAAATATTTCTGGATAAGCACAGACAATTATTAATTCCCTATCAGGGTGATTGTTTTTTATACATTTTGCAACGGCAGTTGATAGAACGTGTTTTCCTAAACCACCTTCTAAATGAAATATACTATATTTTTTTTCCATAATAAGATTATAAATTTTAATTTTTGTTAGTAAAGATAATTGCTTCGTTAATCTTATCTATTACCATTTTTGGTTTTATTTTTGTGTGACATTCGTTTTCTCTTTCTGTTCCTAAAAATATTGGACATTTAGTTTTTATATTTGGGAACATATTAAAACATCCATTACAGACATAAGGATTTGTGACTCTAAAACAATCAAATTCATTTTGTCTTTTTGTGAAATTTGAAATCATAACCACCGGAACACCATAAGCCCAAGCAAGCCAAGAAAGTCCAGACGATAACCCAACAAAAAATCTTGAACTAACAATATGATTAATTGCGACATTTATATCATCGTGTCCGTGAAAACCAATAACATTTTCTAAATTCATTGTATTTTCATATGAAACATTATAAACATTATAACCACCATTATGCAATGAATTAACAACTTTTTGCCAACCCTCATTTTCATTATATTTCCATTGTGAAATTTCTTTAATTGTTTCCGGACCGATTGTAATTTTATTTGGGTCTGTTGTTCTTAATTTTGGAATTACTGGACATTTACCTGGTTTTGTATCTTGTGGAAGTCTCATAGTATCTTTAGCAGCATAAAACATACCACCTAAAGTGTGCGCCATATTATTTTTATCATAACCAACATCAACTAGTTTATCTATTTCTAAAAAACCACTTTCATTTGCATTTATAAATTCATAATCAGACCTATTTGATTTTAATAAGTGAGGAAAAAATGTTGTAACCCAAACGTACTTTGGTTTGTGATAATCCATAAAAGCATCCATCAATGATGAAAAACAAATTGTGTCACCTAAACAAAATGAATCAAAGTGTAATAATAATTCTTTTCCTTCAAAGTTTTCTAAGTTTGGTTCTCTTTCTTTATAGTTCATCAACTCAGAATTGTCGTAATGTCTTTTAACCATTTTTATATTTTAAAAGTTTAGAGTAATATTCAAACCAATATCTTTCTTGCCAAATTGTTCCTTCTTCCAAATAAACTAATGGTTTTTTTTGCCAAGGTTTTTTTACAATGTAATGTAAAATCTTAATGTGTTTAGGAAGTCCTGTGTTTTGAAATATTTCTTTTGAATATGTTTTAAGGTAATTATATGAAACTGGTATTTCAGTTATATCATCGTAAAAATAATTATTTATGATGTCTTGGTCAAGATGTTCTGTAATACCATAGATTGTTGTAAGATGGATTAAATCATTTGTAATTTTTTCTGATAAGTACTTTTTTGAGATTACTAAAACTCCAGTATTATACTGATCAATATATAAATCTCTAACACCACCAATATCACCATCAAAATCAATTAAGTAATCAATATTTCCTAGTACAACAATATCAGAATCTAAAAATATAATTTTTTTAAATTCAACCAGAGAAAAAATTTCATATTTAGTATAATCACCAAATGCCATTTGTTTTTTCTTTAACTCCTCAATTTCAGAATATTTTTCGGTGTCAAATCTTTTTATGTGTATATTATTGTAGATTTTTCTTGAGGTGACTAAATCTTCTGGTGTTAAATCATTTGTTATGATTACAAATGGTAAATTATCAGTAACAACTCTTGGGTTATTATCTATTAACGATTTTAACATTACCTCAAATCCTATGAGATAATCTTTATTACATACTGTTACAAACATATCTCAAGTATAAAAAAAACATTATAAAAATAAAGAACCCCAACTTTGGATTGGGGTTCTTTATTTTTATAATTTGTTATCACAATGGTGTTGACGCATTAGCATACCAGTCAGTACCATCGGAAATAATTCTAGTTATTGTATATAAAGTTGTAGATAACGGTTTAGTTGCTAATCCATTAATGGTTGCACCTCCGGTTATTCCAACACTTGCGGAATTTGTTGTTGCGTACCTAATAAGAATAATTTCTTTACCTAATACCGGTAATGGTAAGTATATTGTACCACCTGGTATACTGGCATTAAAGAAAACAACACTATCTGTTGATAAAAGATTTGGGTCAATAGCAGCATCAACCGTAGTTGAATTTTTACTCAAGCTTCCAAGAATTGATAAACTTGGTACATAAACAGTGTCATTAGTTGTACCTGTTATATTTTGACCACCTAAAATAGCACTTCTATCAGCCGTTAAAATTGAATTTTCAGAAAAAATCATAGAAAGACAAGAATTAACTGTATTTCCAGAACCACCACCAACAAATGAATAATTACCACTTGCGATATTTAATCGTCCACCACTTACGGTTGAATTTTGACCACTTGATGTGTTAAATTGACCACCACTCACAATTGAAGCATAACCACTTGCCGTGTTACCACGACCACCGCCAATAAAAGAATAATCACAATTTGTTGTGTTTCCTCTACCACCTAATATACCACCGTATCTTGAGATTATTGCGTTACAAAAACCACCACCAATCACACCCCAACCTAAAGTTGATCCACTTATTGTGTTACATTCTCCCGCACCAATAAAACTATACGCCGAACTAAAAGTTGTGTTTTTAAAACCACCAACAATTGCACTTTGACAAGATAAGGATGTATTACAACTACCGCCACCGATTGTTGTATTTTCTCCAGATGTTAAATTGTACGCACCGCCATTTATATTATTTCTATTTGATAATGTTGTATTGTTTCTACCGGCACCTATAAAGGAACTTGAACCACTTACCGAATTACACCTACCAGCACCTATAAAAGAAATTGTGTCAACTGCGGTATTTTCACAACCACCAACAATAGTTGATCCTATTGTTACAGCAGTATTTAATAAGCCCCCACCAATAAATGAAATATAACCACTTGATGTGTTACTACGACCACCACTTACTGTTGAATAATTCTTACTTGAGGTATTAGCATAACCACCACTTACTGTTGAATAAGTACCACTTGATGTGTTATCATAACCACCACTAACAGTTGAAAAATTTCCGTTTGCTCTATTATTATATCCACCACTTATAGTTGAACAATCTGATTGTATTGTATTAAAGTAACCACCACTTACGGTTGAGTACTGACCAATAATTGTATTATTTTCACCACCACCGATTGTTGAATCTTGCCCATCAATTAAATGGTCTTCACCACCAGAAATTGTTGAGTAATCTGAATTAGTAGTTATTGTACTATTTTCACCACCACCGATTGTTGAGTAATAAGCTGACGCTGTATTACTTTGTCCACCACCGATTGTTGAATATTCACCAGATGCTGTGTTATTTACACCACCACCGATTGCTGAGTAACAAGCTGACGCTAAATTATTACGACCACCACTAACAATTGAGTATTGTCCAAGTGATTGATTATTACAACCCCCACCAACAAATGAATATGTTCCAGATATTGTATTTACTTGTAATGTGACATCATCAGTAACTGATACACCACCAAAACTAGTCCCATCAAAAAATAATGTATCACCATTTACATAATTAGAACCACCAGATACAATATTAAGATATGAAAAAGAACCTGTATTAAACGTAAAGTCAAATATTGCACCCGTACCATATCCAGAAACAGTTGATGTTGGTGTAATACCATTATAAGTACCACTAAAAGTTCCTCCAGTATATACTGTATTGTAGTAATTACTAACAGTATTTTTTATTCCAGCTTTATTTCCATAACCACCACTTATTGTTGAAAAACTAGTGTGTGATGTGTTATTAAATCCACCACTAACCACTGAATATTGACCACTAGCATTACCATTAACGCCAATTCTTTGTGTTGAGTCGGTACCAGAACCAACTTCATAAAGTGCTGTTGATCCAGTTAAATCTTGACCAAAAATAACATTACCAGAAGAATCAATCCCCAAATTTGAAATTGAAGTTCCAGTTGTTACATTTTGAATGTTTAAATAAGGAACATAAACAGTATCATCTGTTGTTCCAGAAATATTTTGTCCTCCTAAAATAACACTTCTATCTGCGTTAATTGTTGAGTTATTTGAAAATACCATTGAGCAATCACCAATAACTGTGTTACTTGAACCACCAGGTATTGTTGAACAGTACCCAGAAACAGTATTACAATAACCACCAGCAATATTACTATTAAATCCTACTACAGTATTAAACTGACCACCGGCAATTGTTGTACCATCAGAATAAGTTTCATTTGATAAACCACCTAATATTGATGCGTATGTTCCGTAGTTTCTATTTTGTGAACCACCTGCAACAACAGAAATGTTTGATACCGTTGTGTTTCCACATCCACCACCAACAAATGAACCAGACCCTAAGTTTGCGTTCTTACATCCACCAACAACAATAGAAAAGTTTGCGTCTGATGTATTACAACACCCACCAAGAATTGCACTACCACAAGAATCAACTGTATTGTATTCTCCACCACCAACAACTGTAAAGTCACAATTTGCGATGTTTGAATTACCTCCACCAACAAAAGCTGTTGTATCTGCTGCTGTGTTAAATCTACCTCCCGCAACAATTGCAAAATCTCCAGTAGCACTATTTTGTGCTCCACCGCCAACGGTTGAGCAAGCGTTTATTGCAACATTGTCAAATCCACCACCAACAGTTGTGTTATAATCAGAAGCCGTGTTTGATTCTCCACCACCAATTGCCGAATACTTTCCAGAAGAAGTATTGTTACAACCAGCAACAACCGAAGCATAATTTTGTGATGCAATATTGAGATACCCACCACCAACAAATGTACAACTATCTGAAGTTGTGTTCTTACAACCCCCAGCAATTGTTGAAAGGCGACCATTTGTTGTGTTTAATTCTCCACCACCAATAAAAGATGATGATGCACCAGAAAATGTTACATTTTTATAACCACCGGCAATGACACCAAAAGTTCCATTATTTGTACCACATGTACCACCACCAATAAAAGAATAATTCCCAGTTGACGTATTACTTCTACCGCCAGTAACTACACCCATACAACCAGTTGTTGTATTAAAAAAACCACCAACTATTGTTCCGTAGTTTTTATCTGCTGTGTTTGAATACCCACCTAATACTGTTGAATAATTACATCTAGCAGCATTACTATTATCGCATCTAACTGTAGAGTTTATCCCACCTACCGGGTCATCAATTATAACGTAAGCCATATTTGTTTTTTTTATTTTTAATTTATGTTTAAACCCCCACTTTAACAATGGGGGTTTTTGTTTTTTATTAAAGTTTAATCCAAAGTTGAGTACCGCCACCTGACGCACTTGTTGTACATCTATAAACAGTACCACTTGGAAGTACTGTAACTTCAGTTTCAGTTGGTAAACTTTTTAAAGTAACTCTTGAACATGTGTTTGGTAATGAAATACCACCACCATTAACTGTAAAGTTATTTACAAAAGTTGTGAAACATTGATCAGTTGTAATGTTACATCCTAAAATGTGTGTATCACTTAAACAAGCTGTGTTTTGTCTACCAACAACGGATGAATATGAAGCAAGATTACTAATATTATTTCCACAACCACCACCGATTGTTGAATGAGGAACACTAGTACCAATCACGTTATTTTCACCACCACTAACAACACTACAACAAGAACCATTTGTGTTGTTTTTACCACCAACAATGCTTGAGTGAGACTGTGTTGCACAGTTAAATTGACCACCACCAATTGTTGAATAAGATTGGATTAAACAGTTTGACGCTCCACCACCAATTGTTGACGCGTAACCTGTTGCAGATATTGAGTTTGAAATACCACCTAAAATACCTGATACCGTAGATGCCGCGGTATTTGTACTACCTAACACAACAGAACAAGGTCCACTAGCAACGTTTGCCGCTCCAGTTCTTAATGTTGAAAGCGAACCTGCACCCGCAACAACAATTTGAGTTGGAATTGATGTTAAACCTGCTGGTAATCCACTTACAGTTGCAACACCGTTTTGTCTATTTAATGTGATTAAACCATTAGCGTTATTATATGTACCACCAGTTACGTAGTAATCATTATTTAAGAAACCAGTTGCTGTAACAATATTTCCGTTATTTAACGATAAACCCAATGTACCGTTAGAGTATGTTGCGCCAGTTACAAAATTATTTTGTGTTTGGAAACCAATTACAGAAACACTCGGTTGTCCATTATTTTGTCCTAATGTTAATTGTCCTGTTAAAGAATCATAAGTACCACCAGTTAAATATGTGTCAGTATCAAAGATACCACTAATTGTTACAGAACCATTTTGTCTATCTAAATATATTTCACCAACACCAACATCGTAAGTACCACCAGTAACGTAGTAATCTGTGAACCCTGTCACTAAAACAGACGACCCATCAGTATTTGTTAAAGTTAAATCTCCGTTAGTAAATGTTCCTCCAGTTAAGAAAACATCTGTATAACCTGTTGTAAAACCAGAAACTTGTACTGTTTGACCTGATGTATTTGTAAATGTTACAACACCAGTATTACCATCATAAGTACCACCAGTTAAACCTAAATCAGTTGCTAGAATTCCTAAATTTACAGTATAATTATTACCGTCGTTAACCGATGCTGTTAATGTAAAACCACTAGTATCAAAAGTTAAACCGGTTAAATAATAATCAGTCGTTGATGTACCAGAAACAATATTACCAGAAGAATCAATTGCTAAATTTGTAATTGGTGTTGTACCACCAACTGTTTGAATATTTAATTGTGGTACATAAACGGTATCATTTGTTGTCCCTGTAATGTTTTGTCCACCAATAACAGCGGTTCTAATACCAAGTGCTACGTTTTGATAACCACCTAAAATCATTGAATAAAGACCGGATGTTGTATTTTCTCTACCACCATTAATTGTTGAATACCAACCAATAGCTCTATTACACCTACCCCCAGTAGCTGTTGCCATATATCCATTAGCAGTGTTTAAAAACCCGCCACCAATAAATGTGTAAAAACAGTTTGAGATATTACCATAACCACCAACTACTGTTGAGCATGGTTTACAAGCAGTATTAAATTGACCACCACCAACAATACTTTGGTTACCAACAGCGGTATTATAACAACCACCACCAACTACTGATTGAGAACCACATGTTTGATTTCCCCAACCACCGGTAATATTCGACATATAACCGTAAGTTTGATTTAAGTATCCACCACCAACAAAATTGTAACCACCGTAAGCATTGTTAAAATATCCACCACCAACAGTGTCGTATATGTTGTTAGCACCATTATTTGTACCGCCAACAACTGTTGCGGCATATTGTGTTGAGTAGTTTGATGATCCACCAAGTACTGTTGAATTTTGTGCTGAAGCTGCGTTATTTGCATTTTTTCTAACTGTAGATGAAACACCGCCACCTTGTACTATTACAGCATCATCGATACCAGAAATACCAACAGTACCGTTTTGTTGTTGTATTGTTATTGTTCCTGTTGATGGTGTATAATATCCGCCAGTAACATATGTGTCTGTATAACCAGTTAAGAAACCGGTAACATTAAATGTTCCACCACTATTATTTGTAAATGTTGCAGTACCAGAGTTTAAATTGTATGTACCACCAGTCACTCTTAAATCGCCAGCTAAAATACTTAAATTAACCGTGTATGCACTATAGTTGTTTAGTTCAACTGTTAAGTCGTAAGTACCTTGATCAAATGTAAATCCAGTTGTAAAGTAATCTGTTGCACCAGTTGTAAAACCAGTCACAACAAAAGAACCACCTTGGTTGTCTTCAAATGTTGCCACCCCGGTTGAGTTATCGTATGTACCACCAGTAACATACGTATCAATAGATGTAAACCCAGTTACTAAAACTGAAGAACCATCTGTATTTGTTAATGTTAAATTACCAGCAGTAAATGTACCACCAGTTAAATATGTATCAGTATATCCAGTTGTAAAACCAGAAACTTGTACTGTATTTCCAGATGTGTTTATAAATGTTACAACACCAGTATTTGCGTTATATGTTCCACCTGTTAAACCTAAGTCAGTTGCTAGAACACCAAGATTAATTGTATCTGTAAAACCATCGTTTCTTCCAATAGTTAAAGCAAAACTATTTGTATCAAATGTTACACCGGTAAAATATTTATCTTCTAATCCAGGAACAATAACATTATTTCCATTTTTTAAATCAAGTGTTAAAGCGCCAGCATTATAATTAAAAGTACCGCCAGTCACAAAATTGTCAGTAGTAACAAATCCGCCTTGAACCACGTTACTTCCGTCACTATTTATTAAAGTTAATAAACCAACATTATTTAATGTTGATGCACTTAAAAATATATCATTATCACCACCAACTACAACATTACCATTAGCATCTATTCCTAAATTATTAACAGACGTTGTTACTCCAATTGAATCGATATTTAATTTTGGTACATAAGCAGTGTCAGCTGATGTCCCTGTTAATCCAGCGCCACCAAGAATAACTGATCTTGCGCCGGTTAATACATTTGAGTTACCACCAATTGTTGCAGAATAATTACCACTAACTTTATTTAGCTGTCCGTTCCCAACAAAAGAGTTTACACCTCTTGCAATGTTGTTATCACCACCAGCAATTGTCGAACCTGACATTGCGGTATTATTGTCACCACCAAGAACTGTAGATTTTAAGTTTATTGCAGTATTATAATAACCACCACCCACAATTGTATAATCCGATTGTGCTATATTAAAAGCACCACCATTAACAACTGATGATTTACCGTTTGCAAAGTTATTACATCCACCACCAACGTTACTTAAAAGTCCGTTAGCACGATTAAGATAACCACCGCTTATGTTAGAATAATCTCCTTTTGCTGTATTTCCTCTACCACCGGCAACCGTTGCGTATCCGGTATTTCCACTTGTCGTGTTTGCTCTACCCCCAGAAACGGTAGAATAAAGAGCTGAAGCAGAATTTGTTTGTCCACTTCTAACTGTTGTTGTTAATCCACCTACTGGATCACTAATAATAACGTAATTTGACATTATTTATTTTTTTTTTCGTTTATTTTATTTTTTAATAAATATTAAGGATTATACAAAGTATGGTTTTTTTTTAAAAAAAAATTAAGAACCAATTTCTGTTGCAAGACAAATTTCACCATTTTCTCGAATAAGTCTTGTCATATCGTTAAAAGATATGTAAGCATGACCACCAATACCCCAAGATTTCCCCCAACTATTTTTTATTCTAAAAACTTTTTTTGTTAAATCAACACCATTAATAACATAAGCATGACCACCGGCAAATTTACCAGTTAATCTTATGTTTCCGGACTTATCTGGACTAAACATTCCGTTATACCAATTTGTACCAACCACAACTGGACCAACTTTTAAAACTGTGTTTACGAGTGTTGGTAAATCAAATGCCCAATAATAAGATTTTATTTTACCAATTTGTTGTAAATATTTTACAGCACCCCTAACTGATGTACCATTATAATTTTCACCTGGCCATTGGTCTAATTTTTGTGCGTTAAAATAAATTGTACTTGGATTTACAATTGGTGGTATTCCAGATTGTTGAACCGGTCCATCTTCTAACCAGTGAGACCAAGAATAACCAACACATTGTGGTAACTTACCTTGATTACCCCACCATCCATTTGCATCCCAAAATCTTTGTGTTAATATTTGTGGTTTTGAAGAAATAAATTGAATTACTTTTTGATTATTTTTAATTAGATAATTTAAATCTCTTTTATCTTCCACGTATATTCTACCTAATTCAAATGGAAGTGTTGTTGCACTTGATGGTGTTATTTCAGTTTCACCACTTATTGTGTATGTAAAATCATTTGTTAAACAAAATTCAGTATCACAGTCAGGACAGAACGGGTTAAAAAATCTAAATTTATCTTTTAAGACGTTAAAGTTGTGCCTTATTTCAGAAGAATCTAAAGGTTGTACGTACATTCTAAATTGTGAAATACCCCCCTCAAACGTACCACCAAATTCTTTTTCCAATAATATATTTGTTGTAAGACCAGATAATGATGTGCCAGATAGAACAGATGTTGGGAACAACTCTGGGTCTTGTATAAAATCACTACTTAAATTTTCACAAGTTGATGGTACTAAATTTTCGTGAAGTCCTTGTGTACCACCACCCCAAGAAATGTTAAATGGAACCCCAACTTGTTTTTCTTTATCTGTTGGTAATGCCCTTGGGATAAGTTCTTCAAAATCTTTTATTGTGTATATTAATTTACCATTAACATAAATTAGTAATTTACCTTTTCTATATTTTTCATCTAGTAACCAACTATCATTTAATTTAACAGTTTCTATTTGTTCAGATTCTTTTTTACCGTTTGAGTATGGTGGTGCAATTAAAGTAAAAGTATTGTTTGCTAAACTTTCAAGGTATTCTTTTTTTGTAATGTTACCTAATCCACCAAACCACAATAAATCACAATTATCTAAATTTGTATATCGTTTCCAAACAACATCTAATAAAAACCAATGTTCTTGTTCTATAAATGCTGGATTTTGTTGTTCACAATAAGAATATATTGGTGGTGTACACCATTCTTGAAATGTATACCCAGTAACGAGTGTGCTTCCGGTTGTAGTACATTCACCGGTAAACCTTAAAACTTTTATTCCAATACCTGGATTTTGTGGATCACCACACAACTTAAATGAAATATTATTTGACATTGAGTCAAGTAATGGGTCTTTTTCACAAGTGTCTTCTACAGAGGTAAACCCAGAAGTAGGACAATCTAAACACTCAAGACAAGTTTCACAAGTTTCACAAGTTGGTGTACATTCAGGAAGTGGTGTATCACAACTTGGTGTGGGACTAGGAAGTGGTGTAGGTGTTGGTGTTGGTTGTATTACATCACCACAATAGTGTGTCTGACATTCCCAACCACAAGTTTCGCAAGCAAATTGATTACAACCACAACCACACGTTGCCGCACTCATAGGATTACCCTTACAAGAACCACAACCATAATTTATATGTGGGTCGTGAATACCATTTAACGAACGTGGTGGATAAAGATATATACACCTACTATTTGTAATATTTAAATTACAACAAGCACAAGTCTGCAAACAATTGGCAAGTGGCGTTGTAACTCTTGTATAACCAGTAAAACATTTTGGTGTTCCATCGGCATAGTGATAAAATTTATTTTCAGCTCTAGTACCCCAATAGAAAAAAGTATTTTTGTTATTTGGGTATAACCCATTTAATGTTGTTTCGTCAGAACTTGGTAGATATTCATTACATAACCTTGGTTTTAAAATTAACTCAACACTCCAACCTTTGTTCATTCTTTCTGGAAAAATGTCATAATCAAAACCAAACAATTTATAAAACCCTTGATAAAAACCACCATATAATTCGTGATAAATGCCTTCTGTTGTACCAGTCTTACTAACAACTTCGTATAATGTTTGAGAGCTAAACGCCTCAAATCGATTTAAATTTGTTGTATTCCCAGTAACTTGGAAAAGTTTAAGTCTTCTATCATAATACATTCTATCAAACTTAACACTGTCTTCAAATATACCGTTTGTAAAATATATTGTCTGACCACTCATAGTATTAATTAATCCATTATCAATACCGGTAAATCCAATATCACAAGAAGTTGACGCGCTAAAAGAACAAAAATTAGAATTTTCTGGGTTATAATAATTTTGTGAAACAAAAATGTTACTTTTATTATAATTTTTATACTTTAAATTAAGTTTTTGTGCTGTTAACGAATCGTTTATATCAAAATAAAATGGAAGTTTGTTACCGTAAGTTTGTGCAATAATGTAAGGTGAAAATATAACTTCTTCTTTATAGTCCCTTTCATCTGAAGCTAAGGACATATCCATACTATCAGATACTAAATCTATATTGATTTTTTTATAAACATATTGATTAATATTCTGTTGCGACATCTTTTTTATTAATAAATACAACAATCCAAAGTATTTATATTAAAACTATTTTATGATTGAGCTGAATAAAGAATATTTTAAAAAACCTTATTATTTCTTTTTAAAAGACAAAGGGAGTAAAATTTCATTGTATTATTCGGTTTCTAGTACGTTAAACGAAGCCAAAGAAAAAGATGAAAAAATTGATATACCTAAAACACAAGAAAAAAAAGTTAAAAATATTGTTGGTAATATTCTTAAGAGCAACAAAACTTTTAGTGTGTCAAGTATTAGAAACGCTTTTAAAAAAATGTTGGATGACACAAAAAAAGAAGTAAGTGAAACAAAGCTTCTTGCTAAAATTTTGGCTAAAGCATTAAATTCTTATATGAAAGAAGGTGAATTAAATTTAGACGAAGATGATATTGTTTTTATAAAATCACAATCAAAAGATATATTAAAAGTTTTACCTTTAGTTGTTTTTCAAATTGTACCAGGATCAACCATTGCAACACCCTTTATTGTTGCTTTAGCGGAAAAAGCTGGTATAAAATTAACCAGCAAAGTTCCAGAAAAATACAAGAAAAAGGAAGGTGGTGAAATTGATGAATTAGTTGACGCTGATGGCAGTATGTCTAGTTCGCAAATACCAATTTTAGACCAAGGACAACATACAAAATGGACACAAGATATGAGAGCCGGACTAAACAGAATGGCTAATGGTAACTTTCCATTTAAGTCTAGAATTTATTTTGGGGAATCTGAAGAAAATCAAAAACCTTTAGAAGAAGAAGATTTTTCTGATGCCTATGGTTATGAAGAAATTGATGACGATAATATAAAAACCTTTAAAGGATGTATTAAAGTTTTTAAAAATTTAGAAATTTCAGACCCATTTGAAAGATATGAAAGATGTATGTCGTTTGGTTTTGATCCTGATCTTGATGAAGAAGGAAAACAGAGAATTGTTGAGTTAAGAAAAGAAAAAATGCGGTATATGATTGACGAACTTTTGCTTAATAAAAAATCAAAAGATAAAGATATTAAAACAAAAGATAGTGATGATAATTCACCTATTAATAAAATTTTAATGCGGAATTTAGAATCAATAAAAAAATTAGCAGAAAAAGAAGGAATAAGTTTAGATAAACTAATAAAACATCTTAAAGAAAGTGAATAAAGATTTATACGGGCAACCAATTCAGTTACCAAAAGAAATATCTGAATACTTAGAAACTTGTTTTAATCATGCTACTAATTCTGATTCAAATACTGAAGGGTACAACAGAAATCAAGAATTAAGAGATACTGGATATGTAACTTATCAACAATTAGGTAGAATTAAAAATTGGTTTGATAATTATAGTGGTGACGGAAAAGACGCCCCATATGTATTAAATGGTGCTGATTATATGAAAAGTTGGGTTGATAGAACACTTGAGTCAATGAGAAATGGTGACGAAATGTCAAAACAAATTAGACAAGACTACCATCCAGAACCTATTGATAATGACCTTGTTGATGATATGGGTTGGTTAGCGGATATGAATAGACCATCAAAAGAACATAGTAAGTTCCAAGATGATATTAAAATAACAGAAAACCTTAAAAGGATAAACGAAATAATGAAAAAACTACTTTAATGGCAACTAGTGAAAGATTAGATTTTAGTCAACCAATGAATGATCTTGGTATGATTGGTGAAGACCAAAGAAAAAAGTTAATCCCAAAAAATGATTATAAACCAACAAATTCCTATTCAGCAACCAATAAAGATGCAATCTCTGATGGTGATGAATTTGGTAAAGGAACTGGAACTTTTTTGGATACAGCTAACGGTGGATCATCCACAGACGTTTTTGAAAGGATTAACGAAATAAAAATTAATGAGTACCAAAAAGACAAACCATATACTACTCCAACCGCTTAATGAAACTTTACAATGTATATAATAACCTTATTGTTGAGGTAGCATCTATAAATACTATTGTAGATGCTATTAAGAAACGACAACGGGTTATTGTTTACTATGATGGTGACGAACCAGGAGGAAAGGGATTAAGAATTGTAGAGCCGGTTTGTTATGGTTATAGTAAGGCTGGAAATCCAGTTTTAAGAGCTTGGGATTTAGAAGGTTCTTCACATAGAGCTTATTTAGGTAAAAAACCATTACCAAGTTGGCGATTGTTTAGAGTTGATAAAATAATTACATTTAAACCAACAACTGAAACTTTTAACGAACCAAGACCAAATTATAATCCGGCGGGAGATAAAAGTATGACAAGGGTAATAATAAACGCAGTATTTTAAATAAAATGAAATCAGAACAAGATTTAATAAATAAACTTATGATTTCCAAAAAAATAATGGAAAAACATAATGAAATTGGTAGAGGGTCGGCAACCCAACCAACAAGTTTTAACGCACCACAAGTTGACGAGTTCCAACCAGTAAGTGGAAATTACAATATTCCACAAGAATTTTTATCAGAAAATGAAGTAAAAATGCAGAGTAATGTTTCACAAGGTTCATCAGAAGAAAGAATTAAAAATTCAAAACTACCTGACGAAATAAAAAGACTTATGTTAGAACACCCAATTGAACAACCAACATCTTATAACGGTAGTGCAACACTATCTAATGAACTTGTTGAGAAGGCATCAAGATTAATGGGCACAAATCAAACACAAACACAAAAATCTACAACAACACAAAAAACACAAACAGTTAACACTTCAATAAATTATGATGAGGTTAGAAATATTGTAAGAGAAACTGTTGAAGATGTGTTAAAAGAAAACGGACTTCTTGTTGAATCAACAACTAGGTCTAACGAAGCTTTTAAATTTAGAGTTGGTAATCACATATTTGAAGGTAAAGTAACTAATATTAAAAAGATAAGTAAGTAATTAATTTTTGCGTATCATTAGACCTCAACATAATTGTTGGGGTTTTTTGTTTTATTGTTGATATTTTACCACAATTAAATTTAATAATAGAATACAATGGTGATTACTGGCATTGTAACCCAAGTAAATATAGTAAAGAATATTTTCACCAAGTAAAAGGAATAACCGCAGAACAATTGTGTGAATACGACAAAAACAAGATTGACTTAATAAAAAATAAGGGTTATAATTTAGAAGTGGTTTGGGAATCAGATTATAAATCAGATAAAACCATAATAAATAATCTAATTAAAAAATATGACAGAAAATAACCCCTTGAATGGTCGTGAGAGAATCAGAGTATTGGTTCTCCCAAGTGACCAGTCGGGGGTTGGCTGAGGTAAATTCCGATCAGTTGACCCCCACGTTAAATTACAAAATATGTATCCAGATGATTTCTATGTGGATATTGACTACGAACCAAAAATAAATGATATAAATTATTGGAAAAAATATCAAATCGTCCACTTTCATAGAAGTATTGGGACGGATTATGATAACTGTCCTAATATTGTAAAAATGTTACAATCTATGGGTATAATTGTTATTGCAGATATTGACGATTATTGGTTGCCAACAAAAGAACATCCGATACATCAATTAATTATTCAAAATAAGTTACACGAAAAAATAACAGCAAATCTTAAAGTTGCAGATTATGTTATTACAACAACAGAACTTTTTGCAAACGAAATAAAAAAATACAATAAAAATATAATTGTATTACCAAATGCTGTTGACCCACAAGACCCACAATTTAACGAACCAACACCAAAGTCTGATAAAATTAGAATTGGTTGGTTAGGCGGTTCTTCACACTTACACGATTTAAAATTACTTGACGGTATGGTTTCTAAACTTTCACAATTTCAAGATAAGCTACAATATTATGTTTGTGGTTTTGATATTCGTGGTACAATAACAGAAATTAACCAACAAACTGGACAAAAAACACAAAGAGCAATTAAACCGGAAGAAACTGTTTGGGTTAAATACGAACAAATTTTTACGGACAATTACAAAATTATTACACCAAGATATAATGATTATTTAAATACGTTTACTGAAAATGATTATCCTGGTGTTTTAGATGAAAATTATGTAAGAGTATGGACTCGACCCGTAACAAGTTATGCAAAAAATTATTCTAAATTTGATATTTCGTTGGCACCAATTAAAAACCATATTTTTAACAGAATGAAATCACAACTTAAAGTTATTGAAGCCGGTTTTTATAAGAAAGCATTAATCGCGTCAAATGTTGGTCCATATACAATTGATTTAAAACACGCACTTAAAAATGGAGGGTTTACTGATGGAAATGCACTACTAGTAAATGAAAATAATAATCATAGTGACTGGGCAAAAAATGTTAAAAAATTAGTTGAGAACCCAAATATGATTACGGATCTTGGTGAAAAATTATATGAAACAGTTAAAGATAGATATGACTTAAATGTGGTGACGGCCGAGAGGGCGTCTTTTTACAAATCTTTAATTAAATAATTTATGATTAATATATCTATAACCAAGATTTTATTTTTAGATATTGAAACCGTTGGTGGTTGTCCGGACTATGACTCTTGTCAAAAATTTAGTCCGTCTATTGCTGAACAATTTGAAAATTATTTTGATTGGTTTTTAAAAAGATTTCCTGAAGATGTCGGTTTGTCAAAAGATGAGGTTTTTAAGAAAAGAGCAGCACTTGTTCCAGAGTTTGCAAAAATTGTTTGTGTATCAGTAGCATTTGTTTTAGACAACGGTGAAACAAAAAAACAATCTTTTTCTGGTGATGATGAAAAAAAATTGTTAAAAGAAGTAAGAGTATTACTTGATCGTTGTGAAAAACTTGGGTTTTATCTTTGTGGGCACAACCTAAAGAATTTTGACATCCCAATGCTTGCAAAAAGGATGATTATAAATGGAATTCGCCCATCAAAAATTCTTCCGTCATATGATACAAAACCTTGGGAAATAAAAGCTATTGATACAAAAGAAATTTGGCAATATGGTTCTTATACATCAATTGGGTCATTAGATTTATTATGTTCTTGTCTTAATATACCAACACCAAAGGACGGTGAAATAACTGGTGCTAATGTACATTCTGCATACTGGGAAGAACAAAAAATAAAAGAAATTACAGAATACTGTGAAAAAGATGTGGAGGTACTAATCGAAGCAATAATGAAATTAAAAAGTTTAGAATGAGTGATAATATAGAAAATTTGTTTGACGATTCAATCGCAGATATTGATTATAATAAAATATTAAATGAATTTGGAATAGACGTTGAAACCCTTGAAAAAGAACTTGGTGTTTATCAACCAACAATAGATTTAAAATTTTCAAAAGAAAACAATGAAGTAGCAACGCCAGAATACGCATATCCTTCAGATTCTGGATTTGATTTATATTCAACAGAAGAATTAACAATTGAACCATTTGGAAGAGTATTAGTACCGACCGGGTTACGAGTTGATATACCAGAAAATTATGAAATCCAAGTTAGATCAAAAAGCGGTTTAGCGCTTAAACAAGGATTAATGGTTTTAAATTCACCAGGTACTGTTGACCAGGGATATACAGGTGAAATTAAAGTTATCCTTTTTAACACAACCAACAACAATGTGAAAATATTAAAAGGACAAAAGGTCGCACAAGCTGTTTTATGTCCTGTTGTTAGTGGAAGGTGGGTTAGATTAAAAGAAATTAAAAACGTAGAAGACAAAGATAGGTCTGATAAAGGATTTGGAAGTACAGGAATATGATTACAATTGGTTACTCAACAAGACAACATAACCCAACTTTAATAGAGTACTATAAAAAAGCTTGTGGTGGAAATAAAAATTTTGAGGTTATTGAAAAGGTTAATAACGGCGAAAAGGGACTTGCTCAAGTTTATAATGAAATATTAAATGAGGCTCAAAATAATATTGTGGTTTTCTGTCACGATGATATTGAATTTGACACAAATAATTGGGGTGAAAAATTATTAAAACTTTTTAATAAAAATCCAGAGTTTGGTGTAATTGGAATTGCTGGGACAACAGATTTAATTGATGGTCGTTGGTGGACATTAAAAGAATCAATGACAGGTATTGTTTCACACAAACACGAAGGTAAAAAATGGACAAACACTTATTCTTCAGACCAGGGAAACAAACTAAAAGAAGTTGTTGTTCTTGATGGCTTATTTTTTGCTGTAGATAAAACAAAAATTGTAAAAACTTTTGACGAATCATTTAGTGGTTTTCATTTTTATGAAATACCTTTTTGTTTTGAAAACTATTTGGGTGGTGTTAAACTTGCCGTTACAACTCAAATTAAAGTGACACATATGTCTATTGGTCAAACCAATCAACAATGGGAGGAAAACAAAACTCAGTTTGAGGAAAGATATAAAAATAATTTACCAATAAGATTATCAAACAATAAAACTTTGGAAGAAAAGATGATACTTGATATATCTAAAGTTGGTATTGGTATGACAACCTATAAAGCTGAACATAGGATAAAACAAAGTGCGTTTACGGTACCAAAATGGATGAAAAATTTTGTAATTGTAAATGATGGAACACCGTATGATAATTCATCATATCCGGAACAAGCGTACCTTATCCAACA
>Ga0315294_10002785_pt1 | contig 19057 bp, 34 predicted proteins | sample YL17G13_40_MG_FD_203626 | JGI IMG/M metagenome (GOLD analysis project Ga0315294, IMG submission 203626) | Sediment microbial communities from Yellowstone Lake, YNP, Wyoming, USA - YL17G13_40 | ecosystem: Environmental > Aquatic > Freshwater > Lake > Sediment | place: USA: Wyoming | collected...
TTTCTCTCTTATTCATTTCTAACTCTTTCCTTCCAATAGTCAATGACTTTCCTCAGACCGTCTTCCAGATCTATCTTAAAATCCCAACTTAGTTTATTCTTGGCTTTTGAGTTATCTCCTACTAATATTTTTATGTCTAAGGGTCTTGTAGGAACTGTTTTCCATATCACTTCTCCCTCATAGTCCAGAAGAGTTCCAATGATATTAACAAGTTCTCTGATTGATGTTCCCACGCCAGTGCAGAAATTGAAGGTCTCCCCCACAGCATTATCATTACCTAAACAAGTCAGATAGGCATTTACATGATCGTCTACGTAAAGAAAATCTCGTATTGGCTTCGGATCTCCAAGTCTAACAGTCTTTCCTTGGAGCATCTGCACTATTGCCCGTTCAACTACAAAATGCGTATTTTCCTTTCGTCCATAAGTGTTGAAATTACGTAGTATTGTAATGGGGAACCCATTCGCATCACGCATATAGTTAAGGTACTTATCTGCGGCTACCTTACTCACAGAGTAGGGGCTGTTGGGTCTAAGCTCAGATGACTCCTTTATCGGGAACTCTTCTTGTATGCCATATTCCTCACTTGTTCCAGCGAAGAGGAATTGTTTCAAGTCTGAATTATATTTCCTATTAACCTCTGCTAAGTTCACAGATGCCTTGAAATTGGTTTCTAAGACCTCAAATGGATGGTCATAGCTATATGAAACAGCACTTATGGATGCTAGATGAATAATATACTCAGGTTTCAAGTCTATGATTATTTCTCTGATTAGATCGTGATCGTTTAGGTCAGCATTTACTTCTTTGAAGAACGGTAACTGTTTTTCTTTGTTTTGAACATAGCGTCCTGTCACATATCTGTTAAGGGCATATACCTCATAACCTCTTTCGAGAAGTTTAGGAATTAGATTTCCTGCGATGAAGCCACTACCTCCAGTCACTAACACTTTCTCCATTTTAGATCACATTTTCAAGGCTATATCGTCTAGTCTGACAGCTATCTTCTGACAAGCGTGTTTCCAAGTCCATTCCTCTAATGCGATTCTCCTTCCCTCTTTTCCCTTCATTTTCGCTTCTGCAGGATGCTCGTACACATATCTCATCTGTTTTTTGAGATCATTAAGGTCTGGTTCAGCGTAGTTTGCATCTGGCCCTGAATATAGGTTTGAAGATGGCGTTAGCTTATAACCCACAGGATACCCAACGCTCGGAGATAGATAACATAGTTGCCCGCCCCAGTTTACGTATATTACAGGAACTCCAGAAGTAAGAGCTTCTAGTCCACACAGAGCGAAGCCTTCCCCTCTGCTAGGGAGAACAAAGCAGTCTGCTGAAGCATATAGTCTACTCATCTCGCTTCTTTTGAGATCCTTTCTCTCACCCATAACAGGATCATACATCTTTTGAAGTTCAACCTTCTCACGTTGTGTTACCATGATGTTTGGATGATTAATTTTGAAATAGTCTCCAGTAGATGATCCAAAAGTTGTGCTAGTGTGGATTAGTGCTTTTACAGGTTCATCAATTTTAAATTCCTCAATAAATGCTTTCACAAATAAGTCAAGCCCTTTCCTCGGTGTGTAATCCCCTATGAACAAGAATGTAAATCTGTCCTTTGGGAATAAAGGATCTGCGTCTAGCTTGAATATCTCTGGATCTACTCCTAACGGAATAATGTATATTGGAACCTTAACATCTGAGTCTATGAAATTTCTCTTACAGAACTCATTTGGAATCCATACCTCATCTGCTGTGTTCAAGATTTTAACATACTCAGGCTTAAGCCTAGTTGACTCGTATACAAACCAGATTATATTGTATTTTGATGGATGTGTCATGTTTCCCTGAGTCAGAGGCTGTATTGGACAGGTCATTTGGATAACTACATTAGAGTCTCTAGTTTCTCTTTTTTTGTATATTTCAAGGATCTTCTTCTTTGTCTCATCCTCCACTATTGGACTGATGGATGTCGTTTTTCCTGTATATTTATATGCCTCCAAATATGCCCTGATGTTAACATTCATTTCATCCAAGCCAAGCAGATAGTTCGTTGCTGCTATTCCAAAGCCAGTATTACCGTAGAAGGACATGAACTCGACTATGGGCTCTTTCTTTATTTTAACGTGAAGTAGCTCGGTTGTCTCTCTGGGAACTATTTGCACATCTTCAATTCCTTCTTTCTTGAGAATATCCAAGACTACATTTAATGTCTTATGTGTCTCCATCACCAAGTATTTACACGCTCTGATCTTTGTCCATCCTTTAAGAATCTCTATTTCTCCGCCCTCTACATCAATCTTCACGAAGTCTGCTTTTATAAGCCCATATTGATTCATCAAGTCGTCCATCGTGATTGTTTCAATTTCAGTGCTTCCTTCGCTCTTAACGTCTTCCACATATCCAACATCCCATGCAGATCCCCTGTTGAAGTATGCTTTACCAGTTTTACTCCACAGTGCTTTCTTGACTGGGATTACGTTTGTGCAGTTATTCAGCTCTACATTGTGAATTAATACCTCGTAGCTTTTTTCATTAGGTTCTAGGGCAAGTATTAACCCGTCTACGCCGATGGTCTTTGAAGCTTTTACTGTCCACATTCCACTTGCAGCTCCCCCAGAGATCACAGTCATTCCTTTTTCTAACTTGAAGAACTTCTCGTAGTTATGAGGGGATTCTGGGTCGAAGATCTCCTTCAGTCCTATCTGATAGGACGCTTCAGGAATCGCTCGGTAAAGTTGTTGTCCATTGGGAAGATCCTTGATCTCCCAGTTCTTTACTTCCTCAGTTAGTCTCTGAATTTCCTTCATAATGTCTCGATTGAAAGATGCAAGTCTGTCTGAAGGAAACTTATCCTGAATGTAACTTAACCTTTGAAATCCCATTACTATTCCTATCTCTGGATAATTTTCTTTTATGAGCCTTGTCTGCATAGATTGATCGAACGATCGAAACATATATCCATGTTTTTCGACAGTATAAGATTCAAGATGAGTAACCCTACTTCTAGGCTGAACATAAACTTTCCAACCAGCAGAGAACAAAGGAAGAGACATAGCTATTTCTATGTACTCAATAACTCTCTCATCAAATATGTTGCATTCATCGAGTGCTTTCTTTCTGAATAAGGCGCAGGAAGACGTGGGAGAGAACACTGGATATGAAACTCCTTTCTTTACTAGCTCTTCAACTTCTTTATCTTCTAAGTATTTCCAGCCTTTTGCACTAGCATATTCCCATGAAGGAACTAGCACTCCCAAGTCATTTCTATTCCTACGCACACTCCAGTAGATAGGAACCACTTCCGCAACATCTTCTCTTGCTTGCATCAGAGACAGCATCGGTAGCAACCAGTCTTTCTTCTCATAGGAGACATCATTATCTACAAACAATACATAGTCAAATCCTTCAGGAACACGCTCCAGTCCTCTGCGGAAGGTATATGTTGACCAATAGGCTTTATCCATAAATATTTTTTCAGTTGGTATAGGAGAAGCCCATTGTTTCAACCACTCTCTTGTCTCCTGTTTTGTATCTTCAGCACAATATCCATCTACCACTATTAGCATTGATAATTGAGGAGTATTATCCAGTAAACCTTTTAGTGCCTTCTTTGTCAACTCTAGTTCATCAAATGTTCTTAGAATAGCTACAATCTTCTTTTTCCCTATTTCTCTGATACTTTCTCTTGAATGATAGGGTATTATCGTTCCCTGCGTGTCAACGTGCATAATACTTTTGAGGGGGCCTTCCATCACTACTGAATGCTCTTCAAGGTCTAATACGCCAATGGGTAGCCTTGTTTCTCCTGGCTCTATTTCTCGATCACCGATTAGGAGGGTCTGCTTGATTTTGGGGTTTCTTCTCTTGTAGAATAGCTTTATGATGTATTGCTCCTGCTTTCCCTGCACTGTCCTCGTCTTAACCTCGGTTACTACTTCTGCGATGTTTCCGAAGGTGTAACGCTTGTTATAAGGGGTTTCAACGCATAAAGGCTCTATTGTTTTACCATTCTCAAGAACGAGTTTCATTTTCATGGCAAGTCAACTCTTAGAAGTATTCTAGCAGTTTTGGATATAAAGATGATGAATCCCATGCTGATTTAGTCTTATCTATTTTTTTACTAAGCATCTCCCTCAGCTTCTCGGATTTCAGCAATTTTAGCAGGGCATCAGCGTACTCGTCTACGCTGTATTCCTTCATGTGGAACTTCATCCTTGGACTGTAGCGTTCAGGATAATCGTACCACCATACCTTCTTAGTTGGTATGAGTATGCCCGTGTCCATGTTTTTGATGTACTCAGCGAATGGCAGGGCCTCTATCGCCACTGTTGGAACATCCCATCTCTTAGCCTCCAATGCTGGCAAGCCGAATCCTTCGGATAGGCTACTCATGCAATAGACGTATGCCTTCTTGTATAGGCTTTGCATCTGCGCTGACGTGAAGGCCCCACCCATATCCGTTACCCATACGTTGTCCAGTTGAAGAGTGCTTATCATGTTGTCTAAGTCGAAGTGTCCTCTCATGCCGCTTCCAGAGATCAACTTCTTATGCGAAGAGTGTAGGATTAGGAATGTATCGCCTATTTCCCTCTGAACGAGCTTATATGCTACAAGCAGCTTGTCAAGGCCCTTTCTGATGTCGTTGCTGGCCACGCATAGCAGTACCCGCCTTTTGCCTATGTACTTGTCTAGGGCTTCTGTGTACGCATCGTCTGACTTAGCTTCCATGTTTACTCCATGATGTACTACTCCTTTAACCTCAATCTCGGCTGCCTTGAACATTCCTTCGCAGAACTTTGAGGGAGCAACTATCGCCGTGTCCAATGCGATCTTACGTGTGTAAGCATCAAATATTGGTATGCCCTCATTCGTGCTATAGAATACTACTTTGCTTCTTCCAAGCCATCTCTGACAGAAGGTTATCGTCCCCCAATAAGCGTAGCCTATGAACAGCACGTTTTGGGGAGCATCATCAACCGTGGCCACCGACCAGTCCTGAACATCGACTTTATTTCCTAATTCCTTGAAAACACGATAACACTCTTCAGCTATGTACCTGAAGCTAGCTGCATCCTTCTCAGTTACTATTCTGATGTCCATTAAGATTCCTCAATATATTTTCCGTTAATTGATTTAATCTTTCTTGTTTACGATTAATTGTAAATCCTATATGTTCAGCAAAAAATAGTATGCTTTTTCGATTTCCTATGCATAGAATTTTACAGGTTCGGCTATTTTCAAGATAGCTATCAATTTGATACTTGTTTTTCAATAATTCTTTTACATATAGCAGTAAAGGTACGTTAGTATTACATACAAAAATATGCGTGTATTCATATCCACGACTTCTTCGTTTTCTTAGACCGCCTTCAGAGTCAAAAAAACCTCTTAAGAATTGTGATGGAAATTCATCAATTATTTGCTTTAATTTTTCAAAGTCTTGTTTAAGATGTTCAAACAATATTCTTGAGTGAACACTAACACGGCAGTAGAACTCATCAACATTTTGTATAGCGTATAGTTTAACACCAACTATATTAGAACATATTTTATTGAAGTATTCTACAAAATCTCTATCCTTAGCTTTTAATATTAATTCCCATTTACCACTATGCGAATAGAAGTATCCATCACCAAGCATTACGCCTATAATGTAAGATATTTCATTCTTAAGATTTAAATTTGGTTTATTATGAGATGAGAGAGGATAACGATTATTTAATAACCAACCTTGTGTTGCTCCTCTTGAGATGCCAAGGTATTTAGCTATTTTCTTATGTCCCCAACCTTGATTATAAAGAGCCTTAGCCCTATGATATAGATTTAGTCTCATATCTGGGGGAAGACTCCTTGTTATCCTCATAGGTCTTTCCTCATTCCTATGACCCATTCTAAGGCATCGATTTTTCCTTTTTCATAAGGAGGAAGTGGCTGAGTACCTAGATTTTTAAGGTAGTCTATGTAAGGTGGAGACTCTTTTATTGTTATCAGTTTACGCTTAATAACTTCTACTCGTCTCATGTATCACAAAAGTAGCACGTTAAGAATATAAGACTTTCTAAAAGAAGGATAAAACCCGAAAAAAGTAGGGGGTAGCACGCCTTTAAGCGTACATTTGGTAGTATGGCTCTATCATCTAAAAATATCTCTTTTTCCTTCGGGAATGATAACGTAACCATTTGGAAACGCATCTATGCTATCGGCTGTGGTGTATAGCCACTCCCAGTCCAGGTCTTCTCCAGTCTTCCACTCGCCCCACGCTTTGTAGGCATCGTCTGCGCCTTTGCGACCGCTATCCTGTAGGTCGTATATGTGCCTCAGTTCCAAGTCTGTGATGAATTCTCTTCCCTTCATAACTCTGAGGACTAGACCATCCGTTGGGTCGTTGTTCCAGAATCCGAAGCAGACCATTGCGCATGCTTCATCTATTGTGCCTTGAAGGTGTTGGGGCATCTGTAATGATGATAGATTCAGGTATCCAGGGGTGATCTCATGAACTTCCATGGCTAGCGATTTTGACTGAGCGTATAGGCCCGCTACTGCCAGAGCCTCGGCGTGAGCGGCTTTTCTAACTTCCTGTCCTTCTACTGTTGAATATGGTATAAAGGTCAACTATATCAATCTCCTGCGAAGTCTTTGACGGATCCTGCTCCTAACGGCTTAGATATGTCTGTTACTGGCGTGTGGTTTCCTGCGTAATCCGTTGTTCCTACGATTGTCTGTCCCACTGCGCCTGGTGAGGGTGTTCCTACGCCTGCTCCTACGCCTGCTCCTGCTAGGGCTTCGCTTCCAAGCGTCAGCTCTCTAAGCATCAGACCAGTGATCTGGCCTCCTGCCTCTGCTCCACCTGCGTAGAACATGGCTACGAGGTCAGGTATGATTCCTGCTAGGGATCCTATGCTTGAGAGGGTTAAGAGGATTTTTGCGAGTCCTGACTGGCCCTTCGCCAGTAGTCCCATGCCTAATGCTAGTGCGGCTTTTACGCCTGATGTTACTCCGAATCCTGCCCATCCCGTCTGCGCTAGGCTGGTCTTAGCTATCTGAGCGAGGTATGTTCCTGCCACGAGTCCTCCGCCTGCGCCTACGACTGCGGTTAGGACTTCCTTGTTAGCCAAGTCCTTTATCGTTGTTATCTCCTTGACTGCTACCGACATTAGTGTATTCCTCCGTCAGGATTTTAGAGTGAAACTATTGCTCTACCTTGTATTTTTGCTTCTGTGGCTGCATGCATATTTTGTCTTCGCCGTTCGGGAGTTATGGAGCCTGGTATTGGCCCTGAAATCATCGGCTTGATTGCCATTATGAATTGCGCTCTGCTAAGGTTCCTGTCATAGAGTCCGTATGCTGCTCTCATAAGCTTCTGTTGCTGTAGTTTTTGGTTTGGGGCTGAAGGCTTGTGGTATTTCTTGATTATCATGCCTTTGTCGCTCCAAGGAGGAGCCTGAGCCGTTATAGCCTTTGTTCCAAATATTGAAAACTTCAAGTTTTTTTAGTCTCCTTAATTGATTTGATTACTGTTTTTTTGTGTTTGATAGTTAGATAGTGAGAAGCTATTTATATCACGTTTGTGAATTCTTCTATTAATAAATTAATGAGAGTTTATTAACATGGTCAAAATCATTACGAGCGTCAATATTGACCATACGTACCTTCATAAGTTAGAGGATATTTCTCAGAAGTATTATAATGGAAATAAAAGCTATGCTTTTGAGATGGCGATAGTGGCTTTAGAGAAAGCCATCGCAGAGGATAAGATACCTTATGTTAAGGGGATTATAGATTTTAAACCTAGAATTCTGAATAAGGCTAAATCTTAATCCTCAGTTTAGGCATCTGTATTCTCAGGTGTATGCCCTGCGATAATGCTAGTTTGTTGAGCCTCAGCCTAAGATTTGCTTGTTTCTGCGGTTCTCCCATCTGCTGTTTACGTCTCAGGGCTTTTCCTATTTCGTGGTCTATTACTGGAACTCCGTCTACGAAGCCCTTCTTACCATAGTTGTCGTAGGCTATCTTTGAGAACTCTAGCTGATGGGCTTGCTGTCTAGGCGTGGGATTACTGTATGTGAAGGGTTTAACACGCCAATATCCACTTTGCTTAGAACTTGATCGTACATAATGAATTAGAGAGGCATATTCAGGATGATCTAGCAATAGGCGGTCTTTCTCTTCTTCATTCAAGTGTTTATTCCTCTGGCTCAGTTATGCCGTAGGCTTTGGGATCGAGACCTACTTGCCGTATCTGCGCTATGCTTATATCCCCATCTTCTAAAGCGGTTTTTATCATCCCTCTGGTGGTGCGACCATACGTTTTAATCTGACTTTCTGGACTTATCACCAGATATTTTGGGCTAATCGTACAAGCCCAATCGTATAGCAGTATCTTTAGACGAAAGACCTCATCCTCATCTATCTCTATCATATCATGTGAGTACCAATCCTCTACCTCAACTATATGGGGTTTCCTAACGCCTGCAACTCCTCCGCCTACCTGTAAGCTATTTATTTTATCGTCTAATCGTTTAACCTCTTTTTTCAAGTCTTGGATTTCGGTTGTTGGAAGCTCTTTTTCTCTAAGCTTTATAATGTTTTTAACGAGGTTTATACTGGTGGCAACAGAATTAGCTTGAAAATCCTTGTTCACGTCTATTGTGGCGTTAAATTCGGAATCGTATTGTTGTGGGTTAAAGATATGTGCCTTCTCTAAAGCATGATGGAACTGTGTTTTAAGGTCTTCTATACTATGCTCTGTTAACGTTAATGGCGGTTCTTCCCCTACTATCATAGGCTTTTTTATCGGTAGCTTCTCTAGGGGCTTGACCTTTGCCCTTGCTATCTCCGATTCAAGTCTAGTGAGTTCTTCTCTGGTTTTCTTAAGTTGTTCTTTGGTTCGACTTAGTTTAGTTTCTGATTCTATGACTTTGCCTTCAAGTTCTTCTATCCTAGCTAAGTCAGTAGTTGGTAGGCCCAATTCTTTCTTTATTTCATTAGCCTCATTCTCATACATGAGTAGGGCTTTTTCAAGTTCCTCTTTTGTAGTCTTCAAGGGCTGTTCAGGAGTAGGGATCTGAGGGAAATATGATTTGAATAAACCTTGATTTTCGTCATAATGAAGTGTAGGATCTACTATAGCTTCAAAGTCTATTGTCTCAGGGTCTATACCACTATCTTTTGATTGCCTTAGAAACCAACTGTAAAGCCCTCTGAGGCTTGGATATTTCAATGTTACTTTTTCTTCACCAGATTCACGCACCCATCGCTGATACAGCTTATTTATGTCAATGGGCAAATCTACTTCTTACGCTCCTCTTCAATGTCCTTAATCAGCTTGTTCGTCCTCTCAAGGAGCTTCTTCCGCCTCTCCTCTAAGTCGAAATTCTCTGTGAGTGTCCTAGACTTTGCAGCCTCAATATGACCATCGAGAACTTTTCCTTTAAAGACCTTCTTCAAGAAGCTCTCTTTCTCTTCTTCCTTCTTATCCTTGCTCATTAGGCTTCCTCGCTGTATTATATTCTGTGATCGCCTTTAAAAGATTGTCTAGGAAATCGTCTAGCGTGAAGTCCTTGTTATCACATATAAGAGAAACCTTCACCGTATTATCGGGTAAAATGATGTTCAGCCTTTTACGCTTAGGATTTATCTTTATCGTTGTTCTAGGAATTATCCAGATTGTATGCTTAACCTCAAAAATGTTCTTCTTCTCCAACTCAAATCAACACCATGCTAGTTCTCTTAATACTGCTAAGAACTGTTTTCGCTTCCTTCTTAGCCACCACCGCCTAAACCTATTCATTAGACGATTTCCTCTTTGAATTGTATTCCGCATTTCTCACGTAAGAACCTTACCCTACGATTAGCCTGGTAGTTATCCAAGCATCCTATGACGATTCGTGTTACATTGTCTCCAAGCGTATTCTCAAGCTTCCAAGTCCAAGTAGAATCATCCTTCATTGACTCGCATATTCCAAGTATGCGCCTATGCTCATTGATGTTTTCGGGGGTTATGATTAGCCTTGTACCGTCTACACTTCCCTTTTCAAGTTGGAACATACGCTTGCTCTGCCTCAGCTTCATAGTTAGTTCCAAGCTTTGATGAGTGAATAGAGCGAAGACCTGATACTTCTTGCAGATGTCCAGCCAATTTTTATCCGCTTTTGAGTCTATAGCAATATTATAGCCCTCCTCGAATGTTTTAAGGTGACTCCTATGCCATGTGACATGATAGTTTCCGCCCTCGCTCTGCTCTATTGTGGGGGGGCCTAGGCTTGGGTTCTCCCCTGTTATTTGCTTGGCTTCTTCGTCCACTTCCTCTTTAGACAGATCATCATAGTCTAACGCAAATTTAAGAAAGGGCATTATATTCCTCCTTTATAGGTTAGAAGCGGTTTCTCGCATTTGCAGCATATTTTTGAGCCTAAGATGTTTCTTGCTTGGCAGTCAGGGCATATTATTTTCTGATTTCCTAGCCAACTAGGAATATCGGGCTTGTTGCTCATCATCTGCCACCGTACCTATTCACAGAGTAGATGTTATGGGCTGCCCTGTATTTCCCCAAGTGTCCATCTACGCCGAATGCGTTCATGTGGTCATTGTAGTCGTCTTCGCTGAAGAATCTGCATGGACATATTTTGCACTCGATTAAGCCATCATCCTTCGTAGTCATTGGATATAACATACCCCATTTTGTGGTTATCTACTTCATCTAATGAACTGGATTCTTGATGTAGCCCCATTTTTCTTAGGGTAAAGTGTATTGATTCATGGGTTATGATTGTTTCAATACCACCCTCTGAAGTACAACCGATTAATATGGCTAAGGGTTTGGGATTGATGCTATCTGTTAGATCACATAAAACTCCAGCAGCAGGAAGGATATACCTTTTCCCAAGAAATTCTATAGGGATCATCAATTCCTTAGATGTCATAAGCCTTAGAAGCATTATATATTACCTACCGCATGTTTTTGGAACTCCTCCTTCTCTTCGGGGGTTGGATAGTAAATCTTTTCTTTGTTTCCGAATTGTTCTTCGCCTTCCTCTTCGCTTATGACGCTGCAACTTAGGAACCATGCTCCCTGCGCCTCGGTTATGATGTCGAATTGGGAAATGTCTGTCAGCCGTGGCTCAGTCGTGTTTATGGGTAATTCAGGCTCTCCGTCTTCGTTTATCCAGTCCCATCTATGATAGAAGTCGTCTATGCACGTTGCTAGTTCAATCTGTGTTAGGGGTGCATTCATGTCGAATAGTCCTGTCTGTGGGTCTCGTATTGCGTCTATGAGATAGAAGCCCTGAAATCTCTTCTTGTATTTTCTTCCCTTCTTGATTGAATCGGTTATGCTCACCAAGGTGATCTCGGCCTGTATCATCTTGCCTCGTTTGCGCTTCTCTTCTAGCCTTTCTTCTTCGTGTGCCACGTTCATGTTTATTTCTCGTATCTGCCCTATCCAGTAAGCCCGTTCAGTTAGTAGCTTCTGCTGTCGTTCTACGAATCGTTCCTCTCTGGTATTCCAGCCTTTTAGGGATGTGAGTGAGCTTTCCTGTCTTGTCTGCCATCCCTGTAGGCGTGGGATTCTTCGGCGTAGTCTCAGTATTTCCTGAGTTGGGTATGGCGATCGTAGTTGGAGGAGTGCTATTCGATTGTATGTTTCGTCTATTGCCTGAGTTCTAGCCTTGATTTTACTTTCTAGTCTTGCTATTCTTTCTCTGCGCTGCTTGATTCGCTCTTCTATGGTCGGTAGCTTCTCAAGTTCAAGTTGCGATGTTACGTCCTCATATTCGTCCTCAGCCTCGGTTAATCGGTCATGCTGGCTTCTAAGTTCCTCTTCCTCTCGATCTATTTCGTCAAGAAGCTGTTCTAGTGGGATCTCGGAGACGGGGATCTCAGACATTTGTTTTTCTCTCGTATCCATAAGATATTAAAGAGACGTTTCTAACTCTTATTCCCGCCTGTCGAAGTGCCTTTTCAACATCATCAATGGTTACATCATCCTTTTTTGAGATGACAACGTCTATTTTGAAGCTTTTTCTCTTATTAAGACAAGGCAACTAGGTTTCTCCATGCTTCAGGTTTAGCGTGTAGTATGGATGCCCCTCTTTATAGGCTACTAGAAGTCTTCCCTTCGTCTCTAAGTCTCGGCAGGCCCGTGGGATAGTGCCTTCGCCATAGTATGTGTAGCGGTTGCGGATCAGGCGGTCAACAACGTCCTTCTCGATGTACTCGCCCTTCTTAGTCCTGAAGAAGTCTATTATCCTACTCTCGGCTTCGCTGATTATGCCCTTCGCCTTCATCATCCCGTATCTGGACTCGTATTCTGATGATAGGCCATCTATGATGCGCTTCTGATCTTGAATCGTATTTTTTAGTTGTTCTATCTGCTTATAATTCTGGTCTATGGTCTTCTGAAGAAGCTCGATAGTCCTGTTAAGGTTAATTTCCTGCATACTACCAGTCCTCTTCGTCTTCTCTTTCACATTCGCTTTGAAAATCGCAGAAGTCACAAGAATCTATGCCAGATTTACAGTCTTGTCGCCACTCGCAGAAATCGCACATCTCCACACCATCGCCCTGATAGTCTCCGAAGCAATTAGCCTTACCAACTTTGAAACAATCTGGATGGCGAATAGCTTCTTCGCTCATTTCTCTGTCTCCTCAGTCTTCTTTTTCTGAGGTTGCTTCTTGCCCTTCAAAGCGTTCAGGACTGCCCTGGAGATTTCATCTCCCGCCATAGCTCCTAAGCCCGTTGCTGTTACGATTATTCCCGTTTCGATTGCGTCTAACGCCTTCTTTTTAATGTCTTTCTTCTCTGACATTTTATTCACCCATTGAATTTACAGTTATTATTAGGGCATACATAATTTTGGTAGAAGTCCACTGGATAACCAGTCTCTCTTAGTTTGTTTCCGCAGAAAGGACATTTGTTCGGATATAATCCTAGCTTCCATAGCGCAAACCTGATCCTCTCTAAATTCAATGTCTCTTTCATATCTCCATCATGGTTTTATTGGCTGTGAAATCATATAGTAGTAGCATCTCTCGTAGACTTCGGGGTGATCGTAGATGCTCTTAGGACAGCCTACGCCAAAGTTTAGGCGGTGTTTGCACGTTCGGATCTCGTCTAAAATAGTCTTTATCCACTCTAAACCGCTTACTGGTTCGCTGAGTGGACATTCGATCGATCGATCCTTCTTGACTGGCATGATTGTCACGGTCATGGTTTTCACTTCTTCTTGTGTTTGTCGTATAGGTTGCCGATTCCCTTCCAGAGGTTAGCCATGCGCTTCCTATGCGTGGGCTTGCATGCGAACGTTAGCACCCAGGCCATGTTCCAGATTTCGACTTTCATAAAGTTGTTGAAGAATTGCAGGGTCGGCTTCAGTCCTCCTTCAGTGTTGAGTTTGTCAAGCTTCGCCGTTAGGTCGTCCATGTAGCGTATCACGATCTTGTCTAGGACTTCCTCACGCTGTTCTTCTGGGAGGTTTAGGAGTTCCTGAACCTTCTCGTAGGTGAATGAGGGTTGAGGTTGCTGCTTATCGCTCATGTTTTAAGTCTCCATTCGTTTTATTAGCATCCTTGCGCGATTCACGATTGTTCCACATACTCTACAGAAAAGCCTTTTACCTCTCTTTTTGAGGAAAGCTGGACGCTCATGTTTTTTCTCATCATCATCAGTCCAGCGAATGATACAACCATTTGGACATGTCATCTTTTCACTTCCTTAAGAATTGGTTCTTATCGGCCAGTGCCTTATAGAAGTTAAGAACTAGGGTTTGATGCTCTGGGCGTGTCAGGGCGATTAGGCTGAAGAGGCAAACTTCGGTTTCGCTTTCAACGAGCTTGGTGGGGTTCTCCGTTGATGTGAGCTGCTTGGTGTACTCTTCCAGCCACTTCGAGCATATTGCGACTAGGATGCGATCCTGCTCTTTAGGCTCTAGCCCTTCAAGCTTTTTCATTATCTGCTGTATCTTCGTCTCCTGTTTGCTCATCTTCTTTAGCTCCTTCCACTTTTTCTTCTTGTCCTTCTTGTGGTTTGTCTTTAGCAGCTTCTTGGGTTTTTTGCTTTGATTTTTGAAGTTCCTCGTTTAAGATGCTATCCAGTGAGGGGCCTTGAGTTACGTCTTCTGCTGATGGTAGTCCTGTGGCTTCCTCCATCATGCTTTTGCCTATTCGCTCTCCAATGTTCGTAACCATGTCCTCAATATCCTTGAATAGATCTTTCTGAGCCTGTCGAAGCGCAGGGTGGAACATCATCATCCATCCTGGAGCCTTCATGCCCTCCCAGAAGTCGCCTGATCCTCCGCCTGACTCTTCCCTCACAATCTCCCTCACCTGGTCTGCTGTAAGCTCGTCTCCCCTGAATGCTTCTAAGGATTTGTTGATTTTCTCCAGTATGTTAGCTATCTTCGTGATGGGCTTTAGTGCATCGTCTACTCCCCTTTCAAAGTCGTCCCAGTTTATTTCGCCTGTCCTAGTCTTCTTGCGTGTTGCCTTCTGCTCGTCTATGATCTTCGTTGCTCCGCTTGAGTAGACGGCTACGAGGCGGTAGTATGCGTCCTGGTCGTCCATGTCGCCTGCTAGGGCTGATAGTGTCGGCGGCGTGGGATAGTCTTTGGCGGTGTATTCGGTTACGTCTTCGAGCTTCTTATCCTTCTTTGTTTGTAGGATGTACTTTGTTGGTTTTCGGAAACGATCTAAAAAGCTCATGTTTTCTTTACCTTCTCATATTCGATTTGAAGCTTTATAGTCTCAGCTTCAGCGTTTAGCCTTGCGAGGGTACTTTCGGATTCTACTTTCTTATACTCTATTTCGGCTTTAATTTTTTCAGTTTCAGCTTTTATAATGTCTACTGAGTTTGTGTTCTTTACCTGTTCAAGGTCAGTAATTGACTTAACTATGTCAATGGCTACAGAAGCGGGGATCTCAATAGTAAGAGATATTTTCTCTTTGTCTTCACTCATATTTTCACATCCTCTTCAGTTGGGACGTAATTACAGAAGCCAGCGAAGAAGTAAAGGACATTTTCTTCATTATACTGACCTCGTTTATAAGCTAGGAGAACACGTTTTAGAGCTAGAAATTTGTCTCTTGCTATGACCTGTTCATCTTGACTCAAGTTTTAAGTCTCCTTCTCAGTGGTATGTGTGAATTCAACGTCCACTATATGCTCTTCTTTAGGGGTATTAGTGGGCTTGGATTCTAAGGCGAATTTTCCATCTATAACTCTTCTTGCGATCATGTCGCCCACTCTTCTTGTCGTGCCGTCTGGTAGGCTTGTCACTATGTCTGATAGCCATTCTCTCTCTGATGCTACGAGGTTCCAAGTGATAGCTTTCAGTTTTGCTTCGATGTACCAGTATAGGAGACGCATGGATTGAGGCCAAGCGGGAACGAGGACTTTAACGTATTTTCCTTGGTCTAAGCTCCAAGTTCGACGTTTAATCCTTATGTCTGGTGGTATTAGCTCAACTGCGAAGAGTTTTCCTTCTTTCGTCTTTAGTATGAACTTTAGATTGACGTTGTTATCTTTGAAAAGGCCAGTCCATTGAATATTCTCTGCGTTATAGTTTTCGAGGAGTCTGCTGATTTCTCCTTGAGTGGTATAAGGGTCGATGTCTGTTCCCGCATAGGGCATTTCTGGGGGCTTCTTGCTTTTGCTCATGTTTTAGCCTCTGTCTTATTGTTCTCCAGATTCTTGGTTATGATCCAGAGGAATTCCTTCCAAGTTTTGGCTTTGTACTTCTCTTTCAGTTGGAGGAGTTGCTTCATAAGTGGATAGGGGATGCCCTTGATGAAGAGGTTTACAGGCACACCCTCTGTTAGCTGTTCGTTCTTGCTACTCATATTTATCAAGTAAAAAGGTAATTAAAACGATTATATTTAAGGTTATCTACCTTAGAATTAGAAGAAATAGTTATTCCAAAGGAGAGGGGTGAGGATAAAGAACCCCTCTTTCTTGTGGGATGCTGTTGCGGTTTGGTGTTGTTTGGACAGCATGATTAGGAGGGTAGTGGAGGATTCTTGTTTCTCCAGTACCGCCCTAGTTTTTTTTAGGTATCATTTTCTCCGTGGAATGTCGCTTCTTTTTTGGAGGATGGCGAGGGCTTCGCCGTTTGATTGTATCATTGCGCATGCAGCTTCTATGTTTTCCTTGAGGTTATCGATCTTGCCGTTATTCTTCTTTAATTCATCCAATACTTGTTTATTAGTGTTGTTGCCCTCTGCGATCATGGCGAATAGGGCTATGTTAGCTTCCTCTTGGTTTAGCTTTTTTCCCTGTAGCATGGGGAGGATCTTGCCTGCTACGGTGGGGGCGAAGTCCTTCACGATTTCTATAATTAGTTCTGTGCCATCCATTGTTATAGTCTCCTATTAGGGGGTTTGAGGGGCTGGGGTTGGTGCTTTTCCGCCTATCAATTCTTTGATGAGGGCTACCATTCCTGAAAGGATGGCTGAAGCTAATATTCCCAGAGAGATTCTATCTGTTGGCATTCCAAGACCACACCATGTTATAAGCGGAATTAGAAAGGCCAATAACATCATTAAGGCTTGTTGATTATTCGTTAGTCCATTCAGTATAATTTCACCTTTAAACTAAAGGTAACGCATGGAATATTTAAGCCTAACCTAGTTTATGAGGAAAATCGTTTGATTTATGACATCTATTTTATGTAAGTAACCCCATTCTGGAAGTTGTAATTTATTTGTTATTAGCCACTCCATAAAGTCTCCAGGTGATTTGAAATCTCCTTCGGTTCTAAAATGTATAGCAACGGCATTTTCATCTTTGATAGGTAGTTTCTCTGGCGTTAATTTCAAGAATATGCCTAACCCTTCAGCCTTGAATCTGCTTCCCTTTACAATCTCGTATTCTCCCTCATGCTTCTTGCTTCGGAAGGTCGTGGTCTTCTTTCCCTCAAGAATCCACTTAACACAATCGGGCTTAAACCAAATCCGTTTCATCTTTCTTTATACATCCAAAAAAGTTTTTTCCAAAAATTGAATTGTCTCTTCTTTTTTTCAAAATTAGGCTTCTTTTCGATAGGCTTAATCTCTATCTTCTCTATGGCTTCCTTAATTTCTTTGAGTTCAAGATTTATAGCAACAAGGTCTTTGTTAATGATGTACGCCTTAGCATTGTATCCGCACTTAGAGCAATTAAGATTAACAGCTACGAATCCCTTTCCCACAATCATGTTAGCATAGGATATACTAGCCTTCCACAAATTGTTATCACACTTAGGACAGTTCAACTTTATTCAACACTTACTTTTCCTTTTAAAATCCCATCCTTGGGGCAATACCACAAATCAGGAATCTTATGTATCTTCCCATCCTTACCATAAAAGAAGACACAAGACAGATTATTTTCATTACATTTAGGACACTTCAACCCTCTAGGCATTCTTAAATCTCCTTCTTTATTCTTCGCCTCATCTATTTTTAGATGAATTTAACCTCACATTCATCAGGATAGAGATAATCTCCGAAGAAGTGATCTCCCCAATCCCAGAGTCTATACCACCTATAAGGAATAAGCCTCCACAAAAAACGTACAAATCTACGCCAAGGACTCCAATATCTAAGATTCATTCTTTTAAGTGCTCCTCAATTCATCTAGTGTGATTGCTCTTTCTCGTCTAATCATCTCTTTTTGTCTATACTCACCTAACTCGTTCATATCAGCATTGTATAAGGCCAAGTCAAAAGCATGATCTCTTTTAAGGTGACTAATAGCCCATTTTCTAGTAGGAAACGATTCAGAACAGAATAGACAACTATAACGAGTCTTAGTTTCTTCATTCGTCAAGGGTGCAATATCCACTATCTTAAGATCAGTTGTATTTAACAACTTTATAGGAACTCTGAAGCGTTGAACTATAGGATAAAGCCTTCTTAATGCTCTTGCAGGCAGAACTAACCATGATTCATCTGCGAATTCTAAGTAACTTAACGCTTGACCTAATCCATGATAAGGATTTCCTGTACTTGCTTTCACTTCTATAGCAATCATTTTGTTTGTTAGTTTAAGCACTATATCAGCTCTTATTCCCTTATAGGCATATTCAGTTGAGGGTTCAAGTCCTTGACTTCGTAGAGTATCACATAGCTTTTGGATTATTGTTTCTTCTTTCAACTTTCAATCAGACTCTTTTTTGGTGACATAAGCTTCCTATAGTCAGCACTACCTCGCCTGTAGAAAGTTAATAGTTGATTATTCAAGTAAATTGCTTTCTCCCATTTTCGACGTATTCTTCTAAGGGTTTGGTATATACTCTGCTTTGAGGCCCCATGGTCTAAGGCAATAACAGAAACTCCTTTAGTTAACAAGTCATTAAGAAGAGCGTATTCTTTTTTAGTTATGCTCAAGTTCTTCCCTTTAAACTATTTTTAAGTATAATTCATTAGCAATCTACTATATAAATATAGTCTTGATAGGTTGAATATGGATTTGCTAACTTTAGATTAAACTTATTCAAAGAAGTTTCATATAGAAAGAGAACAATTTGTTAGAGAGTTTTTAGATAAGTAATCTAGGTTCTTTACATTTTTTGAATCCTAACAAAAAGAAGGGGATTAGATCAGACTTCCTAAGATGCCATAATCATAACCACTCTTTTGAATCTGTTTCTCTCTTAATATGCGCCGTGGAGTAAACACTCATCTTGTGGCCACAGTTGAGGCAAATATACTTCTCACTGTCACCTTTATGCTGGACAAGATTCATAGGCGAATCGCATTTAGGACAATTTGTCATATCCTTACTATCTCCGAAAAAAAAGGTTATGAAGTTAGAAGATTATATGAGGTAGAACGGAAACTGGAAAAGCAGACTATATATGGCTACAAGCGCATTTGTCCAGAACAGATTCATAAATATATACCCGCTTATCATGTTCTTATCACCTCCCCCTATTTTGATTCTACGGCTATCAGCGTCCAAGTCTGGGATTCGGATGTTCTTTCCATTTGCAGGTCAAGGGCCTTGTTGTAGGCTTCCTGAATGTCCTCAGCGTCTATCTTCTCTTCTACCCTCGTATTGTCCACTCGGAAGATAAGCTTA
>Ga0315294_10002790_pt1 | contig 19044 bp, 15 predicted proteins | sample YL17G13_40_MG_FD_203626 | JGI IMG/M metagenome (GOLD analysis project Ga0315294, IMG submission 203626) | Sediment microbial communities from Yellowstone Lake, YNP, Wyoming, USA - YL17G13_40 | ecosystem: Environmental > Aquatic > Freshwater > Lake > Sediment | place: USA: Wyoming | collected...
TAAATTCAGGGTGGGTCAAAATATGGTTTTTAAGAAAGTCAGAATATTTTGACCAGTGGAAAAAATAATTTTTTTCTTTGATTATTTTTGGCTCTAAATTGGGATGGAAAGGACACCTGCTGTCTTTTAGGTCAGATTTGTTAAGATAACTCTCACAACCCTCACAGTAAATACCGTCATACTCGTTTAAATAAATATCATTGCTTTTTTCAACTTTTTTCCAGAAATCAAGACAGAAATCAACATGATCTTGGTCGGTGGTGCGGATAAATCGGTCGAAAGAAACATTGATTGATTTCTGTTCAAGCTCATCTTCTTTGGCGATTTTGTCGACAAACTCTTTCTCTTTGCCGCCGTAACCTGCCTCCAGAGCTGATTTTTCCACTTTGCCGCCGTGCTCATCCGTGCCGGTCAGAAAAAAAACTTTATCTCCGAGTAAACGATGATACCGGGCCAAACAATCAGCGATAACCTTTTGATAAATATGGCCGATATGGATGACGTCGTTAGTGTAATCGATAGCGGTAGTGACATAAAACTTGTTGTCCATAAGCCTGATTTTAATCTAAATTAGCTTCGAAAGCAAAGAATTTTGAGTATCAGTACTCCGACAATGGCAAGGGAGACTAAAAACCCCCGGCGGGTGTTAGCGAAAAGCAAAGCGAAAGTAAGAGTAAGAGCAAGAGTAAGAGCAATGAAAAACAAAACAACATTAAGATATTTGTTGGGGTCAAGAAAAAAGATAATTAGTCCACAGGTCGCCCACAAAAATAAATTAACAATGACAGTTGACAGAAAATTGCGACGGTGCAGGGGTGACATAAGTTTATTTTAACGATACTAATGATAAAATTAAACCATGTCAATCGATTTAATAATAATTTTGGTAATAATTACCGGATTCGGAATTATAATTTTTGTTTTAAATAAAAAACTCTCCGGCGAGAAACAGGACGAAACTCTTGTTCAATGGCTCAAATCAATGCAATCTTCTCTTGACACCAGGCTTGACAACGCAACGCAACTGATGGGGCAGATAAGACAAGATGCGGGGAGATTTGCCGAGCTTTCTCTGTCAATGAAAAATCTGCAGGATTATTTAAAAAGCCCCAAACTTCGCGGTAATATCGGTGAGCAGGTTTTGAAAGATTTAATTTCGCAAATGTTTCCCAAAAATTCTTTTTTCCTGCAATATCAATTCAAAAGTGGGGATAAAGTGGATGCGGCGATTAAGACTGACGCCGGAATTTTACCGATTGATTCGAAGTTTCCGAGTGAGAATTTTCAGCGTATGATGGGGGCGGAAAATGAAGAAGAAAAAGAAAGAGCCAGAAAAGACTTTGTCCGCGATGTCAAAAAACACATCAGTGATATTTCCCAAAAATACATTCTGCCCGAGGAGGGAACCATGGATTTTGCTTTAATGTATGTGCCGTCTGAACCGGTATATTATGAAGTAGTCAACGACATGGAGCTTACGGATTATGCAAGAAAAAATCGGGTTTATCCCGTTTCACCCAATACTTTATACGCCAATTTGCAGGTGCTACTTCTTTCTTTTCAAGGGAAAGATATTGAAAAACAGTCACATCGGCTTTTTGCGCTACTTCGGGGAATTCAAAAGGATTATTCCAAACTTGGCGAGAATCTTTCGGTTTTAAACCGGCACATTACCAATTCTTATAATCAAATGAGTAATGTCAACTCGGAATTTGTCCAAATCGGCCAAAAATTATCCTCAACTCAAAATTTGGAGGAAGGAGAAGAAATTAAAAAGATTTCCACAAAAGATTGATTTGATGAAAATTACCGCGCTGACTTACAACTTTATCGGGATTCCGTTTTTTTCCAAAAGATATTCCCGCCGCCTAGATTTTTTCACCAAAGAGCTGGCCAAACTACAACCCGATGTTATTTGTCTTCAGGAAGTTTGGCTTAATTCGGCCAAGAAAAAAATTATTAATGTCTTAAAAGATTTAGACTACCAATTTTACTATCCTTCTTTAAAATTCCGCCTTTGTGGGCTTTTAATCGGAGTAAAAGGAAAGATAACCAAGAAGGGATACGTGGCGACCAATCCGATTATTGCCGGTTTTGACTATTCAATTTTAGAAATTTTTGGCTCAAAAGGTTATGCTTTCGTAGAGTTTGAACTGGGGAAAGAGAAAATTGGCATCTTTGATGTTCATTTAAGTCCTGACCTGGGGATAAAATCCAACACTGGCGGGCCTTATTTCAAAGTACAGGAGAAAGCGACTTCTTTACTGATAAGGGATATTAATCTTTTGGGAGAGGGGAGAATTATGATTTTAGGGGATTTTAACTTTGAACAAAGCAGTCCCTTAAATCAATATTTGACTGAAACCGGAAAGGTCAGGGAAGTCTTTTCGCATAACTTTAAAACTTCCTTTGGTGGTTTGCTGGGATTCCCGTCAAGTGTCACAGATGAGCCGGACCACATTTTTGTTAAAAATATTTCAAGAAAGGAAATTTTAAAAACGGAAATCGTTTGGGGTAAGCCTATTGAAGGAATTGGTGTGCTTTCCGACCATGCGGGAATTTTAGTTACCATGAATATGGAATAATTTTTTTTAAATTAAAAAGACAAGCTTGTTTTCGAAGGGATTTCTTTGGGTAAGGGGATAATTAAAGAGATGTTATAATTTCCTCATGATTGAGATTCTTCATTTGAAACCCCCATCAGTGATTAAAAGAATTTTAGAAAAAGTTGGGAGGGAAGTTGAGCCAGCAGATATTTGTCCTACAAAAGAAGATTTAGACAAGTTGTATGAGATGTGTCCTGATTTAACTGGTGACGGAACGGCGATTGGACCGGGAGATGATGGAAATTGCCAGTCTTGGAGAAAAAACCCTGGTTGGTGGGAAGATCTTCTTAATCGATATAGCAAATAATTTTGGGCGAAGAGCTGATGCTATAATTGTTGCATGCCCGATTCTTCAGGTAAAGTTTTAAATGCCGAACAAATTGAAGCGATTAAGTATGGTAATGGTCCGCTTTTGATTATTGCCGGGGCGGGGACGGGCAAGACAACCGTTATTACGGAAAGAATTAAGTATTTAATTACCCGGAAAAATATTTCTCCTTCAGAAATTCTTGCTTTAACTTTTACGGAAAAAGCGAGCCGAGAGATGGAAGCACGAGTGGATGAGACGCTTCCTTTGGGTTATGCCAACATGTGGATTTCCACCTTTCATTCTTTCGGGGACCGGATTTTACGCGACGAGGTTTTGAATATCGGTCTTGATCCGCGTTATCGGTTAATGACCGAGGCGGAGTCGGTGCAATTGTTCCGCAAGAATCTTTTTAAATTTGAGCTGAATTATTTTAGGCCGCTTGGAAATCCGACTAAATTTATCGGTGGTATGCTACAGCATTTTTCAAGATTAAAAGATGAAGATGTTTCTCCGGAAGAATACCTAAAATTTGCCGATCATCTTAAGAACAAGGAACCTGACGAAAAAACAAGATACCGGGAATTGGCGAAGGCTTATGAGGCTTATGAAGAATTAAAGACCAAAGAAGGATTGATGGATTTTTCGGACTTAATTGCCAATGTTTTAAAGCTTTTCAGGAAAAGACCGAATATTTTAAAGATATATCAACAGAAATTTAAATATATTTTAGTTGATGAGTTTCAGGATACCAACTACAGCCAGTATGTTCTGGTCAAACTTTTAATGCCGCCGCCGAAAAGCAATTTGACGGTGGTTTGCGACGACAATCAATCAATTTATCGCTTCAGGGGAGCGGCAGTTTCTAATGTTTTGCAATTTATAAAAGATTATCCAAAGGCCAAAAATATCGTCTTAAATAAAAATTACCGTTCAACGCAGACAATTTTAGACGCTTCTTATAAATTAATAAAAAATAATGATCCTGATACCTTGGAGGCAACGATGGGAATCAGTAAAAAACTGGAAAAGATGAGTGAAGCGGAGGAAACCCCGGTAGAATTTTTAATGGCGGACAGGGTGGAGAACGAGGCGGAAGCGGTCTCGAAAAAAATAACGGAATTGTCCGAGCAATATTCATATAAAGATTTTGCGATTTTGGTAAGGGCAAATAACCATGCAGATCCGTTTGTAAGAGAGCTCGGCAGGCAGGGGATACCGTACCAATTTTTAGGCCCGGGAATGTTATTTAAACAGCCGGAAATAAAAGACCTGATTGCTTATTTATCGGTCTTATATAGTTATGAAGATAACGTGGCAATGTATAGACTTTTATCTATGGATAATTTTGGAATATCCGGGAGAGAGACGGCAACAATAATAAATTTCGGCAGAAATAATAACATTTCTTTGTTTGAGACTTGCGAGCAAATTGAAAAGATTTTGGTGTCCGATGAAACTAAAAATAAAATCCAAAATTTAACCGCAATGGTAAACCGCCACTTGGATTTGGTCAAAAAAGAAACGGCAGGTCAAATTGTCTATTTGTTTTTGGAAGACACAGGGTTGTTAAAAGGTTTGGTTGATTACAAAACCGTTAAGGATGAGAGAAAAGCTCTTAATATAAGCAAATTTTTTGACAAACTGAAATCTTATGAAACACAACATGAAGACGCGTCGGTGTATGCCGTCGTTGATTTTATCAATTTATCAGTGGAATTGGGTGAATCACCCTTGGCTTCCGAAACCGATTGGACGGAAAATGATGCGGTTAATCTTTTGACCGTTCATTCGGCCAAGGGTTTGGAATTTCCGGTGGTTTTCTTGGTCAATTTGGTAGACCGGCGGTTTCCGACAACCGAAAGACGGGAGCAAATTCCGATTCCGGACGAACTGATTAAAGAGATACTGCCGCAAGGCGATTTTCACTTGGGAGAAGAACGCCGGCTTTTTTATGTCGGCATGACACGGGCCAGGGACAGGTTGTATTTGGCGGCTGCCAATTATTACGGCGAGGGCAAACGCGAGAAGAAGATATCGCCGTTTGTAATTGAGGCACTCGGAGAGGTCAAAAATTATCCCGCCGGTGGCGGGACAAAAATCAAAGACAAAGATGAACAATTGGCGATTTTCGATTTTAAGCCGGTATTAGAACCAGAAATTTCAAATTTCAAATTTCAAATTTCAAATTCTCCCGTTACCTATCTCTCGTATTCCCAGATAGAAACTTTTAACACTTGCCCCCTGCAATACAAATACCGCCATATACTGCGAATTCCGACTCCGCCGTCGGCGGCTTTATCCTTCGGCGACACTATTCACCAGACCATGAAAGATTTTTATCAGAAGGCGATCGCCGGACAAAATCCAAATAAAGAAGATCTGCTTAAAGTTTTAGCGGAAAACTGGTCCGGTTTGGGCTATCCCTCGAAAGCGCATGAGGAAAAATACAAAAAAGAAGGGCAAAAAATACTGAGTGAATTTTTTAAGAAGTCTTACGATCCGAAAAACTTGCCGATAACCTTAGAACAAGTTTTTTCCGTAAAAATAAGTCCTAATTTAAAGGTTGGTGGCAGGATTGACAGAATCGACCGTGTCGAGCGCGGTATTGAAATTATTGATTATAAAACAGGGAAGTCCCCGACTAAAAAAAATGTCGAGAGAGACTTGCAAATGACGGTTTATGCTATGGCGGCAGTAGATGGGACGCTAACTTATATGGGGTTACTTCAAAAAACTCCCCAACCGCAGCAGGTAAAAGTTTCTTTTTATTTTTTTGACAATCAAGAAAAAATTTCCGGTTTTCGTAAAAAAGAGGATTTTGAAGTCATCAAGCAGGATTTAATCAAAAAAGCTGAAGAAATTTCAAAAAGCGATTTCTCCCCCGCTCCCGGGAAACACTGTGATTTTTGTGAATTTAAATTAATTTGTGAAGCGTGGAGCTAAAATGTTAAAAATAAAGCCACCCAATTATCAATTTTGCCCATTTTGCGGAAGAAAATTAACGATTAAAAAAGAAGAAGAAAAGGAAAGAAAATTTTGTTCTTCTTGTAACTGGACTTATTATCCTCACGTGGCAGCTTCGGTTGGGGCAATTATTGTTGAAGAAGGCAAGGTGTTAATGGTAAGAAGAAAGAGAGAACCATATAAAGGAACTTGGATGTTCCCGGCTGGTTTTGTGGATTATGGCGAACATCCGGAGGAAACGCTGGCAAGAGAAATAAAAGAAGAAACGGGCTTGAAACTTAAAAAGGCCGTTCTTTTTAAAGTAATGCAGTCAGAAGATGATCCGAGAAGCCCCGGTCATTTTTTGTTTTTTTATAAAGTGATTGTTAGCGGGACCAAATTGAAAACCGATGAGGAAGAAAACCAAAAAATCGGCTGGTTTGATTTGGAAAATCCGCCAGAAATTGGTTGGGAATCACACCGATTTGTCATTAAATTTTTACAAAAAGGGTAGTCTGTTTTTGACTGAGGGTTCCGGATAAAAAGCTTCTTTTCCGCCGAAGCCTTGTTTGAAATGGGTAAAGCCAAGCCAGGATTTGTTTTGAGGAAAACGTTCGTCGTAAACTCCTTCAAAATCAAATTTAGTGCAGCCTTTCTTTTTTGCCAACTTAATCGCTTCCCAAAGAAGCAAAGTCGGTGCCATTAGTTTTTTACCTTTTTCGGTTGCGGCGGCTTGCCAGTAGTAAGCCGTTTTTTGGTGAAAAAGAAGTAAGATTCCAGCTACTGGATTGGAAGAGTAAGCGATTAAAGAGCAGATATCGAGGGAAAAGGCTTTGTTTAAGGCAAGAATGTCTTTTCTATCGCCGATGGGCAAAATAAATTTTTCTAAGAGCGACTTTCTTTTCAAAAAAATAAACTCTTCTGGGGTTCCTTCTTTGATTACGAGCTTATTTCTTTCGGCGATTCTGATATCGCGGCGTTTGTTTTTGGTGAAGGAGTTGAAAATTTCTTTTTCCGAACGGCAAAGGTCGAGAATAAGTGTTTTGGTGGGGATAAAGGGAGATTTTAGAGGACGATAGCCAGGCTGACAGCTTATAACTAATGGCTGATTGCTGACAGCAGGTTCGATAATGATTTGGAAAGCACGGTGTTTTTTGGCGATAGTTTCAATTTCTCCAAAAGGAATCGGCGGAACAATGCGTTGGATTTTGATAAATGAGCCGAGAAGAGGGAATTTTTTAATAAAAACATTCCACCGACCAATTTTCTCGACTTGCCAGCCGAGATTTCTGATAAATTGAGCGTACGCCGATGATTGGCGAATGTCCATTTTATAATTTTGCCTTGAGATGTAATATTTTCCAACGGAGTTTATCAACTACTTGATAGATTTTATAAAGGGTTGAATTAATGACCAAGTCATAAGTGCCGATAAATTCTACCAGTTTAGGAGAAAATCCTTCTTTGAAGCGGTGGAAACCATAGTAGGGGTGGTTGGGCGGCGGATTGGGTTCGGTGTCGCCCCAAAGATCAAATAGTTTACATCCATGAGCTTTTCCGAATTCAATTGCCTTCCACACAAGAAGCGTTGGTGCCATCAGTTCTTTGTATTCTCGTGTGGAGGCGCCATAAGGATAATAAAGAGTGTCGTTAAAAATAAAAAGCAGAAAGGCGGAGAGTATTTTTCCTTTGTAAGTCGCGGTTAAGAGGTGGGAAATCCCGGCAGGTTGTAAAATTTTCCATTGTTGTCGATGATAATCTTTATTATGGGCGTAAAAACCCTGCCTTTGGCAGGTTTCAAAAAGTAAATCCAAATATTTGTTAAAGGCGGTTTCTGAATTATCTTCCTGAACTTTCACTCCATGTTTTTCCGCCAGCCGGATATTATAGCGGGTTTTGGATTTGAAACTATTAAAAATTTCTTCTTCGGATCGGGTTAAATCAATAACGGAAGTGTATTTCGTAAAAAGCGGTTTACCTTCTGTCAGCCCGAGACTTTGTAGCTCTGCATCTTTGAAACTTTGTTTCTCGGTGTTTGGTTCTATCTTTATAAAAATTGACTTGTTTTGCCGGCCGATTTCTTTTAGTTTTTCCAAATCTTCTTTATCGGGAAAAGGGCTTTTGGGAAGGTAACCGACAGTAAAATTTAAAAAAGGCAGCCGGTGAAAGCTTATCTGGTAAGTTGAAAAACGGACGATCTTAACTCCTTGGGATTTTCTGAATTCCCCCCATTCCCATGACTGCAAGGGATGAGTTGCCAATTTGTTAAAAATATTTTTGTCTTTTTCGTCAATTAATTTAATCATTGATATATTTACTTTTAATCTTTAAATGCTATTATAGTTTATAAAGAAAGGCCAGGAAAGCTTACTTCTCGTTTGGTGTCAGTAACCGGTGCTTTTTTCGACCAATTCTTCCGGAATATCCAAAACAAACCTTGAAACTTCATTTGAAGAAAATTGGCCGAAAAACATTCTCCGGCAGGTATAGGTGAGAAAAACTTTTTCTTTTGCCCTGGTAATTCCGACATAGCAAAGACGCCTCTCTTCTTCTAACTGGTCTTGGTCGCTTAGACTGCGGGAGTGGGGAAATAGGCCCTCTTCCATCCCGATAATAAAAACAATCGGGAATTCGAGTCCTTTAGCACTATGCAAGGTCATCAAGCTAACCGCTTTGGTATTTTTGTCGCTACTTCTCCTCAGCAGATATTCTCCTTGTTCAACCAGCGCCACGTTTTCCAGAAAGTCATTAAGATCGGGAAAACCGGCAGCGACGGAACGAAGTTCAGAAATGTTTTCCAGCCGGCCGAAATCCTCTTCATCGGAAGGGTCATAGAGGTCTAAATATTTGGTGATATTTAAAATTTCGTCAAATAAATCAAGAGTGGTCAGCGTTTCTTTTTTACCGCTTGTTTTGTCAATCCAATCCAAAAGCGTTTTTAATCTGGTTTTGCCGATTTTTTCCGCCCGCTGAAAAGAAACGGAATCTTTCAAATTAGCAACAAGACGTAAGTAAGCCAAAAGGTCTCTGATTTCCTTTCTTTGGTAGAATTTGGTTCCGCCGACTAAGTTGTAAGAAATTCCCGCGTAAAGAAGAGCCTCTTCAATTGTTCTTGATTGGGCGTTTGTCCGGTACAAGACGGTAAAATCGGACAGCGACCGGCCGGAATGCTGGATTTGCCGGACAATAAAGTCGGCCTCTTCTACCTCATTTTTTGCTTCAAAAAGATGTATTTTTTCTCCGGCTTTGTTTTCGGTCCAAAGTTTTAGGATAGGATGAGAGGTGTTTTGTCGGATGACGCCGTTGGCGGCGTCCAAGATATTTTGAGTGGAGCGGTAATTCTGCTCCAGGTTAACAATCTGTAATTCGGGGAAATCTTTTTTCAGGTTAATCAAATTTCGGTAGTTAGCGCCTCTCCATGAATAAATTGATTGACTGGCGTCACCAACGACGGTTAAGTTTTGGTATCGGGATGCCAGCATTTTGGTTAAAACATACTGGGCATGATTGGTATCCTGGTATTCATCAATTAAAATATAGTGGTATTTATTTTGGTATTTGCCGAGAATTTCAGGGAATTTTCTAAATAAGACAACGGTTTTAAAAAGTAAGTCGTCAAAATCTAGAGCGGAACAGTTAAATAGTTGTTGCTGGTAATCAAGATAAATTCTGGCGACTGTTTTTTGCCAGGGTGTTCTGGCCAACTGCGGATATTCTAATTCGGAAACCAGTTCATTTTTTGCTTCCGAAATTGTTGTTAATATTGAATTTGGTTTGTAATCCTTGATTGAGAGATCGAGTTTTTTGATTATTTGCTTGATTAGTTCCAATTGGTCAGATTCGTCATAAATAACAAAACTTTTTGGAATGCCCAAAATCTCTCCTCCAATCCGCAGGATACGGGCGCAAAAAGAATGAAAAGTCCCGGCGTAAGGCGAATTTGAAGTTAGTTGTCGTATCCGCTCTTTCATTTCGCCTGCTGCCTTATTGGTAAAGGTTAAAAGCAGAATGTTTTCCGGATTGACGCTTTTTTCTGAAATTAGGTAAGCGGCGCGGTGGGTTAAGGCGCGGGTTTTACCGCTTCCGGCGCCGGCCAAAATTAAAAGCGGTCCGTCACCGTAGGTAACCGCTTTTTGCTGTTGCGGGTTTAATTCTGCTAAAATATCTTGCATGGGTAAAAAGATTTTAATTTGGACACTCTTGATTTTACTCTTTTTGGGACTTTTTTTGGGTGGGGTTTTCTTTTTCCGCTGCTTAAAAGAGAACTATTTTCGGCCTCTGAAAAACGGCAGCGGTGCGGTTAATCTGCTTTTGCTGGGAATTAACGGCAGCGGTGGGTTGGATAAAGATTTGACCGACACCATTATTTTTGCTTCCTTAAATAAAGACCTAAAAAAAATAGTTATGGTCTCTGTTCCCCGTGATCTTTGGGTTGAAGAGATCAAGGCCAAGATTAATACCGCCTACCATTATGGTGGAGTTGATTTGGCCCAAAAAACACTTACCCGGGTGTTGGGGCAGCCGATTCATTATTACGCGGTGGTTAATTTTGATAGTTTTGAAAAAATTATTGACTATCTTGGCGGGATTGAGGTTGGAGTGGAAAGAACGTTTGATGATTATAAATATCCTATTTTGGGGAAAGAAAAAGATTTATGTGGAGGAGACAAAGAATTGAAATGCCGTTACGAAACACTTCATTTCGAACAAGGGAAACAAATTATGGACGGCCAAACTGCTTTAAAATTTGCCCGCAGCCGAAACGCCGAGGGTGATGAAGGGACCGACTTTGCCAGATCAATCCGACAGCAGAAAATAATCCTGTCAATTAAAGACAAGGTCATCAAAGACAAATTGTATTTTCATCCCCAAGAAGCTCTTGGACTTTTATCCTTGCTTCAACAGGAGGCAGTTACCGACATCAAACCGGATATTTACGGCAGTTTGTTATTACTGGGCTATCAACTTATCAAACAGCAGGCGGTTCTTGGCCTGACTGTTTTAAACGGCAATCTTTTCGTTCACCCAAAGTATCATTATTCAAAACAGTGGGTCTTGGTACCGAATAACAACAACTGGGAAGAAGTGAGAGAGTATATTAAAAAATTATTGAATTAATTCAAAAAGGGCGGTTTTGCCTGATTTAAAGACTTCTTTGCCAATCTGGGAAAATTTTTCTTCGTTAATCTCTTTATATTTTTCTCTTTCCATTTCGCCGATAACAACGTATTTGACCTGATATTTCTTAAGGAGTTCTTTTGTTTGGTTTAAATCATTTGATTCATAAATCGTTTGTACTTCTCCCGCTCTTTTGCCCGGTTCGTCATAGCTTCCCCGCCAAAGCCATTCGTGAACCAACCAGCCTTCGACTGTCGGCAAACCGGTAGCCATGGAAATCCGCTCATAATCGGTATAGCTGTCGCCGACCGCTTCAAGAACAACTGGTTGGTCGGTGATATTGTTATTTAACCAGCCAATTAATTTGTAGTCGTCAGGATAAAGCCTTTCCAGAAATTTCAAGCCATAGAGACCTTTGTAATTGGCTTGATTTAGCCTGCCATAATAACCAGGAATAGAATAATTTGGATAAAACATAAGCATAAAAATCAGAATACTAAATGTAAAGTATAAAATGTAAAATGTAAAATTTTTTTGCTTTTTCGACAAAAGACGGGCAAAAATATAGCCGATACAAATAGAGAACATGACAAAAGATTGATAGGTTAATTTAAACACCGTGTTGGCGCGATGGTAGGAGGCGATATAGATATCTTTCACAAAAATCAACTCTGGAATAAATACCAAAAGAGTGGAGACCAGAAAGAGAATAAGAACGAAGGTGTCGGTGGGAATTAGCTTGTAGCTGGTAGTTTGTGGGGAAGAATTTTCCTTTTTTAATTTAATTTCTACCCCCAAAAGTTCCGAAAACCATTTGATTAAAATTTCTTTTTTAGATGTGTGTCCGGACTTGATTTTATAACCAAAAAGAAAAACCAAAAAAGTCAAACCGAAAAACCAAGGAGCGCCCCAGAGAATCAAAAGCTGGTGAGGTAACGATCTGGCTTTGACAAAATCAATTCCTTTAACTATCGGATCAAAACCGAACTGAAACGGAAGAAAAAAAATTATAGAGAAAAGAATAATCGCTATTCCCAGGGGAACAGATTTAATTAAAGTTTTAGCTTTCAGGCCGTAATGTTGGTAAAAACCCCAAAGCAGAATAAAGCCCAAAACCATTAAATAAATCGGGTAGTCCCATTGGTTGGTCATATACATTATTGCCAATGTCAAAGACATTGGCAAAATTAAAAGACAAAAATCAAAAGTCAAAAATGTCGACTTTTTCTCCTTAAGAAAGAAGGTTAGATTTAAGCAAAAGGCAAGAAACAAGAGAACAAAAGGAATATCGGAAACGTGACCATGAAGATCGGAAACAATAAAAGAATAGGAGGGAAATTCGTGGATTGTTTTATCGTCTACATCAGGACAATAACCGATGTATCTGGTGGCGTTAGGGTACCAGTAAGTTTTTGCCCCGTCACAATACGGTTTATTTAAAATTTTCATTTTAAAGTTGTAAAAGCTTGGATGAAGATTGGCTCCCAAGGAAATAAGAAAGGCGGAGATTAAGCCGGAAATAATTATAAGTTTCATTTTTATTAAGTTATTTTTTAACGAAAAATAAATCAAATTCCCGGTTAAAGAAAAAGTTAGGGAGAAACAAAAAGCAAAGAGAGTGGCAATCATTAAGTTGTAAGTAATGGCGGGATTAATGCCCGACAGTCTGGTTAAAAAAGCGGTTATAAAATGGCCAAAGTAGTAATAATTAATTGATTTTCCGGCAAACCACATATCAATCGGAGGAAAATACCGAGCTTTCAGGATTGAATTGACAAAGCCAAAATCCATAAATTTTTCCAAACCCTGAATGTCGGGTTGGAAACCGCGGATTAAAGACCAACCAATAAGAGTTGTCAAAAACATAATCTCTTCCAAGAGGAAAATGATTAATAAGGAGTGACTGCAAATGCGATTTTTCCTGAAAATCAAAAAGTTAACCGCAACCCCAAGAATTAAAACCAGCAAAATTGTTAGCTGGTTAAAAGGGAGAATCTTCAAAGAGGCAAGCAACCAAACAAAATAAGAAGAAAAAAGAATTCCCAAAACTTTGGCAAATAAATATCCTTGGTCAAAAAAGTTGGCAAAAACCTTTTTTGTTAACGGCAAAAAAATTAAACCGATGCCGGCTATAAAAAGCCACCATTTTAAAATAATTGTTAAATCCTGAACCATAGGTGTATTTTAAGTTCGGCTCATCTATAATTCAAGTAATGAAAATCAAAAAAATCGCTTTTGATTTGGACGGGGTGATTATCGATAAACCGCCGCTTATTCCTAAAAAACTGCTGGAGCGGCTTTTTCGCGGCAAAAACAAAAACGGCTTGCATTATCGTTTCCCCCATTCGAAACTGGAGCAAAAAATCCGTAAAATTTCCCATTTTTATTTACTCCGTCCGCCGATTAGGAAAAATATAAAATTTATTAGAGATCTGGCTAAAAACAAGAAATATGAGCTTTATATTATTTCCGGCCGATATTCGTTTTTAGAAAAGGAAACTGATATTTGGTTGGAAAAAAGAAAAATTAAAGGCTTATTTAAAAGAATATTTATCAATTTGGAAAATGAGCAACCACATTTGTTTAAAGAAAAGAAACTGAAAGAAATCGGGGCGGATATTTTTGTAGACGATGACGGTATACTAGCGGACTATTTGATAGATAAAAAAGTTTCGAGAGTTTTTTGTTTTGATAAAAACATTAAATGTAAAGTTGCGAAGAAAATTGATGACTTAAAATATTTGCTTCAATGAAAATTCTTTTCGTTTCCAGTTATTATTTACCATACGTCAGTGGTTTAACAATCCACGCTCAAAGATTGGCGGAAGGATTGTCTGAAAAGAAGCATCAAATTACTATTTTAACCAATTCTCATTTTCCTGATCTTTTAAAAAACGAGAATTTGAATAATATTTTAGTAAAGAGAGCAAAGCCTCTATTTAGATTTAGTCGAGGGTTCGTTTCTCCAAATTTGATGTTTTTATTTTTAAAAATATTACCGGAAAACGATATCGTTGTTTTACATCTTCCTATGCCGGAAGCATTTATTTTTGCGCCGATCGCAAAAATCTTTTTTAAAAAAGTAATTTTGATTTATCACGCGGATTTGAATTTGCCCAGTTGGTCCGCATTTAGTAAGTTGATTGAAAATATCGTTTTATTGAACCATTGTATTGCGGGAATATTTTCTAACAACATTATTGCTTACAGCTCTGATTATGCAAATTTTTCTCGATTTTTGAAGGTTTTTAAAAACAAGATAGTTAGGATTTTTCCACCGGTAGTAATAAAAAAACCCGACAGTAAAAAAGCAGTTGAATGGAAAAATAAATTAAGATTGGCCAAAAATGAGATTGTCGGTTTTGCTGGACGATTTGCAGAGGAAAAAGGCGGCGATATTCTTATTGAATCCATCCCCTATTTGGTTGAAAAAATTCCAGATGTCAAACTTGTTTTTGCCGGGGAAGAGAATTTAGTTTATGAGGATTTTTATCAGAGGAAGAAGTTTTTAATTGACAAATATAAAGATAGAATTCTCTTTTTAGGATTGGTTCCTCCCGAACAAATGCCGGAATTTTTTGTGATGTGTAATGTGTTGGCCCTACCTTCAAGGGCAGAATGTTTTGGGATGGTACAGGTGGAAGCAATGCTTTGCGGAACCCCGGTAGTCGCTTTTAATATTCCGGGCGGAAGAGTGCCGGTTTTGGAAACAGGAATGGGCGAGCTTGCCAAAAAATACGACCGGAAGGATTTTGCGGAGAAACTGACAAAAGTGTTAAACAATAAAGAGAGATATTTCAGAAGCAGAAAGGAGATAGAAGACATCTTTAACCTTGAAAGGACTATCGGAAGATATGAAGAAATTTTTTCCGTATAAGTGGGCCCTCTTTATTTTTGTTTTGGCGACAGTTTTAAGAATTTTATTTTTGGATTATTTACCCCAGCGCGTGGATGGAGATTCTTCAAGGTTTGGCCTTGACGGGCTGAAAGCGTGGAGTGAACACTGGCCCTTTCTCGGCACGGGATGGTATGGCCACACAAACGCCCTTATGTATGTTATTGGTTTTTTTACAAAAAGCTTCGAAAATGAGCTTTTTGGGTTGAGATTATTTTCGGCGTTGGGCGGGGTTTTAGGAGTGGTCGCGACATATTTTTTGTCAAAAAAAATGTTTGGGGAAAGAGTGGCTTTATGGTCAAGCCTTTTTTTAGCGATTTGTCCTTTCCACATTGTTTTGTCTCGGATAGGGACAGAGGTTGTTTGGATGAGTTTTTTTGCCCCGATCTCTCTCTTCTTAATTTTAAAAACTTCTTGGAAACATGATTTATTGGCCGGTGTTTTAATCGGAGTATCCCAATACCTTTATCCCGGAGCAAGGATCTTACCGATAATGAGTTGTATTTTTTTAGGCGTATTGTGGCTGTACAAAAAAAAGACTCTGGTTGAAACAGCCAAAACCGGTTTGATAATAACGGCAGGGTTGTTTTTGGTTTATTTTCCAATGGCAAGATATTTTTATTTTCACCAGAACGAATATTTTGCCAGAATCGATATGGTGGGAATAGTTCAGTCAGGATGGTTGGAAAATGAAATGAGGAATAAATCCTTTTTACAAGTAATTATTCCCAAAATAATCGATAATTTAAAGGTGTTTTGCCTGCCGGTAAAAACAGGCGCCCAATTTTGGTTTTTCAGAACTCCTTATCTTGATGCGCTGCCGGCAGTTTTCTTTATTATTGGTCTTTCCGTTTCATTTATTTTTATCAGAAAAAATTTTGGGTTTTTATTTTTAGTGCTGTTTTTTTTGATTACAGTTTTGTTTGCCGGAGTGTTAACGGTTGATTCTCCGACCCCTAGCCGTTATATGATAGTTTTTCCAGTTATTGCTATTTTTGTTGGTCTGGGGCTTGAAAAAACAGCAAACATTCTTAACGGAAAAAGAACCGCCTTTTTATTATTTCTATTATTAGTTACTTCATTTGTTTCATATTGGAAACACGAAAAGGTGGACACTTGGCGTTATGATAAAAATACACAAACGGCTACTTTTACCGGAAGATATTTATCTAAAATAAAGGCTGATTATAGGGTGTATTTTCTTTCGGAGACGTCGATGTATTATGATGCTTCCCCGACACTTCGGTTTTTGACCAAAAGGAACGGGGTGAACATTTTCGGTTCAATTGAAAAAGAAAAAGGCAAAATTAACTTTAAAGAAAATTATGTTTTTCTTATTTTACCTTCGAGAGTTAATGAATTGTCTTTATTGAAAAAGATAAATCCAGGCGGGTTTGAAAAAATAATCTATAACCCCCGAAGGGAAATATTGGCTTATTTGTTTAGTAATATCAATTTGTATTAATTCTTTTGAAGATCATTACTTTCGGATGGTCATAAACAGTAAAGGCTTCTTCGGCATTATCGTCATTAAAACAAAATAAATGTTTGTCGCCGAAAGGAGGGAAACAAGGGCGGGAGGTAAATTCGGTAACTTTTTTGAAATTGCTGGTGTTGTTAAAAAGGGATTGGTAAAAAGCGGTAGTTTGCGGATATTTCTTGGGTAACTTCATAGTAGAGCCATAGGCCCTGTTTGAAGAAAGAAAAACATAGTCTACTTTTGCCAGTTTTTCATTTAATTTCTGCCATTTTTCAGGAGTGTCAAAATCATACATAAAGAGAGATTCAGTTTTAAGGTCAGCGGGAGGATAATTAAAAAGCCCAAGAGGAAGTCCGTCGTCCCATTCCTCAAAAGTGACCGTTGAGCCGGCAGGGACATTTTCATAAATCCACTTGGAAGCGCTAACACGGGTAATTGGACGGGAGTAGATAGAAAGGAAGGAGACAGGGTAGACAGCGGCTGCGATTATTGTAAAAATTATGATTTTTTTATTTAGTTTCTGAAGAAAATTAGCCGATAAAAGGGCGAGAAAGGGGTAAATGGGAAGAAAGTAACGCATAGTTTTGCAAAATTGAAGACCTTGATAAACAAAAAGACCCAAGATCCAGACAATAATTAAGACATTGTAAACTTTGGGTTTTTTAATAATTAGGAAAAAGACGGAAATAATTGAAATTATTCCTAAGGGCAACCCTATTCCCCATAAAACCAAATTTTTTAAAGGAAAAATGATTGGCTTGGTACTGTGCCACTGCACTGCCGGCGGAAACCAAGAATCGGATCCGGATAAATTTTTGAGTTCTTTCAGATTGGCAATAAATTGCGGATTTGGTTTCCAGTTAAGTAAATTACCGGAGGAGAAAGCGGTAGGCTGGGCAAGGCGGAAAAACAGTAAACAGCAAACAGCAAATAGCAAATAGTAGGAGAAACAAAGAAAATATTTTTTGTGTTTGAAAAAGAAATATAAAAACCCAAGCCCGATAATTGGCAAAAAATAAAGTGCGGATATTTTGCAAGCAAGAGCGAGACCAAAGGAAATACCTAACAGTAAAGAAAGGAGAAAAGAGGAGTTAGAAGAAAAAAGAAGAATTAGAAGGTAAAAAGACAATACCAGAAAAAAATTCAAGAAAGTGTCGACGGCGAAGAAGTGAGAGAGTTGGATAGGCAGAACCATAATTGAATAAAGAAAGGCGGACAGAAGCCCAACCTTATCATTAAAGTTTTTTTGACCTATTTTAAAGAGAAGAAATACAGTTCCGATGTCGAATAAGGCCGACAAAATGCGGCCGACGAAGTGAATGTTTCCATAATCGTTATTGCCGGTTAAAACACCAACAACTTTTGTTAAATAAAGAGGAAAAGTACCGTAAACAAAAAACGAATAATTATTGTTATAGGGACTCATGGTCGAGATTTGCGGATTTAGATAGTCGGTTAAAGAAGAAGGTATTTTAACCGCAGTGGCAACCATCGTCAAAAATCTTTCGTCCGGGTGAAGGTGCTGGCCCTGATCCCAGTCAAGGCCGTAAAAACGGAAAATTCCGGCCAGAACAACAATTAAGAAAAAGACCTGTTTTGTTTTAATTTTAAAAAAGAATTTCATATTGAGATTTGCTTAAATTATCATATTTTTTATAAATTCTGATGGTTGGGTGGTCGAAAACGGAAAAGGTTTCTTCTGCTTGTTCGTCCTTAAATATTTTAGAATAGAGCGGTTCGATTTTGGCAACAGGAGTAAAGCCAAGTCGTCCGGAAAAAAGCAGCTCGTAGTATTTGGCGGATAAGGGATATTTTTCCGGAAATCGCAGATGGTTGATAAAAATCCGGCGGGAGGGCAGGATAATATAGTCGGAATTTTCAAGATAGTTTAATAGTTTTGGAAAAAGTTCCGGGTTTTCATCGAGGTGGTAAAAATCGAAAGAAATAAGTGAGTAATTTAGGGATTTGTGAGACGTGGGGGATTTGGGGTTAGGGATGGGGATATCAAGTACATTGCCAGTATCGAAAAGGATTTGGAAACCGGAAGGAATATTTTTATAAATCCACTCGGAGGCGGTGAAACGAACATCGGGGGAAAAATAAACAGAAGAAAAGAAAAGTCCGGGGAGTAGAGAAATAAAAAATAAAAAATAAAAAACAAAAAACGAGAATCTTTTTTTAATAACATTGATTAAAAAGAAACCGGCAAAAATGGGGAAAAAAGCAAAAACCGGAGACATAAAGCGGGTCCATTTGCAAAATAAGAAAGCCTGAAAGAGAAAATAAAATAAAAAAGCAAAAATAATAGATAAAAAATTCAAATCAATTATTAAAAATTTTTTTCTGACCACGATTTTTTTGATCAAGACGATACATTCGAATAAAAATCCTAAAGTTCCAAAGACGAAGATTGGCCAGCCGAGAGCGTAAGGGAAAATCTTTTGAAGCTGGAAAAGAACTGGAATGGTATCGATAAATTGGCGGGTGTAGAAAACGGCGGATTTACCGGTGGCAACCGAGGTTTCATAAAGCAAGGTACCGCGCGATTCTTTAAAAGCGAGAATTAAATAAGGGGAGGTTAGGAGAACCAGAAGAACCAGAAAGATTATAAGGATTAGATTTTTCAGAAATAATTTTCCAAGATTTTTTAGTTTATTTTTGTTTTTTAGAACATCTGCAAAATTGAAAATAA